>Ga0315275_10007893_pt1 | contig 10328 bp, 9 predicted proteins | sample YL17G03_0_MG_FD_205557 | JGI IMG/M metagenome (GOLD analysis project Ga0315275, IMG submission 205557) | Sediment microbial communities from Yellowstone Lake, YNP, Wyoming, USA - YL17G03_0 | ecosystem: Environmental > Aquatic > Freshwater > Lake > Sediment | place: USA: Wyoming | collected...
TTCAGGGCGAACTGAGGTGTGTCCACGTCCTGGGTCACGTCATTCCCCTCCATCGAGAACCAGACCAGCACGCAGGGCTCGCCCTGGAAACGGGTGAGGCCGGCGATGCTCACCCGCATCTCGCCCACTTGGTAGCGGCCGACCAGGCCCTCGCCTCCGACTCGCTTGATGTCCCAGGGCTCGAAGGCGGTATGGCGCCAGGTGTCGCCGACGCGAACCTTGCCGTGGAACTCGTCGCGGAGGACGAGCAGGATGGAGTCCCAGCCCATTGCGTCCATCGTGAGCACCTTGAGCAGGTAGCCGTTCAGCTCGTTGCCGACCCGGGCGAAGTCGGCGGGAGGGTTGACGTAGTCGAAGGTACGGGGTGCGAACTCGTAGCAGATCCCCCGCGCGCCCGGCAGCTCCTTGGGAGTCGGGTAATCGTTGGGGCCCATGCCCTGGGCCGCGGCGAAACGCTCCCACTCGCAGTGCTCCACCCAGACGCCGGGCTCGGCCTCGCGCACGAGCGTGCGGGCGAGTTGCCCCTCCGCGGTCATGCGGTTGGCCACCTTCCCCTTGCGGTCCACGGTAAGGTTCGTGCGTCTGATCTGGTAGCGATGCCGTTCGCCGGCCTTACCCTTTCGGGTGAGGTCGAAGGGCTTGTTCAAAGTGTCAGCCCAGTCCGAGGCCGTTACCGTGCCGCCGTCCCAGGGCACGATGGGCCACCAGCCCCAGACCTTCGACTGGTCCGGGGGTGGCTGCGGCGCCGTGGCCTGACCCTCACCCGCGGGCGCGGCGACGATGGCGGCGAGCAGCAGCAGCGCCACACAGATACCTACTGGCGTACGCACATCGAAGTAACGTGCGAACGCCTTGCAGCCCCATCTGCATGGCTTCCTGAGCTTCGCCCTGTTACTTCTTTGGGCGAAGCTCCGCAGCGTACTTCGCGACAGTGCGTTCGGCATCCCGACCTCCTTTAGGTTTCAGCCTTCGACGCGGCCCCGCCGCTTCCGAGGGCCGCGCCCTGTTCGCCTGATCTTTGCGGCCGCTGACCTGACCCACTCCAAGTCCCCCTGGTAGCCGCGGATCCCACGCTCGAGGGCAAGGCGGGGATGGAGTCCCGCGGCGGCCGGCATCTCTCGAGCGTGCCCTTGCAGCTCCTCGAGGTAGGATTCCAGCGTCCGGCGATAGGTCATGAGGTACGCGAGAACCTCCTCCTTCGAGACCCGGCCCTCGGCGAGGGCGAAGCGAAGGATGGGAGCGCCGGAGCCGCGGACCAGGTCCTCTCGCGTGACCGGTTGCCGGAGCCAGGCGTGCAGGGCCTCCTCGCCCCCCCGGGTGAGAGCGTAGACGCGGCGGGGCCGCGCCTCGGTGGCGCGGTCGAGCGCGGCCTTCAGCAGGCCGCGGCGCGCCAGCCTGCGCAGGGCAGGATAGATGGCGCCCGGGCTAGAGCTGAAGTGTGCCATGGGGGTGGTGGCGAACACCCGGTGTACGTCGTAGCCCGACATAGGCCTCATCGCCACGAGCCCCAACAGCGCGTATTCGAGAGTAGTCAGAGCCCCTTCCGGCATTCGTGTCCCGCTCGCATTATTACGCCGAGTAATATATCGTAGCATAACATCGCGAGTGTGTCAAGCCCCACGCGACAGGAATCTGCGGCCTGCCGGGACCAGACAGTCTGTAGGGCGGGGAGGTCTCTGCCTCCCCGCCGCGATCTCTGCCCCAACGCGACGGAAACCTGCGCCAGGCCGGGATCTCGGCAGGGGGCAGATAGCAGACCAGCACGGTCCCCAGAAACGAACTCGGCCCGGCGCTTGGCCGGGCCGAGTCAAGGTGCATCCCGTCAGATCAGGTCTAGTGGACCACGCGAGGGCCCTGCGCCTCGTTCAGGTCCGTGACATTGGGGCCCTGGTGCGGGATCCGCACGAGCAGGTGCTGGTCGCTCAGATTTGCGACGAAGAAGAGCACGCCTTTGCGAGTGCCGAGCAAGGGCTCGGCGAGGTCGCTGTCCACCTTCAGCTTGAAGAAGAGCGGCAGCGCCCCGGGCCGGTACAGGCCCATCATCGCCGGCCCCTCCTCCTCGCTGCCGTGGCGCGTCCAGTGGTAGACGAACACGTCCTCCCGCTTGAAGAGTCCATCCCAACCGTAGATCACCATCAGGCTGATCTCGTTCGTGTCGGCGGTACCCGGGCCCATCACCAGGTCATGGATCGCGTCGAGCAGGTCTCGACTCGCCTGGGTGCCCAAGAACTCATACCGGAACCCCGACCCCACCGCGCCGGAGAACTCCTCCGGCATATCGCGGAACTCGTAGTAGCATCCCCGGTCCGATAGCACTACGCGAACCAGGTCATTCGTGTATTCCCGGCCTTCTCCGATCTGGTCTTTGATGTAGTCAATCATCACTTGGTAGTCCTGCCGGGGTTCGGTGCGGACCCCGCCGGAGGCGGGCTGACGATCTCTCCAGCTCATGATCCCCGTCCTCTCTCGGGCCCCCCTTACTCGACCTCATGCTACCCCGATCGTGATGGCGTTACCCTCTGCTCGGGTCCTTCGGTGGCTATATACCACGATTCGTGTTCGGCTCTGGGGCAGCGCCGTATCTGGTTGTCCCACCGCGTCTACGTTGTCCTGATTTCGTCCCCGTGACTCCCGCCAGAGCTGATGGCGCGGGCCGTTTGGCTTGTCCTGGTTATGGTATACTGTCGGTGGCTGCCCCGCCGCGGCGGGTCGAGCCGGGGTGTGGTATGGATAGGTCCAGCGGTCTCACGGTCCAGCGGGGGCTGCGAAGCGACCCCGCGGCCGGTGGCGAGCGGTTCCCCCGCGTCTTGCGCGTTTGGCTTCTCCTGGCCGGCCTTGTTGTAGCTGTCGCGTGGTACGCGCCTGGGCGAGCGGCCGCCGGGCAGGCCGCGACAGGCAGCGACGCTCCCCCGCAGGTGAGTGGGGCGCCGGCGGCCCAGCCGGCCCCCGAGATGACCGCCGAGGAGAAAGCCGACGAGGCGATCGGCAAGTCGGCCGCCGAGGTGGTGGAGAAGAAGTTCAAGGTCGTCGCCGACTCCCCCGCGCTGCCGCGTCTGGCCGCGGTCATGGCCCGCCTCGAGCCGGTGAGCCAGAAGCCGCACCTGACCTACAAGGTGAAGGTGGTCTCCACGAGTGAGGTGAACGCCTTCTCCCTTCCCGGCGGCTACCTCTACTTCACGACCGGGCTGATAGACGCGGTGGAGTCAGACGACGAGCTGGCGGCAGTGGCCGCCCACGAGATGGCCCATATCTGCCTGGGCCACTCGCGGCAGCTCATGGCAAAGAGCGACCGCTACAGCCGGGTGCTCACGCCCCTCGTGCTGGCCGCGATTCTCACCCAGTCGCGGGCGGTTGACCCGGGCGCGGTGATGGTGGTGGGGAGCCTGGTGGTGGAGGACGCGATCAACGGTTACGGCCGGGCAGCCGAGCTGGAGGCCGACCACCAGGCAGTGCTCTACCTCAGGGACACCAAGGCCTACAACCCGGTGGCGATGCTCACGGTGGCCGAAGGTCTGGCCCACCTCGAGAGCCAGCAGGTCCCGATCGTGAGGATCGAGGGAAGAGCGGTGCCCGCCGAGGCCGGAGTCTCCCAGACCCACCCGGATCCCCAGGAGCGCGTCGCGGCGATCACCCGCGAGCTGAATGAGTTCGGCATCCCGATCGAGCGGCGGAGAGTGACCAAGTCTCTGGTCGCGACCGCGGCCACGGCCCAGGTGTCCGGCCGCGAGGTCGGGGAGCTGCGGATGACCTGCTCCAAGGGCGGGGGAGACTGGTCAGCGACGGTCTTCCAGCCGGCCGCGACGGTTGAGGGTTCGGGGCCGGTCACCCGGGCCCAGCGCGCGGCCGACCTGCTAAACTCCCTGCTACTGGCAAACCTCCAGGGGCTCGAGATAACGACGGCGCCACAGGACGACCAGATACTGGTTCAGGCCCGGGGGCAGACCCTCTTCAGCATCACCGCCGAGGACGCAGCCTTCCACCAGACGACCGTGGAGAAGCTGGCCGACCAGGCCATCCAGGCCCTGCGTCAGGCCTTCCAGGAAGAGAGGGTAAGTCGCTGGTACTGAGCCGCGCCCGGTAGGGCTGGCCCGCCTCTCAGGGGCAACCCCGCCCCACACCGGCCAGGCAGGGATCGGCGTCCCCGCCCTACATGCTACACGCGATCTACGCAGCGTATGTCAGCGCCCAAGGCGGACAGCTTCCCCTCAAGATCCTCGTAGCCGCGGGCCACGAACCGCCGCCCGGAGACCCAGCTCTCCCCTTCCGCGCCCAGCGCCGCCACCACCAGGGCCGCGCCATCGCGGATATTGTAGGCCTCCACCTCGGCGCCGTGGAGCTGAGGCACGCCGACGATCTCGGCGCGCCGGCCGTCGAGCAGCCGGATACGCGCGCCCATCTTCAGCAGTTGATCGGCGTATTGGAGCCGCTGGTCGAAGATGCTCTCGTGAATCCGGCTGTTGCCGTCGGCCGTGGCGAGCATAGCGGCCATGGGAGGCTGAAGGTCTGTGGGGAACTCGGGGAAAGGTCGGGTCACGACGGCGACTCCGCGCGGCCGTCCGAGCGCGGCCGCAACCATCCCCTCGGCGCTTTCCTCCAGCCGCAGCCCGGCCTCTGTGAGCTTGTCGGCCACCGCGCCCAGGTCGCAGCGTCGCATCCCCTCCACCATCACCTCTCCCCTGGTGGCGCCGGCGGCGCAGAAGAACGTCCCCGCCTCCAGCCGGTCGGGGTTGATGGTGTGCGTGGTCCCGCCCAGTTCAGCCGCGCCATGCACGGTGAGTGTGGATGTGCCGATCCCTTCGATCGTGGCCCCGGCCGCAACCAGCAGTTCGCAGAACGCGACCACATCGGGCTCGAAGGAGGCGTTCTCGATCACGGTCTCACCATAGGCGAGGGAAGCGGCCATGACGGCGGTGAAGGTCGCGCCCGGGTTGCGATGCACGGGATCCAAGGTCACCGTCCCCCCGCGAAGGGCGCTCGCGGTCAGCGCGATGGTGTGATCGGAAGTGGTTTCTCTGGCGCCCAGGGTCTCGAGCACCGATGTGATGTGCGTGACCGGGCGACTGCCCAAGCTGCAGCCGCCGGGCATGGCCATCTCGGCCGCGCCAAGACGCAGCAGGAGCGGTCCCAGCAGATAGTGGGATGCGCGCATCTTCTCGGCGAGTTCGGCCGGGACGCGATGGGTGGTGAGACCGTGGTTCGTGATTCTCACGGAACTCCTGCCGCGCTCCTCCACCGTTAGACCGACCGCGCGCAGCAGCGCCAGCATGGTCTCGACATCCAGGATGCGCGGCACATTGTGCAGGATGGTCTCGCCGTCAAGCAGCAGCGTGGCCGCGAGCGTGGGGAGGGCCCCGTTCTTGCTGCCAGAGGGCCTTACTCTTCCTCTCAGCGGCCTTCCGCCGATGATATGCCAGGTGTTACCGGTCATCTCATCCTCGCGGCATTGTAGGGCTGGCGTGCGCATGCCAGCCAGGCGGGCATAAGCATGCCCGCCCTACAACCCAGGCCCCGCGCCGGCCACCCGCAGCCGGTTCAGCGCGCGCTGCAGGGCCGCCTGCGCCCGCGCAACGTCCACCTCCCCGCGCTGGCCAAGGCGCTCGCCGGCCCGGCGCTCGGCCGCCCGCGCCCTTTCAAGATCAATCCCCTCGGCGGGCTCGGCAGCGTCAGCCAGGATCGTTACCTCGTTCCCGCCGGCCTCCAGCACGCCGCCCGAAAGAGCGAACAGCCGCCGCCTCCCTTTCTCCTCCACCAGACTCAGCTTCCCGACGGTCAGCTCGGCCACCAGGGGAGCATGATAGGCCAGCACCCCCAGGTAACCGTCAGACCCGGGCGCCACCAGGCTGACGGCCCGACCTGTGTACACTTGTCGCTCCGGAGTCAGCAAGCTGATGGCGAATGCCGGCATGGGTCTACCTGGCCTGGGCGAGGCCTTCCGCCTTCGCCACCGCTTCCTCTATGCTTCCCACCATGTTGAAGGCCTGCTCGGGCAGGTCATCGTGCTTCCCGTCAACGATCTCCTGGAAGCTCCTCACGGTATCACGCAACTGCACATACCTGCCTGGCAACCCCGTGAACACCTCGGCCACGAAGAAGGGCTGGGAGAAGAACCGCTCGATGCGGCGCGCCCGCTCGACGATGGTGCGATCCTCGTCCGAAAGCTCCTCCACGCCGAGGATGGCGATAATGTCTTGCAGGTCCTTATAGCGCTGGAGCACTTCCTGCACGCGGCGGGCGACCTGGTAGTGCTCCTCCCCCACCACGCTGGGGTCCAGGATGCGGGAGGTGGAGCGCAGCGGGTCCACCGCGGGGTAGATGCCGCGCTCGAGGATTCGCCGGTCGAGGACCGTAGTGGCGTCGAGGTGGGCCATGGCGGCGGCGGGCGCGGGGTCGGTGATGTCATCGGCCGGCACGTAGATGGCCTGAAGCGAAGTGATGGAGCCGCGCTTGGTGGAGGTGATGCGTTCCTGGAGCTGGGCCATCTCACTCGCCAGCGTTGGCTGGTAGCCAACGGCCGAAGGCATCCGCCCGAGCAGAGTCGAGACCTCGGACCCGGCCTGGACAAAGCGGAAGATATTGTCAATGAAGAGCAGCACATCCTGGCCCTGCGTGTCGCGGAAGTACTCGGCCACCGACAGGCCCGACAGCCCCACGCGGAGGCGCACGCCAGGCGGCTCGTTCATCTGGCCGAAGACCATGGCGGCCCGCGCGATCACCCCCGAGTCCTTCATCGTGAGCCAGAGGTCATTGCCCTCGCGGGTGCGCTCGCCCACGCCGGCAAAGATCGAGATGCCGCCGTGCTGGGTGGCCATGTTGTGAATCAGCTCGGTGAGGAGCACGGTCTTGCCCACACCCGCGCCCCCGAACATGCCGACCTTGCCGCCCCTGGGATAGGGCGCCAGCAGATCAACCACCTTGAACCCGGTCTCGAAGATCTCGGTGGTGACCTCCTGATCCTCGAAGCTGGGCGCGGGGCGATGGATGGGCAGGTACTCCTCGGCCTCCACTGGCCCCAGACCGTCAATCGGATCCCCAAGCACATTGAGGAGGCGCCCGAGCACCTTGGGCCCCACCGGCACGCGGATCGGCCCACCCGTGTCAACCGCGCGGGCGCCGCGCGCCAGCCCGTCGGTGCTTCCCATCGCAATGCAGCGGACGATGTCGTTACCCAGGTCCTGGGCCACCTCCAGCACCAGCTTACGGCTGTGGTCCTGCTCGGGCACCGCCACCTCGATCGCGTGCCGCATCTCGGGCAGCGCCCCGGGCGGGAACCGGACGTCCGCTACCGGCCCGATGACCTGAACCACCACTCCTTGTCGCTCAGCCATTGGCCTCTGCTCTCGCCCGCCTCACGCGGTCGCCTCGGCGGCGCCCACGATCTCGATCAGCTCCTTGGTGATGGCGGCCTGTCTCGCCTTGTTGTAGTCAAGCACGAGATCCCCAATCATCTCCTCCGCATTGTCGGAGGCGGCCGACATCGCCGCCACGCGGGCCGCGTGCTCGCTCACCGAGCTGTTCAGGACCGCCGCCAGCAGCGCCGTCCTCAGATAGCGGTCCATCAGGCCGGCCAGCAGCACGGCCGGCCGGGGTTCGTAGATCGCCTCAGCGGGCTCTCCCTCCGGCACCGGGAGTGGCAGCAGCGTCTCGACCCGCACCCGCGATCGGGCTCCGCCCTGGAACTCTGAGTAGACCGCCCTGACTTCATCTACCTCGCCGGCGAGGTACCGCGCGCCAAGCCGACCGGCCAAGCGCCAGATCGCCTCCCGGGCCGGCTCGCCTCCCAGAGGCACTACTTGATCCAGGATCGCGTAGCCTCGCCGCGCCATGTGGGCCCGCCCTTTCCGCCCCAGGGCCACCACTCTCACCCGCTCCGGGGGACCGACGGCGAGGGCTTGCCGCACGGCATTGAGGTTATAGCCGCCGCAGAGGCCGCGGTCGCTGGTCATCAGGACGACCGCAGTGAAGCCGACCGGGCGCGCCTGGAGGAACGGGTGCTCCTGCGTGACCAGGGCCATGCGGGAGACGAGATCCAGCAGCGCGCGATGGTAGGCCCGGGCTCGCTCCAGACGCTGCTCGCCCCGACGCAGCCGAATCGAGGCCACCGTCTTCATCGCCCTGGTGATCTGCTCGATATTCCGGACAGTGCGGATCTTCCGCTGGATATCGCGGCTGGAAGTCAAGCGGCGGCGCTCCTCGTCCGATGATCGGCCTGGAAGCGGGCGAGGCAGTCCTGGATGGCCTCGCGCAGCTCCTTCTCCACTGCCTCGCTCAGCTTGTCGGTGTCACGGATCTGCTGGAGCACGCGGGGATGGCGCTCGCGCACGAAGGTCAACAGCTCCGCCGCGAAGGAAGCGGCCTCGGCCGTCGCCAGCTTGTCAACGAAGCCCTGGGTGCCAGCGTAGAGCACCACCACCTGCTCCGCCATCGCCATCGGCGCGTATTGGGGCTGCTTGAGCAGCTCCAGCATCCGCTCGCCGCGGTTGAGCTGGGCCCGCGTCGCCTGGTCGAGCTCGGCGCTGAACTGAGCGAAAGCCTGGAGCTCCTGGTAGTAGGCGATATCCAGGCGCAACATGCCGGCCACTCTCTTCATCGCCGGCGTCTGGGCCGCGCCCCCGACCCGCGAGACCGAGAGGCCCACGTTCATGGCCGGCCGAAAGCCGGCGAAGAACAGGTCTCGCTCCAGGTAAATCTGGCCGTCTGTGATGGAGATGACATTGGTGGGGATGTAGGCGGAGTAATCACCTTCCTGGGTCTCGATGATGGGAAGCGCGGTGAGCGAGCCGCCCCCGCGCTCCTCGCTCAGCTTGGCCGCGCGCTCCAGCAGATGCGCATGGAGGTAGAAGATGTCGCCCGGGTAGGCCTCTCTTCCCGGCGGCCGTCGCAGGAGCAGCGAAATCTGCCGGTAGGCCTGGGCATGCTTGGTGAGGTCGTCGTAAACCACCAGGGCGTGCTTGCCCTGGTCGCGGTAGAACTCACCCATGGAACAGCCGGCATAGGGTGCGACATACTGCTGGGGCGCCGGATCGTTGGCAGTGGCCGCAACGATCGTGGTGTAGGCCATCGCGTCATGCCGGGCCAGCACATCGGCCACCCGCGCCACAGTCGAGAGCTTCTGGCCCACCGCCACATAGATGCAGACGACGTTCTGACCCTTCTGGTTGATGATGGTGTCAACGACCACCGCGGTCTTGCCGGTCTGCCGGTCGCCGATGATCAGCTCGCGCTGCCCGCGGCCGATCGGGGTCATGGCGTCTATCACCTTGAGCCCGGTCTGGAGCGGCTCCTTGACCGGCTGCCGCTCCACCACACTCGGCGCCTGGGTCTCGATGGCCCGGTGGTCGCGGGCGGCGATCGGTCCTTTACCATCCACCGGCTCGCCCAGGGCATTCACCACGCGCCCGAGCAGTGCGTCCCCCACCGGCACCTGGATGATGCGCCCGGTGGTCTTTACGACATCTCCCTCCTTGACCTCGGTGTCCCGGCCCAGCAGGATGCAGCCCACGTTATCCTCTTCGAGGTTGTGGGCCAGCCCGTAGATGCCGCCCGGAAACTCCACCATCTCGCCCATCATCACATCGCGGAGGCCGTAGACCCGCGCCACGCCATCTCCGACCTGGAGGACGCGGCCCACCCCGGTCATCTCCGCCGCGGCCCCGAACTGCTCGATCTGCTGGCGGATGACCGCACTGACTTCGTCCGGGCTGATCCTCACCGCTCGAGTCCTCCGACTACCATCAGCTCCTCGTGCATTCTCTGGAGCCGGCCGGCCGCGCTTCCATCAACCAGGCGATCTCCCACTCGCACTCTCACTCCGGCCAGGATCCCGGGGTCAATCCGCTCCTCCAGAACTACCCGCCGTCCCGTCATCCGGCTCAGCGCGGCCGCCAGTCTGGCGCGCTGCTCCCCCGAGAGCGCCACCACTGTCCTGGCCTCCGCGCGGACCACGCCGGCCGCCTCATCCGCCATCTCCGCGAACGCGTCTGCCACCGCGGCCACCTCCTCGCCGCGCCCGTGCCGCAGCAGGCCGGCAAGGAGCGCGATCACCGGGCCGCTGAACTGGCCGCGCAGGGCCGCGGTCACGGCCGCCAGCTTGCGCTCGGGCTCCAGGTCCGGCCGCGTAAGCAGCTCGGCCAGCGCGGGGGTGCGTTCCACCAGCCGCGCCAGGCCGTCGAGTTCTGCCCGCAGGGCATCGGTCTGTCCCGTTTCCTGGGCGAGCCCGAACAGCGCTTCGGCATACCGGGCGGCCGCGCGGCGGCTGGTCACCGCTGGCCCTCCAGGCTGGTGATGAAATCGTCTACTGCCCGGCGGTGCGCCTCCGGGTCGAGCCGCTG
>Ga0315275_10007895_pt1 | contig 10326 bp, 7 predicted proteins | sample YL17G03_0_MG_FD_205557 | JGI IMG/M metagenome (GOLD analysis project Ga0315275, IMG submission 205557) | Sediment microbial communities from Yellowstone Lake, YNP, Wyoming, USA - YL17G03_0 | ecosystem: Environmental > Aquatic > Freshwater > Lake > Sediment | place: USA: Wyoming | collected...
CATCGCTTTGAGCAAGAAGACACTGAAGGTTATTAAGCAGAACCTATTCTGGGCCTTTTTCTATAATGTCGTAGGAATCCCCATCGCCGCGGGCGTGCTCTTTCCCTTCTTTGGGCTCCTTCTCAACCCGATCATCGCCTCGGCGGCCATGGCCTTCAGTTCCGTGTCGGTCGTCTCCAATTCGCTCCGCCTGCGGCGGTTCAAGCTGCGGACCTGAGGAGGAAGAAATGCTGGCCAAGATTGCAGTGACCATCGCGGGCCTTGCCCTTCTCGCCTTCGTCAACTGGTATTTCCTCCTCTCCCGCCGCAAGCCCCGCTGAACTAGACTGTATATAAGCGGGCACAGCTTACTCTCTTTTTGAATTAGTAAGGCGAGGGGGATTCCCTCAGAAAGCCCTCCGCAGCGTAGCGGGCATGGTTCCTCTCGGCTTGCCGAGAGGAGAGCGTAGCGAGGACAGGGAGCGGATTTTTCTCGCTGGGAAAAATTCGCGTCTTTCGGAGGGATTCCCCCGAGCCATTTTTTGACAATTTCTATAGGAAAAGTGTAAAATAGACTCCTTTCTAGGAGGTTCGAATGAAGAAACAAAGATTTGCCCTCGCCCTGCTGCTGATCCTCTCTCTGGGCTTTGTCCTTACCGCTCTTGCCCAGCAGAAGGCCGACGACGCCGCGATCGACCCGGTCTGCGGGATGACGGTCAAGAAATCCGAGGCCAAAGTGACTTTGGATTATAAGGGGACGACTTACTATTTCTGCGGCGCCGGATGCAAAGACGCCTTTGCCAAGGACCCGGAGAAATATCTCCAGAAGAAAGAAGAAGCCGCTCCCGGCAAAGCCTGTACCCGTCCCGGGTGCGGAAAGGAAATGCCGGCGCAAACCGCGCCTCACGGCCAGATGATGGGCAAGTGCCCGATGATGCAGCACGGGCATGGCCAGATGACCAGCCCAGGCTCAGGGATGAATTGCCCCCTTCAGTCCAAGGACGTCGAAATGAAGACCGACAACCTGCCTGACGGAGTAGCTGTCACGTTCACTTCAAAGGACGCGGAGACGGTGAAGAAGATCCAGGGGCATTTCTCTGCCGGTAAGGCTGGCTGCGCCGGCTGCTGCTGCTGTGCCGGTCAGGCTCAGGAAAAGGAATAAGCCCGATCCAGTGAAGATCCCCTAGAACAGATATTTCAGACCGATATCAAGCTTGTTGAAAGAGAGCCGGTGACGTAGTCTCCCGTCAGGCGGACGTTTCTGGTATCCTATAGGCTAAGGGCGCAGGTTAGGAGATGAGCGGCAGGAAAGTCGTTGTGGCCATGAGCGGGGGAGTGGATTCCTCGGTCGCAGCCTGGCTGCTCTTGGAAAGGGGATACGACGTCACCGGCATCACCATGAACCTGTTCTCTTTGCCAGGGGAATTGTGCCGTTCCGAGGAGCTCCGCAGCTGCTGCGGTCAGAAAGCGGTGGAAGATGCCCACCGGGTGGCCATCCACCTCGGCATACCTCACTTTGTGGTCGACCTCCGCCGGGAATTCGAGGCGGCGGTCATCGCCGATTTCGTCCGGGAGTATAGCCGGGGACGGACTCCCAACCCCTGCGTCCGCTGCAACGAACGCATCAAGTTCAGGCTCTTGCTGGAGAGGGCCCGACGTTTGGGCGCGGATTTTATCGCCACGGGGCACCATGCCCGGGTGGCCAGAGACTCCGCAGTCGGGCGGTATCTGCTCAAGAAAGGAAAGGACAGGGCTAAAGACCAGTCCTACTTTCTCTATCGACTCAGTCAGGCACAGCTGGCCAGGGTTCTGATGCCGGTTGGGGATTTCACCAAAACCGAAGTCCGGGATATGGCCAGGCGCCGGGGCCTTCCCGTGGCCGAGAAGGCGGAGAGCCAGGAGACCTGCTTTGCCCCTCTCGGGGATTACCCAAGTTTCCTGGCCGGCCGGACTCCCCGGGCCTTCCGGCCCGGCCCGATTAAGGATTTGGCCGACCGTATCCTGGGCGAGCACAAGGGGATCGGGAATTACACCATCGGCCAGCGCCGGGGCCTGGGGATCTCTGCTCCCCGGCCGCTTTACGTGGTCGCCATCGACGCGGCGCGAAACGCCGTCATCATCGGGGATGAGGAAGACCTCCGCGGCAAAAGACTCCAGGCTTCCGATGTCCGCCTGATCGCCGGCAAGAGGATCGAGGAGCCGGTCACCGTTACAGCGAAAATCCGCTATAAACACTTGGAAGCAAAGGCCCTTGTCATCCCCGTTTCAGCGCGACGAGTTCGGGTCGAGTTCGACCGGCCGCAGCGGGCCATCACTCCCGGCCAATCGGTAGTGTTCTATCGGCGGAATGTCGTCTTGGGCGGCGGGATCATCGACCGATCGCTTGATTAATCCCCCTCCTCCCCACCTCCTCCCACCAGGGGAGGAGGATATGTAGATTGTCCGCCCGCAGCCTCTCGCCGGTGGGAGCCAGCTAATTGCCCTCTACCTTCCTCCCCCCGCTGGTGGGGGAGGATAGAGGAGAGGGGGATTAAGGGAGAAGGGCTTTTTATCTCGTTTTATGGATAATTCCAGGTTAGGGAATCTTCGGGGCTAGATCGGCCGGGTCGCCTTTTTGAGCCAGGCGGCCTCGTCCTTTTCCAGGAGAGGAGTCAATTCCTTCCGCACCCTCCGGTGATAGGCGTTGAGCCAAATGACTTCGTTCTCCGTCAGAAGGTCTTTATTGAGCAGCCGGAGTTCGATCGGGCAGAGGGTCAGCGTCTCAAACGTATAGAAAGGCGACGTCTCGCTTGTCCGGTCAGGGTCCTTGACCACGAGTGCCAGGTTCTCCAGCCGGAGGCCGTATTCTCCCTCCTTGTAGTAGCCCGGCTCGATCGATAGGATCATCCCGGGTTCGAGGCCAATACCGAAGCCGCGCGCCGGGGCGATGCTCTGCGGCCCCTCATGGACGTTGAGGAAGGCGCCGATACCGTGGCCGGTGCCGTGCCCGTAGTTCAGGCCTTTCTCCCAAAGCGCCCGGCGGGCGAGCACGTCGAGCTGGGGCCCGGATGTGCCCTGAGGAAATGAGGTCCGGGTGAGGCTGATAACTCCCTTGAGGACGCGGGTGAAACGGTCCCGCTGCTCGGCCGTCGGCCGGCCCAGGCAGACCATCCGGGTAATGTCCGTAGTCGCGTCCAGGTATTGGCTGCCCGAATCGATCAAATAAATCCCCTTCGGCTTCAAAGGAATATCGGTCTCCGGAGTGACCTCGTAATGAACGACAGCGCCGTGGCTCCCGTAAGAGGAGATCGTCTGAAAGCTGAGTCCTCGGAAGCGGGGCTGGCGTCTCCGGATTTCCTCGAGCTTACGGGCCGCCGAAAACTCGGTCACTCCGCTCTTGGGCACGGCCTTCTCCAGCCAACAGAGGAACTTGACCATGGCGGCGCCGTCCCGGCGGTGGGCCTGCTTCGACCCCCTGATTTCCGAAGCATTCTTGATGGCCTTGGAAAGAGTCACCGGGCTCGGCTTGAAGACGAGCTCGGCTCCGGCCAGGCTGCTCACGACCCACTGACTCACACCCGCCTCGTCCAGCCAGATCCGTTTCTTGGCCGCTGCCAGGCTACGTAGAGCCGCCGGGAATTCGGTATAACTTCTGAGGCTCACGTCCTTTTTCAAGACGGTCCTGACCTCGGGGCTGACCTTTTCCCGGGCCACGAAAAGCAGGGCTTTCTTCCGAGTGATGATGGCGTAGGCAATAGCCACGGGATTAAACGGGACGTCCGAGCCGCGGATATTGAAGAGCCAGGCGACGGCGTCGAGCTGGCTGAGGATATGGGCGTCGACACCCTCAACCGTCATCTTTTGGCGGAGTCGGTCAAGCTTTCTTCGTCTGCTCTCCCCAGTATATTTCTCTTCCAGGACGATGACCGGCCCTGCCGGAGCAGCCGGCCGACATCGCCAGATCACATCCGCGAGGTTGGCGGCAACCGGTCTGAGTCGGACGGACTTCGCGGCGAGGTCTTTTTTGAGCTTGGTATAATCCCGGTGGCTAATGAGCTGGGGGTCGAGGCCCACTGAATCGCCGGGCTTGAGGTTCCGGGCCGCCCATTCCTGCCAGGAGGGGACTCCGGGTGTTCCGCACTTGAACAATTTGAAGCCCGTGTTGCGAAGTTCCCGCTCGGCCTGGAGATAGTAGCGCGAATCGGTCCAGAGGCCGGCGATTTTCAACGTGACCAAAGCATCGCCTGCCGAACCCGTGAAGCCCGTGATGAACGCCCGGCGCCTCCAGAATTCCGGCACGTATTCGTTCTGGTGGGGGTCTGAACCGGGAATGAGATAGCCCTGGACGTTGTGCTTTCTCATGAGCCGGCGAAGTTGATTCAGCTTTGAGTCCATCTTTCCCTCTTCACCCTAAGTTCTTGTCCGTACAATCCCCCTCCCCTTCATCCCCTCCCACCAGGGGAGGGGAGATGAATGAAGCGCACGTCCGGAATTTCCTAGCCGAATCCTATGTCTTTCCCCACAAATCCTGAAGACAGACCAGCGACGGCGCCACTTTTTCCCTCATCTCGATGGCCTTGACGGCGGCGCCGGCCGAGGGGATGGTCGTGTAGCAGGGGACGCGGTAACTGAAAGCGACCCGCCGGATCTTCTGGGCATCGCTCATTTCCCGGCCTCCGGCCGGCGTGTTGAAGATCATCTTGACCTTGCCCCGGCTGATATCGTCGAGGATGTTCCTTGGCTCCATATAGACCTTTCCGATGGTATCAACATGGAATCCGTGACGCCTGAGGTACCGAGCTGTCCCCTCGGTGGCCAGGAAGCGGAACCCGAGCAGGTCGAGCTTTTCGATCAGGTTCAGGATCCTGGGTTTGTCCTCGTCCGGCACGCTGACGAAAACCTCGCCCTCCCGGGGCAGGAAAAATCCCGCTCCTTCCTGGGACTTGAGGAAGGCCAGGGGGAACTCGCGGTCGATGCCGATGGACTCCCCGGTGGAGCGCATCTCCGGACCCAAAACAGGATCGACTTCTAGGAACTTGTCGAAGGAGAAGACCGCCTCCTTAACTGCATAGAGGCGGAGCTTCCTCCGCGGCAGCTTGATGTCTTTGAGCTTCTCTCCCATGATGAGCCGGGTCGCGACCTTGGCCAGAGGAATCCCGGTCGCCTTGGAGACGAAGGGCACCGTGCGTGAAGCCCTGGGGTTAACCTCCAGGACATAGATCTTGGTGCCCTTGACCGCCATCTGGACGTTCATCAGGCCGACGACACCCAGTGCCCTGGCCATGACCTCCACTTGCCGGCCCACCTCCTCGACCAGCCGGTCGGCCAGGAAGAAGGGCGGGATGACCATAGTGGCGTCGCCGGAGTGGATTCCCGCCTCCTGGATGTGCTCGAGGATCCCGCCGATGAAAACATCCTCGCCGTCGCCCAGGAGGTCGACGTCGAGCTCGACGGCGTTATCGATGAACTCATCGATGAGCAGCGGATGTTCCCTGAAGTATTCACGGTTCCGGGAGAGGTAGTCCACCATCTCCACTTCGTCGTGGATGACTTTCATCGCCCGTCCGCCCAGGACATAGGACGGCCGGACGAGCACCGGATAGCCGATCCGGCCGGCGGTGCGGAGGGCTTGAGCGGAGTTCTTGGCCAGCCCGTTCCGCGGCCGGAGAAGGTCGAGCCGGGTCAGGAACCGGTCGAACTTCTCCCGGTCTTCGGTTTCGTCGATGGCCTCCGAGCTCGTCCCCAGGATGCGGGCCTGGTTTTCATGGAGCCCCAGCGCGATCTTGAGCGGCGTCTGCCCTCCGAACTGGACGATGATGCCCTCGGGTTTTTCCTTCCGGTAGATGGCCAGCACGTCCTCCAAGGTCAGCGGGTCGAAATAGAGCCGGTCGGAGATGTCATAGTCGGTGGAGACCGTCTCCGGGTTGGAGTTGACCATGATGGTCTTGTAGCCGGCGTCGCGCAGGGCGAACACCCCGTGGACACAGCAATAATCGAACTCGATGCCCTGGCCGATGCGGTTCGGACCGGAGCCGAGGATGATGACCTTTTTCTCGGCTATGGCCGGGACTTCGTCTTCTTCTTCGTAGGTCGAATAGAAGTAAGGAGTTTCCGACTCGAACTCGCCGGCGCAGGTGTCCACGACCTTCCATACCGGGACAATCCCTTCTTTCTCCCTGAGCGCCCTGACTTCGCCTTCCGGCATCCCGACGAGCTGCCCGATCCTCCGGTCGGAGAAGCCCAACTCCTTGGCGCGCCGTAAGAGGGAAAGGGGGATCGCTTTCCGCCGGTGGGCCTTGAGCTCCTCCTCGAACACGACGAGATCCTGGATATTCCGCAGGAAGAAGGGGTCGATCCGGGTGAGGGCGGCGATTTCCTCGACGGTCATGCCCATGCGGAGGGCATCGGCGATGAGCCAAAGTCGATCGGCATTGGGTTGACGGAGGTTTTCTTCGAGGAAGGGGCGGTCGCCCTTCCTGTCCGTGGGCTCGAGGCCGGAGCGGCCGGATTCGAGGGAACGGATGGCCTTCTGGAGCGCCTCCTTGAATGTCCGGCCGATGGCCATGGTCTCGCCCACTGATTTCATCTGGGTGGTCAGGTGCCGGACTTCCTCGGGGAATTTCTCGAAAGCGAAGCGGGGGATCTTGACGACGACATAATCAATGGCCGGCTCGAAGCAGGCCGGCGTCTTCTTGGTGATGTCGTTCAGGATCTCGTCGAGCGTGTAGCCGATGGCCAGCTTGGCCGCCATCTTGGCGATCGGGAACCCGGTCGCCTTAGAAGCGAGCGCCGAGGAGCGGGAGACGCGCGGGTTCATCTCGATGACCATCAGCCGGCCGTCCTCCGGGTTGAGGGCGAACTGAATATTGGACCCCCCCGTTTCGACTCCGATCTCTCGCATGATGGCGATGGAGGCGTCGCGCAGCCTCTGGTATTCCTTGTCGGTCAGCGTCTGGGCCGGAGCGACGGTGATGGAGTCGCCGGTGTGGACGCCCATCGGGTCGAAGTTCTCGATCGGGCAAACGATGACGACGTTGTCCTTCCGGTCGCGCATGACTTCGAGCTCGAATTCTTTCCAGCCGCTGATGGACTTCTCGATGAGAACGCGGGTGACGGGGCTGATGGCCAGCCCGAGCGGGACGAACCTGTGGAAATCGTCCCAGTTATAGATGATATTGCCGCCGGTGCCGCCCAGGGTGAAGGAGGGACGGACGACGAGGGGGAATTGGAGCCGCTCAGCGATGTCCACCGCCTCCTCGAGGTTCGAGGCATAGCCGGAGTCCGGGACCTCGAGCTGGATTTTCTCCATGGCCCGGCGGAAGAGTAGACGGTCCTCGGCCTTGCGGATCGATTCGGCGCTCACGCCGATGAGCCGGACCCGGTGTTTCTCGAGGATGCCCCGGTCGTCGAGCTCGAGGGCGAGGTTGAGCGCCTTTTGGCCGCCTAGGGTGGCGAGCAGGGCGTCCGGCTTCTCCCTCTCGATGACCCGCTCCAGGTACTCTGCGGTCAGGGGTTCGAGATAGGTCCGGTCGGCGAACTCGGGGTCGGTCATGATGGTGGCCGGGTTGGAGTTGACCAGGATGAGCCGGAAGTTCTCCTCTTTGAGGGCCTTGAGCGCTTGGGTTCCGGAGTAATCGAACTCCGAGGCCTGGCCGATGATGATCGGCCCGGAGCCGATGATCAGGATGGAATGGATGTCCTGGCGCCGCGGCACGTTATTTCTCCTTGAAATCGTCCATCATCCGGGCAAAATCGCGGAAGAGGTAATGGGAATCGTGGGGGCCCGGCGAGCTTTCCGGGTGGTACTGGACAGTGAACAGGAATTTCTCACGGGCTGAGAGTCCCTCGGAGGTCAGGTCGTTGAGGTTGAGATGGGTCAGCTTGGCCAGTCCCTGGAGCGAATCGATGTCCACGGCAAAACCGTGGTTTTGGGAGGTGATCTCGATTGCTCCCGTCTCCAGATTCTTCACGGGGTGGTTGGCCCCGTGGTGACCGAACTGGAGCTTGTAGGTTTTCGCTCCGAGCGCAAGCCCGATGAGTTGGTGGCCCAGACAGATACCGAAGAGCGGGACCTTCCCGATCATCTCTCTGATGCTTTCGATGGCGTAGGCAACGGGCTCCGGGTCTCCGGGCCCGTTGGATAGTAAGACACCGTCGGGTTTGAGCTTGAGGACCTCGCCGGCCGGGGTCGAGGCGGGGACGACGAGTACCTCCATCCGCCGGTCAACCAGGCTGCGCAGGATGTTCCGCTTGATCCCGAAATCATAGGCGACGACAAAATAATCGAACTGCTTCTTGACCGGGTAGCCGTCCGGCCAGCCGTAGGTTCCCTCATGCCAACGATACGGCTCGGAGCAGCTAACCTCTTTAACCAGATCGAGGCCGACGATCGAAGGGACTGTTTTAACCCGCTCGCGGAGAGCCGGAAGGCCGGCGTCCGACATCGTCAGAAGTCCGCGCTGGGCGCCAGTCCTCCGGAGAATCCTGGTCAGTTTCCGCGTATCTATGCCCTCGATGGCCGGGATCCTGTGCCTCTTGAGGTAATCGGGGAGGCTTTCACCGCTCCTCCAGTTAGAGGGAGCGGCCGCCATCTCCTTGAGGACGAATCCCTCCACCCATGGCCTGCCGGATTCGACGTCCTCAGAATTACACCCCGTGTTGCCGATGAGCGGGTAAGTCATGGTCACGATCTGACCCCTATAGGAGGGGTCGGTGAGGATCTCCTGGTAGCCGGTCATGGCGGTGTTGAAGACGACTTCACCCTGCGCTTCCCCTTCGTGGCCGCAGGAGTAACCTTCGAAGACCGTGCCGTCCTCGAGAACGAGATAAGCCCTTTTGGAAAAGCTCAGGGTGTTGTTTATCCCTTGAGCTTTTGTGCGCATCTGGGCTATTTTACAGATTATCTGAAGCAAAGAAAAGGTGGGTGTCCCTTTTTTCTTCGGGGAGGGATGTAAAGAAGGATTCTTAAAGGGCTTCGGCCGAAAGGGTCTTCCGGCGTTCCTCGAGAATCTGCTCGTATTCGAGCGGATGAAGCAGCCGGAGCTCCCTGCCGGTGATCTTTCCAGTGAGCCAGACTTTGCTCATCGGGAACACCTCGGGGCTGAGGTGGACGTTGTACATGTGCCAGATAATGACGGCCAGGAAGGCCAGGATGGCTTCGTAGCCGTGGACGATGATGAAGATATCGTGAACCCAGAGAGGGAAAAAGCGCAGCGAGAGCTCCACATTCCACATGAAGAAACCGCTCGCGATCATAACAAACGCCCCCCAGCCCAGGGCCCAGTATTCGAATTTCTCGATGAAGTTGTAACGGCCGTAGAGCGGGTGTTTCTCGAACAGCCAATAGGGGTGCCGCTGGAAGAATTTTTTGCCGACCCCGCGCCGGTGGAGGAAGCGGGTCAGCCCGACGTTGTAGCCGAAGAGCTCGACGGCGTCCTTGATATCCTGCCACCGGGGAAGCATCTCCTCGAGGTTGTTCCGGCCGCGGCGGGTCAAGGCGGCATAAGACAGGTGCCAGATGAGGTTGGCGATCATGAGCACTGCGGCGATGCGGTGGATGACGCCGCGGACGTAGAAGCTGCGTCCGGTCGGGAGAAGCCACTTGAAGAATTTGACGTCGTAGAAAAAGAGGGGCAGGCCGGTGACGATCAGAAAAAAGAAAGTGGAGATCAGCAGCCAGTGCTGAATCCTCTCAGCCAGGTTCATCCGCAGGAGGACTTCATCGTCCCGAATGAGCGGTGCGCTATCCATGCTTCTCCTTCCTGAGGACGCGGCGGAGGAAGTCGGCGGCGATAAAGACGAGCATGACCGCGATGATGGCCGCGATAATGAAGATGTAGACGCTCTTGACGACGTGAGAGGTCCTGTACTTGGCCGTGTCGATCTGTTCGGGAGTGCTGTGGATGCGGCCTTCCGCGAAATGGCGGCTGGCTCCGGGGTGGCATCGTCCGCAGGTTGCGGGGAGGTTCTCCTTGTTGATGGAGGACTTCGGGTCTGAAGCGGCGCGGATGTCGTGGAAGCCGTGACAGGAGGCACAGTTGGCCACCCGCGTCTCGCCGAACCGGGCGGCCGTGCCGTGGAAGCTCTCGTTGTAGGTCTTGAGGCGGGAGGTCAGGAATCCGTACTCCCGGCTCAGGGCGATGTCGTCATGGCAGCGGGAGCAGACCAGGGCTACCTTCGTCGTGTAGACCTTGGAATTGATATCCTCGGGCGAGAGGATCTCATGTTCGCTGTGGCAGTCTGTGCAGACGGGAACATCCTTGATGCCCTTGACGAAATCCTTGCCGTGGACGCTGTCCAGATAACCCCTCTGGATCCCCACATGGCAGGTGCCGCAGGTCTTGATGATGTTCCTGCGGGAGACAAGAG
>Ga0315275_10007896_pt1 | contig 10326 bp, 6 predicted proteins | sample YL17G03_0_MG_FD_205557 | JGI IMG/M metagenome (GOLD analysis project Ga0315275, IMG submission 205557) | Sediment microbial communities from Yellowstone Lake, YNP, Wyoming, USA - YL17G03_0 | ecosystem: Environmental > Aquatic > Freshwater > Lake > Sediment | place: USA: Wyoming | collected...
GCTGCGAATGCCCTTCCTCGTTCGCTACCCCAAAGAGATCAGACCCGGCACGGTCAACGACGACATCATAATCAATGCCGACTTCGCACCGACGTTCCTCGACTACGCCGGTGCGCCCGTCCCTTCAGACATGCAGGGCACAAGCTTCCGCTCCAATCTGCAGGGAAGAACGCCCGGAGACTGGCGAACCTCGATGTACTATCGCTACTGGCAGCACGGCGACAGACCCGCTCACTACGGACTGCGAACAAAGCGCAACAAGCTCATCTTCTTCTACGGCCTGCCCCTGGATATGAAAGGCGCCGACAAAGAGCCGACAAAGGTCGGCTGGGAGCTCTACGACCTCAAGCGAGACCCCTTTGAGCTCAACAACGTGTACGACCACCCCGCCTACGGCAAGGTCCTCAAAAAGCTCAAAGCCGAGCTCCTCGAAAAGAAAAAACAGCTCGGCGACACCGACGACAAATACCCCGAGATGGTCGAACTGGTCAAAAAGAACTGGTGACTTGCATTGTGAGCCGACCTTCCGCCTGCCGAAGGAGCAACGCCAATGACCATTACAGATTCCGCGCAATCCGGCGTTTTCAAGACTATCTGCCGGCGCTCCTTGCCTGCTGTTGCTGTGCTGCTCCTCTGCGGTTGTCACGGTCGAACGTCTTCAACCGACACGATGCACCCACATCAAATCCTCCGCCAACGGCAAACCGGACATTTGCAGCCTCCCGATGGAATCACAGGCACGTTCTCCATTGTAGCGGTCGATCCGAACGCCGGCGTCTGCGGCGCAGCCGTCGCCAGCAGATTCCCTGCTGTCGGCAAGATTGTCCCCTACGTCCGCGCGGGCGTCGGGGCATTCTGCACCCAGCATTGGCACAATCCCGATTGGGGGCTGCGCGCCCTTGATTTATTGGCCGCGGGCAAACTGCCCGAGCAGGTCCTCGCGGAGCTGCTGCAGGACGACCCCGCCCGCGACAAGCGCCAGTTGGCGATCATCGACGTGGCCGGCCGTGCAGCCAACCGCAACCCCGCCAACGCCGATCCCTCCGGCGTATGGTGGGGCGCCGCAGCAGGCAGATACTACGCGGCCCAGGGCAACACCCTCACCGGCCGTGAAGTCATCTTCGCAATGGCAAAGGCTTATGAAGAGACCCAGGGTAGCCTGGCAGACAGGCTAATGGCCGCCCTGATTGCCGCAGATTGCGCGGGAGGAGACCATCGCGGACGTCTTGCGGCCGGAATTATTATCGCAAAGAAGGATATCGAAGGGCACTGGCTCGAACTCTACGTGGATAAGAGCGACGACGCCGTCATCGAGCTGGCACGCAGGTACGCCGCACTAAAACACGATGCCAAAGGCGCCTGGCCCGCCGGTATCCTCCCCTTCAAGCACCCCTGTCCCAACAGACCCGACCCCAAAGCCCCCTGAGAGCAAAAACGGAGCGAGAGAACACACGCAGGAACACAAACCAGGATCACTCAGTTTGAATCACCGCAACATCCTCGGCCTCAAGTGCAAGTTGTGCTTTGCCGGCACTCCAATTGACAGCCATATCGTGGACCAATTCACGGCTCTTCGCGGGCGTATCTCTTTCGATTGTTATTGTCACGGTCCGCTGCTGGTTGCCGTCGTTGAAGACCGTAAGGTATCGCTCCCCGAACCGCTCGATATAAACCCGGTCATCGCTCGAATAAGCCCTCGTGATCGGCTCCCACCCCGCTTCGGCAACCAGCTTGCACATCGGAACGTACTTCTTAAACAGCTCGCGGTCACGCTCGTAAAGCTCCGGGCGGGTGAAATAATGTCCCTGCGAGGCGTTGTGACTGAAAAAGCCCGGAAACATCCCGTAAGCAAGGGCCCGCTTCATATACTTCTCGACAAACTCGTGTGAAAATTGCTCAAACGGCGTGTTCATCAAAAAGCAATATGGCTTACCCTTGCACATCGCCCGCCGATAGAGCATCTCGCCGTCCGACATCGGCCGCCACTGGCCGCCCGGATTCCAGTCGGTCTCCGTCCCCATAACATCCAAAAGGGGCGCAAGCCAGCACAATCGAATCGGCGTGGAATTGGCCATCATCAGTTTGCCCATACCGTGAACGTCACGCTCAATCCCACGCATGTACTCATACGCAATCAGCCCGCGAAAAATGGCGGGATTCCTGCCCTCGAGAGAGAACGTCAAAGGCGTTTCGGCAATGCCAAAATGCTCTCGCCTGAAATCCAGCTCATCCGTCACATACCCTTCGCTCGAATCGATGTATTCCCCATCGAGATCGGCGCTGCGCTTCGCGCCGTACAGTTTCTCATGGATCTCTGGGTTCCACTTGTTCTTGAAATCCGTAACCTCGCCGCGCACCCCGGGCATTGAGTTGATGCTCCATACCGCCCCATCGCACCACGGCGTATCGAGCAACCGAGCGGGAAACTGACCCGCTTCGTCGTGATAGGCGCTGCTCAGAAGCGCCTTGGCGTGCGCGTCACCCTTTTCATCGGCAAGACGCTTTGCCTCGGCAATCGCCGCCGCAATTGTCCGCGGCATCTCTTTGGGCATCGGCATCCACCACGTCATCGGCTCGGTATATCGAAACGTGATTATCGCGTGCTCGTCATCCCATTTCACCTCGTTCTCCCCCTCCTTGAACGCAAAACCGAAGTCCTCCCATCCCTTTACCTCGCTAATCTTCGCAAAAGGCATCCACAAACCTTGTTGCGAGATTCGGCGCTCAAAACCTTCTGGAAACAGCTCATAGTATCGCGATAGGGCAGAACGAAACTGCCATTTCGCCTCGAACTCGAATTTGCAGAAGCGCAACTGCGCCTTGGGCTTCTGGGGAGCAAGGCCGACATCGTAGGCAAGGAACAGCTCCTTCGTCCCGGCGTTGTACCCCACGCGGAAAAAGGCCGGCCGGGCCATATCAATCCCAAGACCGATGCCCCTGCCTCCACTTGTCACCGCCGCAAAAGGATAACGCGACAGCCGACCGTTCGCCCCAGCCGAAAAGCCCGATGAGTTAAGATATTCACGCCCTTCCTCGACCTTAACACTGCGACGCGGGTCCTCCAACCAGCGGCAATTCTCACCGGCAACGGCGACCGTGTAAATCAGAGTAACGGCCCTGTCCTTGCCGGTTGTGTCGGACAAGGTGACATCATAGAAATCCGCATCATTATGCCGCTCGCTCTGTACCTCAAGCTCAAGGCCGAGCGCCTCGCGCTCGATGCCGACAAAATCTGAGCCGGCCTTCACATCGCGGACCTCGAATCCCTCTCTCGGCGGGCCTGCCGGCGCAACAGCAACCCGATCGAACAAAGATGCGCCGCTCGGCGGCTTCATCACCCGCAGCTCCGGATCGCGAAACCATGCCTTGCCCGCGTGCCGCCGCAAAAGCATATAAAACGAAACCGTCTTAGCCGCCTTTTCCGGAAACACGATGACCTGGGCCTTCTCCCAGTCGTGACTGCCGACGTTGAAACTGTCAATCTGCCCCCACAACGGCGTCCCATCCATATAAATCAAATCAAGATAAAGGGAATAATCGCTGTCACGTCCGCCCCCCACACCCTCAGCCTTGCTCCACGCCGCAGCCACAATCGGCTCCGGCTGGGTCTGGTTCAACGTCACCGTCTGAGACGCGCCCCGCTGCGCCTGCGCATCGCCGCCGTTGTCGCACACAAAAACCTCCGCCTGCCTCTCGAATCCCTTCTCCCAGGGCCCCCACGCGTCCGGCCTGAGCAGATTCTCGCCTGCATCGCCAACGTCAAGCACCTTCTTAACGACCACGCCGTCGCCAGTACCCTTCTCGCCGCTCTTGTCTTGAGCCGACTTCGCATACAAAAGCTGCTGTGGCATCAAAAAGACGCATATCAACAGCGAAAATAGAGAACTTTTTCTGCCCATAGCACACATCCTTTCCGCAGCCTGCCAATCAACCTCAGCGGGTAGCGGATAGCGTTTAGCGTCCAGCTCTTTCCTATACGCTCAACGCTGCACGCTCCACGCTAAACGCTGAGTGGCAATTCTGCTGCTTATGATACTTGGATCGGGCGTCTTGCCGCAACCCTTTTCCCGCCCAACAATTGTCATTTCGACCGGAGTGATGCGCAGCATCGCGCAGTGGAGAAATCTCTTCAAACACGATTCGAGCCTCCTTGCTTGCTTCCTACCGGCGCGAGTCAGATAGAGACAATGCTCAAGCCGCTCGGCAGAAAAGTTGAAATAGATTCCTCGACTGCGCTGCGAATGACGGAGGCCAGCTTGACTTGGGCATCCCAAATTACCTGCAAAAGAACCTTGACGCGGCCCCGTGTAATGTGTACATTCCGCTCCAAACGTCAACCGCGGGTGTGCTTGTCTCTCACGGAGATGTATATGTGGCAGTTCATAGGACTTGCGGTGCTGGTCCTGAGTATCGTCGCAGTAGCACTGCTCAAGGGCTGTCGCAACGCTATCAAAGATCAACAAGATCGTCTCGATCACCTCGCGCAAAAGATCAATCGCATCGAAAAATCACCGGCCCTCCTTCTTGACAAAGCCCCACGAGCCGGACCCCAAGCCGCTGCGGAGCCTTCAGCCCTTGAAGACCTGCTGAAACGTCGCGTTACTCTCGCTCAGACCGCCGCTGCCCCATCAAAACCTTTGCCGCAGCAAACGCCGCAGCCTCCTGCCCGGGCCGATGAAGTTCGGTGGGGCAAGCCCCACCCTACATCGGTGGGACTCGACGCGGCCACTCCCCACCCCGGCAAGGAACTCCGGGCCCAGGAGCAGCCAAAACCGTTTCTGCCGAGCGTCGATCGCGAACGCTGGGCCAAACTCGAAGAAAAGCTCGGCAAAGAATGGATCACATGGGTCGGCGCCGTCGTCCTCTTTGTAGCCGCCGGTTTGTTTGTGAAGTATGCCTTCGACCGCAACTGGCTTGGTCCACCGGCGAGAGTCATAGTCGGAGTTGTCGCCGGAGTTGCCCTCGCCGCCGCGGGCGAACGTTTCATCAGACGCCGGATGCGCGCCCTCGGCCAGGGTCTTATAGGAGCCGGCCTTGCGATTCTCTACGCCTCACTGTACGCCGCTTACGGGCTCTACGACCTCCTTCCGCAACCGGTCACATTCGCCCTGATGGCCCTGGTCACAATAGGCGGCATGATCCTTGCCGTGGTCCACGACGCCATTGCCGTCAGCTTCCTAGCCGTTCTCGGCGGCTTCCTTACGCCCGTGCTCTTGAAAACCGGCCGCGACCCGCGCGACGCCCTCTTTAGCTACCTTATGCTCCTCGACATTGGCGTACTTGGCGTCGCCTTCTTCAAACGCTGGAGGGCGCTCGATGTCCTTGCCTTTGTGGGGACAACGACGCTTTTCACCGGCTGGTACATTTACTTCCACGATGCGCCCACCTACGCGATGGCGCCGACGCTGCTCTGGCTCGCTGCCTTCTATCTGGTCTTTCTTGTCCAGCCCTTCGTCTATCACCTCTGCCTGGCAACGCCGATTGTGGGCGAGCGATTCTTTCTTGCAGTCTCGAATGCCATGGGAATGTTCGCCGGGGCCTATACCATTCTTCACCCATCCTACAAGCACACCCTCGGTTTCATAACTATTGGCATGAGCGCTTCTTACCTAATACTCGGAACGGTCGCTCGAAAACGCATCAAGACGGACGAGCGCGCCGTCTTCGGCTTCATCGCCCTGTCTGTCGCGCTGCTCACAATTGCGGTCCCGATCCACCTCGACCTTCACGGCGTAACCGTCGCCTGGGCCATAGAAGCGCCCTTACTCCTTTACCTGGCCTACAAGTTCAACTATTTTCCCGTTAGAGCGGGCTGCCTTATCCCGCTTGCACTTGCAGCCGGCAGGATATTCACTACCCACTGGCCGCTTCACTCCGAGCCTTTTACGCCTCTACTGAACGCAAACTTCGGCACCGCCATCTTTGTGGCCTTGTCCGGCGCCGCCTACGCCGTTATACATCACATCCAGAAAGAAAAACCCTCCTCACTCGACCGCATCCTCAAAATTGCAGCCGCGATAGCCTCAGCCTTCTTCGCGCTGGTCGTAATGCACATCGAAATCTGGCAATGGCTCCAACTCTCCGACAGAGAACAGTTCGTCCGCTGGTCCGCCGCGTTCGTCTGGGTGGTCGGCGCAGCCGGCTTCCTCACAGCGGGCCTGAAACTTCGCTCCGAACACTCGCGGGCATCCGGCTTCTTCGCCCTTGCAGCCGCCGGCGCACTCTGCGCCTGGGACTATAGCGCCGGCATCCATCCAGGTTATTGTGTCATTCTCAACGGCCGTTTCCTCGCCGCGCTGGCCGCAACTCTCGTAGTCTTCTGGTACGCTGTTGCCTACCAGCGGCCCTGGCAAATCGGCCTGCCCGCCGATAAATATCTCGCAGACGCGCTTTATGGAATAGGCATTATTCTGTTGGTGGTCTTGTCCAGCGTCGAATCCTGGCAATGGCTCGTACTTCACAACCATCGTTACGCCGCAAGATGCCTCCTGCCGTTCCTATGGGCCGCGGGCACAGCCGGCTATCTCTTCGCAGGAATTCGATTGCGCTCGCCGCGGCTCCGCACCGCCGGCCTCGTCGTGCTCGGCATAGCCGGTATCCTCGCCGCGCTCGGCTACTGGTTTCGTGTCCCCGGCGACTATATCCTCCTATTCAACTGGCGATTCATCGTTGCGCTTGCCCCGGCCTCTATGGTTTTCGCACACGCCGCCGCACTCCGCAAGTTCCGCAGCATCTGCGAACCGAACGAGCAAATCGTCTCCGAAGCCCTTTATGGAATCGGTATATTCCTCCTCGTTGTGCTGGCAACCTCTGAGACGCGGATATGGCTTATCGCCCACAACTACCACTACCTCGCCAGGTGCGTGCTGCCCCTCATTTGGGTCGCAGGCGCCGCGAGCTATCTTACAGCCGGACTAAAGTTGCGCACCGCCCGCTTGCGTGACGCAGGCTTGGCAGTCCTGCTGGTGGCCGCACTGCTCAGCGCTTATGGTTACAGTCTTGAAATTCACCGCGGCTACTACCTCTTTCTCAACGGCCGTTTCGCCGCGACCCTCGCCGTTATCCTGATGGCATTCGCACACGCTTATACTATCAGACGCTTACGGAATATCTGCTCAAAGAACGAGCAGAGCTCTGCAAAAATGCTCTACGGTATTGCGATTGTGCTGCTGTTCGCCCTGCTTAACGTCGAGACGTATCTGTACTTCTCAAAAACCATCGCCGGCCCGGAAAAGGCCCGCTGGGTAACCCAAATGGCTCTGTCCATTGTCTGGGGCGTTTATGCCGCCGCCATACTCGTAATAGGCTTTTGGCGAAACGCACGGATACTCAGGCTCTCGGCCCTGGCCCTCTTCGGCGCTACGGCCCTCAAGCTCGTAATCGTGGATATGGCGAAAGTCGAGGAGGTCTATAGGATAGTCTCCTTCTTCGTGCTCGGTATTCTAATGATCGCCGCATCCTACCTCTACCACCGCGTGGAGAAAAAACTCGTAACATCAGCAGCGACAGCAGAAAAGCCAAAATGAAAGCCGTAATCCTCACCTGTATTAGGAGAAGCCGAATGTTCAAGAGACCGAACCTCTCAATTCTACTTGGCGCCTTGTCGTTGGCGCTGCTTCTATCGTGGGCCGTCGCCGCAACGAGCGAAGAGAAGCCCGCCGGCGCTTGGGCGGGCAAGCCCAAGACCCTTGATACCGACCCCAATCTCGTCGGGTGGTGGAAATTCGACGAAGCCGTCGGCAAGACGGCAGCAGATTCCTCCGGGCACGACCGCAAGGGTACGCTAAAGGGAGATCTGTCGCTTGACAAGAACTCCGCCGAGGGCAAAATCGGCAAAGCCCTCAAACTCGACGGCAAGGATTATGTGGAAATAGCAAAATACAAGGGTGTCACCGGCACTCGGCCTCGAAGCATAGCAGCCTGGATCAAAACAACAAATCCCAAAGGAGAGATTATATCCTGGGGCGCGGATGACTTCGGCAAGATGTGGACCTACGGCTTCATAAGGGAACGCATCGGCGTTACCCCAAGCGGCGGCTACCTCTACATCAACGCGCCCGTGCACGACGACAAGTGGCATCACGTGGCCGCTGTCGTGCGAGAGGCCGAGATGCCCAACCTCCACGACGACGTCAAGCTCTATAAAGACGGCGAACCGGCGGAAATCCACGACATCGGCCTGTTGGATCTATGGCCCATTGGCACCGGAAAAGATATCGACGTCCGCATAGGCAAAGGGTTTGCCGGCCTTCTCGACGACGTCCGCATTTACGACCGAGCACTCTCGGAAGATGAGGTAAAGGCCATATTCGATCTCAAGAGCAGTCAACCCCTGCCCAAAACAAAGTAACGCCGCCAGGATAAAAAGTATGAGATATTGTCTCTTTCTGCTCATTGTCGCGGCAATTGTGCTGGCGACAGGCTGTGAGCAAACCGACGCCGGGCAAAAACCGCAGACGGACACCAAATCCACCGCCGCTAAGCAATCCCCGGCGGATGATAAGCCTCTGCTCCTCGAAGATGAGCCTTTGTTGCTGCTCGACGATCCGCCCAGAGCTGACGAACCCAACGGCCCCATAGCCGACAACTCACGCTGTTTCGTCTGCCACATCAACTACATGCAGGAGGATATCGCCGTCGCCCACGCCCGCCGCAATATGGGCTGCGCGCACTGCCACGGCGAATCCGATGAGCACATCGCCGACGAATCCTGGGCATCGGGGGGCAGCGGCACCGCGCCGGACAAAATGTACACAAGGCAAGTGATTAACCCCTTCTGCCTGAGCTGTCACCCCAAAGACAAGCTCTCGCAAGAACCGCACAAGGCCCTTTTCGCAGATTCAGGTGATAAGAAGTACTGCACCGATTGCCACGGCGACCACCGCCTCAAAGATCGCAAATGCAAATGGAAGTAATATACTCAAACTGACCGACAGTCAGTTTGAGAATGCAAAAATCAAAGTGAAAAATGCAAAATTGTGGAATCCCGACGTTGTCGGGATGACTATGATGGGACGACGCAAAACAGCTTTGTTTTGCACATTGTCGATGATGCTGGCAGCCGCCGCTCGCCTCGAAGCCAAAGAGATACTCGTAAGCAGCTCCTCTCAACTTCAAAGCGAAATCCGCCGGCTCACACCCGGAACAACCCTCCTCCTGGCGCCGGGAACTTATGCCGGAGGCATTTATCTGGAAAACATTTCAGGGACCGACGCCGCCCCGATTGTCATCCGCGGGACCAACCCCAACGACCCGCCGACGTTCTCGGAAGGCGGCCAGGCAATCCATCTGGCCGATTGCAGCTACCTCACTCTAAGCAACCTAAAGGCCCGGGGCTTCCCTGCCAACGGAATCAACATCGACGACGGAGGCTCTTTTGAAACCCCCGCCCATCACATTATCCTCGAAAACCTGACAATCCTCGAGACCGGCCCCAAGGGAAACCACGACGCCCTGAAAATGTCCGGCGTGGACCACTTCATCGTTCGCCGATGCCGTTTTGAGGGCTGGGGCGGCTCCGCTATCGATATGGTCGGCTGCCACCACGGCGTCATCGAGGACTGTAACTTCGTCGGACGCGCCGGATTCTCACAAGACAACGCCGTCCAGCTCAAAGGCGGAACGCGCCACGTGCTTGTCCAGACATGCCTCTTCAAAACCGCCGGCGAACGCGCCATAAATCTCGGCGGAAGCACCGGCCTGCAGTTCTTCCGGCCTGAAGTCGGCGACTATGAAGCCAAAGACATCACCATCGCAGGCAACAGATTTGTCGGAGGCATCGCACCCGTCGCCTGGGTCACAGCCGACGCAGGTATCGTCCATCACAACACAATTGTCCTCCCCGAAAAGTGGATACTTAGAATACTCCAGGAAACCCCGGACCCCAAATTCAAGCCCTGCCACGACGGCATCTTCGAGAACAATCTGGTAGTATATGATTCGAGGGTGCAGGTCTTCGTCAATGTCGGACCCGGCGTCGCACCGCAGACATTCATATTCCGCCATAACGCCTGGCGCGATCTCGATGCCGCGCGCAAGCCCTCCCTGCCCGCCTTGGAAGTAGATGGGCGCTACCAGGTCGAGCTCCAACAGGGCCGGACCAGCCTAACTGAGGGAAAAGTCCGTCTGAAAGATGAGCGATTAAAAACAGTCGGCGCCGACGGCTACACCCGCCCAAAGTAATATCAGGCCGCGCGAAACGTCTCCAGACAAAACCGGCGTCATTTGCAATAGGCATACCGTTTTGATACAATACTATTGTTCGCTCGTTTAGCGTATCCAACAAATACCGTCAACCGCGCCTATAAGGACAGAAATTATGGATAT
>Ga0315275_10007897_pt1 | contig 10324 bp, 7 predicted proteins | sample YL17G03_0_MG_FD_205557 | JGI IMG/M metagenome (GOLD analysis project Ga0315275, IMG submission 205557) | Sediment microbial communities from Yellowstone Lake, YNP, Wyoming, USA - YL17G03_0 | ecosystem: Environmental > Aquatic > Freshwater > Lake > Sediment | place: USA: Wyoming | collected...
GCAGCGAGGTCGCTGTGGAGCACCGAGGGGAGCCCGATGAGGACGATGGGCACGGCGCCGAAGGCCATCGTCCAGCCGGCGACGGTGACGGCGCCGTAGCGGTCCACGAGCGGCTTGCCGCCCACAGTGTAGGCGGACCAGCAGATGGTGGCGAAGAGGATGAGGAGGTCGCCGCCGAGCCCTGTGCCGAAGCCGACCTCCTTGCCGCTGCCGAGGACGATGCTGGCGAGGCCGGTGGTGGAGACGAGGATGCCGGCGATGTCGCGGCCGCGGAGGCGTTCGTGGCCGCGCAGGTGGCTGAAGAGCGCGGTGTAGATGGGGCCGGTGCCCATGATGAGGGAGGCGTTGCCGGCGCGGGTGAGGGCGAGGCCGTGGATGAACGACATCTGGTACACGGCGTTGCCCAGGATGCCGAGCGCGGCGAGGCGCCACCAGTCGGCGCGGTCGGGCGTGCGGCGGCCGAGCTGGCGGACGACGAGGGAGATGACGACGCCGGCGATGGCGAAGCGCAAGGCGTTGAACTCGAGCGGCGTGAAGACCGCGAAGGCCGCCTTCACCACGATGACGTTGATGGCCCAGATGAGGGACATCAGGAGCAGCAGGACGTCGGTGGTGGTGAGCCGGTGGGGGGGGCCCGGGGCCTGGGCGGCGGCGGCCCTGCCGGGTGCGGAGGCGGCGCTGGGTGGCGAGGTCATGCTGGGTGAAAGCTAACGGGCGGGGGCGGGCGAGCGCGCCTTGCGGCCCTCGGCCGGCACACCGCAGTTTTCCGGCATGATGAAACACCTTCGTTCGACGGCAACCTGCGCGTCGGCGCTGCTCGCCGCGCTCCTCTTCGGAAGCGCCGCGCCGCTCGGCGCGCAGGCGGCCCCCGCCTCCCCCGCCGCTCCCGCGCCTCAAGTCCCGCCCGGTGAGCTGGTTGGTCTGGCCACGCACCGGCTGTGGCTCTCCTGCGACGGCCAGGGGAGCCCGACCATCTTCGTGGAGGTCGGAGGCGGATCGAACGGGAGCGACTGGTGGAACGCCGTCGCCGAGCTGCGGCGCGACACGCGGGTGTGCATCTACTCGCGCGCCGGCTATCCGCGCAGCGACGCGGGGCCGATGCCCCGTGACGCCGGTCGCGAGGCCGACGAGGCGGCGGCCCTCATCCAGATCGCGAGGGTGGAGCGGCCGTTCCTGCTGGTGGCGCACTCGCTGGGCGCGATGAATGCGCTGGTGCTGGCGAGCAGGCATCCCGACTGGCTTGCGGGAATGGTGCTGCTGGACCCGCCGCCCCTCTCGTGGATGGCCGGCCGGACGTTCCCGAGCATCCGCACAAGCGTGGTCGCGAGCGTCGCGCGGATGCGGGGGACCGCGGCGCGGCTGCGCGCGCTGTCGGACTCGGCCGCCCTGCGGGGAGCCGTCGCGACAGGCCTGGAGCGCGCCGCCGCGTTGGAGGCGCTGGCCTCCGAGATGGAGGCGATGTTCCTCGAGACGCCGCAGCTGGTGTCGGCCATCCGCTCGCTCGGCGATCTGCCGGTCACCGTGGTGGCCGGCGGGCGCCCCAACCCTCAGGCGTACGGCGCCGACGCGGAGGCGTTCACGCGCGCCTGGGGCGATGAGGGCAGGTCGCTGGCCGCCCTGACGACTCGCGGCAACTTCGTCCTGATCGCGGAGAGCGGCCATAACCTGCCGGTGGAGGCCGCGGACCGGGTGCTGGCCATCGTCCGCGACGCGCTGCGCTGCGCGCGCGACCCGTCGGCCTGCCCGGCGCCCAACGCGCGCTGAGTCCGAGGGCCGGGCCCCGACGCGCCCCCGATCTCGCACTCGCCCCCAGTCCGGCGCCGCGCACCATCGCGCGGCGCCCGTGCGACCGAACCGTCAACGCGGAGGGGCCTGGGAGGCCGCCCGCGCCTGCGCAACGGCCGCCTGGAACTCGGCCCAGGTGGACTGCGGCGCGTGCGCCGGCAGGACCGTCTGGATGTCCAGCGACAGCGCGGCCAGCCGGTCCGCGAACGAGACCAGGAGATTCGGCGGCGTGAAGCCCGGGAAGTAGCCGTAGATGTCGGGCACGTAGAGCAGCTTCTGCGCCGGGAAGTACACGACCAGGATCTCCTGGGCGTGGGGATTCGGCCCCACATCGTACAGCTCGATGGCCCCCGGCCCACTGCCGTACGACCGGCGACCCGTGACCGTCTCGATCACTGGAGTGAGCGGACCGACCACGCGTCCCTCCCAGGCGCGCGGCAGAGAGGCGATGCTGCGCACGAAGGGCACGTTCCCCGGAGTGGTGATCACGGTGATGTTGTTCGCCACGTACGCCCACAGGCCGCCCGAGTGGTCGGAGTGGTGATGGGTGAGAACGACGTACCTCACCGGCTTTCCCGGGATGGTCTCGCGCACCGTGCGAAGCACGCGCTCCGACACCGTTGGGTCCCCGTCCGCCTCTATGACTATCGAGCAGTCGCCCGCGTCGGCGAACATCAGGAGGTAGCCAGGCAGCACCTCCGGAATGGAGTAGATGCCCTCGGCCACGCGGTTCGCCGTCAGGCTCCTGGTCGCCGCCGAGGCGGGCGGGGCAGAGATCGGCTGGCCCACGGTCGCGCCCTCGGGCCGGCGCAGGATCGACGAGTCGACCTGCGGCGACAGGTCCACACTCGTCACCGCCATCTCCCCCTGCGTGCGGCCGCCGATCCGCAACGTCACGGCGTGGGGCAACATCAGCTCGCCTTCCGCGCGGTAGTCGGAGTACGTCACTTCCTGCACGCCGAGGCCGAACGGCTCGTTCGCTGTAACGGTCTCGATCCGGGCCAGCAGCGCCGTCCGCGCATCGAAGAAGAGAGTCATCTGCTGCCCGCTCTCGTCCGCCCACACCACCACGTCGTACGCCGCTCCGCCGATCCGCTGGCGCCCCAGCGAGCGCAGACCCACCGCGCCGTCCCACATGGCGAGCAGCGTCGCCGGCAGGTATGGCGCGCCCGCCAGGAACTGGCGCAGGACCGCGGCGTCCACGCTCTGCACCGTGTTGTTGGCGAACCGGATGGTGAACCGGTCGGCGGCCGTGCGCACGATCCGGCGCGCCGGCCTGGAGGCGGTGTCGCTCGCGAAGCTCTCGACCACGTCCCAACCGTGGGCGACGTCACTGAGGTACCTGCGGAACTGCGGGTTGGGCGGGCCTCCGGCCGGCGTCCCGGGCGACCTCATCGTGTCCGGGTGCACCTCCTGCCCCACCTGGTAGCCGGTCGCCCGCGTGCGGATCGCGACCGGCCCCGCGGCGCGCATGCGGGCGTACCCGCCGTGCGCTGCGATGGCTCGGCTCAGGACGGCGACGGCCTCCCGCTGCGACTGGAGCGTGGGACCGACCGGCGCCTGCGCCGCCAGCGGCACGGCCAGCAGGCACGCCAGCCCGGCGGCACGAAACAGCGAGACTGCGGTCTTCATGGAACCCTCTCTGTGATGGATGGTCTTCATCGCCGGACCCCGGCGCCCAGCAGCTCCAGTGCGTACTCCAGCGGCCGGTCGCGCCCCGAGCGCAGGTCCTCCTCCGTCTGCGCGACCCGCACGTCCGGCTCCACGCCGACGGTCTCCCACGGCGTGCCGTCGACGCGCCGCCCGTCCACCGTCGGTATCCTGATCTCGATCCCGCTCGGGAGGACGTACTCGCCCGTGGCGTCGTCGTCGCAGCCTCCGGATCCGCCTCCGGTCGTCTCCCCCACGACCGCGACGTTGGACAGCTGCGCCATGAGGTCGGTGAACAGCTCCGCGGCGCTGAAGGTGAGGCCGTTCGCCAGCACGACGACCGGCCGCGCGCAGCGGATCGGACCGGCCGGCTCGATCACCGGCCAGCGGCGCCGCTCTCCCAGCGTGTACCACTCCGGCCCCGGCACCGGCTCCGCGATGAAGCGGCCGAGCATCCGGTACACCTCGCAGCGGTTGCCGCCGATGCTGGAGCGGTTGTCCACCACGAGCGAGCGCACGTCTCCGAGGCCGGCCAGCGCCTCGTCCAACTCGGCCGCGATCCCGGCCGGCTCGAACGCCGACACGTACAGGTAGCCGACACCTTCGCCGAGCGTGCCGTACTCGAGGCGCCCGCCAGCCGTGACCAGCGGGCCACCATCGAGGTAACGGCGCACCACTTCCCGGCTGAACGTGCGCCGGTCCCGGAGCATCCGCGGGGGCACGTACGGCGCGACGGCGGTGCCGCAGTGCATCCTCAGGAACACGTGCCCGTCGCGCAGCTCGGCCAGAAGACCCGTCAGCAACCCCAGCGTCCCTTCGCCGCGCGCCGCCACGGCCCTCAGCCGGTAGGACGAGTGCAGCGCCCGCCAGGCGATGCCCTTGTATCCGAGGTAGGGGTAGACGGCGTCCACGGTGGCCCACGCCGCTTCGAAGTCCGCCACGCCGACGTCGGTTCGCATTGGAACGTCTCAGATGAGATGGGACGGTGACCTGCCACGGACTGGTCTCCCTCTGCCCCCGCGTCGCCGGAATTGGCCGCGACTCGTTTCGGGGCGTAGCTTGAGGGCTCATGATGCCGCACGTGCGTTTGCCGAGCGTCGTATCGAGCGTCATTCCGCGGGAGACGGGCGCGTGCCGCCGGGTGAGCCCGTGATCCGCCTTCAGGCGCTGGGCTCGGTCGAGCTGTCGGGACCCGGCGGCCGTGAGCTCAAGGCGGTCCTCTCGCGCCCCAAGCTCCTGGGCCTGCTGGCGTATCTCGCGGCCAGCGCGGCCGGGCGGTTCCACCGGCGGGACACGCTGGTCGGGCTGCTGTGGCCCGAGGCCACGGACGAGCGGGCCCGCAACGCGCTGCGGCAGGCGATCTACCAGCTGCGCAACGAGCTGGGAGAAGGCGTGCTGGTCGGGCGCGGCGATGAGGAGCTGGGCCTAGACGCGGGGCGCTTCTGGTCGGACGTGGCCGCGTTCGAGGCGGCGCTCGAGGCGGGGGACCGGGAGGGCGCGCTGGAGCTGTACCGCGGCGATCTGCTCGCGGGGCTCTACGTGACCGACGCGCCGGCTTTCGAGACGTGGCTGGAGGACCGCCGCGCCGACTTGCGCCGCCGGGCCGCCGCGGCGGCGCGCGCACTGGCCGAGCGGGCGCGGGGGGACGGGAACGCGGCGGCGGCGGGCCGCTGGGGCCGCCGCGCGCTGGAGCTGGCCCCGCTGGACGAGGCGCTGGTGCGCGGAGTGATCGGCCTGCTGAGCGACGTGGGCGACCGTGCGGGAGCGGTGCAGGAGTACGACTCGTTCGCCCGCCGCCTCAAGGCCCAGATGGATGTCGGGCCCGCGCCCGAGACCGAGGCCCTGGCCCGCGCGATCAGGGCGCGCGGCGCGGACGTTCCGGCGGCGCTCGCCGCGCACGACCCACAGCCCCTCTCCGGCGGCCGGCTCGCCGCGCCGCCGGTCACCGCCGACGTGGTGGCGCCCGCCGTGATGCCGCGGCTCGAGGCGCCGCAGTGGGCCCGCCTCGTCCGGACGCCGCGCGTCGTCGCGGCCCTGGCCGGGGTCGCGGCGGTGGCGGTTGCCGCGACGCTCGTGGTGCGCGGCCGAGCGCCCGATCTCCAGTGGGGCCGCGTGGCCCTGGGAGTATTCGAGAACCGCACGGGCGATTCCACTCTCGACGCCGTGGGCCACATGGTGGCCGGCTGGACCGCGGGCGCGTTGCGGCGCTCCCGCCTCGCCGAAGTCCCCGACCCCGATCTCTCTCGCCAGGCCGTGGCGCTTGCGACCCTGAGACGTGAAGCCGACGAGAGAACGCGGACCCGCATCGTGGCCGAGGCGACCGGCGCCCGGCTCGTGGTCTCCGGTACCGTCTTCCTGGTGGGAGACACGCTGCTCCTCGACGCCCGCGTCACCGACGCCGAGCGGCAGGTGGTGCTCGCGCAGCTCGACCCGGTGCGCGCGCTCCGCGCCGACCCCGCTCCCGCGGTGGTGGCGCTGAGCAGCCGCATCGCCGGGGCGATCGGGACCATCGTGGACGTGAGCGTGCGGAGCATCGCCGACGCTCCACGGCAACCGCCCACGTATGAAGCGTACCGCGCGTTCGCCGTCGCCGAGGACATGTACAACCGCGCGGCGATTCCCGGCCAGTTCCGCCTGCACGAGGAGGCGTATCGACGGTTCCTGGGCGCCTATGCGCTCGACTCGAACATGGTGGAAGCCCTGATGCGGGCCGCCGACGCCGCCTCCTTCCTCGGGCTGCGCCCCGCAGCCGAGTCGCTGGCGGCCCTCGTGTCGCGCCGCCGCGAGCGGCTGTCGCCGTGGGCGCAAGTTCGGCTCGACATCCTGAACGCCAGGCTGAGCGGCGACCTGGAGGGGTGGCTCCGGGCCGCGCGGTCGGCGCGCGACACGCCGGTCGATCTGGCCCTGGCGGCGCTGGCCACGAACCGCCCGCGCGAGGCTGTGGAAGCGCTCACCAGCGACGCGGGCGAGACGTGGCTTCGCTCCTTCGCCGGGCTCGGATGGCAGGCCTTCGAGCAGGAGTACTGGTCGCTGTTGACCTTGGCCTACCACGCGCTGGGCGAGCACCGGAGGGAGCTGGGGGTCGCGCGCCGGGAGCGGTCGAGCTCCCCGGCGGACATCGTCTCCATGAGGCACGAGGCGCGGGCGCTGGCCGCGCTGGGCAGGGTGCGGGACGTCGAGCGGCTGCTGGATGCGAGCCCGTCCGTTGCCGCGGCTGAGGGGCCGCCGGCGGGCAACCTGATGGCGACGACCGCGTGGGAGCTGCGGGCGCACGGCCAGCCGGAGGCCGCGCAGCGGGCGGCCGAGCGCGCGGTGGCCTGGTACGACTCCCGTTCCGGCGCGACTCGGCCCGACGTCCAGGGCCGGCTCATCGCCCTCTTCGCCGCCGCGCGCTGGGACGAGATGCGCCAGCCGTGCGAGTCGCTCGCTGTCGAACGCCCCAGCGCGCTCGCCATCCAGGGGATTCTCGGTCTGCTGGCGGCCCGGCGCGGCGACCGCGAGGAGGCGCGGCGGCGCAGCGACGGGCTGGCTGCGCTGGTCCGGCCAGGCGACAGGAACCTGGTGCTCTACTGGCGCGCGGGCATCGCGGCCCATCTGGGCGACCTCGACGCCGCGATGTCCCTGCTGCGCGACGCCGTCGCCGCCGGCTATCCTCAGACTGTGATGCTCCACAGCGATGGCGTGCTGGAGCCGCTGTGGGGAAGCGCGGCGTTCCGGGAGTTCCTCAGGCCGAGGGGCTGAGTCGAACGCGAAGCAGGAAGCGCCCCGCCCCGTCCGGCTCGAGCGGCCCCGTCGCCCACGCGTTCCATTCGCCGCCGACGCACGGCGCGGGCGGCGGTACTTCCAGGATGTCGCGGCGTTCGAGGAGCGGTCGGCAGCAGGATCCGACCGGTCAGGAGGTCCTTCGTGAGTCGCCGTGCGTGGAAGGTCGCGGCACTGGTGGTGGCCGCCGTGTGCGGAACGTCCGGGATCGCCGCCGCTCAGGCGACTCCGGTCCAGCCGACGGGGAACCCCGGCTACCGCGTCGGGGGCCGCACCGTCCTCGGCGGCGACGGCGGCTGGGACTACCTCACGCCGGACACCGCGGCGCACCGGCTCTACATCACGCGGGGCACGCACGTCCAGGTGGTGAGCCTCGACAGCCTCAAGCTGTTGGGCGACATCCCGAACACCGAGGGGGTCCACGGCGTGGCGCTCGTGCCCTCGCTGGGGCGGGGCTACACGAGCAACGGCCGCGCCAACGCGGTGACGGTCTTCGACCTGCGGACGCTGGCGGCGATCAAGACGATCGGCGGGACAGGCCGGAATCCGGACGCCATCATCTTCGAGCCGGTGACCCGCCGCGTCTTCACGATGAACGGCGGCAGCGGTGACGCGACGGCGATCGACGTCGCGACCGACTCCATCGTCGGCACCATTCCGCTCTTCGGCAAGCCGGAGTTCGCGGTGGCCGACGGCACGGGCAACGTCTTCGTGAACAACGAGGACTCCAGCACGATCAACGAGTTAGACGCCCGGACGCTGCGCGTCCTGCACACCTGGTCCATCGCGCCGTGCGAGGGGCCGAGCGGCCTGGCGATGGACGTCCGCAACCGGCGCCTCTTCTCGGTCTGCGGCAACGGGATGATGGCGGTGGTGGACGCCAACAGCGGCCGCCTCATCACGACGCTGCCCATCGGCCAGGGGTCGGACGGGGTGAAGTTCGACCCGCGGACGATGAACGCCTTCAGCTCGAACGGGGAAGGCACGATGACGGTGGTCCACGAGGACGCGCCGGACCGCTTCACGGTGCGCGGCAACGTCACCACCCAGCGCGGCGCGCGGACGCTCGGCCTGGACGAGCGGACCGGCAAGGTCTACACGGTTTCGGCCGAGTACGGTCCGACACCCGCGCCGACGGCGGAGCGGCCCCGTCCGAGGCCGCCGATGGTGCCGGGGACCTTCACGCTATTGGTGGTCGAGCCATCGCTAGCGCCCTAGCTGCGCCGCCAGGTACACCGCCCCGCTGACGACGGCGGACAGCGTCGTCCCCCACGCGAGGTCCACCAGCGCCGCGACGAGCGGATAGTCCTTGATGAGGGCGAGGCTGGTCAGGTCGTACGCCGCGTACGCCGCCAGGCCGAAGAACGCGCCGAGCAGCACGGCACGCGCGAGCGACTGCTTCTCCACCGCCGGCATCACGACGAACACCACCAGCGCCGCGACGTAGATGAGGTAGAACAGCACCGCCGGGACCCACTGCACATCCGGCCGCATGATGTAGCCGAGGTGCTGCCGGTAGAACCCGCGCGCGACCACGCCGAGCCACACCAGGTCCAGCCCGAAGCAGACCACCGCACCCACGCCATACAGCTTGAGGAACTCGAGCATCGTCATCGCATCACCTCGTGGAGGATTGCGCGCTCCGGCGCGGCGGCCACGGCACGAACGCGCTGGTCGTATGCTGGTACTCGCGGTACCGCTCGCCGCGGCTCTTCAGAGCCTGCCGCTCGGTGTACGGGATACCCGTGACGCGGAACAGGAAGAGCAGCATCACCGCCGGCCCGAGCAGCGTCAGCGGCGCCGCGTGGCCGATCAGGACGTACGCCCACCAGTGGACCCACTCGAAGAAGTAGTTCGGATGCCGGGAGTACCGCCACAGGCCGGCGCGGCAGACGGCGCCGCGGTTGGCCGGGTCGGCGCGGAACCGCGCGAGCTGGCGGTCGGCCACCGACTCGCCGGCGACGGCAGCGAGCCAGACGACGAGCCCCAGGGCGGCCCAGCCGTCGAGCGGGCCGCCGCGCATCGCCGCCGCGAGCGGCGCGATGAACAGCGCCGCCACCACGGCCTGGCCGAGATAGAGGAGGAGGAAGTTCCGCGGCGCGCGAGCGCCCCAGTGCTCGCGCAGGGCGCGATAGCGTCCGTCCTCGCCCCTGCCGGCGAGAACCCGGTCGGTGAGGAGGTGGAAGCCCAGTCGCAGCGCCCACACAGATGCGAGACCGGCCACCGCGGCGCGGCGCCACGGGTCCCCGTCGCTCAGGAACGCCGCCGCCACCGCACCGCCCACGACGAGGATCGTCCAGCCCACGTCCACCGTGGCCGCGTCCCTGGTCCGGAGCTGGATGGCCCACAGGCCCACGAGCAGCGCGAGGCCCGCCGCGGACAGAACGAGGATCGGCGCCATCACGCGGCCCGAGCCTGGGCGCGCAGCAGCGCGCGCCAGTGTGCGAGGTCCCTCACCGGCGTGATCCCATCGCCGAGCGCACCGAGGGACGACACTCCCGCGCCACCCGCCAAGAGCGGTGTGCGAGGCTGGAGCGCCCTGCGCAGCGCCTGCAGCTCCGATCGCGCGGCCGCCGCGTCCTCGGGGGCGACGATGCTCACGCCCACGACGTCCGCCTGTTGGCGCAAGGCCGCGGCGGCGATCTCGGGTGCCGGGAGATCAGGGCCGAGGTAGGCGACCCGCCAACCGGCCTGGGCCGCGGCGGCCGCGGCGAGCGCGGCGCCCAGCTCATGGCGTTCGTACGCCAGGCAGGCCACGACCGCGCGGGGCGCGTCGGCAGGCGCCTCGACCACTTCCACCAGCCATCCCAGCACTCGCTGCACCACGACCGACGCCGCGTGCTCGTGCGCGATGCCGAGCTCTCCCGCGTGCCAGGCCGTGCCGATCCGCCGGAGCAGCGGCGCCACGACTTCGTCGAGGAAGCTCGGAGCGCCGAGCGAGAGGACCGCTCCGCGGAGCACGGTCTGGAGCCGCTCCGGATCCAGGTCCGCCACCGCAGCGAACGCCTTCTCAAGGAACTCGGCGGCCGGCGTGGGTCGCGATGCCCCTCGCTCGGCGTCCTCCGCCACGAGCCGGCGGAGTTCCTCGGCCGACAGCGCAGCGGTCTGGCCGAGAGAACGGCCCGCC
>Ga0315275_10007898_pt1 | contig 10324 bp, 15 predicted proteins | sample YL17G03_0_MG_FD_205557 | JGI IMG/M metagenome (GOLD analysis project Ga0315275, IMG submission 205557) | Sediment microbial communities from Yellowstone Lake, YNP, Wyoming, USA - YL17G03_0 | ecosystem: Environmental > Aquatic > Freshwater > Lake > Sediment | place: USA: Wyoming | collected...
TTAAAAGCATTTCGCTGTTCCTAAACACACATCACAATCCATAATCAAACATAGTGCACAATTCAAACTTCCGAACCAACTGGCGCCCGGTGAGGCCTCACGGCCGATGACCCGGCGTGACACCATTTTACCCGAGCCTTTGGTTCCAAATCGCCGCCCAAAACGCGGCAGGTGTCACATCACCGCAGATCAAGACTGCTTTCGCATCCACGAGTTAACGCGTGAAATTCACGCACTGCTTTTACACGGGAAACAACGTTTCCCGCGAGTGTTGCCTACAGGCAACGTAAATGGGGGTAATGGACATGCAAAGTGTAATACAATCGGCCTTCGACAAGGCATTCGGAAGCGGCGCCGGCGCCAAGGCGAACAACCCTGGCATACAGGGCAGGCTTGAAAACATGGACAACGTCGACTGGGAGGCGAAGGCTTCCGAGGAGTTCGACATCCAGATGCACAAGGCGAAGATAATGGTCGTCGGGTGCGGCGGAGGCGGCTCGAACACCGTAACGCGATTGACGGAGATGGGCGTCGCCGGCGCGGACATACTCGCGCTGAACACCGACGCGAAACACCTTTCGATAACAAAAGCACACAAGAAGATACTTATCGGAAAAGACACGACACGCGGCCTCGGGGCAGGCGGATACCCGCAGGTCGGAGAGAAGGCTGCGACCGAGAACAGGACGCAGATAAAGCAGGCGCTCGAGGGGGTCGACCTCGTCTTCGTGACGGCGGGCATGGGCGGCGGGACCGGAACAGGCTCCGCACCCGTGGTAGCCGAGATAGCGAAGAGCATGGGCGCAATCGTGGTCGGAGCGGTCACGATGCCTTTCAAGATGGAAGGCACCAGGATAAACAAGGCGGAAGACGGCCTGGCAAAGCTGCGACAAGTCACTGACACAGTGGTCGTTATCGAGAACCAGAAGCTGCTCGAATACGCAGGCTCCATGCCTCTGGCTCAGGCGTTCGCACTCGCGGACGAGCTGATATCGATGATGATCAAGGGCATAACCGAGACCATAACCGTGCCCTCGCTCGTCAACCTGGACTTCGCAGACGTGAAGACCATAATGAGCTGCGGCGGCGTGTCCGCGATCTGCGTCGGGGAATCCGACAGCAGCAGCAGGATTAAAGACGCGGTTTTGAAAGCAATAAACCACCCGCTCTTGGAAGTGGACTACCAGGGAGCGCTCGGAGCCCTAGTGCACGTGATAGCCGGGCCCGATGTGACGTTGGCGGAAATCAACGAGGCAGGAGAAATGATAAGCAAGAGACTGTCTCCAGAAGCCCAGGTCATATGGGGTGCTCGCGTGGTCCCGGAAATGGCAGGAAGAGTGCAGGTAATAGCCGTAGTAACGGGCGTAAAATCCCCCTATCTGCTCGGGCCTATGGAACGAAGGGACGCGGCGAGGAGCGCCGAAAGCGAACTGGGAATCCCCGTGATAATGAGGTAAAAGCGGGCATCGGAGAACCAGTGTTAGAAAAATGGAGATAGGACCGCAACAATGCGGTCCGCGGGCAAGGGCGGCCTAGAGCGGCCGCCCGACGCCCACTAATCATAATCAAAAAAGAGGCGAAAAAAATGACCGACCAAAAGAAACTGCTGGAGACGTTCAACAAATATTTCGGCGCTGAGGTGGACAAAAATGAAAAATGAAGAGCTGTGGGACAAGAAGACGGCGCCGCCGTACTTCCTGCTCCTGAACGAGCAGAAGGAGAACTAGGTGCTCGCATGTTCGAGCACAAAGTGGAATGCAAGATCTGCGGGACTGTGATGAAGGACAACAACATAGGCTACATCAGCACAAGCAACGGCCAGGCCGTTTTCGAGTGCAAGGACTGCCACCTTCCCACAAGGCCGGCCGCGCCCAAGCCCGCGTTCAAGAGCTGGCGCATATTCAGGAGGGAACCGAACATCTGAGGTTTGAACATGACAGGCGCCGCATACGTCAAGCTCAACAACGGCTGGCTGAAAATGCCCGAGGACAAGCCCGAAATGACTTTCTGCGAGAGGGCCAAGAAGATTTACAAGAGCAAGAGGATAGACCCCGCGAAGAAGGAGGAAATGATAATAGGGCTCTACATGAGGGACTTCATGAGCCACCCGCACAACGAGAAACTTCCGCCGAAAGAGATGCTCGACCTCGCCACGGAATACGCCACGGAAATGATGACGAGCCTCAACGAGGGGACGATTTAGAGCTCCATCAATATCAAACTGACCACGCCCAGTGCTATCCCCATTTTGTTCATCAGGTTAAGGTCTTCCTTGAAATACAGCACGCCGACCAGAACTATGGCAACCATGTTAAGGACCGTAAAGACCGAGATGGCCTTGCTGAGGAACTCGTACCTCAGGGAAAACGCCCAGAAGGCCGCCCCGACGAAGTAGACGCCGAGCCCGAGAAGCAGCAAAGTTGTGCGCCCGTCAAGCGCCCATTTCTTGAACAGCACGTCGCCGACCACCTCGAGCGCGACGGCCAGCGCTATCAGAGCGAAGAAAGCCAGCTTGAACAGCTCCTGCTGCATGGGCAGATTTGGGGGAAAGCTTTATTAAAATTAACGTCAGGCGCGCTTTCTGCAGCCGCCCAGCCTCATCAGCCCGTCAAAAAAGAGCGGCAGCCCGAACCACACGCCCAGCGTTGCATATTTTGCGGCCTCGGAGGGATTGCCATTGTTATATTCGCCCAAGGCGCACACGAACTCAGAAACGACCGTTCCGTACATCAGCCCACGGCCCGCATAGCCTATCTCGTCGGACGTGTGTGGCATAATGCAAAGCTTCACGGGAAAACTATTTAACGGTTCCTTCACGGCTTGAAGAAGGTATAGCCGTTGTAGCGGCATTCTATAGAGATGCCCGAGTGGTTGTCCTGGTTCCACTTGCAGTTGTCCTGCGCCTGCTTCAGGGAGAACATCTCCGTCCCGGCCCCGCTAACCAGATTTCCGTTGAAGAACAGTTCGTATCCGACCCCGGCAAAGCGGGTGTAGTTCCCTATTTCCTCGCCGACGTTCCCCAAAAAGCAACTTTGGATCCTATCCAGGCTCGGCATCTCGTTGTTGGGGTCGTACTTCGCGCTCGTGTAATTGAAGTCGGGGAACACGCGCTTGTTGAGCGACAGTTCGTAATACTCTTCGGGATTGAAGTTGCTCGGCCTGCCCGTCCACTCGAGCCCGTTGGAGCCGTGCGCGGCGCTGTAGGACATTATCGAGTCGCCCGAGTTCAAGTCGTTGCCGAAGCAATTCACGTGCGTGAGACCGAAAGAATGGCCCAGTTCGTGGACGACCGTGGAGAGGAAGTGGTACGGGTACTCCTTGGTGAGCGAGGTGTACTCCAGCTGCACGAAGCCCCCTCCGGTGTTAGGCGGGCCGTTGAACGTCCTGCCGCCGCCGAACAACTCGCCCTTGTAACCGTCAGGGCGCGCGAAAAGCATCAGGTAAACATGGCCGGAGCTGTAACGGTCCTCGTTCTCTACCGCGAAAACCTCGTTCACCATCTTGCTCCCGCCGTCGGCGGCGTAGTAAGCAGTGTTGTGCGGGGAACGGTACGCCAGCACTTCATTCTCGACGCAGAAAGTGGTCCCCATGAGGCCCTGATAGAGTGCCTGCCCTTTCGCCAGGTACTCCAGGAACAGCTGCTTGCTCGACGCGATCTCCGCATCAGGCAAAGGGACGTCGGACGGAATGAAGATTATCGGCAGGACGCAGACCTGCTGCGTATTGCGGAAATCCGGCACTATCCCGGCAGCGTCCCGGTCGAAGGAGGGCTGTGACGCGCAGCCGGCAACCAAGAGCACGACGGCGACCAGTGCAAGAACCCTTATTTCAGTTCGCAATTCCAACAACCCACAGTCTTCGCTAAGAAGTATTGCTGCTGCCGTTCTTAAATCATTTACGGCTTTACGTCCCTTCGCAACATGCAATCTTATTTTTTTGCCATTTTGCGCTTCACGTAGCGCAGGCTGTTCTCCGCTTTTTCCCTGCGTTTGATTTCCTTGTAAACAGAACAATTGATATGATTGTCATAATCGCAAACCATTCGCCTGACGTCACCGATTTCGATACCGACATCCTTCATCAGTTCTATGGCAGGGCATTTAGCGCCTTTGTCCGGCAGCAAATATTCACAATCACTCATTTCATCACTTCAAGTCCCTTCCGCGTAAGCCGTCTTGTACTTTTCCTGCTCCGCGGACAGCGCATCTATGTCGATGCCCATCGTCCTCAACTTTATCGCAGCAACGCGCTCGTCCTGCGACTTCGGAATATCATAAACTATCGGCTTGAAGTTTCGGCCGTTCTGGGCGAGGTTTATCATGCTGAGGAACTGGTTCGCGAAGGACATGTCCATCACTTCGGAGGGATGGCCTTCGGCCGCGGCGAGATTTACCAAGCGTCCTTGGGCGAGAAGGTAGATGCGCTTGCCAGTGACCAGCCTGTACTCTTCATTATCTTTGCGGACTATACGCTTGCCGGCGGACAAAATCTCCAGGTCGCCTATGTTTATTTCGCAATTGTAATGGCCCGTGTTGCAAAGGATTGCCCCATCCTTCATGCGCAGGAAGTGCTCCTTGGTGATTATGTCCTTCATGCCGGTAGCCGTGATGAAAATATCGCCGACGGCGGACGCTTCGTACATCGTCATGACCGTGAAGCCTTCCATGCGCGCCTTCAATGCGTTTATCGGCTGGACTTCCGTCACTATGACGTTCGCTCCCATGCCCCTAGCTCTCATAGCTACGCCCTTTCCGCAGTGACCATAACCACAAACTACGAAGTTCTTGCCCGCGAGCAAGACGGACGTCGCGCGCAAAATCCCGTCAAGCGAGGACTGCCCCGTGCCGTAAATGTTGTCGAAGTCCCATTTGGTTTCGGCGTCGTTCACGGCAATGACAGGGTAGAGCATCTTTCCGTCAGCGGCCATCGCCCTCAATCGGTGAACACCGGTAGTTGTTTCCTCGGTCCCGCCGATTATTCCCGAGGCCATTTCAGGATGCTTGTTGTGAACGGTAAAGATAAGGTCCGCCCCGTCGTCAAGCGTAAGCGTGGGCTTCGTCTTCAGCGTCTCTTCAATCGCCCAGTAGAACTCGTCGCGGTTCATGCCGTGCCAGGCGAAAATCTCCAACCCCTCCGCCGCCAACGCGGCCGCTATCTCGTCCTGCGTGCTGAGCGGATTGCAGCCCGACCAGGAGATCTCGGCTCCCGCGGCCTTCAAAGTGCGTATCAGAACGGCGGTTTCCTTCGTCACGTGCAAGCAGCCCGCTATCCTCATTCCCTTGAGCGGCTGGCTTTCAGAATACAGCTTTTTCAATTCCATCATAACGGGCATCCTGCTTTCAGCCCATTCGATTTTCAAACGGCCCTGTTCGGCCAACGCCAAATCCTTGACCTTACTCATGGCTGTGAATAGAAAGAAAAGATATAAATAAGCGACTGGAAGCATTATGCATGCGAATTTGGGTTGCTTTAGCGATACTTGCCGTCGTTCTCGCGGCGGGCTGCACGGGGCAGAGCGGGGGAACCGCAACGTCGACCGTGCTAGCGGACGGCTCGGTGGAGCTCACAGGGACGATGCCGCAGGCCACGCAAGTAACGTACACCGACATCATCGGGAATTCCATCACAGCGGAAAGCTATCCTGGCTACGTTTATGTTTTTGCTGATGTGGGCGCCGACCAGGCGGCAATCGAAAATGCGATAAAGGCGAACGGCGGCACCGTGGCCGAATCGTTGCCCGCGGCGGGCCTCTACACCGCAAAAGTCAAGGCGGGAGAGGAAGCAGCATTTTTATCGGCCATGCAGGAGAATATCTGGTTCCTGGACGGCTCGCCCGCATTCAGCTTCGACCTGAGCGACATCTTCATGTACGACTTCCACAGCGGCGTGAAGAACCCGACCAACTGCCACGACGACCACGGCGACCTGACCTCGCTTGAGGCCGGGCGGCTGGGCGCGAACATCAACAAGGTCGACGTGAAAACCCTGGGCGGCACCGGAGCCATCGGATTGGCGCGCTCAATGACGGAACAGGCGGAAACGGCGCGCAAAAGCGGCAGGCACGCGGTGTTCAGCTTTTCATTGCAGTCGCACGCGTCGGCAACGACTTACATATCTCCCGCAGCCAGGGCCGCCGGCTGCGTCAACTTCAACTGCACGCTCGTCCGCAGCCAGCAGAGCATGTTCCTGCGCACCTACTTCCAGACCATGGAAGCAGTCAGAAGGGCAAGCCCGAGCGCGGCCGACAACATGATTTTCGTGATAGCGACCGGCAACGCGGGCGCGGACCTTGACGACGAGGTGGCGGAGCTCAAGGCGGAATTCCCCGAAGCCTGGAAAAGGATAAAGCTGGTGGGCGGGTCGTTCGCCAACGACGGCATCATAGAACAATATAATTATCTTAACGACAATTCGAACAACGACGTGGCGTACGCCGTGGGGACCAACGTCCAGATAACGAACCCTGCCACGGGTGCGGTCACCACCTGCCACGGCACGTCCTTCTCGACGCCGCAGGTATCCGCTGTTCTTGACGACATCTGGGCGGACAACCCGACGCTCACCGCGGAGCAGATACTGAACGCCTTCAACCAGGCGCTCGGCGAAATGGGCACCAACGGCGTGATACCGAACGATGCGGACGGGAAGATAAGCCAGGCGTTCCGGGACCGCGTGCTGGTGATAGCCAACGGGCTCGCAAGCGGAAAACCGATTCCCGGCGCAGGCAGCAAGATAGTTTTCGTGGGCCCCCCGCAGACGCTGCCGGCGAAGGTGGGGGAGGACTTCATCTATTCGCTCTGCCAGCCGGGGCTGTTCGAAGCGGGTGCGACGTGCGGCGGGCTCAAGCCTGCAACGAACCCGTCGGGCGGCAATCCGCCTTACTCGATGTCCATAAAAATCGGAGGGGGCTTTTTGCCGAAGGGAATAGCGCTCAACCTCAATGGGCTGCTGCTGGGCATGCCGACAACGGAAGGCAACTACCCGTTCACAGTCTGCGCAAGGGACTGGTCCGGGGATGAGGGCTGCGCGAACGTGGTGATAAACGTCGCACCGGCACCGCCGCCGGTCGCAACCACTTACAGCGGCTCGTTCAACCTGCGGGGAACATACGGCAGGCCTTTCCCAGAATACGGAACGACCTGCATGTTCGATGACACGTTCGCGGGAACAATAACCGTTGAAACAACGGGCACGAGCGGCACGGCAACCGTTAGCGGAACGTTCACATCAACTGCAGTAGGCGGGAGCGTACCCGGCGTAATAAACTGCGAGAGCAGCCAGTCGTCCATGAACGACGCGGCGGACGTTACGGTCAGCGGCAACAACATCCAGTTCACATCGCACTTCTACACGGCGGGCGGCAGCAACTATGCGGGAGCGTTCTCGGGTTCGCTTAGCGGGAACACGATAACAGGAACGTTCGGAGAAACGTCGTCCTGCTGTTCAGGAGCTTCTTCGGCGCCGGTCACATTGTCAAGAACCGCATAATAATGTGCGTTCTTGAACACGCGTACATGCCGCTTTCAATTACACATGTACGCAGTGACGAAAACGGGCTAACGCTTCAGCTCGTCAATCTCCCTTCTCATGAGCTTGACTTCCGTGGTCAAATCCTCAACGGACTGGGCCAGGCTCTTCACGAGCTTCTTGATGTCGGAAACGTCTGCGCTTGAGGCGAACATGATTTTAGTTGGGGAACAAAGCTTAAAAAGCGGAAAGAACCGGCGAACCTATTTATTCCTGTGCGCCGCTATTGAGGGCATGGTAAATCACAAGTGCCACATTAACAGGGGCCCGATAGGCCAGAAGCCGTACGCCTTGGCCGCCGTGGAAGCGCTGCTCCCCGGCTGTGAGCTGTACGAGAACCATCTGCGCAGCAGGGTGATAGCGGAAGCCAGCGGATACGTGCCGACAAGGAAGACCGTCCTGGAGAAGCGCGACGTCTCAATGTTCTACCGCACCATGAAGAACCTGAAGGACAAGGGCATCGTGAACACCACGCAATACGGCATCGCGCCGAACAGGGAAAAGACGTACGAGCTCTCAAAGGGCGCCAAGGCCCGCCTGATACTGCACGGCGCAAAGACAAGGGCGCAGATCGCGGCCGCGCTCGAAATCTAATCGCAAGTGAGCGGCAGCGTTTGCCACTCGGGCCAGAGGCCGTTCATGTAATAGATTTCTATATATTTTCCGTCCGGGCAGACGTACGGAACGGTGGTCGTGGCTATCGCCGGCAGGTGCTTAGCGCAAACGGTCGGCTGGAGGTTGCAGGCGGTGAAGTTCAGGCCGCCCGGGCCTTCCGCGTAAAAAATATAATTGTAACCCGTCCTGCCCGTGCGGTTGAGCATTTTTTGCGTCTCATTGTAGAACGCGTCGCTGAGCGAGCACGACGTCGAGCTCACGGTTTTTATGGAGCCGTCGCAAAACTTCGCGCCCAGCATCTCGGACAGCGTGCGGTTGTTCCAGACGGCGTCGTTAATCCTGTAATTCATCCCGTTGATGAGCTGGGCCTGCGCATAGACGGCCTCTTCGCGGCTTTTCTGGGCGCGCAGCTCCTCCTGCCCGATGAAAACGGAACCGCCCACAAGAACTATGGAGATGAAAAGGCCGAGGAGCAGGATGTCAATCATACTGGCTTGGCCCTTCACTCTAAACACCCACCATGGCGTCCAGCCTTCCGGGATAGAGCGCGCCGTTCTCCGTGACAAATATCGGCATGGAAGCGACCGAAAGCGAGCGCGTTTCCAGCGGGCGCGTCTCGCAGGCGTATTCGACGTCGTTCTTCCAATAGGTTATTTTCAACGCGACGTTGTTCAGCGCATACGCAGCGCTTACCGACTGGCAGGCGGACAAGCTCAACATTCCGCTGTTGTTGAAGAACAACGTCTCCGCCACGGACGAGGCCGAACGCTCGGCATAGAGCTGAGCCTGACCCGCCATGAAATTCCCGTACACGCCGTTCGCGGAAAAAACGAAGATGAAGACGAGCGCCACCACGAAGAACGTCGCGAACAGCTCCTCGCCCGCCTCGCCCTTAAGCCTTAACGACATAAACAACCCCGTTGATATTTTTTATCGCCAGCACGGGCAAATCCGATATTGACGTGTCGTTCGCCTTCGCAAGGAACTGCCTGCTAACTCCATCGACCGATACCGTTTTTTCATCGCCATTAATTATCAGGTTGTAATTTTCTATCGGGGGCTCGTACGTGACTGAGCCGCCGCTGCCCGCCGCATCAATGAGCCTTGCCAGGTCCTCGCTCATGCGCGCCTTCTGCTCGAACTGGAAGGCGCCGTTTTCCATGGCCACGAAGCCCAAGAGGATTGACAATACGACCGTCACGAAAAGGAGCATCCCTATCTTCGAAGCGAACCAGTCTATCACGATAAACTCATAGAACTGGCAGGTTTAAATGGATTTGGCGCGAGCGGAAATACGTGTTTGAAAGATTTGAGCTTGACGTCGGTTCTTAAAGATTTTTGGCGGCCTCTTCAATGACGACCGTGTGCGCGAGCTTGTCGAAATAGCGCTGCCTGAGCGGCCTGTCGCTGCGGAACATGTAGATTACGTCGAAGAATACCAGAAAGATTGCAGAAACCGATAGTATAGCGCCAACCCCGTACCCTGTATAGGTATTAGGAATTATGAAAGGAAACGCATAAATTATCACGCCAAATATCAGGAAATCCAGCCTGCGTATCAACGCCTCCTTTACACCAAGTCTACTTCTGTTTTCCTTGGTTGCCTTTATCTTGAGTAGCTTCTTGCCTGGTGTGTTATAGAAGGCCTCCAAAAACATCATCAATACGGGGAAACCTACCAGAGCATAAGCGAAAAAAAGCAACGGATATATTTCCGTGTGCTCTACGCCAGTGGCTATATACGCAACAAGCGCAACAATGACCTGCAGTGCCGCCACCAAAATCAAATAATCCAATACGAACGCAAAAAATCTCGTCCTGAATCCCACCGTCCTAATTTTGGGTTTCGATAACGCACGCTTATCGGATGCGGTTTCTTTTTCAGGTGCCAAAACCACGGAGGCGAATAGAACAAGAAGAAGCATGAAAATGAACTTTCCCGTGAAATCTCCGAACACGACAGCAAGGTCCTCGCCTCGCGAATTTGAAGGGAAAAACATTATTAAGGCCAGCAACAGCGCAATGAATACCTTGTAAATGAATTTCATTTTCATTTGGCATTGCCTTCTGTGCATTCAATCGCAGTTGGATTCGGGCGGCTCAAAGATGCTGGGGCTTACTATCGTGCCCGTTTCGGCGGCATCCCCTATCGCAGAATTTATTCTATTTCCCGGCTTATTAG
>Ga0315275_10007900_pt1 | contig 10321 bp, 10 predicted proteins | sample YL17G03_0_MG_FD_205557 | JGI IMG/M metagenome (GOLD analysis project Ga0315275, IMG submission 205557) | Sediment microbial communities from Yellowstone Lake, YNP, Wyoming, USA - YL17G03_0 | ecosystem: Environmental > Aquatic > Freshwater > Lake > Sediment | place: USA: Wyoming | collected...
GCTGATGAATTGTGCGATCGGGTTGCCATTATTAACCAGGGACGTGTCTTGGCATGTGATACTCCTGCCAATCTAAAACATCAATTACAGCAGGAAGCCATCTTCCATCTTGAAGTCAGTCCTTTCAATGGAAGTCTAAACGCGGCAAAGTTCGAGGCTCTGCCCGGGGTTTGCAATGTCGTACATCATCCTGAGGAAGGATTCGAATCACTCGACTTTATCCTGGAGGAAGAGCAAGCCCTGGCGAGCGTGGTCAATATCTTGAATTCTGCCAACATCCGTCTCCTGAACCTGAAAAAGAATGAACCCACATTGGAGGATGTGTTTGTCAAGCTTGTCGGGCAGAGCATGGAAGAGGTTGAGCAAAAAGAGGAAACCGATGAGTAATAACTCATCTTCAGCCCCCCTGGTTCTTCCTCCCCAGGATGGCTCGCAGCCTTTTTCCGAAAAACGCTTGCATAAGAACGGTGGTTGGAAGCTGTATCTCCAAACTGTGATCGCCCGCGCCTACCCGCGCCTCATCGGTCAACAGCGCGAAAAATCATGGCTTTTCTTCGATATCATGCTGCCTCTTCTGTCGGTTTGCGCCTATGTATTTGTCTATAAGGCGATCGGTGCGCCTGAAGATTATATCGGCTTCGTCGTCGTCGGCGGGGCGATGATAGCCTTTTGGATGAATGTGCTGTGGAGCATGTCCAGCCAGCTTTATTGGGAGAAAGAGCAGGGTAACCTGGCATTATTTATTATGTCCCCTGCTAGGATGATGGCGATTCTGCTTGGCATGGCTTTGGGCGGTCTGCTGGCCACAACTTTGCGTGCCGTGGCGATTATTGTGCTGGGCAGTCTAATGTTCAAAGTCCAATATTCTGTAACCAGCTTTGCCCAGCTTTTCGCTGTCTTTTTCCTGGCCATGATCGCCCTGTATGGTCTTGGAATGATGGCGGCTTCACTCTATCTCCTCCTCAGCCGCGAGGCTTGGCATATCTCCAACCTGGCTCAAGAACCGATCTACTTACTCTCAGGCTTTTACTTTCCTATCAAGAGCTTCAGTTTCTGGATCTCTGCGGTTGCTTCAATTATTCCACTTACTTTAGGCATGGATGCCATGCGTCAGCTGGTTTTTGAAACCGGTCCTTCTTTGGGGTTCTTATCCGTGCCAATGGAGATCTTCATCTTATGTGTCTTGAGTGTCGTTTTTCTATTTGCCGCCCGTCTGATGCTTACCCATATGGAAAAACTGGCCATCCGTGAAGGTCGTCTGACCGAAAACCGCCGCTAAGCTGCTATCGAGGCTTCATATGCAACCAACCGATCTCCAAGCTGCACAAAATCACCGTCCAATCTATACCCGCTCCTTCCGTATTGCCGCCTGGCTGGGCTGGCAGATCGAATCCAATTGGACTGACCCCTTTCTTTTTGCCATCTACTCCATTATCAAACCGCTAGCCGGAGCTGCCATCTTGGTCGTAATGTACAGTGTCATCACCAACGGAAACTTCGCCGATCCTATCTTCACGTACATCTATCTGGGAAACGCATTTTATATCTACGTTGGTGCCGTGATGACTGGAATATCCTGGGCAGTGATTGATGATCGCGAGCATTACAAAACCCTCAAATACATGTATATCGCACCCATAAACGTCCCTGCCTATCTCATTGGGCGCGGAGTTGCTAAATTCCTGGTCGGTTCCATTTCGGTCTTTATTACCATCGTCTTTGGGGTTCTCTTTCTACATGTAAATATTGATCCTGCTGCCATTAATTGGCTTCTCTTTCTGGGATCGTTGGCGATTGGGGTGGTCATGCTCGCCATGATGGGTCTGATCATTGCAGGGATTAGTCTGCTGATCGTGAACCATGTATGGTTCATCGGAGATGCTGTGGCGGGTGCGCTTTTCCTATTCAGTGGAGCCATCTTTCCTCTGGAAGTCTTGCCACCCTTCCTCCGTCTATTCGGTTACCTCAACCCAGTCACTTACTGGCTGGAATTGTTGCGTCGTTCACTGGTTGGTCAAGTTGCCGAGGCCTTCCCAACATTTGAGAATTTAAGCAATCTTCAGCTCCTTGGCATCCTTATTGGGCTTACCATTACCTTCGGGGTTATCGCCTTCTTCTTTTTTCGATATTGCGAGCATGCCGCCCGGGAAAGAGGGATGATCGACATGGTGACGAATTACTAAATTTTCAATCCCCTGAATTATCCAATTTACCCATGAAACAATCCCTAGCTTCCCATCAGGCTTTACCACCAATCTTTATTGGCTTGCTCCCTTCCAGTCCGGTTGGTCCCATGTGGGTTGCGGTTTCAGAGCTGGGGCTTGTGGCAATTGATTGGAACCTGTCTAAGGCTGATATTTCCCGTCGGATGGAACAGCGCTTCCATACTGATGTTATTTATGATGAATCCCACACTGACGAGCCGCTGCGTCAGCTCTCCGAATATCTTGCTGGCAATCGCCGCCAATTTGACTTACCACTGGATTTGTCAGACAGATCCATTTTTCAGGTGCAGGTATTGCGCCTCACCTCAAATATACCCTATGGTCAAACCTCGACCTATAAAGAGATCGCGATCCGCCTTGGTAATGTGCATGCCGCCCGCGCGGTTGGTCGTGTCGAAGCCACCAACCCTATCCCGCTGGTGATTCCATGTCATCGCGTGCTTGGCTCTGATGGGTCCTTGCATGGTTATGGTGGACCTGGCGGTATTAAATTGAAAGCTTGGCTTTTAAAATTAGAACAAAACGGTTTTTAAACTAAACCTGCGAGCATACTGCTCGCAGGCGATTGTAATTAGCTCAACTAGTCTTTAAACCCGTATTTTTCAATAATTGCCTGGATGATCTGACTGTCCTCTTCACTCACATTCGCAAATTGGTACCCCACATCGAAAAATTCCGGATTAATATCGGGTCCACACCACCGGCTGTTAGCAGTGAATACCAGCTCATTTTTTTGGACGAAGTTCTCAGGTAATTTAATATGCAATTCCATGTTATTGTTCGCATCGATTTTACTTTCACTCAATACCATGGCACCTTCTAAAGTTATATTCAACAATGTCCCAATGATCCTCCCACTTTTTGAATCATAAACGTTGGCAAACAAGAGTAAGTCTTTTCGTTGGTATTTTCTTCTCTCTAGCATGGTCTGCTCCTCACCAATTTGTAACGCTTAACCTGGTATAAGGATACCGGAAAAAGTGTCAATACGCAAGCACAAATCATTCAATTATGTGTATTATATCCACATCACCCACATTTTGGATTAATTATCTTCCCAAATGGTAAAATCAAAGCAATCCGTTCTTTCGTCGAAACAAGAATAATTATAGGAGACCCTCCATGTCAACCCCTGTGATCATTGACGCAATCCGAACGCCCATCGGTACGCTTGGTGGTGCTCTGGCTCCCGTCCGTCCTGATGACCTTGCCGCTCATGTTTTAAAAGCCATCATCACTCGTAACAACCTGGACCCTGCCCTGATCGAGGAAGTTTATCTCGGCTGTGCTAACCAGGCTGGTGAGGATAACCGCAATGTCGCCCGAATGGCTACTCTTCTGGCAGGTTTCCCTGTCGAAGTAGCAGCTGTCACATTCAACCGTTTGTGTGCCTCCGGGTTGAACGCCATCAATCAGGCTGCCCGCGCCATTCGTGCTGGTGAAGGGGATGTATTCATTGCCGGGGGCGTTGAAAGTATGTCTCGTGCCCCATATTCCATTCCAAAAGCTGAACAGCCTTTTGCTTTTGGCAATCTGACTGCCTGGGATAGTGCTCTGGGATGGCGCTACCCCAACCCCAGGATGCAGGAGCTTTATGGCACTGAATCAATGGGAGAAACCGCCGAGAATATCGCTCAGATGATGCCGGAAATAACCCGTGAGCTCCAGGATGCCTTTGCCCTTGCAAGCCATCAACGCGCCATCGCTGCCATAGATTCCGGCAAATTTGCTGAAGAGATCATTCCGATAACCATCCCCCAAAAAAAAGGTGATCCCATTATTGTTTCCACGGATGAACGTCCGCGTCGTGATACGACAATTGAATCACTCTCCCGCCTGCGGCCTGCCTTCCGCAAGGATGGCACCGTCACTGCCGGAAATTCCTCCAGTTTGAATGATGGTGCCGCTGCTGTACTCCTGATGAGTGCTGAAAAAGCTGCTGATCTTGGGCTCAAACCTTTGGCACGCATCGTTGCTTCTGCTGCAGCTGGGGTCCCGCCCCGTATCATGGGGCTCGGACCGGTCGGTGCGGTGCGCAAAGCGCTCGAGCGGGCAAAGATAAGTCTTGCGGATATCCGTCTGATCGAGCTCAATGAAGCCTTCGCTGTGCAGTCCCTGGCGGTCATCAAGGAGCTGCGCTTATCGTCCGAGATCACCAACGTCAATGGTGGGGCCGTTGCATTGGGTCATCCCCTGGGCTGCTCAGGCGCACGGATTCTCACCACCCTGCTTCACGAAATGCGTCGCCGGGCACCCTCCGAGAAACGTCCATTCTACGGTCTTGCCGCCTTGTGTGTCGGTGTCGGTCAGGGTGAAGCTACCATCATCGAATGGTTGGATTAAACAGGACCACCGAGCTCATCATAGCTCTTGACGATTAAGGATCAAGAAACCTCATAAAAGGTATTTCACATCTTCTTCTATTGGGAAAACCCCATTAAATCTAGAGATGTTCAGAACAGAACCAAGCCACAACCAGGATAAAAACCTCGTTGTGGCTTCTTAGTAATTAGAAATCTGGTGTTTATGGTGTAACGCTGGGTGGTATAGGGGTATTCGTCGCCACGATTACAGTAGGATAAACCGTGCCCACCGTTGCCGTAGGAACCGGTGTGGCAATATTGACTGGTATTTTTAGGATCTGCCCAACTTTTATGTCATTTGCGTTTGTCAGTTTATTCTCTTTCATGATTGCTGCAGTGGTACTGTTGAACTTAGTGGCAATCGCATCCAATGAATCTCCCGGTAGCACGGTGTAGCTGATCAGCGTGCCTGGTGGTACCAATGTGGAGACCGCCGTGGCAGTGGGTAGCTGCATGTTGGGTGGTGGTACCAGGATCTTCTGCCCCGCATAAATCATCAGTGTCGTTGGGTCAATGGATGGGTTGAGCGCCAGCAAGGTAGGAATATCTGTGTCAAATTTGGTCGCTATACCGACAAGAGTATCCCCCTGCTGTACGGTGTACTCAAATGGACCTGATGGTGTAGGGGTTATACTAGGTGTAGCAGTCTCTGTCGGCAGTGATGTTGGGGTTATGGTGGGTGTATTGGTCGCTGGTAAGGATGTGGCTGTGTTAGTCTGCGTTGGGGTGAAGGTCACCGTCGGAGTAGGTGTTGCCGCCTTAAACGGAGAATTATCCCCCAATAACCAGAATATCAACGCTGCTGCCCCTGCGATGAGAAGGATTCCTGCTCCTACCATGACGACCATCGGAGTGCTCTGCCGCATTTGCTGACGCTTGCGATGTGCCTCGATTACCTTTTGGGGTGATTCTTTTTCACTCATGAGATTCTCCTCACAATTCCTGGACACAGGATTCCCTGATCCTTGATCCTCAATGATAATAGACGTCTGTCCGTGAAGGATAGTTCCAATCTATTCTACTCGATTTTATTCGAGTTGTGGCACATTCCCATGATTCATCTGGCTATCATAATAAAATGTTAAAATCATGTATCCTTGAATCAAGAGCCGATTATGCACATTGTCGTATTTGGAGCTGGTGGGGTCGGGGGATATTTTGGTGGTCGCCTGGCACAAGCAGGAGAAACCGTGACGTTCATCGCCCGAGGTGAGCATTTGCAAGCCATGCTTGCCGACGGTCTGAAAGTTGAGAGCCTCAAAGGAGATTTTGCTGTCCAACCAGTCACAGCAACTGACGATACAACCAAGGTTCGTGCTGTTGACATTGTGCTCGTTTGTGTGAAGGCATGGCAAATTGCAAAGGCTGGCAAAGCGATCGTGCCTATGCTGGGTGCCGACACATTCGTCGTCCCATTGGAGAATGACGTGGAAGCTCCCTCGCAGCTCGCCGAAATTCTCGGCAGAGAGCATGTTTTAGGAGGGGTATGCGGCATCTTTAGCCACATCGCCTCACCCGGGCATATCCGGCATACCGGGGCTGAGCCCTGGATTGCCTTTGGAGAGTTGGATAATCACCCGAGTTCCCGTGCTCAAAACCTTCTTCATGCTTTTGATCACGCGGGTGTGTCGGTAGAAATTCCTCCCAACATAAACATCGCTTTGTGGCAAAAATTCCTGCTCGTGTCAGCCTTCAGCGGAATCGGGGCGGTCAGTAGGGTGCCAGTCGGAAGATTTCGCTCACTAGTAGGCACTCGTCAGATGCTTGAGGAGGCGTTGCAAGAGTGTTATTCTCTTGCAACAGCACAAGGCATCTATCTACCCGCGGAAAGCGTCACCAGTACGATGGCTTCCATAGATTCATTCCCCGCGGATGCAATCTCCTCTATGCAGCGGGATATCATGGATGGTCGCCCATCTGAATTGGAAGCCCAAATCGGTGCTGTTGTGCGTATGGGGCAAATGCTCAAAATCCCCACCCCCGTGTATACGTATATCTATCACAGCCTCTTGCCTCAAGAGAACCTTGCTCGTGGATTAAAGGATTAGTCGATCTACCCAGGAATACGCACGAGCGCACAGCCATAGGGTGGCGTCTGGGTAACCTCTGGAATCTGGCCATTTCGTAACGTCTCAATGACCTTTGGTATATAGAGCTGGGTCGCTACCCGGTGCCTGAAGGTGATATCATCCCAGGCTCCCTGATAGCTAAGTTTTCCTCCAGCATCCATAATGAAGAAATGGGGCGTTGTTTGTGCTCCGTATAAGTCAGCCACTTGTTGATGAGCATCCAACAGCACTGTGGGTAGATTCCTTTCGATCGCCACTTTTTCGATCAGGTCTCTTGTTTCGTTGGCGTTCGACGCAATCCACAATTCCTTAACCTTGTCTTTCCAAGAATCCAGAAAGGTTGTTAATTCATGATCTACTCGTTTGCACCAATCACATTCTGCCGACCAAAAATTTAGCACCACGATCCAACCCAGAAAGTCTTTCAGCGTAAACAATTCCCCCTTTAAATCGTGAAGCTGGAATTCGGGAGCTTGCTCTCCAACCGCAATTATGGGATCCATATCGGTGAATATCCTCGAATTACCAGTTGCAATGCGTTGCTGCCATCTGCGTTTACCATCCATAATTCAGGTGGATTGAATATTCTTGATTCCTCAAAGCGCACATAGGCAAGCATTAGCCCATCCCGACTCCATGCAAGATCATAATGGTTGTAATCAGCTTCATCTGTAATTGGATGTGAGCTTGACCCATCCACATTCATGATCCAGATCTGCCTGCCAAGTGACCAATGTGCTGCATCCAGGAATTTCCGCGCGAAAGCGATCGAGCTACCATCCGGTGAATAGCTTGCCGCCACATCTTCCACGTCAATCGACTTGGAAATATCCTCAGTTGTGTTGCTGTTCACACCGTAGCGTATCAGATGGCTGGTTCCCCTTTCAGTATCTTTAGGTGCCTGATAGTAGTAAATTTCTGGTGCCAGGTAGTATTCTCCACTTGGGCTCCAGTCACCAGGTTGTCCAGTCTGGTTTGGTAACAGCACCCTTTCTTGGCTCAGTGGATTAATCACTTCATACCCACTACTGGTACGGTCATAATATGCCAACAATCCTGTTGACGACCAGCTCGGTTGAACGGTTTCATGGGTTTCCTGCCCGATAGGTAATGCTTCCGATGATGTTAAGTTTAGCAGCCAAATTTGTGCCGGACCTGATCCACCACTTGGATTGGGGAGAATATACTCATATGCTAACTTAAGGTCATCAAAAGATGCCACAGGGTTTCTACATTGTGCTGTACCACAATCAAGCAGCTCTTGTGCTTGATACGAATATTCTGTCGAGTTCTCGACCTCTGTACGATCAATCCTATATAGATTTACTCCTCCCTGGGAATTAGGGGCACTGAAATAGATCATAATTCCATTATTACTGACAGTGAAGTCAAGTACTCCCAGTCCATGGGTAAACTGGCGGATTTCTCCTGTAGTTGGGGTAAGCGCATAAATATCGGCTCGACCATCCGAAGGCCATAGATAAGCAAGCATTGCTTCATTAACATCAAAGGTCCAGCTTTGTCTACCCAAGGGAAATGAAATCCAGCTTGCTGCCCGCGCTCCACTCTCCAGGATCAGTTTGATCATTTGACCACCCGGCCAGGCTTGATCAGGAGTAAAAGTCAGGATATTCTTATCCCATTTGAATGTCCCTCCAATGGCTGGCTCGATTTTCAGGCGTGTGTTGACTGTCTCTTGATCCATCGCACGAGAAAAGACCAACCGGATCGGTGAGGTAGCCGGGACGTTTATCGCCCCTGTTTGGGGATAGCTCTTTACCAATTGCGGCGTTGAGTTCCAGGCATAAATGGCCATCCCTGCTGCCACGATCAGCATCAAAACGATCACACCTATCACGATCTTGGTTTTCATACTGAAAATTATAATCCACCCTGATGGCATTATGGTTTATGAACCTTAAACCAAAGATATCAATAATTGTCACACTTTCATCCAGGTTTCGTTATTATGATTGCTCACTTTCTATTTTGAAAGCATTTTCACAATCCAGTCGAAATTAATCGTTATGGTAGAATGAGAAACATGAAACGCTGGCAATTCTGGTTTGGGTTAGCCATCAGTGCATTCTTTCTATACCTGGTTTTAAGAAAAATCGACTTCAATCAATTATGGCTGGTCTTGATTGAGGCTAATTATTGGTGGCTGATTCCTGGTGTAGCGGTGTATTTTCTCGCCTTATGGGTTCGCTCCTGGCGCTGGCACTACCTCTTGCGTCCTCTAAAAGCCATTCCCACCCGCACCATGTTTCCCATCGTCACCATGGGATATGCTGCGAATAATCTCTTTCCCGCCCGGGCAGGCGAGGTCTTGCGAGCAGTGGTTCTCAAACGCCAGGAAGGTGTAGCCATCTCAGCTTCACTGGCAACCATCATCGTTGAGCGTGTGTTCGATGGCATCGTGATGCTGGCCTTTGTCTTCGTCAACTTGTCTGAGTTGACCCGCCTCACCAGTGTTTCCATTGATGTGGCGGGAATAAAAATCGGCATTCAGGAGGTTGCCATCTGGGGGAGTGTTGCTTTTTTTGGTGCTCTGGCGGTATTCCTTGTTGCCGCCATGTTCCCCACCCCCACTGACCGTCTGGTCACATGGCTTGTCGAGCGCTTGGTTCCTGCTCGTATTCGTGAAAAAACCCTCGGTGTCATTCGGCTCTTCCTCGATGGTCTCGAATCTCTACGCTCCCCCTTTGATGTATTAATGGTCTTTATTACTTCTGTCCTGATCTGGCTGCTTGAAACGGTCAAATATTGGTTTGTGATGCACGCCTTCAGTTTCTCGGTCAGCTTCTTTGCCTTGATGTTAATGAACGGTGTCGTCAATTTAGCAACCACTATTCCGTCCGCCCCCGGCTATCTGGGCACCTTTGACCTGCCCGGTATCGCGGTACTCCAGGCATACAATATTCCAGCCGAGGTAGCTGCTAGCTATACCTTCGTGCTTCATTTTGCCTTATGGTTCCCCGTCACCGCTTTGGGTATTTATTATATGGTTCGTGAAGGAATCAGCTGGACGGAAGCCGTACGGGCGAAAAATGAGCCGGTGCAACAAGAAGGAAGCAAGTAAATATGAAACAAATTTCAATTTTAGGGGCAGGCTTTGGTGGTTTATCCGCCGCGTATGATCTGATCCGTCAAGGCAATCTAGTCTCAATCTATGAAACTTCAGCGAATGTTGGCGGGCTGGCAGCTGGTTTTAAAGAACCTCATTGGGATTGGTCTGTGGAACAGTACTATCACCATTGGTTTGCCTCAGATCGGCACATGCTCGGGTTGATCGATGAGTTGGGGTGGAGCGATAAAGTGTTTTTCCCCCGCCCGTATACGGTCATGTATTACCGAGACCGATTCTATCCATTCGATTCAATCCTGAAAGCCATCCTTTTCCCTGGCTTGGGTTGGGGGATCAACAAAATGCGCTTTGGATTGGTCGGGCTGTTCTTACGTCTCACCAATGATTGGAGAGCCCTCGAAAAGTACACGGTGGATGCCTGGATGCGCAAGTGGGCGGGTGATCGCGTCTATGAGCTGATGTGGGAGCCATTGATGATTGGTAAATTTGGTGAGCGTTATGCGCAACAGGTTAACATGGCCTGGATGTGGGCTCGCCTGAAAGCCCGCACCACCCACCTGGGAACATTTCAGGGAG
>Ga0315275_10007903_pt1 | contig 10319 bp, 5 predicted proteins | sample YL17G03_0_MG_FD_205557 | JGI IMG/M metagenome (GOLD analysis project Ga0315275, IMG submission 205557) | Sediment microbial communities from Yellowstone Lake, YNP, Wyoming, USA - YL17G03_0 | ecosystem: Environmental > Aquatic > Freshwater > Lake > Sediment | place: USA: Wyoming | collected...
AGGCGGATCCCGAGGAAAAGCGCAATCGGGCCGGCGACCCGCGGCAGGCGGCAGTTCTGGCCGAGATGCGCGGGAGCTGCGATCGCTGGATCCGCGAACTCCTCGAGGCCCGGAAAAAATTCCAATGACGCAGAGAACGGACCGCCCGGCCGCGATCATGGGACTGGGGTTCCTCGGGCTGGCCCTGGCCGTCTTTCCCGGCTGCGCGGTGCACTCCCGGCCGGCCGCCCCGGCTTCCCTCACCCCCGTGGACTTGACGGTCGAATACCGGATCGATCCCTTAGGCGTCGACACGCCGCGACCGCGGCTGGGCTGGGCCTTGGAATCTCCGGCCCGGGCCCAGCTCCAAAGCGCATATCAGGTTCTTGTCGCCGAGACGGCGGAACAACTGGCTGCCGGCCGGAGCGATCTTTGGGACAGCGGCAAGGTCGAATCTCCGGAGTCCGTGTCCGTCGTTTATGCCGGCCGGCGCCTGCGGAGCGGCCAACGGTGCTTTTGGAAAGTCCGGGTCTGGGACGGCGGGACCGAGCCGTCGGACTGGAGCCGTCCGGCGATGTGGGAGACGGCCTTCCTCGAACCGGGAGACTGGGCGGGACGGTGGATCGAAGACGGGCGGCCGACGCCGCGGCGTGACGAGGATTTCTACGCCGATGATCCGGCGCCCCTGTTCCGCAAGCCCTTTTCCCTGCCCCGGGGCGTGAAGCGGGCCCGGCTTTATATCACGGGGCTGGGCTATTATGAAGCGTCCATCAACGGGCGGCGCGTCGGCGACCACGTCCTCGACCCCGGCTGGACGGACTACCGAAAGCGGATCTTCTACGGCACGTACGACGTGACGGCTCTGCTCCACAAAGGCGCCAACATGATCGGGGTCGAGGTCGGCAACGGCTGGTTCAATCCCCTGCCGCTGCGCATGTGGGGGAACCTGAACCTTCGCGAGGCCCTTCCGGCCGGACGCCCGCGACTGCTGGCGCAATTGGCCGTCGAGCTCGAAGACGGCGTCCGCGTCACGATCGCCACGGATGGCTCCTGGAAGGTCCGGGGCGGGCCCGTCCTGCGCAACAACGTCTATCTCGGCGAAATCTATGACGCCCGCCGGGAAATCCCCGGATGGGACGAGCCCGGCGCCGATGGGGCGGGCTGGACGAACGCCGTTCTCTGCGCCGACCCGCTCGGCCTTCTTCAAGCTCAACCCCAGCCGCCCATCCGGATCACGGCCCGCTTCAAGCCGGTCCGGATGAGCGAGCCGAAACCGGGGACTTTCGTTTATGATCTTGGTTTTAATTTCGCCGGATGGGCGAGCCTGCGCCTCCGGGAGCCCGCCGGAACCGCGGTGCGGCTTCGCTTCGCCGAGCTTCTGAACAACGACGGCAGCCTCAATCCTCTGACCGGCGTCTGCGGCCAGATCAAGGGGACGGGACAGGACGGCGTCTCCGTCGGCGGCCCCGGCGCGCCCGCGGTCGCCGAGCCGAGCGATGTCTTTATCGCCAGGGGCGGCGGCGAGGAAACTTACACCCCGCGATTCACGTTCCACGGCTTTCGCTACGTCGAAGTCACCGGCATGTCCCGGAAACCGGCGCTCGAAGACCTCCAGGGACTCCGCCTGAATTCCGATGTCGCCGAAACAGGGACGTTCTCCTGTTCGAACGAGCGGCTGAACCGCATCCAGGAAATGACCCGCCGGACCTTTCTCAGCAACATCTTCAGCGTCCAGTCGGACTGCCCCCACCGCGAGAAATTCGGCTACGGGGGGGACCTCGTCGCCACCAACGACGCCTTCCTAATGAATTTCGGCATGGCCGGTTTCTACGCCAAGGCGGCGGGCGATTGGGGGGATGCCGCGCGCCCCGACGGGATGCTGACGGACACGGCACCGTTCGTCGGAATCCAATACTGCGGGCTGGCTTGGGCCATGGCCCATCCGCTCCTCCAAGCCCAGCTCCTGCGCTATTACGGCGATCGGCGCCTCGTCGAGGAGCAATACGAAACGGCCCGGCGCTGGTTCGAAATCGTGCTCCGGGAGAATCCCGATTTCGTCGTCCGCGAGGGACTCGCCGATCATGAAAGCCTGGCCGGAACCGCGACTCCTCTCCTCCTGACCCCGCTGCTGCACCAATGCGCCGGGATACTGTCTTCCCTGGCCCGGTCTTTGGGCCGGACGGACGAGGCCGCCCGTTATGCGGGCCTGGCCGAAGCCATCCGGAAGGCTTATCTTGAATATCTCCTGCCGCCGGGGCCGGACCGGTACGAAGCGCTGACCCAGGCCGGGCTGGCCGCCGGGCTCGAGCTGGGGCTTTTTCCGGCCGGGGAGCGGGCCGCCGCTGCGGAGACGCTCGTTCAGAAGATTTCGACCGCCAAAAAGCCGCAGCTGACGACGGGCATCTTCGGAACGCGGTTTCTCTTGAACGCCCTGTCCCGGGCGGGGAGGGCCAATCTGGCCTTCGAGCTCGTCAATAGCCGGGAATTCCCCGGCTGGGGCTTTATGCTGGACCGCGGGGCGACGACGCTCTGGGAGCACTGGGCGTTCAGCGACAACACCTATTCGCACAATCATCCTATGTTCGGCTCGGTCAGCGAATGGCTCTTTTTCTGGCTGGCCGGCATCCAGCCCGATCCCGGCGCGGTGGGGTTCGACCGGATCCAAATCAGGCCGCAGCCGGTCGGGGACCTGACCTGGGCCAAGGGGCGGGTCCGCACGGTGCGGGGCGAAGTCCGGAGCGAGTGGCGGAAGGAAAACGGACTCTTCCGGCTGGACGTGGCCATTCCGCCCAATGTCCGGGCGACCGTTTATATCCCGGGGTCCGATGCCGCGGCCGTCCGGGAAAGCGGGAGTTCCGCGGCCGGGGCCGAAGCCGTGCAATTTCTCCGCCGCGAAAACGGGGTCTTGGTGTTCGCGATAGGATCGGGCCGCTACGCCTTCGCCGCGCCGCTGCCCGAAGACAAGAGCGCGGCCGGACCGCGGACGGTTTCCCGCCCGCGGGGCCCGGCGGAAAGGCGGCCATGAAAAAAATCGGGCGGAGAGAGTTCCTGGAAACCATGACCGTGGGCGCCGCGGCCGTCGCCGGCAGGCCCCGGACGGCCTTCGGGAGAAGCGCGCCGAAATTTCCGAACATCATCCTCATCCTGGCCGACGACCTGGGCTATGGGGATCCGGGATGCAATAATCCCGCTTCGAAGATCCCCATGCCGAACGTCGACGGAATCGCGGCCCGGGGCGTCCGCTTCACGGACGCCCATTCTCCTTCGGCCGTCTGTACCCCGACCCGCTATGGGATCCTGACCGGCCGCTATGCCTGGCGGACCTGGTTGAAGCGGGGCGTCATCGGCGGCTACACGCCGCCGCTCATCGAACCGGACCGGGTGACCCTGGCCTCCTTCCTCAAGGGGCGCGGCTACGCCACGGGGTTCTTCGGGAAATGGCATCTTGGCCTGGGCTGGACGCGGATGAACGGCTTCACTCCCACTTGGAAGGACGCCGAAAAATTATTTCCGGGCTCGCATCAGGACGCCGACCCGGCGTCCGGGATGAACGCGGATTTCCGCAAACCCGTCCGGGGAGGCCCCGCGGACCATGGCTTCGACGAGGCCTTTTTCAGCGCCGCCTGCTCCACGATCGACGGCCCCTTCGTTTTCATCGACAAGGACCGGACGGTCGGGATCCCCGACAAACCGGTTTCCGCATTTTACGATATGACCAAGGGCGAGGAGGGAAGCCCGCGCCCCGGCTGGATCGCGCCCGGATACAAGCTCGAAGAGGTCGACCTTCGCTTCACGGAAAGAGCCGTCGAATTCCTGGAGCGGTCCCGTCGACAGGCGCCCGACAAGCCCTTCTTCCTCGCGCTCTTCCTTTCCGCGCCGCATACGCCCTGGCTCCCCCCCGAGGTCGTCAAAGGCAAAAGCGCGGACGGCCCGCGCGGCGACCTGGTCATGCTGGCCGACCGGTGTACGGGGGATCTCCTCGCGGCCCTCGACCGGCTGGGCTTGGCCGAGGACACGCTGCTCATCTTCGCCAGCGACAACGGCCCCCATCCCGGCACGAACGGCCATCAATCCGCGGGCCCTTGGCGCGGCCTGAAATCCCACATTTGGGAAGGCGGGCATCGCATTCCTTTCGTCGCCCGGTGGCCGAAGCGCATCGCGCCGGGGACGGTCAGCGACGAGCCGATCTGCCTCGTCGACCTGCTGGCGACGTTCGCCGCCCTGACGGGCGCGGCCTTGCCCGAAGACGCCGGCCCCGACAGCTATGACATCGCGCCCGCGCTTTTCGGCCGGAAAGGGCCGCAGCCGATCCGGGAAGCCCTGGTGTCCCATTCCGAGAACGGGACGTTCGCCATCCGCCAGGGGCCTTGGAAGCTTATCCTCGATAATAAAACTTCGGGCGGCTGGATGGCGCCCGAGGGCCGGCCGCCCCGGCCCGGAGCGCCGGGCCAATTGTACAACCTGGCCGAGGATCCGCAGGAATCCCGCGATCTTTGGGAGGCGCGGCCCGAGATCGTATCCCGGCTGACGGCGCTCCTCGAAAAATATAAAAAAGACGGCCGCAGCGCGCCCCGGAAAAGATGAGCCTGACCGCGTTTCTCCTCGGAGCGCTTCTGTCCGGCCGGGTGATCCCGTCCGGGCCGGAGGTTGCGCTGCCCGTTTATTCCTGCCCGCGCATCGCCCGGGAGATCGTCCTGGACGGACGGATGTCCGATCCGTTGTGGAAGCGGGCGCCGGCCGTCTCTCTCGTCGACACGGTTTACGGCGGTCCGGCCGATCAGCCGACCGAAGTGCGCCTCCTGGTCAGCGCAACGACGCTCTACATCGGATTTGCCTGCGCGGATGACTACGTCTGGGGGACGAAAACGGAACCCGACAGCGAGATTTATCGGGAGGAATGCGTCGAAGTCTTCCTCGATCCGTCCGGAGGGCTTCATCGCTACTGCGAAATCGACGTCAGCCCCAAGAACGTGGTTTTCGACGCCCTCATTCTCAATCCCCGGACGCCCGCCGAGCCGGGGCTCCCCTTCGCCGGCCGGAAGGACTTTCATCCCCAGGGTTTGGAAACGCGCGCCCATGTCGAGGGGGACGCGGACAGGAAAGGCGGGGCCCGATCGTGGACCGTGGAATATGCCATTCCATTGGCTTCACTGACCGAAGCTCCCCAGGGTCCGCCCCGGGCGGGTGACGCCTGGCGGATGAATCTTTACCGAATCGATGCGCCGGAGCCGGGGCGGCAAAAATTTTATGCCTGGAACCCGACCGGAAAAATCGACTTCCACCGCCCCTGGCGCTTCGGCGTTCTGAAGTTTCTGTAACGCCGGTCAGCGGTATTGGGGAGGAAATTCCTTCGTGATCCCCCACAGCCCCATTTCGAAATTCGTGAAACCAAGCCGCAGGGCCGGCGATTCGGGCCGCACCCGGTAATCGTTCTTAGCGGGATCGACGAACAGGGGATCGGCGAATACGGAGTTCCGGTCGAAGCCGAGCGTGCGCCACTCTTGGAGATCGACCCGGCGGGAACCGCGTGCAGGTCCGTTTTCGCCGCGGATCTGGCTGATCCGGGCCGTGAATTTGCCGGATCGGCTGAAGAGGCAGTTGTTGTCGATTTCCTCGAGCCACAGGCCGCGGGCCGGCGGGGCGATGATCGAATAGACGTCGTCGCGGGCCATCACGGTGATGTTCCGGAAATAGCGGTCGTGGTTGTCCTCGTTGCCGACATGGAAGCAGGGCGCGACGTTGCTGTCGACCCAGATGTTGTTATAGACGGTCCGATAGGCCCCCTCGCGCAGCTTGATGCTGATGCCCTTGGAAATATTGTTGTAGATCTCATAGTGGGAGGAGCCGTCGTCCAGGTCCAGCCCCCAGCCCGAGTGGTCCTCGAAAAGATTGTTCCGCAGGATGACCGGCTCCATGGCGTCGATCTTGACGTCTCCGGCCTCGAGGCTCCGGCTCTTGCTGTAGTCGGAGTGGGATTGGGTCAGGCTCCAGAACCGCTCACGGCCCCAGGCGTTGAACGGCCCGTGGTCACCGGTTTCGCGGACGGTGTCGTAGATGTGGTTGAACTCGATGACGTGGCCGCCCCACGTGCCGTCGCCGATGCAGATGCCCGCCCGGGGCATGTTGTAGATGGTGTTGTGGGCCGCCGTGATGCGTTTGGCCCGGGAGATGTAGACGCCGGCGATCTGCTTGCCGAAGACGCCGCAGTCGTGGATCAGGTTGTTGGACACCGTGCATTCGTAGGGGAAGGCGCGGCGGGTGCCGTTTGTGGCCCCCAGGGTCCCGACGAGGCAGACCGCGCTGTCGCCCGTTTCTGTGAACTTGCACCCGGTCACGACGGCGTTGCGGTTGTAATTGTTGATGAAAACGGCGTTGCCGCCGACGGCGTCGAACCAGCAGTTTCTGACCGCGCAGTCCCGGGTCCCCTCCAGGAACACGGTCCCGCCGCGGTGGATGGCCCAGTCGCTTAGGGACGGGACGTCGTAGGGCTCCAGGAAGGTCGAGGCCGTCTGCGTCAGGCGGAAGCCCTCGATGGCGATATGGCGGACCGGCGCGTCCTGCGTCCCGACGAAGCGGACAAGCTGCTGGAGAAGCGGGGCCTCGATGCGCGCACCGGCCATATCGACTCCCGGCTCGGGCTTGTAGTAGAGGATCCCGGCTTGGCCGTCCAGATACCATTCCCTCGGAGCGTCGAGCTCCTCAAAGACGTTCTCGATAAAAAATCGGGATTCCTTTTCGATCGCGGCCGGGTCCTCGAACCATTTGGCGCCCATCTGGAACCCGCCCTCGCCGAACCAGATCGCCCGGCCGTCATAATCGATCGCCTTCAGCCGCCATTGGAGGTTGCCCCACTCCCAGCCCTGGAAGATGTGGATGACCGCCTCCTCCGGCCGGGCCCAGCGTTTGGCCGTGAACGAAGCGGGATCGAAGAGGATGCCCCGCGGGGCGCCGCCGGAGAAGGTCATGTCGTCGTTCTCTCCAGGCTTCGGGTCCGGACGGCCGTCCGGGATCCGGGCCGTGGGATGGATGGTGCCGCTGCGACCGGGTTTTGAATCGTCCCGGTTCGGAAATCGGGCCGGCGTCTGGCGTTTGCCGTTGACGAAGAGCTGGGAAAAACGGAGTTCCCCTCGTTTGACGGCGGGCAGGTCGCACATCAGGATCCCGTCCTGGTACGGCTTCCAGCGGCAATCCAGGGTGTGGTTTCCGCTGATGGTCACGCGTTCGCCGGGGGAGGCGGAAAAGACGACGGGAGACGCCTCCGCTCCGGAGTCCTCGGGCGAGAACACCAGCGGGCGGTCGAGGGCATAAGTGCCTTGACGAACCTCGACCACGGCCGGACCCGAGGCCGTCTTTTTCCATGACCGCAGCGCCTGCTGGGCCCGGGCGAGGGTGGCGAACGGCGCCGACTTCGTGCCGGGATTGCGGTCCTTGCCGGAGACCGAAACGTAAAACGCGGCGCCGTCGGAGAAAAAAGGTCTTGGGGCGGAAGACGGGTTTCCGGACAACGCCGCAATTCCAAGCGCCAACGGCAGGATCGCCCCAAGAAACTTCAGCGGTCGAATCACCGGTCTTGCCATTCTTGTTTCTCCTTCCTGACCCAGGCCGAAATTTAATACGCCCCCTCATCCGGGGTGAATGTATGCCAGGCGGAGAATTCCTGTCAAGCATTCCGGCGCGGCGAACCGGGCCGTTTTCATCAGAACGGCGTTTAGGTCGTTTCGGCCATTCCTTCGATCTCATCCGCCGACGATGGAAGAGATCGGCGAAAAAAAAACATTCTTTGAAATTGGCCTCGAAGCGGTATAATCATTTTACGAATTCTTTCCCCCTAGCAACGGAAATCGTCAGGAGGTCGGATGCGTCGACTTGTGCTCTGGGGTTTGGCCGTTCTTCTCGCCGGCCCGGCGATCGCGGCGGACAAGCCGCCCGTTGCGTCCTGGTCCTTCGACCAGGGGAAAGGCGCCGACGAAATCCGCGGCTTTCAAAAGTCCGTCCCCGGAGTCGCCGGAAACGGATTGCGTTTTGACGGGCAGACGACGACGGTAATCCGCAGCGCGTCGAAGGCGCCCCGTCTCGGCGGCGCGTTTTCCGTCGAGGCCTGGGTCGCTCTCCAGACGCTGCCCTGGACATGGTGTGCCGTCGTCAATCAGGAAAAGGGGCGGCAAGCCGGTTTCTTCTTCGGCCTCGATCCGGAGGGCCGCTTCGGGCTGCAGGTTGCCGTGGACGGCCAATGGCGGGAGAGCCGGTCGACGGTCAAACTGCCTTTGTACGCCTGGAACCATCTCGTCGGCGTTTTTAACCCGGCTTCCGGCATCACGCTTTATCTGAACGGGAAGCCCGCCGGCGAAACGAAAATCGTCGGCACGCCGCGCTTCGCCCCCGAGGCCGATGTGTGGGTCGGCCGGAACCAGACTCCCCTCGGCCTCAGCGAGGAAATCCGGGTCGTGGCCCCGGTGGCCTTTTCTTTCGACGGCATCATCGACGAAGTCAAGATCTACGACCGCGCCCTGGCCGCCGGGGAGCCCGCGGCCGCCTATGCCGCGCTGGCCCCCTCGGGGCCGGCTCCGCTCCGACCGCCGCTCCTGCCGTCCGGCCCCAAGGGACCGGGCCGTTTCGGGGCCTATGACACGCGGCTCCGGTACGCCGAGGAATGGGAGAATCCCTGGCGCGTGGGGGACGCGGCGGACATCGTCGTCCGTTTCGACGAGAGCCCGAACCGGCTCGTCTTCTGGAGGGGGACCAGTTATATCCCGGCCTGGGTGACCGAGAACGGCATCTGGTACACCAACGAATTCTACGAGACCCAGATCCGGGCCATGGAGACGAGCGCCGAACCCATGGCCGACAAGCAGGCCCGTTTTTCCCACGCCCGCATCCTGGAAAGCAACGACGCCCGCGTCGTCGTGCTCTGGCGCTACGCTCCGGTCAGCGTCAATTATGATCTCGTCTATACGGATCCGCTGACCGGATGGGGCGATTGGGTCGAGGAGACTTACACCGTCTACCCGGACGGGACCTGCGTCCGCAAAATCCGGGTCTGGTCCTCCAATCCCCGGGTGAAAGCGGACGAGGGGCCGGGGGCGGTCAATTTCCGCCAGTATCACGAGGCCATCATCATCAATCCGCCCGGGACCCGTCCCGAAGACAACATCCTGCCCGAGGCCCTGACCGTGGCCAATATGAAAGGGGAGACCCACACGTATTCTTGGGCCCGCGAGGCGCCGGGGTACCCCGCCGACTTCGACCGGGAAACGCTGGATGTGCTGCATCGGATCAGCGACACGGACACGGCCGGCCACAAATGGCTGACGCTCCCCAGGGGAGGCAACATCCTGCGGGTGAACCTGAAGGCCCGATTCAGCCCCTATGTTGTCGTCGATCCGCGGAACGTGGCCATCGATTGCTATGCCGGGGAGATCATCCCCGAACGGTCGATGTTTCCCTGGTGGAACCATTGGCCCGTCTCCCAACAGATCCGCTCCAACGGCCGCTGGGCGCTGGCCCCGGACCGGGTCTCGCACAGCTCCCTGGCCCACATCCAATCGTGGCGGCCGTACGAAGAGACCGGGGACGGCGTGACCATGATCATGCTGAACGGCTTGACGGACAAACCTGCGGCCGGACTGCTGCCCCTGGCGAAATCCTGGCTCTCGCCGCCCCCGATGGCGGTTTCCGGAGACGGCTTCGCCGGCGCGGGCTACGACCCGACCCAGCGGGCCTACGTGGTGGACCGGAGCGGCCCGGCGGGGTCCTCCGCCCTGACCGTGGACCTCCGGGCGTCCGGAGAATCGCCGCTCGTGAACCCGGTCCTTCTCGTCCGAGGATGGGGCTCTGCGGCACCCCGCGTGGAGATCGACGGCCGTCCGGCCCCTCTCGGTCCGGATGTCCGGGCCGGATTCATTCACGGGCTCGAGAGAGACGATCTCGTCCTCTGGATGCGCCGGGAATCCAGCCGGCCCGTCCGGATCGTTCTGGCTCCGGCCGGCGGTCCGGGAGGAAAATGACCGGCATGCGGCGGGATTGCCGCTATGCCTGGAACGAAAAGAAAGGGCCAGCGTAGTTACGGGGCCCTCGATCCTTGGAAATAGCGAAGCGCGGGGATTACCGCCCGGCGGGCGCCCCGGCAAGGAGAGACGAAGATGAAACGAGGATTTTCGATCGGAGCGGGCTTTCTCGGCCTGCTGTTGGCGACCCAGGCGGTTTCGGCGGCCCCTCTCTTTGATAAAAAGGAGTACGCCGCCCGCCGCAGCCGGTTGATGGAGAAGATCCCCGACGGGGCGGCCGTTTTCCTCGGGGCCACGGACCCGGCCGGGGACACGCTTTTCCGGCAGGGTCATGAT
>Ga0315275_10007906_pt1 | contig 10317 bp, 12 predicted proteins | sample YL17G03_0_MG_FD_205557 | JGI IMG/M metagenome (GOLD analysis project Ga0315275, IMG submission 205557) | Sediment microbial communities from Yellowstone Lake, YNP, Wyoming, USA - YL17G03_0 | ecosystem: Environmental > Aquatic > Freshwater > Lake > Sediment | place: USA: Wyoming | collected...
TCCTGCCACCCTCTCCACTGGAGAGGCACTGATTGAGCGTCTCCACCCCGCAGTCTTGTGCAGTAGCATGCAGCTTCCCTTTCCGACTCATGTTTGGACGAAACGATGACCGAATCGTTGAAGCATTTTGAAGAAGAACTCAAGAAGATACAGGAGTCTCAAGCACCGGGAGAGCACCTGCTTCCCAATTGCTTCCGGTTTATGCAAGGGGAATTTCTTGAATACCAGCCCCGTCAAATGTTGAAGGTCCGGTTCCCTGTTCTTAAGGAGAGCCTGAACCCCGTGAGGAAGATGCAGGGAGGTTTCATCATTGCGGCATTCGACAACGTCTTCGGACCGCTGAGTTACGCGGCTGCGCGGACAATTTGTTCCACTCTCAACATCGAGACGCACTTCCACAGGTCGGTGGACGAAGGGGATTCACTTCTCCTCATCGGACATGTTCTTTCGCGCAGCAGTATGATCATGCATCTCGCAGGAGAAGCATACAACGGGAAAGGGAAACTCGTGGCAACCTGCTCGGCGAGCATGATGATCCAAGGGGATAGGCCGTAGGAAGGGAACGGCCCCGGCGCACTCTCCATTTGGGGCACCCGATTGCGTACGATAGCACCGATCCCACCATTGGCGCGGATTTCTGCTGTCCCACGCTCATCCCTTCCGCCATCATCTCTCAGTGATTAAACCAATATTGCCCGTTCGTTGTCCAAACATAATGAGCAACTGGAAGAGCCAATGAGCCAAAGCAGCTTCTCAGCGTTGTTGATGTCCACCATCGTGATGGCGGGATGCGGCTCACTCGAGATGACGAGCCGCTGGCGGGATCGCGATGTCGTGATCGACGGTCACAACAGCACATGGTTTTCACCTGCGGTAGCCCTGAAGGATGACCGGGCATCGGTCGTTCTGTTCAATGATTCGGAATATGTGTACGTCGGATTGCGGACGTCAAACCGGGACCTGCAGCGCCTGATCACGCGGGATGGGATCACGTGGTGGTTTGACCGCGACGGAGGCGAGACGAAGCAATTCGGCATCAGGTATCCCGTGGGAGGACCCAGGCCGCCGGCTGACAAGAGTGAACAACCACCGGGGGAACAGGAGCCCCCGACCCCTGAATCTGCGGAGAATTCCAATGAGCTGGATGTGTACGTTTCCGGCGCCGAACAGCCGCAGCGAATGACAACGGTCGGATCCGGCGGGATCAATGTAAACATCCATCATTCACGAGACACGCTGTTTTACGAACTCCGTGTGCCGCTCGCAGATAATCGTCGCCATCCGTTTGCAATCGGGACAAAAGCGGGGGCGATGATCGGTATTGGTTTGGAGACGGTGGTACGTGGACCGAGGGAAGGACCTCCGGAAGGCGGCCATGGAAATCCCCGCCCGTCTGACAGGAGTACAGGGAGTCCGGGCAGCCATGGTAGCGGACGAGGGCTAGATGGCGGGCAAATGGGCCGACAAGCAAGCAGTCCGGATCCCATCAAGGGATGGGTGAAAGTGCAGCTGGCGGGGGATACCACTCATCGAGCGTTGTGAGTCGAACCCGATCGACTAACCTCAGAGTTTGATCGTTCGACTCGTCCTTCGTCTTCGCCCAGGACTCCCCGGGGGGGGGGTGTTGGTTCGAAAGCAGATGCGCAAAGCAAGACACGATGCGTCATCCCTAAGGTGAGTGACCGAGAGAGAGTGTGCGGATCAGGATGGGGTCGTCGCTGAAAGATCGAGGCCATCCTTCAGAGCCGCGATCATCATTGCGTATTCTGACTCGATCTTCTTCAGCTCTTGGACTGGTCTGCGATTGCTCCGATTGAGGAAAATTGCCCTGCCGACTGCCTTGTGCCAGAACTGGAGCCAGTACAGGGCGCTCACTTTTTGCCCTTTTGTTTTGATACTGAGGAGCATGCTGCGGTTGACTTCCAGCGGAACGGGTAGCTGCAGGCAATCGCCGGTATATTGTTTACCAAGAATTTTCATGATCCATCCCAAGATTGTTGTACTTCAATATGCCAAGAAGTGGGCTCAATAGCGAATGTGAGTCCTGACCGGGGCATCGCAGAACGCCGGGTATCAACGCGGCAGCTGTTTATCAACAGCAAAGCCCGACAGGGTCGGGCTTTGCTGTTGATATCTCCCACCGTCTCTGCGGTCAGGGACGAGCTTTAGCGAGGATTGTTAGTCGCCGTTGCCGTCGTCATCCTGATCATCATCCCCATCGTGTCCGTGACCCTCGTGGTGGCCGTTGCCCTTGATGTTCGGCAGAGAAACCTTCACGATCTGTCCGGAGCCTGGAGGTCCACCGAATCCCATGTTGGACACATAGAGATTTCCGTCGGGCCCGAGTGTCATTCCTGTCGGGAAGGTGAGGCCGGTGACAACGGTCTCCTTCTTTCCGCCCTTCGACACTCGAACAATATCTCCCGTCGCCGGCGTCGGGAATGGATTCCCCGTCGTCATCTCCAGGACATAGAACTGTCCACGGTGGTCTATCACCAGACCGACGATCGTTGAGAAGCCGGTCGCCCATTTTTTCACAAATGTGAGGTACGTTTACATCATGATCCGCGGCCGAGGCAAAAAAAAGGCCCATCCTGGGATGGGCCGGAGTTCAGATTCAACGTGTCCTGTTAGATCTTGGTTACGTTTGAAGCCTGGAGGCCCTTGGGCCCCTGGGTCACTTCGAATTCCACCTGATCGCCTTCGTTCAGGCTCTTGTAGCCTTCGCCAACGATGGCACGAAAGTGGACGAACACATCTTCACCGCTCTGACGAGAAATGAAGCCGAAGCCTTTTGCTCCGTTGAACCACTTCACTGTTCCCTTTTCCATGGGACAGATCCCTCTTGAATAGTGTACAAATCCGCAACCGGCGGACACGGCCACGTACATCGTGTCTTGTCCTTATAAACGCAAGATCGCAACCAGAGCACCACGTGCACTACAGTTGCGATCTCTTCGAATCCGCTACGAATTTGTACAGCTACGCTAGCGAACAGGCCCCCGGTCGCCCGGAGGAGAAAGGCCAACAACGGTGTACAGTCGGTCTACAGCCTCATTATGCATTTTCTTCCGGCCAGAAGCAAGTCAAATCCGTTTGGCGGTTGACCTTTTTGGGGCTGGGCAGATACTGGATTTGGGCATGCCGCCGGACGTGCTGCTTTTTACCGCAGATTTGCGAAATGGAACCTGCGACGAACGGCCGCCGGAGGCATGGCCAGGGGGAAATCCGGGGGGGCCGGACCTGTCGAAGGGGGGTGTTTCGCCACCCAAAGCCATGGACGTTTGACGGTTGCATAGCTCTTCTTCGATTGAGCCGAATGGTGCGGGAGAGGATCGTTTTGCCCATTCCGACCCCTGCGTGTTGCCATGCAACCATTTCAAGTCCGGCGATGTTTAGCAATATGAAATTTGGGCGATTGGTCGTATTTTTCACATCGGAAATCATGACCGAAGGGCCGAGAGGTGAAAACTGCCCAGACTCGCTGCTCCATTGCCTGGGCGGAAATATCGGGCATAGACACAGAGCCTCGTGATCGCAACAGCGAAATCGTGGGGGACGGGTTCATTTGCCAAGGATGGTTCCATGTTGTATGTTTAGCACACTCTGCCGGGAGGTAATCACAGAGCAAAAATGATTGCTGCCGTAGACAGGTTCATGAAACGATGGTCTATGCGGGCCATGGTTCTTACGAGCGTGTTGATCCTATTGGCTGTTGTGGTGATTGACAAAGCCACAGGTCCGGATGTCAGTGTCGCCATTCTGTACATCGTTCCCGTGTTCCTCATCTCCTGGTCCCTCGGCAGAGGTCCGGGTCTTGTGGCGGCAATCATCTGCGCCGCCCTCTGGTCATTCCTGGAGGTGCTGCCGGATACCTCCCGCGGCGTGCTGTGGGATGCATGGAACCTCGCAGCAAGGATCGGCGTTTTTGCGGCATTCGCGCTGGTGATCACTCGCGTGAAGATTGACTATGACGCACTGGTATTCGCCAACGCGAATCTTGAGGAAGCTCTCAACAGGGTGAAGCAACTGAGCGGCCTTCTGCCGATCTGTTCCTGGTGCAAGAAGATCCGGGACGAGCGGGGGGACTGGCATCAGATGGAGATGTATATTGCAGAGCACTCGGAGGCAGACTTCAGCCATAGTATCTGTCCCGACTGCATGAGCGAACATAGGCTCGCACGGTAGTTGAGGGATAGAGGGGAGAGTCGTCCTCTACCATCGTCTCTATCCTGAAAGGTCGGCCACGATGAAACCAATTGCACTCCTCGTTTTCGTATTCCTGTTGAGCCTGCAGGGCAAGCAAACTCCCTCTCCTCCGGCGGAGTTGCAGGTTGAAGGTCCCAGAGTTGTGTTCTTCGCACCCACACAGACGGAACGGGATTCAATCATGCAGATTGAAGGTCTTGAGGCGGGGAAAGTGTTCGATGACTTCGACTACTACGCCGGGAAAGCAATCTCATTCCTGAGGAAGCGAAACCTGGCGGTCGAGTTTACGACAACGCAAACCATCCTCATCCGTCTGAAGAGCGGGACAGTGCGGAAATTTGAACGGAGGTCGATCCCTGACTACGTGGGGGTGATTTTGACGGATGGCATGCAGGAGCCGGGGCTCATTGCGGGAGCTCAGTCAGATGAGGACCTCGTCCTGGAGTTCAAGAGTTTCTTTCACCTCAAATGAGTCAGTTTCTGATCCGTGATCGATGGAGTGTGGATCATCATCTCGTGTATCCCACCGTTTGCGCAAGAAGGATCCGCTGGTCAGGCCGGAGCTTCATCACAGATGCAAGTTCCTCGCGATCAACCAAGCCCCGGACGACGGTTCCCAGTCCCTCTGAGGCGCAATACAGGTAGACGTTCTGTGCAATGAATCCGCAATCGGCACCCATGTACAGAAGACCTTCGTCTCCCGGTTGTGTCTTCGCTTTTCCCTCATCGGCAACATAGACGAGATTCAGAGGTGCTTCCCCTACAAAGTCTTGCGTTCCGGTTTTTGATCGAATGTCGGTCTGCAGCACCTGCCGGAGGGCATGGGCTTGTGCTTCGTAGAGGAAAAGGCCGCCGGGGAGTGCAACGTAGATTTCTATCTCTTGCCAATTCCGCGCTGACGGCGCTGTGCGGCGGCCGTCGGGGCGGTTGATCCCGAAGGCAGCCCAGAGGAGGTTCGACAGAATCTGATCGGGAAGTTCCTTTGCGGCAAATGAGCGCGACGTTCTTCGATCCTTGAGCACCTGCATCAGGGGCTTTCCGCCGGTGGTGTCCGGTCTCGGTAGCTGCACCGTCTGCAGTGACTCCTGGCCGGCCGCCTGCCAGGGAAGGAATATAACAGCGATGATGAGTGAGACAAACCGTGATTTCATAGTTGCGTTCCCTCCTCATGGTGCGTGAGAAGACATGCCTTCTCGATCTGTCCCGCTCAACCGTTGCCCTGTGTGGGCGTTCAGGTGAAGTTCACGGCGTGGTTCCGGAGAAATCGCTCGGCCTTTTTCCTTGTCGCGTTTCGGGGATTATGGAGTTGCCGCATGACCATTGCGATCACTCTTCGCTTCTCCTGCAGTGAATCGAAGAACTGGTCAAGAGCCGTGATGGCATGTCCCAGCGCGATGTTCCGGCATTCTGGAGTCTGATAGGTTGCGCGCTCCGTCCGGAGGATTTCCTGTGCTATCCGATCGGCAAGCTGCGGATACGCCAGGGCGATCTTCGGCGCGCTGCCGATAATATTTCCGGCTGTTATCATCACCGGTCCTTGAATGGGTGCGAAATATTTGTCGAAGATCTTCTCTATTCTTTTCCTCGAATCCACGGCGGCAAGATTCGCGACGATCTGGATGGCTCCCCATCGGAGGAACGTGTTGTCGGAGTCAAGCAGGCCTATGAAACGTGCAAGCCGTGACGCGAGGATCGCAGGATCCTTTTCACTGATGGTGCGGAGGACTTTCATCGATCCGTATTTGGTGCGGGGATTCTCGCTGCTCAATCCTTTGAACACCTCGGACAGCAGCGCCGGCTGCAGGACGACCGTCCCGGCGATTGCCGTCAGGTCTGCCCCTTTCTTCTGGAGGCGTGTGCGTATGTTCGCTCCGGTCATGGCAGTACTCCGCTCATGGTTCATGGGTTGCCGCCGTCAGGTTCCTGGTGAATGGCTTCGGAAGAAACGTGCGCGAATGCTCAAGGGCGGTACAGTGTCCGGAGTGTTCAAGCCTGTATCGCGCCGTCTGCACGAACGTCGAATCTGATCCTGGGACTTCGGTTTCGTATTCATCGACGCGAATAGTAGTGATGGTATCACAGATGGTGATCGTCCGGTCCGTGTCGATGCGGGTCGCGGACACGGCCAGGTACCCAACGTCGCCCGCACAGATTCCCCCGACGTAGAGAGTGTCGATCGGTCTGCCTTCCTGTGTGTATGTGTAGATCCACGGGTAGAACGTGTCCCCCGCGTTGCCGTAGAGGATGGAAACGGCTTCATCCTCGGGGAACAACCGCCCCACGATGTCATCCACTTCCGGCTTGAATCGATTCACGAGAGAGGTGTCGAGCGTGGCGGGGTCGATAGGTTCCAACCCTTCGCCGCAGTAGAAGGAGAGAGGAACGGGAATGCGTTTGAGCGATTCGCAGTAGTCGCGGAACAATTCTCTGTCTGTCTTTCGGTGGCAGGAAAGTGAGAGAATTGCCGTTGCGACCAACCACAACGCTTTTGTCGTGGAGTGCATGGTTGTTCCTCTCGCAGGCCGTTGGACGCCGAAGAGATACTCCTCATTTATCGGACGGAATCAAATGTTCCGTGGTTCAGCACGCCGGGGAATCCTGAATACTGCCAGACGCCCGAGTACCTGTTCCCCGTGAGGTGTCCGTCAAGGAAGACGTTGTCGTCAGCCCACTGTGGATTGAGGTTTATCCAGAGGCGGTCACCGGCGGAGCTGCCCGCCAGCTTCCCGGTCCCGACCTGCGGGCCGATCAATTTTGGAATGCCGACGACTGACAACTGCCAATCCCCCGTGACATGCGTTGAATCGTGATACTCCAGGCTCATATGGCCCTGGACGATAACCGTTCCCAGGGAGTCGAATCCCGTATAGTGAAACGTCCCGGCGGGGAATGCTTCGTTCGCGCCCATGTCCTTGCATCCATGGAGGATGGCGACAACGGCGGCAATTGCCAGCGCAGGTTGTAGGAGCCTCGGGCAGAACCGAATGGATCTTCCGGCGATGACGATGGGCAGGAGCAGGGCGATGGGTAGCGTCAGATTCCGGTTCGTGTGGGTCCGGTTGTTCATCGTGGGTCTTTCCCTCCGGCAAACCAAGCCGTCTGCCGCCCTCATGCATGCCTTGGCGGGGCTTCCTCCTCAATATACCACCTGCGTTTTCGATCCGCAATGGTATGGGACTAAGGCAGGTCAACGAAACATGAACATTGACTTTGTCAGGGGGACGGAGTAGATTCGTGCGGATGGACGTACACATCCATTGTGGACGTGGCACTCCGGTAGGAGAGGCCGCGACTCACAGACTGCTTCATTTGGCGATCGAATAGTGCCGCTCCCTCTGAGCCGCCGTCCTTCTCGCTGGTTTGCCTCACCCCTCCTGCGTTTGAACATCTCAGAGAGGCTGTCATGAACGCGCGACGCGCTCTCCTTCCACTGTTGGTGATTCTGGCGGCGACGCCAGCACCTTCCCAGGTCAGTGGCGGGTTTGATCTCGACCAGTACAAACAATTCCTTGCAACGCACCAGAATCTCGAGCCGTCTCAGCTGCTGACAATGCATCCGGCAGGAACGTTCCGTGCGACCGTCCCCTCAGGGACTTCAGAGCCGGCGTACCTTGACAGCATCAACCGGATCTACAGCCTGACTCCCTACGAGAAGGAGCTTCTCCGTGATCACGGGTTCGTTGTGTCTCAGCGGCTGGCGAGACACACAATGGTCGAAGCATTCGGCGAGATCCACGCGAAGGACCTCCCGGTGTTTGTTTCCACCGATGCCATTCTTGAAGCGGTCCATCTTTCCTATGATACGATTCTGAAGGAAATCGAGCATTCGATCCTCGTGCCGCAGCTCGATGAGCTGCTCGCCTCGCTCCATGCCCAGCTTCCGGCGCTGGACGGCCGGTACTTCACAACGCCCGCCATGACGCAGATGCTCCGGGATGTTGATGTCTATCTTACAGTGCCGCTGAACCTTCTCGGGAAACCAGTCTCCCCGTACTATGCTGAGAACCGGCAGGCCGTGGAGGAACTTCTTCAATACATCCGGGCGGCACAGCCGGCAGACATTCCCCTTTTCGCGGCCACGAAGCGGACCATGGATTTCAGTCAGTTCATCGTCCGAGGACATTACTCACAGGATTCGGTGCTTGCACAGTACTTCCGCGCGATGATGTGGCTCGGGAAGACCGAAATCTATCTCATCGCACCTGCAGCGACAACAACCGACTGGCCGCGGGAAGATATCCAGCGCCAGGCGATCGATGCGCTCCTGTTAGCAGAGGCAATTCAGGGAGCGAACGCCACTCCGGTGATCGGGACGATCGATACGCTCATCACATTCCTGGTCGGCGAGTCGGACAACGTGACCCCGCGAAATCTTGCAGCGCTCGTTCAACAGTTGGGCATCCAGCAGGCAGCCGAGTTGATGGATACGACCCGATTGAAGGCATTTCAGGATCTGTTGGCGCAACAGTCCTATGCATTCCAGCGTATCAACTCACAGATTCTGATGACAAATCCGTTCAACCCTGAACAGCTCACGCCTGCCTCGGCCTTCATGCTGCTCGGTCAGCGGTTTGTGATTGATTCGTACGTCACCTGGAATGTCGTCTACGACCGGATACTCTTCAACGGCCAGAAAGTCAGGCGAATGCTCCCCTCGACGCTTGACGTGTTGTTTTCGCTGGGGAACAATGCATCGGCGCAGCTTCTGGAGCCGGAACTCATACAGTACCATTATGCCCCCAATCTCGCTGCGCTCCGCTATCTGGTGGATTCGTATGATGAAGAATTCTGGAAGGGGTCGCTGTTCAATAGCTGGCTTTGGATGATCAGGATGCTCAACCCTCCGCAGGACCGGTCGGGACTGCCTCCGTTCATGCAAACGGCGGCATGGTGGCAGGAGAAGATGAATACGCAACTTGCGTCGTGGGCGCAGCTCAGACATGACAATCTGTTGTATGCTAAACAGTCGTACACCGGCGGAATCATCTGCTCCTATCCGGAAAGTTATGTGGAACCGGTTCCGGAATTCTACGCGACGTTGAAGGGGTATGCGGAGATTGCGGCGGCGAAGTTCAATGCGCTCGGGATCACCCACGTCGATGGCTATTTCCATCAATTGGCGGGAACCGCCGACACGCTGCGGACAATCGCACAGAAAGAGCTCACGAATTCACCTCTCTCCTCCGAGGAAAGATTGTTCTTGAGGAGCATGCTCTTTCGGCCCGGTGTGTGCGGTTTGGCATACCTCGGATGGTATCCGCGCATGTTCTACGGGCACGAGTTCGTTCCGGGCGATTCCGAATACGACACAGATTTTCTTGTTGCCGATGTTCACACCGCTCCCACCGACGAGTCTGGGAACACGGTGGGATGGGTTCTGCATGTCGGGACCGGGCCAGTCGATCTTGCGGTTGTCTGCGCCGGGATGCCCGACGGCCAGACCTGTGCTTTCATCGGGCCGGTGCTCAACTACTATGAGCACCTTGCGGTGAACTTCAAGCGTCTGACCGATGAGGAATGGGAGACAATGTACAACGTTGCCCCGACACTCAGGCCGGGTTTCATCAATATCTATCTGGCGAGCGAACAGGGAGAGTCGAGAGGGGCGGGGCCGTCACTCCTGACCGGTGTGGGGCAGGATCCGGTGACGCAGAGGCCGGGATCGTACGCGCTGTATCAGAATTTCCCCAATCCGTTCAATTCATCCACGATCATATCTTTCTCAATCCCAGGTTCGTCGTCGGGTGTTGCCGTGAAGCTGGAGGTTTACGATATCCACGGTCGTTGTGTGGCCAGGCTCCTCGATCGGACGCTTCCGGCCGGCAACTACACGGTCAGATGGGATGGAACGACGCAGGCGCGAACTACAGTCTCGAGCGGCGTGTATTTCTGCAGGTTGAGTGGAGAACACATCCTCCTGACGAAGAAGATGGTTGTGTTGCGATAAGGACATTTGTCCCCCCGTGGATGGCGGGAATTCTATCGCACCACTCAAGAAACGCCTGTGTTTTCGAGCACTATTGGTTCTCATTGAAATAGATGATCAGGTCTTCGAGTGGGAGGGGCGGCTGGCCAGAGGACCCCTGTCTTCTTCTACATTCCTATTTT
>Ga0315275_10007909_pt1 | contig 10315 bp, 8 predicted proteins | sample YL17G03_0_MG_FD_205557 | JGI IMG/M metagenome (GOLD analysis project Ga0315275, IMG submission 205557) | Sediment microbial communities from Yellowstone Lake, YNP, Wyoming, USA - YL17G03_0 | ecosystem: Environmental > Aquatic > Freshwater > Lake > Sediment | place: USA: Wyoming | collected...
TTTGTTAAGATCCCCGCTCTCCGCACATCCTTGGATGGTGGGTGTAGCTCAGCTGGTTAGAGCGCCGGATTGTGGATCCGGAGGTCGCGGGTTCGAAACCCGTCACTCACCCCATACCCTGGCCGACCAATCCTTACAGTTGTGGCGTTGATTTGTTGACGTCACGGTGCGTTCAGCCGCCTTAAAGGGCCCTGCCTTAGGAGAGGGAGTGGATGATGGATTTGTGGGAGGCGCGAGTCAAGGCCGCGATGGCCGGCGCTATTGATCAGAGATTACTCAGGCCGTACGGGTGGCTGGAGCGGAGCGGATGGATCTACTGTATTCGGAAGGGGGCGGGGAGTTCCATTCGGGCGTTCAAGTTTTTCTAAGACATCTTGCTTGAGCTTCGTGGGTTCCTCAATTCGACTTTCGCGCTGCAGTGTCCCCAATTCCGCTGCTTTACGGGCATTCAACTCCACCACGTCTGCCTCGTCATTGACTATGGTTGGGGTCAGGAATACGAGCAGGTTTAGCTTCACTGATGCTCGGCTCTCGGATTTGAAGAGCCAACCTATGAACGGAATATCCCCAAGGAAAGGGATTTTCTTTTCGTTGAGGACGAGGTCATCCCGCACGAGCCCGCCGATGACGATCGTCTGTTGATTTTTCGCGATGGTGGTCGTCTCCATCGACCGTTTGGTCGTGGTGGGGCCTACGGGGACCGATGAGATTCCTGAGCCGATCGTTTGTGCGACATTTTCCGCAATCGCGGTGATCTCCTGCTTGATTTCTAATCGTATCAGATCGTTCTCCAAGACCTGCGGGGTGATTTCCAGTGTGACGCCGACATCCTTTCGCTCGATCGTGACGAGAGTCCCGCCCGTGATCCCTTGGGCCTGGCCGGTTGGGAACGGACGATTTTCACCCACGACGATCTTGGCTTTTTGGTTATCTGCGGCGAGCACTTGGGGGGTCGACAGGACATTCGTGTCCGTCAGGCTCATCAACAGCTGCAAGAACGCACGCACGTTGATGGTATTGAGCACCGTCACCGCTCCTCCAGTTGCACCGCCCACAATGGCCGTCGCGATGGTTGACAAATTTTCAGGTGCGGTATTAAACCCTGCAATGCCTTGCACACTACCGCTCTTGCCCGCTGCCACGGCCTGAGCTGGGTCGGTCCCGATCTGTCTGAGCCGATCGACCCCCACCTCTAAGATGACGGCTTCGACAAAGACCTGCTTCCGGCGCGTATCCAAGTCTCGAATGACGGACTGCAACTTAGTATAGGCGTTTTTAGTCGAACTGATGATGATCGAGTTTGTGGCCTTGTCCGCAAAGACCTGGACGGGGGCTTCGAATTCGCTCAACGACCTGAACGGGGGGCGTGCGCCGGGCGCCGTCTGCGCGACTGTCTGTGATCGGGCGACGAGATTGGTCAGGATGGCGGCAAGGTCGGTCGCATTGGCGTTTTTGAGTTTGTAGACGAATACCCCGCGCTCCGGAGGAAGGTCTCCCATCGCCACGATCTGATTGACGTTCCCTTTCGTGATGACAGTCAGACGACTGACTTCGAGCGCCGCCACGAACATGCTGTACGCTTGGTCGTGCGTGACCTTGGTAGGGGAATACACGCTGATTTTTCCCCCGGCCTTCTTGACAACGTCGTCCAAGACAAAGTTCTTACCGGTCAACTCGCTGATGAAGCGAACAAAAACAGAGAGTTCGACATCATTGAAGTCGAGGGAGACGCGTTCGGAGGAGCTTCCTCCAGATTCAGCCCGCGGGGTGAGAGGAAGCAGCAATCCACTCAGCAGTGCCAAAAGACAGACGAGAGAGGCCTGCCTGATCCACCTCAATTGTCCGAAAGAGAAAAAATCCATGATTCCCAAACAATGTATGCGGTGGGACCGATCATCCCCCGGACCACGGCGAGCATGAAAATGGAAGTAGAGGACGGTACCATAAGGCTCGTCATCGACACAACCAGACTAGCGTATCTGCTGCATGAGAGCTGCTACGGCAACCACCGATTAGCACCAGATTTCCGCGATCAGACGGCCGGGCCTGCCGCTTGGTTGCACGACATCCTGTTCAAGGATGCCTCCCGTACCTACTCAACCCTGGGTCCTACTTCGTGGGCTCCCACAGAAAGGACCAGCCCATTTGCTTGGAGTCTCCCCCCAGCCCGCATTGTTCATGGCGCTTCTGCTGCAATCGCTGATGCCTGACTCAAGCGAGACGGGCGAGACTGGCGGGAAAAGCTCGACAGGCAGGGACAGGGCTCCGTGCGCTGATCTCCTACCCCCTCCCTCACCCTCCCCCATACTATGGGGGAGGGACGGGTGGGGGACGACGAACCGTCATGAATAATGCGGGCTTGTCGCTCCGAGAGAAGGCTCTCTCGACGGCGATTCTTGACGGGCTTGTTCATTTTTGAAGAAGGAGCGAGGAAGCGGAGGAGGAGGGCTTCGAGTAACGCCTTAATAATCAAGGATATTCAAATCCAACATGAAGACCATAATGGCACTAGGATTGCACTTCTCCGACCGGCTTGCTCCCTCAAGATCGTGAGAAACCGCACGGAAGAGGAATCTGGTGCAAAGCGGCCAAGGGAGCCACTTCGCATCTTTCAATGATCTGCTAAGGTTGTAACGTGCGGACCGACAAGAAATCCCCTCAAAAAGCTGACAAAAAGACTCCCTCCCGGATACACAAACGGGGTGTTGTCGGCTACAGCAAGAAAAGCGCGCTTCTCGAGGAAGCCATCACCCACATGAACACCGGCAAGTACGGCCGGTCGTCCGCTGCGTTGAAAGAGTTGCTCTCACTTGATCCTCACAATACGGAAGCTCGCCGGCTCTTTGCCACTCTGCATCTACGACTAGGCAGTCTTGTCACGGCTCGGCAAGCATTTGAGTCCCTCGCCAATGAAGCGATCGGGCGACAAGACTTCTGGTTGGCCGAATCGTTGTTGCGCGAATACTTGGCTGCCGGACCTCGTTGCGTCCCGTTTCTCGAACTCTTGGCCCATGTGTACGAGGAAAAGGGGGATGCCATGGCCGCGGTGGCCGAGTTGGGCAAGGCAATTGACATTCTCATCGAGGATCCAGAAGCTGAACATCCCAAGAAACCTTCTCAGATCTATGCCAAGGTGAGAGAGCTTGCGCCGGTCAGCCCTGTGGCTTTTCAGTTTGCCTCTCTCTTCGACATACAAACCGGTGAGTTTCTCGGGCCTCATCCCGTGGCTCCTGCCGCAGTGACTTCATTGGAAGTCGATGCCTCGCAGCCTCAGGACGAAATCCTCGCCACCACTGAAGAATCCAGGGTTTCTGACGTGATGCCGTGGGAGCAGTTTGATGGGGCTCCCCCGAGTCCCGAAGCTCCGCCACCCACTTCGCCTGAATTTGTATCAGATCAGTTATCAAGCCTAGCTCCTGTGCCAGATCTGACGGAGCCTAGTGAGTCGATCTTTGCGGTGGAGCCGTCAACGAATCCCGTTATCGAATCGCCCGATGCTCCGGACATTCTGACAGACCCGGCACCGGTCGGTTTGGCTCTACAGGAACTGGAGGTTCCGCCGTCCGAATCTACCGGGCCAATCCAGGAGGCCGATTTCCTCGGGCAGGATATTCTGCCTTCGACGTCGGACCTACCGAGCACGGAGGGGGAGCAGGCTGCCATTCCGATATTGGCCGAGTCGCCGCTTCCGTCTAGTGAACATCGTGATGACGGGATGGGGGATCCGATTGTAGAACTTTCGTCCTTTGAGGGTGAGGGGCTTACCCCTAGCTCTTCAGAGGAGCGCACAACGGACGTTGGGATAACCATCACGTCTCCTGTCGGATCGCCGGGATTATCCTCTCCCATGCCCTGGGAGCAGATAGAGAACGCCACCATCAGGATTAAGGAAGCGGAACCGTCGGCGGCTCCGTTAGCTCAATCGGAGGGAGCACCACCATTTGGATATGGCGGTGAATCCGTTCTTGCCCCATCCGCCAACATTCAGCCTGAATTTGTATCAGATCAGTTGGCGAGTCCAGCTCCTGCGCCAGATCTGACGGAGCCTAGTGAGTCGATCTTTGCGGTGGATCCGTCAACGAGTCCCGCGGTACTTCCAGAGCCCGAAGTTCCGACCCCGCCTGCCGCTGATTCCTCGCCCACGGCCCCAATTTCATGGAACAGCGTCTTCGACGGCGCATGGAAGTTTGCCGCAGGAACTTTGTCCTCGAGTTCGCCTGCCCCAATCTCCAAGCCGGATGCGATTTCACAGGATGCGAAGGAATTAGAATCGGTTCAACCAGAATCAGCGCCAGAACCAGAGCTCTCTGTCCCATCCAGTACATCAACTCCAGAAGCGCTTTTCTCATTCAGCGATCCCGAGCCGGTGCCATCGGCTCATCCTTCGATCTTGAGTGAGGTGAGTGAATCGATTGCAGAAACAGATGCGATCAGAGAGTCCGATCTGCCACGGTCAACTGCGGTTCCTCTTCCGGAAGAACTCTCGCGGGCAGAGGAGCCACCGACTCTTTCGAGCGATGCCCCAAGCTTCTTCAAGGTGGACCTTCCGGTGCCGCCTCTGTCAGAGCCGGTCGAACCCGCTCGTGAATCTGAACCAGTTTCGTTCCCGTCTTTTATGGAGCTGCAGCCCGTGGCGCCATTTCCGGAAGCCTCCGCTCCGGAGCCTTCACGTTCAGCGGTGATCCCGGAAGCACCACCCGCGCCTAAACCGGTTTCCACAGAGCACCATGAAATACCCTTCACACTGTTCCAGGCCGCCGCGGCTCCTCCGCTCTCTGTAGCGCCAAGTGATGCGCCATCGGCATCTCCCGCCTCGATGGATACACTGACGCCTTGGAGCACTGGCGAAGTCGAGGTTCAGCCACATCGTCCGTCTGAAAAGAAACGAAACTGGGACAAGGAGAAGGGGGAGGCTACAGTCGTTCCTCCGACTCTCTCGCCGTTGGCAGAGGAATATCCTGAACCGGTCGCCGCGCCGTCAAGTGAATGGGACTCGGCTCCTTCGGAGACGGTAGCCCCTGCCGTTGAAGCGGTGGCCCCCGTCGTGGAAAAGGTTGTTCTTCAGGAAGATACGAGACCGGAGTGGGTTCGGGCGAGTGAATCGATCACGTTTGTGAATCTTCCCCCATCGTCTCCCGCAACGCGGCAGGATTCCGGCATCGAATCCACCCACTCGAAGCCAAAACCTGCGCTCTCGGTCGCTGCGTCGGCTGTTGATGTCCTTTTTGACTCAACGGGAGAGAAAAGCCAGGTTCGCACGCAAGATCGTTCGGCGTCGCCAAGACCGCGCCCTCGCTTTGCCGCGCGAGTGGCTCGGGTCCGCATTGGCATCTCGTCGTTTATCGGGTCCTGTTTTTCGACGACGCGATCAATTGCCTTGTTGTGTTTGGGGTTGGCGCTCTTCTGTGTTGTGCTGGCGGCGGTCGGCATCGGGGCGGTTGGATTGGCCTGGAAGGTGATGGAAGCTCCCCCCTCGCCGGTCTATCACACCCTGACAACGAATCCTCCACAGACACTCACTGATTCAAGAAAAAACGGGTATCTCTTGCTGCTCGGCTTCGACGCTTCTGCGGAACGGGATCCGCTCCAGGCGGGTTACGAGCGCAAGGTGGAAGAGGGCGATCTCCAGGCTGCGAACGCCTGCATGGTTGGTGATGAGGGGGAAGGGATGACGACGGCTGGGGCCTCCGCCAGCGTGGTCCGAGGATGGTTCACCAGTGTCGACCCGGCGGCGCAGCTGAAGCCGCAGGCTGCAGCAGTACGATCATGGGCGGCTCAAGAATCGGTTGCCCTCAGGCGCTACCAACGATGGCTTTCGATGCCCTTTGAAGATGTGGGATACGGACAAATCCTGAGCCCGAACTGTGCCCATATTTTGCTGGCCCATCGATTGTACCTGGCAGAAGGGTTTGCGCAGGATCTCAGCACCGGTCTCGAACGACTTGAGACCGATATGGGATCTTGGCGCGCTGCGCTGGGACAGTCGAAGACGTTGATGGTGAAGATGTTGGCCGCGACGGCAGTCCAGGACGATGTCGCCATCGCGTCCGGGCTCTTAATCCGACAGGATCTCGATGGGGCAGCCATCGGTCGTCTCGGCAAGATCGTTCGTCCCTTGGATCAGGTTGAGCTGTCCCTCCGATGGCCGATGCAGAGCCATTTCGTGTGGGCGACGAAGACCGTGACGGCAAACCTGAAGAACGACAAGGCCGGCGACCGTCCTCTTCACGTTGCCCTTGCGGCGGCGATGCCCCTTCCCGTGCAGCGGCGATCCAATGCCTATGCGGACTATTACGAGGCAGCGAGCAAAGCAGTGGCGGAAGGGCGCTACACCAACTTGCCGAAACCGTCCAGCTTCATTCGGACTCCCGCTGTCAGCGCGGTGGACTACTTGGCGAATCCGATCGAGCACATCATCGGAATCGAGCCACTCCCCTCATGGGATCCCTATGTTGGGCGTATGGTGGAGACCGATGCACGGCTTCGTCTGGCGAGCCTGCAAGTCTGGATCAGACGAGGGCCACAAGAGGGAAATCTGCTCACGCGCCTCGCAAAGGCAGGACAGGCCCACTACGATCCCTTTACCGGCCTTCCTATGCTGGTCAATCAGCAGAAGGGTGTGATGTATAGTGTCGGGCAAGACGGCAAAGATCAAGAAGGTGATCCCCAGCGCGACGTAGTCGCAAAAATTCCCACGATTCAATCGGTCGTGCTTGAGAGCAGCCGCTCCGTGTCCCCCCGCCGGTCCAAGTAATCCACCGCACCGCACCCCTCCATGGTCAAGGATTCCTGACTCTTTCGCCCGCTCTAGCCCGCATTATTCATGACGCTTCTGCTGCAAGCGTGGATACGCGGCTGTGACGGGCAGTCTCGCCGTTCAGTCCTTCGACATACTGCACGAGTATGCCTCAGTGCTTCACGCCTCCGAGTGCCTGTCTCGCGTCCCCTCCCTCACCCTCCCCATATTATGGGGAGGGATGGGGTGGGGGGCGACGAACCTTCATGAATAATGCGGGCTAGTTGCTTGACACTGCCGGTAGTATTCCACAGAATCACCGCACACCGTTCAGACGGATAGGCACGATGGCGCCCTCACCAAAACTATTTCCTCACCTTCCCGCGGCCAGACAAGGAATTACCCTTCGATCCGCCATTCCGACGCAGATTGTGTCGAACGAAGAATTTGCTCCCTTCAGCCAGACGACGGACCAAGCCCGCGTTGAACAGCTTGCCATCGCGCTCGTGGAACGGACCACAGCTCGACGAGGTCTCACGCGCAGAGATTTTCTGAAGACCACGGGCGGGATGGCGGCCGCGTTGCTGGCCATGAATTCCGTCTTCGGACGGTTCTTCAACATCGGCGAGATCGAACTCTTTGAGACGGAAGCCTTTGCCGAGCAGCAGGGTGCGCCCTATTTTATCTTCGATGTGCAGACGCACTATGTCGGCACGCACTACGACCCGACCGGTGCCGAAGACAATCGAAAAGGTGCAGTCTCGAAGCAGGCGCTGCTGTCGCTCAGACGACGGATACGGGAAACAGGACTCAATCCGAAGCTTGCCGGCGATCGAGGCACCATTGACGATCTTTCGTGGAAGAATTTTGTGAAAGAACTGTTTCTCGACAGCGAGACCACCATCGGTCTCATCAGTACGCCGCCGGGACCCTATCCGCAAGAAGCGGTCGTGCCGCCGAAAGAGATGGCGCACATCCGCGACGAAATCAATCGTCTCGCGCAGTCCCAACGAATGCTTGCGCATGGATTGGCCACGCCCCAACTGGGGGCCGCAGATTTGGAGTTCATGGCGATGCAGGCGGAGATGCTCAAGGTCGATGCGTGGAAGTGTTACACTGGCTCTTGTCCGAAGGGATTCGATCGTGGCTGGTGGATGGACGATGAGACGATCGCCTATCCGATGCTCGAGCAAGCCCGGAAGCTCAACATTAAGCGCGTCTGTGTTCACAAGGGCCTGCCGCTGGGGCCAGTGCCGGACTACAATCATCCCAAGGATTTGATCAAGGCCGCCAAGGATTTCCCCGACATCGACTTCCTGGTCTATCACTCGGGGCTCAAAACTACCTCGATGATGGATGAGGTGTTTGCGAAGACGGGCGAGATTCCCTGGACCACCGAGTTCTGCCGCATGAAGCAGGCCCAGTCTGCAATCAAGAATATCTATATGGAACTCGGCTCGACCTTTGCGCAGCTCGTCACGACCCATCCGTCGGTCTGCGCGCATGTGCTTGGGCAGATCGTCGACGCGTTCGGCGTCGATCACGTGCTCTGGGGGACGGACTCCATCTGGTATGGTACGCCGCAATGGCAGATCGAAGCCTTTCGGCGGTTCCAGATTCCGGATCAGCTGATCGAGCGGCATCGGTACCAGCCGCTCACGCGCCAGGTAAAGGAACGGATCTTCGGACTGAACGCCGCGCGCGTGTTTGGCGTCGATGCCAAGGTGAAGCGGAATGAGTTGCCGCAGGATGTTTTGGGACAACTCAGGATGAGCTATCTGGAAGAAGGGCCTGAGCCGAGCCACCGGGTATATGGATGGGTAGCGGGATGAATATCGTGAGGCGTCAGGCGTAAGGGGTGAGGTGTTAATTCAGGACGCGATCAAGACATGGACAAGCCGCACAAGAAATTGGATCTCTGGAATACGGCGATGGAATTGGCTGTAACCATCTACCAGGTAACCGATTCATTCCCGAGAGAGGAGCGATACAGCCTGACTGATCAAATCAGGCGGGCTGTTTCCAGGAGTCTGCGGAAAAACTATTGTGGCACGGTAGATATTCAATGGTCTGCACGTGTGGGAGAAGCCCGGTCTGTCTGGTTGGTCTGGTTTGTTTTGTTTATCTGGTTAGTTTTGTTCAACCAAACAAACAAGACAAACCAAACAAACTAAATAAACGAGACAGACTGGCGGACTTTTTCAGCATCCTGCTAGCGTTCCCAGCAACGTTGCCGAGGGAGTTAGTCGGCAAACGAAAAAGGAATTCATCAACTATCTCCACATGGCACAAGGATCACCCAGTGAATTAGACACTCACCTCGAACTTGCGAGGAGGCTGGGATCTCTTGTGCAGGATAATTGGGCAATGCTCGATAGAAAAGTGGAGCGGATCGACAAGATGCTCAGTGGCCTGATCCGTCATCAGAAAGCTAATGGTGTGAAACGCGTCGCTGTGAGACCTTGATCTATGTCAGTCTGTTTCGCCTAACGCCTCACCCCTTACGTCAGTTAGGAGGTTCAATAGATGAAAAGCGAGATACTCTATCCGGGTGCCTTTCCGATGGTGCGGGTGGACCTGGCAGCGGGCGAGCATATCAAGGCCGAGTCGGGTGCGATGGTGGCTTGTTCACCGACCATCGACATTGAGAGCAAGATGGAAGGCGGCCTTCTCGGAGCCCTGTCGCGAAAGTTCCTGACGGGAGAGAAGTTCTTCTTCCAGACGCTGCGCGCCAGCCGTGGTCCCGGCGAAGTGTTGCTGGCTCCTACGGTGCCCGGCGAAATTGTCATTTTGGAACTCGATGGCGTGAACGAGTATATGGTGCAGAAAGACGGATTCCTGGCGGGGGCCGACGCGATCGTCATCGAAAGCAAAATGCAGAGCCTGAGCCGTGGATTGCTGGGCGGAGAGGGTTTCTTCATTCTGAAAATCAGCGGGAAAGGGACGCTCGTTCTAAATAGTTTCGGGGCCATTCATAAGATTGAGTTGAAGCCCGGTCAGGAATACATCGTGGACAATAGCCACCTGGTGGCCTGGTCCGCCACAACCTCCTACAACATCGAAAAAGCCACCTCTGGCTGGGTCTCCAGCTTCACCTCAGGCGAAGGGTTTGTCTGCCGGTTCCGAGGGCCAGGACTCGTGTACATTCAAAGCCGGAACCCGGGCAGTTTCGGAGCGTGGATCAGGCAGTTCATCCCGGTCTCCGAGTAACGGCTGCTGAAAATGCCTACGTTGTCACCCGCCCAACCCAGTCGCGCCAAGACGCGCCAGTTCCCAAGCTTCGTTCTCGGCTCGAAACAATCCTCAACGTACCCCAGAGGGTACGCCTGCGGTTCTTTCTCGCCTGCGGCCTTGCTGGCCGCCGTTTTGAGCATCCGCACGAGGACATTCCACCTTCAATGAGTAAATCGTCAATGAATCAATTCCCACCCAATGCCCTCTGTTTCGGTGACGAGTTTCCCGCCGCCGGCGCGCCTTGTTTCGTGCAGGTCGACGGGGACGGGCTGACGATCACCTTCGAATCTGAGGGGGGCGAAGGCGCACGAGAAGCCGCGCCGTTTTCCGCGCTCACCGTCTCGG
>Ga0315275_10007910_pt1 | contig 10315 bp, 7 predicted proteins | sample YL17G03_0_MG_FD_205557 | JGI IMG/M metagenome (GOLD analysis project Ga0315275, IMG submission 205557) | Sediment microbial communities from Yellowstone Lake, YNP, Wyoming, USA - YL17G03_0 | ecosystem: Environmental > Aquatic > Freshwater > Lake > Sediment | place: USA: Wyoming | collected...
TTAACGGCGGGTTCTTCGTCATCGAGCCGGCGGCTCTCCAATACATCGAGGGAGATGTGATGTGGGAGCACGCCCCGATGGAGCGACTCGCAGAAATAGGGCAGCTATACTCCTACAAGCACGAAGGATTCTGGCAATGTCTGGATACGCTTCGCGACCTCAGATACCTCGAATCTATGTGGGACAGCGGAAATCCGCTTTGGAAGACATGGTGAAGGTCGATGCCGCCTCTTGCAAGAACTGACCTGGATCACATTCTGGATCACACCCGGGATCTATGGGATGAAGCGCGGGGAAAGCGCTTTTTCCTGACGGGTGGGACCGGCTTTATCGGCTGTTGGCTCCTGGAGAGTTTCGCCTGGGCTAATGACAAATTGGGGCTGAATTCTTCGGCCTTAGTATTGACAAGGGACTACGAGGCTTTCAAGTCGAAAGCCCCTCATCTGGCAAGCCACCCGGCCATCGCTTTTCACCCTGGCGACGGCCGAACCTTTGATTTTCCAGGCGGAGAATTTGCCTTTATCATACACGGTGCCGCGGAATCGAGCACGAATCTCAATAACGAAGATCCCCTGTCGATGTTCGATGTCATCGTCCAGGGAACCAGGCGTGTCCTGAATTTTGCAGAGAGCGCGGGAACAAAGAAAATGCTCTATATCAGTTCCGGCGCGGTTTACGGTAAGCAGCCCGGAAATCTGACCCACGTCCCCGAGGAGTATCCGGGCGCGCCCGATACGAACGACCCCCGATCCGCTTATGCCGAGGGCAAGCGTGCCGGAGAACTCATGTGTTCGATTCACGCCCATCGCACGTGCCTGCAGGCGAAAATCGCCCGCTGTTTTGCTTTCGTTGGGCCGTATCTACCGCTGGATATTCATTTTGCGATTGGCAATTTCATCCGCGACGGATTGCGAGGCGGGCCGATTCAGGTAAAAGGGGACGGGACGCCTTATCGCTCGTACCTGTACGCCGCCGACCTGGCAATCTGGCTGTGGACGATTTTGATACGCGGTGAGACGTGCCGCCCGTATAACGTCGGGTCGGAAGAGAGCATCACGATTGCGGAACTGGCTCACACAGTGGCCCAAGCCTTCACGCCGCCAGTGCCTGTGCGGGTTGCACAAAAACCAAGTGCGGGGCAAGCGCCGGAACGTTACATACCGTCTGTGCAACGCGCCCGATCCGAGCTTGGGCTGCAGCAGACGATTGACGTATCGGAGGCCATCCGTCGTACAGTAAGCTTTGCATTCATGGCAGCCCACCAAGGGTAGGTGAACGGTTATGAACAAATCCGAGAAGCACATCCAAATCGGCGGACGCCGGATCGGACCGGATGAACCATGCTACATCATTGCCGAAATCGGCATCAATCACAACGGTGAATTAGGCCTGGCAAAAAAGCTGGTGGATGCTGCGGTGCAGGCCAGAGTGGATGCGGTCAAATTCCAAAAGCGTCAACTGAGTCAGATCTATCAACAGGCGATCCTCGACCAGCCGAGACAGGGCGAACAGGGCTTGCAATACATTGTTCCCTTGTTGGTAGAGTTTGAACTGTCCGACAATGAATTTCACGAGTTGGCTGCTTATTGCCGTCAACAAGGAATCACTTTTTTGTGCACACCCTGGGACCGAGCCAGCATGGATTTTCTGGAAACGCTCGATTTGCCTGCCTACAAAATCGGCTCGCCCGATATGACCAACTGGCCGCTCATCGAGTACGTCTTAAAGACGAGCAAACCTCTGCTCATGTCTACTGGGATGTCCACGGAAGACGAAATACGGCGCACGCTGGCTTTCCTGGCAGAGCGGAATGCTGAATGCGCGCTGTTTCACTGTGTCAGCACGTATCCAGCATCGGCCGAAGAAATCAATCTGCGCTTCATGCAAACCCTGCGGGAATGGTCCGGCTGGCCCGTCGGCTATTCCGGCCACGACACGGGGATTGCCATTTCCTTGGCGGCCGTGGCGATGGGAGCCTGCATGTTAGAGCGCCATCTCACTCTCGACCGCACCATGCGCGGCCCGGATCACTCGTCCAGCCTGGAGCCACATGAATTTGCTGAACAGGTGCGCGCTGTCCGCGAAGTGGAAGCTGCCCTGGGCGTACCGCACCGTTGGATGACTCGGGGCGAGTTGCTCAATCGGCGGGTGCTAGCTAAAAGTCTGGTGGCAAAAGAGGACATTCCGGCCGGTACCCTCGTCACGCGTAATATGATCACGAGCAAGAGTCCGGGCATGGGACTCTCGCCGCAATTTGTTGATCAACTGGTCGGTCGACGCGCCTGGCGCAATGTGCGCCGCGACGAGTTTTTTGTCGAAGCGGACTTGCATGACCGCGAACACCCCAGACGCATAAAAACGATAGACGTGGGCACGCCTTGGGGGCTTATCGCTCGATTCACGGATGTGGAGAGTTTGTTACGCCCGTTTGAAGAGACGGGCTTGTCGTTGATTGAATTCCATATCAGCGACCGCGATCTGGATGTAGGCATAGACGGATTCCACGCGGTCAAGTATCCTTATGAATTGGTCGCGCATGCTCCTGAATACTATCACGACTACCTGGTTGATCTTTGCGCGGCAGACAAAGAACAGCGACGTCAATCCATTCGGCTCATTCAGCAATCCATTGACCTGGTGCGAAAGTTAGCCCCGTGGTTCTGCTCCGCCTCCTCCCGTAACCCCAAGATGGTTTTCCATGTGGGCGGCATGTCTCCCCGCCCTGGGTCATATGATGTGGAGGCCGCCAGCGATCGGCTGTTGGGTTCGCTGCGTCAGTTGGACACCGCCGGCATAGACCTCTTGTTGGAAAATCTGCCGCCTTTTCCGTGGTATTTCGGAGGACGCTGGTTTGGTCATGTGCTCACAAACGCGGCTAACACCGAAAAACTCTGCGCCGAGTCCGGGTTGGGGCTGTGCTTTGACACTTCCCATGCGGCGCTTGAGTGTCATCGGAGCGGCGCGAGTATTCTGGAATTCGCCCGGCGGAGCCTGCCCCATATACGCCACCTGCACGTCTCTGATGCAGCCGGCACTTCTGGCGAAGGGCTGCAGATAGGTGAAGGGCAGGTCAACTTTGTCGAACTGATGCCGGTATTGTTGCACGCGCACCCCAGCCTGGTGACTGAAATCTGGATGGGACACCACCAGGAAGGCCGGGGTTTCCAGTTGGCGCTGGAACGCCTAACGGAGATTGTTTGGGCCGGCAAAGCGCTGAAGCGAGTGACCGGTTTGGGCGAACGGCCCGAACTGAGCCGCATGGTCGTCTCGCCTTCGGCCACGGTACTGACCACACTGCAAACGATTGATGCCAACCGAATGGGGATCGCGTTCGTGGTGGATGAGCAAGGCATTGTCCTAGGAGTGGTCACAGACGGCGATATTCGCCACGGATTTGTCCAGGGCAAAACACTGTACAGCCCGGTCGTCGAGATCATGACGCGCAACTTTGTGTATGGAGAACTGGGCATGAGTCCAGCCGAACTTGCCGCCCGGCTGCCAGGCCGTACCCGCATCATGCCGATCTTGGACTCGGAACACCGCCTGGTAGATTTTGCGTTGGACCAACCTCGTTGAGCAGGAACGAAACATAACCATCATGAAACTTTCAGACTATGTTTTTCAATTCGTCGCCCAGTTAGGAGTCAAGCATGTGTTCATGGTCCCTGGGGGTGGGGCCATGCATCTCAATGATTCAGTGGGGCACTGCCAGGGAGTCGAGTTCGTCTGTAATTTGCATGAACAGGCCAGCGCCATAGCGGCGGAAGCCTATGCCAAAGTCACCGAACATCTCGGCGTGGCGCTGGTAACCACTGGCCCTGGCGGGACCAATGCCGTCACCGGAGTTGCTGGGGCGTGGCTGGATTCGACTCCGTGCCTGTTCCTTTCAGGCCAAGTCAAGCGATCTGACCTCATCGGCAACACCGGGGTCCGGCAAATGGGCGTCCAAGAGATAGACATTGTCTCGATTGTCAGGCCGATCACCAAATACGCCGTTACCATCATGCAGCCGACCAGGATTCGGTATCACCTGGAAAAGGCGATTTTTATCGCCAAGTCGGGTCGCCCCGGCCCGGTTTGGATAGACATTCCCCTGGATGTTCAGGCAGCGCAGATTGACCCTGAAACCCTCGAAGAGTTTGACCCACGCAAGATAGCAATAGTCACAGCCCCAGACAACCTAGAAACGCTCGTGGTCCGAACCATCGAATTGCTAAACGCCGCCGAGCGGCCCATCTTGTTGATTGGCAATGGAGTGCGACTGGCGGGCGCCAAAGAAGATTGCCTGCATCTCATCCACCGGCTGAACCTGCCGGTTCTGTTGACCTGGCCCGCTCAAGATTTTTTGCCCGACACACACGAACTGCTCGTCGGACGGCCCGGCCCGGTCGCTCCACGCGGCGCAAATTTCGCGCTGCAAAACTCGGACTGGCTGCTCACCATCGGCGCTCGTCTCGATCTGTTGCTGACTGGGTATGCCCATGATAGATTCGCTCGCGCCGCCAAAAAGATCATGGTGGATATTGACCCGTCGGAAATCAACAAGATAAAGGCGCTAATTGACGTGCCGGTGTGCGCCGACGCCAAGTCATTCATCCAGGGGCTTTTACGGCAAAGCAGCCAGATTGTTCCACAAGACCGCTATGGCTGGAGGGCGCGATGCCGCGACTGGAAGACCCGATACCCGGTCGTGCAGCCTGAGTACCGCGAACAGAAACTGGTCAGCACCTACGTGCTTGCAGAGGTGTTATCGGACGAATTGACGGGCGATGACATCATCGTGGCGGGCAGTTCGGGGGCCGGCATCGAGATCTTTTTGCTGGCGTTCAGGGCCAAAGCAGGGCAACGGATTTTCCTGACGACAGCCTTGGGGGCGATGGGCTTTGGCCCGCCAGCCAGCATCGGCGCGTGTCTCGCCGGTGGGCGCAAACGCACCGTCTGCGTGGATGGAGACGGCGGGCTTCAACTCAACATCCAGGAATTTGAAACCATCGCTCGCCTGAAATTGCCGATCAAGTTATTCGTGCTGAACAATCAAGGCTACTCTTCGATCCGCACCTCCCAGATGCGATACTTTGGACGGTTGACCGGCGCGGACGCCAGCAGCGGCACGACGTTGCCTCTACTCGAAAAGGTCGCGGCTGCTTATGGCCTTCCCACAGCGCGCATCGCGGACCAAACCGATCTCAAGCGACAAGTCAGAGATGTTTTAGAGTCACCTGGGCCAGTGGTGTGCGAGGTGATGGTCTGTCCGGATGAGCCCCGCGCGCCGAGTCTCTCATCGGTGCAAAGGCCAGATGGTTCCATGGTTTCCAAACCGTTAGAGGATCTGTGGCCCTTCCTGGAGCGCCAAGAATTTCTGTCCAACATGCTCATCCCACCTTTGGAGGAGTAATACGAGATGATCCAGTTCTACAGGCATTTGAGATGAGACTCTTAATTGCCGGCTTGGGCTCGATTGGTCATCGCCACCTGCGCAACCTGCTATCGCTAGGTGAACAGGACATCATCTTATACCGCACGCGTCGCGGCACTTTGCCGGAGGATGAGATGGCCGACTTCCCGGTTGAAACCGATCTGCGCGCGGCGCTGGAACGCCGCCCGGACGCGGTAATCATATCCAACCCGACCGCGCTGCACTTGGACGTGGCAATTCCCGCCGCCGAGGTGGGCTGTCACCTTCTGCTGGAAAAGCCGGTCTCGCATTCATGGGAACGGGTCGATGAGCTTCGAACCGCCGTGCAACGCGGAGGAGGTCAAGTATTGGTAGGGTTCCAGTTTCGCTTCCATCCCACCTTGCAGATCGCAGTTCGCCTCATCGCCGACGGCGCTATCGGCCACCCGATCTCGGCGCGCGTACATTGGGGAGAATATCTACCCAACTGGCATCCGTGGGAAGATTATCGGCAGGGGTACGCGGCCCGCACCGATTTGGGAGGCGGAGTCATCCTGACCTTGTGTCATCCGTTGGATTATGTGCGGTGGCTGATGGGAGAAGTCAAGTCGCTCTGGGCATTCACCCGTGTGACGGAAAAGCTGGACATTCCGGTGGAGAACACTGCAGAGATTGGCTTGCGTTTTGCCAGCGGTGCAATTGGCAGTGTTCATCTGGACTATGTCCAGCAACCGACCGTGCATCATATCGAAATCATCGGTTCCGAAGGTACGTTGCGCTGGAACAACAGTGACGGAGTATTGAGTCTCTACGATGCAAACAGCAAGGCATGGAAGACCTGGACGCCGCCAGAAGGTTTTGAACGTAACTGGATGTTCCTGGATGAGATGCGCCATTTCCTGGCTGTGGCGCGCCGCGAAGTTCATCCGGTCTGCAGCTTGGAGGACGGCATTCGGGCGCTGGAACTTGCCCTCCTGGCGCGCGCGTCCGCTGCCGACGGGATGCAAAAAGTGCTGGCTTGATCGGAGGATTCCTAGAGTGGCTCTAAACTACAAGTCATCTTCCAAGGTAGGATGTGTATGAGTAATATCCTCGAGAAATTCAACCTGAATGGACGAACTGCCATCGTTACCGGGGGCGCCGGGCTATTGGGAGTAGAGTTCTGCCGCACACTGGCCCAGGCTGAAGCGCAGGTAGTTGTCGCCGACCTGAATACTTCAGCCGCTCAGCAGGTTGCAGAGACACTTGGGCAAGAAGGGCTAGCCGCGCTGGCAGTGAGTGTTGATGTCAGCCAGCCCAAGTCGGTGCAGGCCATGATTGCGGCTGCGTTGGATGCATCTGGGCGTTTGGATATTTTGGTGAACTGCGCCGCTCTGGACCCAAAATTTGATGATGCCCAGCAGGGAGAACACAGCAACACGTTCGAAGATTACCCGCTGAAAGCCTGGCAACAGGCGTTGGATGTGAATCTGACCGGCATGTTTCTGTGCTGCCAGGCAGCGGCACGCCCGATGTTGGCCCAAGAGCGCGGTACGATCATTAACGTCTGTTCCATCTATGGACTCGTGGGACCCGATCAGCGGATTTATCAGCGGCCCGGCCAACCTGCACAATGTAAGCCGGTCTATTATTCGGTCACCAAGGCCGGTATTCTTGGGCTGACTCGCTACCTGGCAACCTACTTTGCCGGTCGGAATATTCGGGTCAATGCTCTGACGCCCGGCGGCGTATACAATAACCACGACCAAATCTTTGTGCAAAACTATTCGGCGCGCGCTGTATTAGGACGCATGGCACACCGCGATGAGATGAACGGGGCGCTGCTCTTCCTTTCCTCGGATGCTTCATCGTATATGACTGGTGCTAATCTGGTAGTAGACGGGGGATGGACGGCGTGGTAGAACAAACGACGGGCCGGCTTTCATCGGAAGCCCAACTGGGAGAACTCTTGAGCGAGGGAGTAGCCTTTGGCATCGCTCGTGCACAATCCACGTTCGATAAACTGACCGAACCTTTTAGCGAGTCATTAGTACTCTTTGGCGCTGGAGGCTTGGGCAGAAAAACGCTGGCAGGGTTACGCCAGGTCGGTATTGATCCGCTGGCACTTGCAGACAACAACTCCGCACTCTGGGGGCAGACTATAGAAGGTCTGCAAGTGTTAAGCCCGCAAGCGGCTGCCCAGCAATTTGCCGACAATGTTGCGTTTGTGGTTACTATTTGGCGAGCAGGAGGAGGTCATAGGTTAGCACACACCCGGCAAAAGTTGCTCAACCTCGGCTGCTCAAGGGTCGTGTCCTTTGCGCCACTGTTTTGGAAATATGCGGACGTTTTCCTGCCTTACTATGCCATCGGCTTGCCGCACACACTTCTTCAACAAGCCGAGCAAATCGCCCGCGGTTTTGCGCTGTGGGCAGACGAGGCTTCGCGGCGCGAATACCTGGCCCAGGTACGCTGGCGCTTGCAGTTGGATTTTGATGGCTTGCCCTCTCCGGTGGCGCACGCCCAATATTTTCCAGACGATCTCTTTAACCTGTTGGAAGACGAGGTCTTTGTGGACTGCGGAGCCTACGACGGCGATTCGTTGCGCGCCTTCTTCGAGCGGCAGTCCGCGTTCAGAGGCAAGTTCATCGCCATCGAGCCGGACCCGGGCAATCTTCAGTCTCTGAAACAGTATGCCATAACGTTGCCAAATAGCTGGCACGACCACGTCAAGATACTGCCCCTGGCAGTCGGCGTGCGCCGCGAAATCGTGCGCTTTGCGGCAACCGGCCTGGCCTCCGCCGGCATCAGTTCGACCGGAACGCTGGAGGTAGAAAGTGCGCCTTTGGACGAGGTGTTGCACAATATGCGTCCCACCTTTATCAAGATGGACATCGAAGGCGCTGAAGTAGATGCGCTCATTGGTGCACGCCGCTTGATTGAAAATGCATTGCCGGTCTTGGCCATCTGCGTCTATCATCAGCCAGATCATCTGTGGCGCATTCCACTCCTCATCCGGTCTTTTTCCGATCAGTATCGTTTCTTTTTGCGCCCGCACAACGAGGAAGGCTGGGACTTGGTCTGCTACGCTGTGCCCGCGAGCCGATTGATCGCCACTCCATCCGAAAGATAAAATCATGAGCGCGACTCTTTTCTACAAGCGATATGCCGAGCGCGCGTGTGCTGTCTGCGGCAGCACAGCGAGCAAGCTGCTGTTTCGACAAACCTTCTCTGAAATGTCGAGCGGCAGTCTGCTGCAAGGGTACGATGTGGTCGTGTGCGCCGAGTGCGGCTTTGGCTTCGCAGATCACATTCCCTATCAGGCCGACTTTGACGCACACTACCGTGACATGTCGAAATACGAATATCAGGAACAGGGCGGTCAAGAGACTGGGTACGATCTCATTCGCTTCCGGGCCATAAGTGACACAATCATCCCATTTCTGCCCAGCTTAAATGCTCGCCTGCTGGACATCGGCTGCGCCACTGGGCGATTATTAGCTTTGTTCAAGGAAAAGGGCTACAGCAACGTTATCGGCCTCGATCCGTCGCCCGTGTGCGCTCAGGCCGCTCAAAGGTTATATGGCATCCGCGTGTTGACAGGTTCCGTGTCTAACATCACAGAGGTCATGATCGCCGAGCAGCCTCTTGACTGTGTGATCCTGAGTGGAGTGCTGGAACACATTCGAGATGTCGAGCAAGCATTGCTGCAAATGCGTGGATTGCTGGCAAAAAGCGGTTTGCTCTTTATCGAAGTGCCTGATGCCACCGATTTTTCTCGCTGGCCCGATGCGCCATTTCAACAATTCAGCACTGAGCACATTAACTATTTCTCGACGATATCGCTGGAAAGCCTGATGCGCCGCCGCGGCTTTGCCAAGGTGCTCTCCCAGCAAATACCGCGCGATCAAACCCTGGGCACGGTCATGCCGGTTGTGACTGCTATTTATCGCAAAGAAGCTGACATACAACCGACCGATCCTGTTCGAGATACCGAGACAGAACGCGGCCTGGCAGACTATGTTCGCAAGTCGGAAGAAGTAGAAGACAGGATTCAGCGAACGATTGACTCGCTCGTTGAGAGCGCCAGACCTATCATCGTGTGGGGAGTCGGCACTCATACGCTGCACTTGCTTACGACAAGCCGGCTACCGCAGGCCAACATTCGCACATTTGTGGATTCGAATCCGCGCTACCAGGGCAAGCAGTTGAACGGGATTCCGATCATCGATCCGGCTGACCTGCAGGCACGGTCCGAGACCATCCTGATCTCATCGCGCGTATTTCAACCGGTCATTGAAAAGCAAATCCGAGATGATCTAAAGCTGGATAACAAAGTCATTAAACTCTACCAGCTCTAAGAAGAGATATGCAACCTGTTCTCAAACGCCTGACCAAGATGGTCGCCGGCTATGGGCTGATTCAATGGACAAGCCCTTTTTTGTCATTCATCTTCACGCCGGAGCTCTTTGGACCTGGACCTTTTCGAGGTCGGTCGAAGGCGGGAACTCCGTCAGGACGATGGGCAGGATGGCCAGGACGAAGAACCCAGCCACCGGAATCTTCCCAAGCATAATGAAAACGCCATGGAAAAATCAAAGAATTGAGAAAAAGCCCGTTTTTTGATAGAAATTGTATTCATGATCCCGGATCGAAGCGCGGCCGGCCTCGTCTCTAAGAAGGACCTTTTCTTCTTTGCCCTCTTTATTGCCCTTTTCCTTCTCGTCTTCAGGGAGTTCTTTTTCACGAACCGCGTCTTCTTCGAACGGGACACGACCGTCGTCGACGTCCCGGTCAAGAAACTCACCGTTCAATTGCTGAAAGAGGGGAACTTCGCCCTCTGGACGGACGCCCACGGCAACGGCCAGCCGTTCCTGGCCAATCCAAAGAACGCGGTCTTTTATCCGACGACCTGGTTCTATCTCATCCTGCCGCTTTTCA
>Ga0315275_10007911_pt1 | contig 10315 bp, 8 predicted proteins | sample YL17G03_0_MG_FD_205557 | JGI IMG/M metagenome (GOLD analysis project Ga0315275, IMG submission 205557) | Sediment microbial communities from Yellowstone Lake, YNP, Wyoming, USA - YL17G03_0 | ecosystem: Environmental > Aquatic > Freshwater > Lake > Sediment | place: USA: Wyoming | collected...
GCCCGTGCACCCGATGCCGGACACGAGCGCCAGCTTGTCGAGGTCGACCTTCGTCTCCTCGAGCGCCGTGGCGAAGCACTTGACCACCGTGCCGATCCCGCACTCCGGGCACCAGATGTGGGGCATCCGGTCCATCCGGAGGAACGGCGCGATCGGATGGTCCTCGGGCCGGACGACGGGCGCTTCCTGTACCGCGCTCATTGGACCGCCTCGATGATGGCCTGGGCGATCTGCGCGGGCTCGTGCACGCTGCCGCCCGCGTGGGACACGCGGACCGTCTTCGCCGCCCCGCCCGCGCAGCGCTCCACCTCCAGCACCATCTGCCCCAGGTTGATCTCCGGCACGACGAAGGCCGTGACGTCCCGTGCCAGCTCGCGAATCCGGCGCTCCGGGAACGGCCACGCCACCACGAGCCGGAGCATGCCCACCTTGACTCCCTGGGCGCGCGCCAGCTCCATCCCGGCCCGCGCCACGCGCGCGGTGATGCCGTACGCGACCACCACGACGTCGGCGCCGGCGACGTCCTCCTCCTCCACGCGCGCGATCCGGTCCGCATCCAGGCGGATCTTGTCCACCAGGCGGGTGACCGCACGCTCCTGGCACTCCACGGTCATCGCCGGGTAACCGCGCTCGTCGTGCGTGAGGCCCGTGGTGTGGAAGCGGTAGCCGTCGCCCGCCCGCGCGAACTCCGGCACCCGTCGCCCGTTGGTCGCGTACGGGAGGAACTCGCCCGGGGGCTTCGCCGTGAGCGTGCGCGGCACCACCGCGATCTGCTCGGCGGGAGGGATGACCACCTTCTCGGTCATGTGGCCGACGCACTCGTCCATCATCACCAGCACGGGCACGCGGTAGCGCTCCGAGAGGTTGAAGGCGTCGATCGTCAGGTCGAACGCCTCCTGCGGCGACTGCGGGCAGACGGCGATGATGCCGTAGTCGCCGTGCGAGCCCCAGCGGGCTTGCATCATGTCTGCCTGCCCCACCATCGTCGGCAGTCCCGTGGACGGCCCGCCGCGCTGCACGTTCACGATCACGCAGGGCGTCTCCATCATCGCCGCGAGCCCGATGTTCTCCATCATCAGGCTGAACCCCGGCCCGCTCGTGACGGTCATGGTCTTCGTGCCCGTCCAGGAGGCGCCGACGATGGCGGCCATGCTGGCCAGCTCGTCCTCCATCTGGATGAACGTCCCGCCCATGTAGGGAAACCGCCGCGCGATGCGCTCGACGACCTCGGTGGACGGCGTGATGGGGTATCCGGCCACGAAGCGACAGCCGGCCGCCATGGCGCCCTCACCGCAGGCGAAGTCGCCGTCCAGGTAGTGGACGCCGGTCAGGACGCCGGCGGGATCAGCGTGCACGCGAACCTCCTTCGGTCCTGCCAGGACGCTACGCCGCGCACGCCCCGGACGGCGCGGCGTCCGGCAGCAGCACGCTGAAGATCGCGAACTCAGGGCAGATCATCTCGCACAGGTTGCAGTTGACGCACACCTCCTCGCGCACCGCCTCCGGCGGGTGGTACCCCTTGCGGTTGAAGCCCGCGGAGAGCGCGAGCACGTCGCGAGGGCAGTACTCCACGCAGAACCCGCATCCCTTGCACCGCTCCGTGACGATGCGCACCGCGCCGCGGGGCGCGTGCATACGGTCGGAGTCGAGGGGCTTTCGCCAGTATCGCATTGCCGTTCTCCCCGAAGCGCTAGTGCGTCACGTGTGCGCCGGTGGGCCGTGGCCCGCGCCGACCTCGCGAGTCAACTGGTAGGGGCATCCGCCCCGGGCGACCCCCACCGCACACCCTTCCTCGACGTAGGCGGCGCACCGCAGGCAGAAACCGTCGGGCGAGCGATCGAGGCCGAGGAGCGAGACGGAGAATTGCTCGAGCAACTCGGTGAGACCGCGGATCGTCTCGGGCGGGTAGCTGCTCAGGATGGGGGACACGCGCGCGGTCTTGAGTTCCTCGTACCGCCGCACGAGGTGCCGGCCTTTCGCGCTGACCGTCAGCGGCGTCGCCCGGCGATCGCCCGTGGGCGAGCCGCGCACCACGAGTCCGAGCCGCTCGAGCTTGTCGATGTTCTTCGTCGCCGCCGGCGGGCTCACGCCGAGGACATCGGCCGCGTCGCCCACCTGACGCAGTCCGTGCAACGCGATCAGCTTGAGGAGATGGAACTGCGGCACCGTCAGGGGGAGCGCCGTCGTTTCCCGCAGGAGACGGACGTCGAGGCACTCGCGGACGACCGACGAGAAGATATGACTGTAGCGGAGCAACCGGAGCAGGGAGTCGTCTCCGGTGCGTTGGTCGCCGCTCGCGGAACGAACGCTCGTACGAGCACCGCCGACATTGGAGGGCATTGCTTAACCCCAGTACTGATGAACTTCCGCGAATATGTCGCGTGGCAAGGATGTGTCAACAGGACGAAAGGCGAGAAATTGCCTCGGGTTACGACGGCTTGGCGTGGACGTGAAGCGCGCCGCGTGAGCCCTCGGGGAGCAGCCTACGGTGTCGCTCCAGAGCTGCGCGACGCTCTGGCGACGCCCCGGCGCGGCTCCTATCTTGGCGGCGTCCCCCCCCAGCAGGTTGCGTGGCACCGACGACCGAGCGATGGACAGCCGCTCGGCTCCGGCGACGCCATCCGGAGGGTGGTGACGCCGGAGCTGTCGGCAAGGTGCTCGTCGTGATCCTGCTGGCGGGAGGGACCGGTCGCCTGGGGCGGGGGCTGGGGCCGGGAGGCTCTGCGGCGCCGAATGGGTGACGCAGCGCCGGGCCGAGGTGCCTTCACGGCCCAGGAGTGGGCCGTGATCCAGAGGTATCGGACGCCCAAGCAGGTTCAGGCCTTTCTTCGCAGCCTCCCGTACAACCGGGAGGCACAGGGCGAGACACTACGCACCTTCCGGGAAGTCGTGCGGCACTGGCAGGCACACTGTCTGGAGGGCGCGCTCGTCGCCGCGACAGTCCTCGAACAACACGGCTACCCGCCCTTGCTCCTCGATCTCGAGTCTCGCGACAAGCTCGATCACGTCCTTCTTCTCTACCGTCACAACGGCTGCTATGGCACCGTGGCGCGCTCGCGCGACTTCGGCCTGCACGGCCGCAAACCGCTGTTTCGCACCCTGCGTCAACTTGTGATGAGTTACGTGGACCCCTACGTGGACGGTTCCGGCCGCATCTCTGGCTACGGCGTCTTTGACCTCCGCACTCTCCGCCGCTGCGACTGGCGGCTCTCCGCGCGGAATGTCTGGGCCGTCGAGCGCGCCCTCATCAAGTTCCCGCACATGAGACTCCGCACTTCCGACCGCCGCCACCAGGCCATCCTTCGGCAATTCCGGGCGTTCAAGCAAGAGAATCCCGACAAGCCGGTGGACTTCTACGAGAACAAGCACCTCTGGCTGTAGGTGGACGCACGGACGCACGGACGCACGGACGCACGGACGCACCGCCATCGCATGCCGTTCCGGTCCGCTGGTACGCTTGTCCGCCCGTCCGCCTACCGTCGCCGCACCGCCTTCGCCGCGCTGGCCCCGGACGGCGTCCGGTGGGAGATTGAGCACGGGAGTATCGCCCACCAAGAAAGGAGTCCGGTGATGCACGGGCCCGCCCGTCTCCTGTCGGCACTGCTCGCCGCCGCACCGCTCGTCGCTCAGCAGCCCGCCGCCCGGTCGTTTCAGGAAGACGTCATTCCCACCTCGGCCGGGGATCTCACCATCACGTTCGTCGGTCACGGGACCCTGATGTTCCGCCACGGTGGCAAGGTGATCCACGTGGACCCGGTGAGTCGTGAGGCCGACTACTCGAGGATGCCCAAGGCCGACCTCATCCTCGTCACCCACGAGCACAGCGATCACCTGGATACGGCCGCGGTGGAGATGCTCCGGAAGGACGGCACCCAGGTCGTGGTGTCCCCTTCCTGCGAAGGACGGGTTCAGCGTGCGATAGTGATGCGGAACGGGGAGGCGCGGGAGGTGGCGGGATTCCGCGTGGAGGCCCTTCCGGCCTACAACCTCGTCCACACGCGGGCCGGGGGGCAGCCGTACCATCCCAGGGGGAACGGGAACGGCTACGTCATCACCTTCGCGGACGTGAGGGTCTACGTGGCGGGCGACACCGAGAACACCCTGGAGATGAAGGCGCTGAGGAACATCGCTGTGGCGTTCCTCCCCATGAACCTCCCCTATACCATGACGCCGGAGATGGTAGCCGACGCTGCCCGGTCCCTCCGACCCCGGATCCTGTACCCCTACCACTTCGGCCAGACCGACCCGCAGGTGCTCGTGCGGCTGCTGGCTGGCGAGGAGGGGATCGCGGTGCGGGTGAGGGAGATGCGCTAGGGACGGGTATCCAGCCCGCGCGCGGTCGTCCGGGACAACGGCGGACGCGGATCCTGCCCTTCGATACTGGGATCGAAGGGGATCCCCTCCTGCACGAGTCGCTGCCGGAGGCCCGGCCGCCGCTCGCCTACTTGATCGCCGCCTTGATCTTCGGCAGCGCCTCCTCACCGTAGTAGCTGCACGCACCCTTCTTCGCCTTCGGCTTGAGGCCGAGCGCGGCGATGGCCTTCTTGACCTTCGCATCGGGCACCGACAACGCCTTGGCGATGTTGCCCGCGGTCATCAGCTTGGGTTCGCCCGTCGCCATGATCGAGTCTCCTTTGGTGGTTGGTGACGACGCACCAACGCCGATGTTGCGGCTGCCTCGCAATCCGGCCGTTTCGGTACGCCGGTACGTTCGTTCGTCTGTTCGCTCGTCCGCTCGTCCGCCTATCGTCCCCGCACCGCCTCCAGCGCCGACATCCGGCGCGCGCCGGGGTAGGGCACGCGCTCGCCCTTCACCGCCAGCCAGATCACCCGGCTGAACGCCTCGTCGTCGATCGCGTCGGCGCGCGAGAGGTCGAAGCGCCGCGACTCGATCGCCGCCCGGGTGCGCGGCGGATTGACCTGATCGAGGGGCTGCGCCGGAATCAGCGCGTCGAACGGCGTCAGATCGGCCGCGTCCGACCAGATGTCCCGCAGCGCTCGCCCGTACCAGTCGAACTGCGAGAGCGCCTCCAGCCCGAGGATCTCCTCGATCGTCCGCAGGACGTCGGTGGTGTTGGTGAAGCGGTGGTACACGCCGGGGCGGTTCCACGCCGAGACGACGAGGAGCGGCGAGCGGTGGCTGTCCACGTGGTCGGGGCCATTCTGCGCGTCGTCCTCCAGCACGAAGACCACCGTCTTCGCCCAGTACGGGCTCCGGGAGAGCGCCGCCATCATCCGGCCCAGCGCGAGGTCGTTGTCCGCGACCATCGTCTTCGGCGTGTGCTGCCCCGCCGCGCCGCCCGAGGTGTGGTCGCGCGGGAGGTGGATGGTCTGGAGCGCCGGCATCCGCCCGTCGCTGGCCCAGCGCTGGAACTGCGCCAACCAGATGTCGGCCCGCCTCTGGTCGGGGATGTTCATGTCGAACCATGGAAACGTCGAGTCGGTGTTCGCGGCGAGGAACGGCTTGGTTCCCCGGTACGACCTTGGCCCGTTGTTCCGCCCGCCTTCCTCGAGCACGAACTCGCCGAAGTTGCGGAAGGTGATGCGGGCGCGCTCCGCCAGGTCCCAGAGGTAGCCGTTGGCGGGCTCCGCCGCGTCGTCGGCGACGATGCGGCCACGGTTCGTGCCCTCGTAGTCGTAGGCGCGCCCGTCGCCGGCGTAGTTTGTCGGCACGGTCTTCTGCGTGTAGTCGCTCGCGTACGCCGCCGTGGACCAGTTGTGCCCGTCGGCGCTCACCTCGGCGTTCACGAAGAACCGGTCGAAGATGCCGAAGCGCTCCACGATGGCGTGCGCGTTCGGCGTGATGTCGCGGCCGAACAGCACGAGCGAGGTGTCGCCGTCGGCCAGCGCGACGTCGCCCAGCACCTGGTCGTAGGTGCGGTTCTCGCGGATGATGTAGATCACGTGCGCGAAGGGCGGGTAGCGCTTGGCAGCCGCGCGCGGCGCTCCCGACCAGCCGTTGGCGCGCGCCACGCGCGCCGAGTACGCCTCCAATTCGCCGCCACGCACTCGCGCCGCCGGCAGGATGGAGAGCGAGCCGTTCAACTGGCCGAGGGTGTAGGCGGTCGGCGGATGCCGCCGGCCGGCGGGGATCGGGCCATCGGGGTTGGGGCCCGTGCCCGCGCCCTTGCCGTTCACCACCAGCAGCGTGTCGCCGAGGGCGAGGACGGCGCTCGGGAACCAGCCAATCGGGATACGGCCTGCGAGCTTGTCGTCGCCGCTGGCGGTCCTGACGCCGGAGGTGCTCGCCGAGAGGTCGAAGATGGCCACGGCGTTGGCGTCGGATTCCGCGGCGAAGAGGCGCGTGCCGTCGGCGGAGAGGGCGAGGGCGTTGGGCGTGCTGCCCTCACCGGGTCCCGCAGGCGGCGGGTCGAGGAGCGTCGCGACGACGCGGCGCGTGCGGGTATCGATCACCGACACGCGATCCGTGCTGCCCGAGGCAACGAAGAGCCGTCGGCCGTCAGCCGTCAGCAACAGCGCGGACGGGTGCCGGCCTGCCGCGATAGGCGGTGCGGCGACAAGCGCAGGAGCGGCACCGCCGGCGGGCGTGCCCGCCGTCGGCGTGAACACCGAGAGCGTGCTCGCGCCCCAGTTGGACACGAAGACCGTGCCGTCCGGCGTCACGGCCACGGCGTACGGATAGGGCCCGGTCGCCAGGCGCTGCGTCACCCTCCCGCTCGCCATGTCCACCACCGCCAGCGAGTCGGCGAGGTTCTCGGTGACGTACATCGTGCGCCCGTCGGGGCTCAGCGCGAAGCCGGCCGGGTAGCGCGTCCCGTTGCTGTCGGGCGAGGTGACGCGCAGCACGAGGCTGTCGGCCAGCACCGCGCTGTCCGCGGCCCAGCGGTAGGCGTACACGAGGTCGCGGTTGCCGCCGGAGGCGTAGAGCGTCGCGCCGTCGGGCGAGAAGGCGAGGCCGATGAACGCCGCCCGCTGCGGCAGCGTCTGCTTCACCACGCCCGCGCGGTCCACCACCTGGATGCCCTGCTCGCGGTAGCCGTTCATCAGCAGGACGACGCGGCGCCCACCCGGCGCCGAGACCATTGCCAGCGGCATCGGGCCGACGTCACGGACCACGCCGGCGGGGTCGAGCGTCTGTCCGGTGGGGAGGCGCGGGCCGAGGCGCGTGGACGCCGTGCCCAGTTGGTCCCCTTGCGGGGTCGAAGGCCGGCAGGCCGCGAGGGCGAGCAGGACGGCGGCGAGGGTAGCGGTGCGTGTGTGCATGAGGAGATAATATTCGGAATCCGCCGTCCTCGCGCGGTCGGCGCGGAATCCCTGGGAGGTCCGATGAAGGTCCGCATCCGTCGTCACCGTGTCTCCGCAGTGATGGCCCCGTGCCCAAGCGCCTTGGCGATCGCGTTGTCCGCGGCTGCGCTGACGCTCGGTGCCGTGCCTGCCGCCCGCGCGCAGCGCACGCCGCAGGAGATCGCGGCGCGGCAGCGGTTCGTGGACTCGCTCTTTTCCGTCTTCGCGGCCCCCGGTGTGCCGGGGGCGAGCGTGGTGGTGGTCCAGGACGGTCGCGTGGTGCTGCGGCGCGCGTTCGGCTTGGCGAGACTCGAGCCGCGCACGGCCGCGACGCCGCGCAGCGACTACCGGCTTGCCTCGCTGACCAAGCAGTTCACGGCGATGGCGGTGATGATTCTCGCGGAGAAGCACCGGCTCTCCTTCGATGACTCCGTCTCGCGCTACCTGCCGAGCCTGCCGGCTTGCGCACGCGGCGTGACGATCCGCCACCTCCTGAACCACACCTCGGGCATTTGGGCGTACGAGGACTTCGTCCCCGACAGCCAGACGTACCAGGTGAAGGACCGCGACGTCCTCCAGCTCATCGGGCGCGCCGACTCCCTCTACTTCCCGCCGGGCTCGGCGTACCGCTACAGCAACACCGGCTACGCGCTCCTCGCGCTGGTGGTCGAGCGGGTGTCAGGTGTGCCGTTCGCGCTGTTCCTCAAGCGGCACATCTTCATCCCCGCGGGGATGCGGAACACCGTTGCGTACCAGGAAGGCATCTCGACGGTGCCGCACCGCGCCTTCGGCTTCACCGCTGAGGGTGCACACTTTCTCCCCACCGATCAGAGCAACACCAGTGCCGTCCTCGGCGACGGCGGCATCTACATGTCGGTGGACGACCTCGTGCGGTGGCACCTCGCGCTCGAGCGCAGCCAGTTCGTGCGCCCGGCCACGCAGCGGCTCGCCTGGACGCCGGCGACGCTCACGAACGGCACGGCGACGACGTACGGCTTCGGCTGGCGGTTGGACAGGGACACGCGCGGATTGCGGGTCTGGCACGACGGCGAGACGCGCGGCTTCACCAACGGCATTGTGCGCTATCCCGACCAGCGGCTGATGGTCGCTGTCCTCACGAACCGCACCGGTGGCGCGCCGTGGGACCTCGCGCAGCGGGTGGCGGACGAATACTTGAAATGAGCGGGCGGACGAGCGGACACGCGGACGAGCGGACAAGCGGACACGCGGACACGCGAACGAGCGAACGAGCGAACGAGCGAACGAGCGAACGAGCGAACGATAGGACGAGCGGACATCCCATGAGACCGATATTCTGCGCCGCCGCGGTGGCGCTGCTCACAATGCTCGACGGAGTTGCCGCGGTGGCAGATGCGCAGGTTCCGCCGTCGTCGCCGGCACCGGCGCCACCCGCGCACCACCTGATGCCCGTCCCCGCCTCGATGCGGTGGGGCACAGGGCAACTGCGGCTTGACAGCACCTTCACCGTCGCCGTGCGCGGGTACCGGGACGCCCGGCTCACCGGTGCGGTGACCCGGATGGTGCGGCGGCTCGAGGCGCGGCTCGGCGTGTCGCTCACGCACCTGCCGGCGGGGGCCGTTGCTCGGGTGGGGGCCGGCGCGGCGGTGATCGGCGTGGCGGCGAGCGAATCCACGGGCGCCCCCCTCGTCGTCGAGGCGCAGGGGCCGGGGCAGGCGGTGCAGACGCCGGCGGAGGACGAGTCGTATGCGCTGGACGTCACCGCCACCCAGGCGGCGCTCCGCGCGCCCACGGTGGTTGGTATCCTGCGTGGGCTCGAGACCTTCCTCCAACTCGTGGACGGCGACCGGGGTGGGTTCTTCCTCCCCGTCGTGGCCATCCGGGACCGGCCGCGCTTCCCGTGGCGCGGCGTCCTCATCGACGTCGGCCGCCACTTCGAGCCGGTCGAGGTGATCGAGCGCAATCTCGATGCGATGGCGGCGGTGAAGTTCAACGTCCTACACTGGCACCTTGCCGAGGACCAGGGCTTCCGCGTCGAGAGCCGCCGCTTCCCCAAGCTCCACGAACTGGGCTCCGACGGGCTGTACTACACGCAGGCCCAGATCCGCGACGTCGTGGCGTACGCCCGCGACCGCGGCATCAGGGTAGTGCCCGAATTCGACATGCCGGGCCATTCGACGGCGTGGTTCGTCGGGTACCCGGAGCACGCCAGCGCGCCGGGGCCGTACCAGATCGAGCGGAGCTTCGGCGTCTTCGACCCCACATTCGATCCGACGCGCGAGGAGACGTACCGCTTCATCGATCGCTTCATCGGCGAGATGGCGGCGCTCTTCCCCGACCCGTACTGGCACGTCGGCGGCGACGAGAACAGCGGCGTGCAGTGGAACGAGAACCCGCGCATCCAGGCGTTCAAACAGAGTCACGGTTTCGCTCGGAACGAGGCGCTCCAGACGTACTTCAACCAGCGGCTGCTGCCCATCCTCCAGAAGCACCGCAAGCGGGTGGTGGGGTGGGACGAGATCCTCCAGCCCGGCCTCCCCACGACGTCGGTGATCCAGTCGTGGCAGGGGCGCGCGTCCCTCGACACCGCGGCGCATCGCGGTTACGCGGCGATCCTCTCCTCTGGCTACTACCTCGACCACCAGCGCACGGCCGAGTACCACTACGCGGTGGATCCGCTCCCGGCGAACACGACGCTGAGCGCCGAGGACGCCGCGCGCATCCTGGGCGGCGAGGCGTGCATGTGGGGCGAGCATGTGGGCCCTGAGACGATCGACTCGCGCCTCTGGCCGCGGGCCGCCGCCATCGCCGAGCGGCTCTGGTCGCCGCGCGAGGTGACGGACGTGGGGGACATGTATCGGCGGTTGGCAGAGGTCAGTAGACAGATGGAAGAACTGGGCGTCACCCAGGAGTCGCATACGGGCCGTATGCTGCGACGGCTCGCCGGCAGCGAGGAGACGGCGGCGCTCGAGGCGCTGCTCGAGGTGGCGCAGCCGGCGTACTTCGGGGAGCGCAGCCAGCTCCAGCGCACCACGCAGCTCACGCCGCTCACGCACTTGGTGGACGCCGCGCGGCCGGACCCGCTGTCGCG
>Ga0315275_10007912_pt1 | contig 10314 bp, 14 predicted proteins | sample YL17G03_0_MG_FD_205557 | JGI IMG/M metagenome (GOLD analysis project Ga0315275, IMG submission 205557) | Sediment microbial communities from Yellowstone Lake, YNP, Wyoming, USA - YL17G03_0 | ecosystem: Environmental > Aquatic > Freshwater > Lake > Sediment | place: USA: Wyoming | collected...
GTCCGCTTCCAGCGCTGCGATCTGCTCGCGCAGGCGACTGATCTTCTGCTGGCCCGTGCGTCGCGCGCCGCTGGCTTGCATCCGCTCGGCTTCCAGCGTCCTCACGCTCTTTTTGTTCGGCTGTAGCTGACCGAGCCCGAGCCCCAGGTCGAGCCAGGCGTCGGTAAGCTCCCGGTCGTCGCGCCACTCCTCGGGGTAGCGGTGCAGCCGGCGGAGCAGGCCCAGGCGCTCCATGGCGCGCACGGTTTGCACGGTTACCGACCACACCGGCCACCCGTGCGACTCGCGCTCCATGCCGGGCGTCGTCCAGAAGCCGCCGGGCCAGCGCTCCAGCACGCCGTCGGAGCCGGCCTCGGTGAGCTTCTCGATGACTTCAAGCTGCGTGAGGGAAGGGGCTGTCATGGGCTCAGATCCGCTGGCGAAGCAGTCCGCGCGCGCTGTCCGCCATTTCGACCCCTGATGCCGTACCGTACTCGCGAGCGATTCCGATCAGGCGCTCCAGATCATACGAATCGAGAGTATCCATGGCCCGGAGCCACGCCTGCCGTCCAGGGCCACGCGACGCGAAGAACCCGATCACGAGCGGCCCCGGATCGGCTCCTCTGGAGAGCACATCGTCGAAGCGCGACATGGGCACCCGCGCGTTCGGACGCAGGTTCCCGTCGATGCCTGCTGCCGCGAGCCGCGAGTAGTAGTGCGGATCTTCCGCCAGGTGGTCGAGCGCGATCTGCTCGGCCACGTCGGGGTCGTCCGTGTGCTCCATTTCGTGCTCGGTGCCCATGAGAAGCTCGTCGGGGTCCATGTCGGCGACGGACAGGTCCATCCCCTGGAAGGCGCGGTTCGCTGTGTGCGACTTCGCGAGCCGCAGCCCGAAGTTCTCGCTGCGCCAGACAGGCAGCCCGGTCGTGGTGTCGCGAATCTCGAAGTAGATTTCGTCGTTCGTAATGTCGGCCTGGCTGCGCTTGATCAGATCGCGTACAGGCGGGGTCGAATAGTCCCAGACCGACCCGGAGGTGTAGTCCTTGAACGAGACGTAGGCGCTGCCCAGTCGGGCGTGCTCCCGCGCCGCTTCCTGACGCGCCTGCTCGTCGTACTCGTCGGCCAGGAGCGGGAGAGCGCCGGCTCCCGCGCCTGCGCCCGCCAGCGGCAGAGTGAACGTCGAGGAGCGGTAAACGACGTTGCCGTCCGAGTCGCGGATTTCGATGTTTTCCAGGCTGCGGTACGTGGTGACCAAACCTTGTAGCTCGTCACCGGAGGACGAGCGCGTGCCTTCGTTCAGCGCGAACAGCGAATAGGTGCTGTACTCGCTCAGGTTGGCGCGCCTCTCTCGCTCCAGGTCTGCGTCCGCTAGAGGCGGGAGCCCGCCCGCGAGCGGCTGACTGAAATCCTTGCCGCGCCACACGGCCCGGCCGTCGGCCTGCTGGTCACGCCACTCCACGTCTCGACGCCCGGTGCCCCAGCCCAGGGCTTCGCTTGTAAGATCGTCGGTGAAGTCCTCGCGGTCCTCGCGGTCCCCGACGAACATGCCGTAGCGGTACCCGCTGTCGAGCGTGACTCGCTGTCGGACCTGCTCCAGGCGCGTGTCGTAGAGCGGAGGGAACGTGGTGGCTTTCTTCCCGCGCGCTTTCGTCTCGGCAAGCGGTTGCCCGAAGTCCGCTGCGCGCCAGACCACCTTGCCGCCGGCCTTGCGGATTTCGGCGTCGCCGAGGTCGTTATCGAGAACCAGCGTCTTGAGCACCCCTTCCGAACTGCTGTGCTCGTACGGGTACTTGTTGTCCTGCGTGAACAAAACGTACTCCGCGCCGCCCTTCCAGGCGTTGTCCACGCGCGCCCTTTCGAGCGAGGCGTCGGCCAGCAGGGCGAACGCGGGCGCTTTCTTGTCGCGGGGCGCGGCGCCAGGGGCCTTCGGACCACGCGCCTTGATCGCCTTGATGATTGCCTTCACCTGGCGGTCTTTGTTCGCGGTCTTGCCGACGTTCCGTGTGAACGCCGACGTGAAGCTCTCGTCGTGGTACTTCACTCCGTCCGCCATGTGCGTGCACTCGTGAATGGCCGCTGCGTACAGCCAGTTCACGTCGTTCTCCTCGACCAGTCCGTACAGCGCGTCCTTCGATGGCTTCTGATCCCCGATCAACGTGGGCACACGGAACGGATTGAGCAGCAACCATCGCTCGCCCGTCTCCTCCCGCAGGTAGGCCGCCGCGGTCTGCTCGTGAAAGATGAACCCGACCCCGTACGGCAGCGAGCACCCAAGCTGGATCAGTACGAACCGGCAAAGCTCCGCCCACGCTCGGGCGAGCTTCTTCACGCCCGGCGTCATGCCCTGCGGGTAGAACATCTTGGGCACCCGAAAGTCCTCCACCCTGTTGATCAGATAGAAGTCCGGCTCCCACGCAAGCTGCTTCAACGCCGCTTCCACAGCGGCTGGGCCTGGCATGACCGTGGCGTCCAGCATGGCCGCCGCCATGTCGCCGTTCACTCGCATGTTGAGCTTGCCCGGCTCCTCGTCCGGCACCCGCTCCGAGCCCTCGCCTGCGCCGATGCGGTGCACGATCGTTCTGATCACCGTGACCTGATCGAGGCTCAGCGTGAGGCCACGCTTCGTCTGCTCCGCTGGCTGAAGCTCCTCCAGGTGGTTCAGCATCGTCGCCTGGAATTCCTGCTCCGTCGCGCCGCGGAACTTGCCGGTTCCGAGGAACTTCTCGCGGATCAGTCCCTTCTTCTTTTCCAGCGCGCTCGACACGTCTGCCGCCAGTTCGTTCACGAAGTCGTTGATCGCCCAGTCGAGCGAGTCGTCACGGAAGCCGTCACGGTTCGCCGTGAGCAGATCCACCGACGACCCCGTTAGCTCCACGATCAGCGTGCCCTTCACCGACTCGCTCAGTTGGCTCTTTTGGAACATGAACAGGCCCATGGTCCGAACGTAGAGTCCGGGCATCTTGCCCTTCTTGTCGTAGTAGAGCTTCGCCTTGCCGACGAAGTCGCGTAGCTCCTCGCCCGTTCTCAGGTTCGCCTTGAAGCGCTCACCGTTTACGGTGAAGCGCACGTCGGGAAGCTCGCACTTCTGAATGTACGCCATCGCGCACGACTCATGCGTCGTCTCGTCCGGCGGCATGATGACGCGAATTTCGGTGCCGTTGCGGTACGGCGCGACCGCCACATCGGTCTGAATTCCGACGCCGGTGACCATGCGGTCGCGCGTGTGCAGCGACCACGCGAGCCACGGAAGCACGAGTAGCTCCTTCGCCTTGCCGAATCCGCCACGGGTATCGCCGCGCGTTTTGGTCGTCCCGCCAAAGTGCAGAAACTTGTTGATGATGGTGTCCTCGTCCATGCCTCGGCCGTTGTCCGTGACGGACACGGCGAAGCCCTCGGGGACCGCCTCCACTCGGCAGTCGATTTGAGTCGCGCCCGCGTCCACGCTGTTCTGGATTGCCTCGCGCCACCACTTTTCGCGCCAGTCCTTGTACTCCTTCAGGAAGGTCGTGAAATACTCCGCGCCCATCGTCATCGTGACGGCGACATTCGGGGTCAGCGCAGTGGGCGAGCCCGTCGTCTCTGGGATCGCCACCGCGATGAATTTGGTCCCGTCCGAATCGTGCCTCTCCCCGAGGTATTCGGCGCGCTCCTCGACCACCATGGCTTCCAGCCAGCCGTACGCGGGGTCTTGGGCGCGAGCCGTGTAAATCCCGGGCGCGAGCCCTCCGGTGGGCTCGGTGATCAGCGTTGCATCGACCTTGGCGCTCATGGCTCACTCCTGCGGCGCTTCCGCCCACTTCCGGCTGGTTCGTCGGTGTTGAATCGTGCGACGTTCAGGTTGGCAAGCGCCCACGCCTGCGCGGCGCGGAGAGTCCGCTCCGAACCGTGGAACGTCTTGCCGCTGCCGTCGGCCGACGTGCTGTAGATTTCCCACCCGAGGAGCGGTCCGCCGTCCTCCAGGCGCACGACGCGCGGCTCGCGAGCGGCACGCCAGCCCGCTGCCTCAGACGGGAACGTGCCGGGGTTCGGGGTCTGCGCTTCCTCCTCGGCCGACTCCTCCGCGATCCGCTCGTACTCCGCCGGGTCGGTCACCTCGTCGAACGTCCACTCCCACGAGTGCAGGTACTGTCCGTGCTTGAGCGTGGTGTGGGCAACCTGCGTCAGGTCCGCCTCCGCATTCTGCACGACGTGAGCGAACGCGGCGTCGTCCCAGTCGGGCCAAGACGGCTGCCACTCGACGCCCAGATCCTCCGCCGAGCGCTTCAGGTCGTCCTCGGTCACGTCGGTGAGGTGCCCCGGCGCGTTGTCGTCGAGCCACTCGACCGCAATCTCGAAAGCATCCTCGTCGTGGTCCGCCCAGACGTACACCTTCGTCCAGCCGTAGGCGCCGAAGGTGAACAGGTAGAGCTTCTTGTTGTCCTCGAATTCGTCCGGGTTGGCCACCGGCACCGGCTCGTCGCTCGCATTTGGCGCGTGCGCCAACGACTCGCGCCAAAGCTCGACCTTCTGGCCTCCGTCCACAAACCCTCCGACGAGGTACACCGTCCCGTCGAGGGTGATCAGGTCGCCCATCAGAAGCTCGACCCCGAGCTTCTCTTGCAGGGGATCGACCTTCCGCACGATGCGGCCACGACGCTTCCCTACGTTCGGGGTGTGCGCCCATGGGCGCGCTGCGCGCTTGGCCCGAAGATCGTCGATGAACTTGTCCAGTTCTCCACTATCAACGATCGCCATACCGTCGCTGACGTAGCCACCCTTGACCATCCCGCCGGCCTTGCGCGCTTCGCGCTCTGCTGTGTCCTTTCCGAGGTGGGCACCGATCACCAGCGCCTTCTTTGGCGACTTCGACGAAAGTGAGAAAAACCACCACTGGAGCGTGTTCGTGCCGCGAACGGTATCGAGCGCGGCTTGCGTCATCGGGAGCGGCATCAGCGTGCCCTCCGCGTCGTCGGAATTTTCGCGGTCATCCTCGGGACGACGACCGCGAGCAGCAGAATGATCGCTCCCGCGACCCAGGGCGTCGGATTCACGGTCGGGACGATGGCCTCGCCGAGCACCCGGCGGCGTAGCGTGGGAACGTACATGCCGACAGGCTACCGGCTACGGCCCCCTGTACGCCACTTTTCGGTCGGCGCGACCCGCGCGCCAGCCAGGGCCACGGCGGCCGCGTCGGCGGCGTGCTCGCTCAACCGGCCCGGCCAGGGCCCGATCCGCGCGAGAACCGCGCGCTTCACCTGCGCTTTGTCAGCCGTCCGGGGCAGCCCCAGGCACGCCCGCCAGGTCGCCGGCTCGATCTCGACGAGCGGCACGCCGTACTGCCACGCCAGCGCACGCAGGAGCCCGGTGACCTCGCGGACGGCCACCGCCTCGTCCGACGTGGTCCCGCGCTCCCTGTGCCCGGCCTGCGCGCGAGCCTGGGCCTCCACGGCGAGCAGGTCCGGGGGGCCGTCGATGGACACCATGATTTCGTGCACCCGCGCCCAGACGACGTGCAGCCGCGCAGCCAGAGGCTGCCCCGATGGGGTGCGGAGCGTTTCGAGCGCGGTCGCCTCCCACCGCTGCCCCTCGCTTCGTAACAGCGCCAGCCCGCAGGTTGCGTAACCCGGATCGATCCCGAGCGCCGTGGTCATGGTATCGTGCGTTCTCGATGCAGCGTCATCCCGCCGTCCAGTGGATCGTGTTCCAGCCCGTGCAGGGCGGCGTACACCTGCGCTGCGAGGCGTGCGGCGCGACCGCGACGCTCGTGCCGTCGCAGGCCGACGCCTTCAGCCGGCAGCACGCGCAGCATCGGAGCGCGTCCCCCTCACACCTCGGACTCGGGGACGTGGTCGCCAAGGTCGCGCAGCCCGTTGCACGGATGCTCGGGCGTCCCGCTAGCTGCACGCCGTGCGAACAACGCAAGGCCGCCTTGAACGCGGCCGTACCGTCGTTCTGGCGGCGCTGAGTCGGTGTTCACGGCTCAGCACCCGCCTCGTGCAGCGCGGCCTCCAAATCCTCCGGGCGAAAGGGGCCGAACGGAAACGGATCGGCGATGTTCAGCGAGGACCGCGACTCGACGTACCTGGCTTCCTTGAACTGCGTCATGGCGCGCTGCAAGCGGTCAGAATCAGTGGCCGATGCCGTTGGCACCAGGCCGCCACTCGGATCCGCCAGCGCCCCGACCACTTGCTCGCGCTCTGCCTGCTCCGCGCAGTAGGCGAACCAGTCGTCGGCCAGACTGATCACGGCACGCGCCATTTCGGCGTCCGTACCGCCTGCCCAGTCAGCAAGCAGTCTATGTCGCTGGGACTTCAGGCGTACCGACATGACCCACGCCAAATCAACCCAGCCGACCCCCGCCGGCTGCGCTACTCGCGCGCTCACCGTGGCGTTGCCGCCGGGCAGACTACGCTGCTCTTGCCAGATCACGACGACCACATCCGGCTCTGCCATGTCCGCTCAGAGCTTATCGATCCACTCGATGATGGCGCGATTGAAGGACATCTGCTTGCCCTCCTGCTTCGCGCGCTTCGCGCAGTGGTCGAGCAGCTTCGCTTTGTGCTCCCTTGCGATGCGGAGCGTGATAACCTCGTACTCCTTGACCGCCCCGTTCGTGGGCTTAGCCAGCCTCACCTTGGTGGCGGGCTTCTTTAGGGGACTCTTGCGTGCCGTAGCGGTTCTGACTGCCATGGCGCCACCCTAGCCTCTGGCAGCAGCGCCGTCAACCGTCTTGGCGAGGGGCACAAAACCGGCTATCTTGCCGGGTCAGGATGACCTACGAGTACCAGTGCACGGACCTCGGCTGCCAGCATCGTTGGGAGGCCGAGCAGAAGATCACTGAGCCCGCGATGACGGCCTGTCCGGCCTGCGGCAAAGAGACGGCGCGGAGGCTCATTTCCAAAAGCACGTTCGTGTTGAACGGACCCGGCTGGTTCAAGACAGGAGGCTACTGACATGCGAAAAGTAAGCAGCAAAAAACGAGTGAGCAAGATGCGCGTCGCGGCACGTGTGAGCAAGATGCGCGTCGCGGCACGTGTGCCCGAGCATGGCCACAGATACCGCGTGATCGCGCGGACCGTGCCGGGTGAAGAAGGCTCGGCCGTGGATGCGTACAGACGTGGGCTCGCGGACGGCATGTTGCTCGGCACATGGATGATCGATCAGGTGCAGCAAGCGCAGCGGCCGGAGCGGCTGCCAGCGAAGAAGAAGCGGCGCGCGCTCAAGCGTTCGTCGTCCTGATGCGCGCACCACGCAAAGACTGGACGATGATTGACGCCATGATCCTGACCGTGCTGCGTCGAGCAGGCCGTCCGCTGCGGAGCCGCGAGATAAAGCAGCGCGGCGCCATTCCGCCGCTGCACTTCGACGTGCGCTTGCAGGCTCTGAAGCACCGCGGCCTGATCGTGTGCGAGGGCCGCACGATGGGGGGCCGGTGGACGATAACGGGCTAGCTGTTCACGTCGGCATCACCGGGGAAGTTAAGGCGCGCGTACTCCCCGAAGTGCTCTCGCGCGGCAGAATCGTACGCTCTGGCAGCCGCACGCGGGTCGTCGTACAGGCCGAGGTGCAGCTTTCTGCGTTTGCCGTTCAGACGGTGTTCGCCTGCGCAGATCGCGACCTCCCACTTGCCGGCGTTCCTGTTCCAGCTAACTCCCTTGAAGCCTCCGCGTTTCTGGTTCTTGCTACTCGTTACGTTGGTCGCATTTCCGCGCGCGTCAGTGACCCGTAGGTTCTCCCTGCGGTTGTCGAGCGTGTTTCCAGAGCGGTGATCCACGACCACTCCGGGCTCGGCCTCCACTATGAAGCGGTGCAGCGTCAGCGACGTTGTCTTCCCCTTACGCCCTGGCGCAAGACGCACCGTTGTCTGCGCGTAAACGACTCCGGGGCGAGCCGTCTGTGTTTTGAGGTGCCACTTGTACCGGCTGACACGCTCGGCATCCTGATCGTCGATCAGCGCAACCAATCCCTGCGTCAGCTTCACCTCTGCCATGGCGCCATATTAGCTCAATGGCAGCACCGCCGTCAATCGAGCCACAGGGACGCGGGGTTCAGGCGGCGCGTCACGACAGCCACTGCCAGAGCGCGCCGGCCCAGCCTGCGTAGCCCGCGACCGTCGGTTGCACCCCGTCCGGGCCCCGCGGGAGCGTCAGCGCGGTGCCGGTGGGAAAGTACCAGGGCGATGGCCCGCGAGCCCGGACGCCCGGCGCGGGGAGCACGGGCGGCCCGATCCAGACCACCTCGGCGCCCGCGGCTCGGATGCCACTCAGCAGACCCTTGAGCGCCGCTGCCTGCTTGGCCCGCGCAGAGCTATCGGTTGCCGGCGCATCGAGCGAAACGACCACGAGCATCGGCTTGAACGTCACCACCTTCGCTGCAAGCTCCGGCCGGCCCACCCATTCGTCGGTGCGTAGCGCCTTGGTGCCGTTCGGGACGAGCACCGCGTCGAATGGCACCTTCTGCTCGCTCGCGAGCGAGCGCAACGGCGGCCCGAGCCCTGTCGCGAACACTCCGCCGACGAGCAGCAGGCGCGTCGCGCCCCCGGGCTGGATCTTCGGGCCACGGCGCACGAGGCGTGCAAGCCCGACGCCCCTGACTACCGCCAGTCCACCGTAAAGCCAGCGGCGTTCCATCGTCGCCGGGCAGAGTACCTGCCGCTACGGCGCGACCGCAACTTTTGGGTGCTGACTGCCCGCCCAAGCTATTCGGCAGCGACGGACGAGGTGCTGATGACCGGTCGCATCGCCTGCTCCGGCGTCCATCCGTCGCGGAGACGCTGCCATACCGTGCCGAGCCGCAACCCCGCGCGTGTTGCCATATCTCCCACGGTGAGCGTCTCACCGCCCACCACGTACGCGCGAACATCACGCCTGTTGCGACGCTGCTCTTTTCGAGTCGCCCATCGGCAGTTGCTCGGATCGTAGTTGCCGTCGTTGTCGATGCGATCGAGCGAATGGGCCGGTGATGGGCGCCGGCCCATGTCAGCCTTGATGTGGATGCGTCGTGTTATTGATCGTAACGGGCCGCATCGTGGCTAAAAAAGTGAGCCCTGTAGCGTAGCTTTCCGCTGTCGCCGTGATGTTATGGGCATGACCGTGTCCGATAGACGTTCTACGATCCGGCTGACCCACGCTCGTTCGATCTCAATCGCCACCGTCCGTCTGCCTGTAGCAAGCGCAGCGACAGCAGTTGACCCGGATCCGGCGAAGCAGTCGAGCACAATGTCCCCGGGGTACGTGGATGCTTCAATCATATGACGTAGCATGTCCTGCGGCTTCTCGGCGGGGTGCTTGCCCTCGTACGGTCGCACCGACGGGAAGTTCCACACGTCAGTGAACTCCATTTCTCCGTTCATGTTGAACGGTCGCACCACGTCCTCATAGGCCGGCATCGACAAGATGCGACCCGCACTCTCCAACACCTCGGCCAGCTTCCTGTACTGCTCGCGGCTGGGGATGTTCCGGCCCGTCTCCCAGTTGGAAATCGCGCCGCCGTGGTTGACCTCGCCATACTCGCCGGTCAGTTCAGTGAGGCGGTGGCCTGAGATTCCGGCGGCCGTGCGCATCTCGCGGAGGAACAGTCCGAGCGTCGAACGTCGCCCGCGCGAGAGCGATCGCGCTTGACCATCGGTCGCCTGTTCCAAAAAAAGGATCCGCTCTGAGTGCGGGTACCAACGGCGAAGTGTCTCCTTCGACATCTTTCCCTTCCAGCCGTCGTAGCCGGGCTCATTCGGTTTGGTCCAGGTGATGTGATTCAGGGGCTGCATAAATTCACTCAGCATCACCTCCAGACGAGCGGACATCTGCGTGGCGCAGAACACGTACAGCGCACCGTTCGGTCGCAAGATGCGCCTCCACTCAGCACCGTAGGTCTGCATCCACGCGATGTACTCATCGTCTTCCACGAAAGCCTTGTCGCCGTAGATGTTCGCCTTCTTGGTGGAGTGGTACGGCGGGTCGGTGAGCACCAGTGAAACGCAAGCGTCAGGCAAGAGCCGTAGCAACGGAAGTGAATCGCCGCACGCGACGGTGTGCCGCTTCGCCGAGGAAGCGACTGCGTCCGATAGGGCTCTGGTAATGTCCCCGAGAGTTCGGCATCGGCTCGCGTCTACGCCGACCGAACGGCCATCTGTCCGCGCGTCATCTGTCTCGGTGAGGGGCGATGCCCCGGAATCGATCGTCATCGGAGACTTGCCCTTGACCCCGCCGACCCGTGCGCGGCAACGGTCAATCGATCTGGACGAAAGGCAGCGCAAGCCATGCGGAGAGTGTATAGTCAACGCCGCAAGAGCAGCGCTTGTGTGGAGCGATAGGGGGGCGCTTCATAGCGAAGCCGCCTTCGTAGCGCGCTCAATGGTCG
>Ga0315275_10007913_pt1 | contig 10314 bp, 11 predicted proteins | sample YL17G03_0_MG_FD_205557 | JGI IMG/M metagenome (GOLD analysis project Ga0315275, IMG submission 205557) | Sediment microbial communities from Yellowstone Lake, YNP, Wyoming, USA - YL17G03_0 | ecosystem: Environmental > Aquatic > Freshwater > Lake > Sediment | place: USA: Wyoming | collected...
TTTGTCTCGGCGGGCGATTAGCTCAGTGGTAGAGCGCTTCCTTCACACGGAAGAGGTCGCTGGTTCGATACCAGCATCGCCTACCAATAAAATCAATGACTTATACTCCCTCTCCACCTTTTTTACCCCCTAAACTATATAGTTTTTATATAGTTTGTTGAGTGAAGCGCTCTGCCACTGAGCTAACTTTGTTTCCTAAAACATCGTCTAATACACTTACGGCCTTTGCCATGTGAGCCGGTGCAAGGTGCGAATATCTCAAGGTCATGGTCAAGCTCTTATGTCCTAAAAGTCTGGACACTGTTGTCAAATCGACCCCTCCCATTACCAACTGAGAAGCGAAGGTGTGCCGCAAGTCGTGAAAATGGAAATCCGTGATCCCAGCTTTCTTGCACGCGGTCTTGAAGCTCCTCTTTACATCGTCGTACTTTTTACCCGTTATAGGGTCATAGAAAACATAAGGAATATCGAGACGTCTTGTGAGGCTCGTTAACGTGCGTCTCACTGTGTCATTGATAGGCACTTCTCTCCGCTCACCGTTTTTTGTTCTGTCCAGCAGTATGAACCCGTGTCTGAAGTCTACATTGTCCCACTTCAAAGACAGTATCTCTCCTTTACGCATTCCCGTGTTCAGAGCGGTGACGATAATGGGCACAAGATGAGTTCCGCAGGCACTTATGAGGGCTTGGCATTCCTCTCTCGAAAGATACCTCATGCGCTTGCTGTCATCGCGTAGCGGCTTCACTTTTCTGATTCTCTTTAGCACTTCTTCTTCAACCATCTCCCATTCTACTGCCTTCGTGAACATTCTTTTCAGGACTCCTATAACTGTGTTGCAAGAAGAGTTCTTGAGTTTTCTGTCCATGAGTTCCGTCTGTAACTGCTCGACAAGCATCGTATTGAAGCTCCTCAGTGGCAGATTTCCGAATCTCTCAAGCAACTGGCTTGCAATATACCCTCTGTTTTTTGCCGATTTCTGCCTTCCGTTTGTCCATGCCAGATATTGCTGGACAAGTTCTCGAAATGTACATCTCCCAATTGTCTTCAGTTCAGGTTTCTTGCCCTCCCTGATAGACTTCTTACGCTGGATAAGGAGGTTCTCTGCATCTGAAAACTTGTTGCTTCCAGAAGATTCATACACTATCCTGCCATCAAGACCGGCATACCTTAACCACCAGTTTTTTGAGCCCTTCTGTTTATAGATTCCGCGTCTGGCCATTCTACTTTTTCACCTCCTTTCTTTTTTCTTTAATTCTGTTGCAAACGCTTAAATTATAACTCATATTCTGCCTAATCCTATTCACATCTTCTTAACTTATTGAATAACATAGGTTTTTTAGGCTTAATTGGATAGGTGCTTGCACAAGGGACTTTCATGTTAATAAGCCATGCGTCTATATCTTTCTTTCTAAAACGTAACTGCTTATTTCCTAACTTGAAGTGAGGAATCATCTTAAGATGAGTTTGCTCATAAACCCATTTCTTTGAAACCTCAAGGTATTCTGAAAGCCCTGCGACATCAAAGATAACATCGTCTTCTGTCGCTGCCTTATGCCTACCGAGCGTCGTGACCAAGGGCTTGATTCTCTCAAATAGGTCTTCAACTATACGATCTAAGAGCTCGGGGGGAAATGTCAGCTCAACTTTCATCTATCTGTCGCTCTCCTCAAAGCGAAGCAGACCGTTGAGCTTAAAAGATGCAATAATACCTTGTGCTGCCCACTGGTATATGGTGGAGGGCTTTGCCTTCACGAGATCGGCGACCTCTTTTACTGTTAAGAGTCTCATTTTATTCTTACAATCCTGATTCTTCCGGAAACATTTTCCACTTTGAAACGCCTGGAAAGAGGTCTGCGAGTATCAGGGTTTTGAGAATCGAGCGCATGTTCGTTCCCTTTCCTTCCGGCAGTAAGTTGACTGCAAGCATTTAGGGAGTGATCATGAGTACCAGAACTCTTGTACCCTTGTACCCATATATGTTCAGGTACGAGAGTACAAGAATATTTATAGGGGTCTCCCCGGCTTCCTTTGCAGTCCCTGTTCACCTTCTCTTCTTTTACCAGTTCTCTGAGCGCTGTCCGTTTCAAAGCGTTTCTTCCTTCAACCTCATTTGTGATTTCGGTTTCCGTTTTTGGTTCGCTTTGTGAGGATAGAAATTCCTGTATACTCGTCTTCAGGGTGCTTATATCCTCCCGCTCTTTGCTTTCCCCTATCTCAATTGTTCTGGTTTCTTTGTTGTAATGAAGGGTCGTTTCTTCCATGTCCTCTCCATAACGCTGAATGGTATGAATCGTTCTATAATGCTCGTGTCTACTCATAAGCATTAATGTATCTACGCTTGAGAAAATGGCTGTGCTCCCCAAAACAGAATCCCCCCCTTGCCTGTCGCCCTTTCCAGTATGGTGAACGCACAAAACATGAGCACCGGTATCTCTTGCGAGTCTCAGGATAGGTTCTAATGCTTGGGTCACTGCTACATAATCGTTCCCGTCTTTCACCCTGGTCATTCTAAACAGGGGGTCAATTATGATAAGCGAAGGATGCATTCTTTCAGCAATCTCCCTTATCTGTATCAAAGCATCTACGGGAGCCCCCCCGGCATAGATAAATATTTCCTCTTCCCCTGTGGCTCCCATATCTTCAAAATGACGTTTGACTTCGGCCCTCTTTTCCTCCAATGCCAGATAAATCACCGGCCCCTTATTAGTTTTCCTCCCGAGAAATGACTCCCCTCTCGCTACGCATTTTGCAAGGTTTCTCGCTATCGTGCTTTTACCAACTTTCGGTTTGGAAGCTAAAACAGAGAAGCCACCCATTGGCAATACCCCTTCAACCAGCCACGTCACGGTTTCTTCGGGTTCCTTTAGAAGTTCGGACAGCGGGATAAGAGTCATGTCAACTCGTTTTTCAGTGGCTTTAAATCTATGATGCATATCAAAAATGCTTTTGACTGTTTGCTCAATCTCCCTCCGGTCTGTCTCCGGCGGAAGATTGAGCTCATTCCACTGAAAGGCCATTTTAAGGCATTCTTGAAAACTCAAGTGATCGTTAACCCATGATCCAACAAGCCTTGTTAAGGAACCATTCCGGCTTCCTTTATCAACTCCCTGATACAGGTCTTTCAAAGGCACTTTTTCCTCTGGTTTCTGTGCAATAATGATTTCCGGGAGTTCCGCCAAGGAAAGATCATCGAGCCCCTTACCATTCACCCACTGATACTGCTTGCCTGAAGGATGAATGGAAGGAGGAGCTACGACATAGCCACCGTCGCCTCTTAAATCAATCTGTGGTAGATCGTCGCGCTTCTGAAAGTTGCGAACTCCCTCTTTATAACGATAATACGCATGGAAGCCCTTGCCTGTTGCGACTGAGGGAGTATCTGGAAAGTTGTTCCTTTCAGCAAATTCTATGGCTTCCTGACTGTCGAAGTCCACGACCACAATGCCGGAGACCTTTCCCGTGACAATGCCCAAATTGTTCTGAGTGCCGTCAGCAAACCAGATTTTAAGTTCAGCTTCTGAGGGTTTTCGATCTTGAAATTCTTTCCATGATGCTATCGCAGGTTTCTTGTCCTTTGGCCTTAGCGGGATTAGGCTGAAGCCTTTCGCAAGATACAACATAGCCAACTCCAGAATGGTTCTCCTTTTTGGTTGCCCCCTAAATTTAACTTTCAATCTCATCTCCTTTTTCGGCTTCTCCCAGAGCAACAAAAAAGGGAGAATGCCTTTTCCTTTCGGTTTATACATTCTCCCTTGAACTTCGGAGCTTTTAAAATCCTGTTATTTAGAATAGACGATTTTCATATTGTTAATAAAGTCTCATTTTGCCGATTTTTGCTGCGTTTTATGGCATTTGAACAGGTTTTGATTAATCTTGCGGCTTTTTTATAGTGATTTAGCTTTGTTTGTAATTACCCGTTGTCGCACAAGCGGAGCCTCACAAGGCGTCCTGCGAGTTTTGAAGATAGCAGATGGCAGAGAGCTGAAAATGATGTCTTGGAAACAATTTGTATTAGGTATACTTGCTGCCTTTTTCTTCGGCAAATAAACACATGAGGAACCTTAAGAGAAAATGCGGTGTCCACACAGAAATACTTTTGATAGTAAAAAAAACTGCGGATTTCCAGTATAACTTATTATCGGCAGTATGTCAGATTTGAATGTTTTAAAACATCATAGGGTGTTCTTCTTTTTCTTCCTTTTTGTCAGCAGTCTTAAACGTTGTCATTAATATATTTGGCATTTTGATTTGTTCACCATCAAGAAGTTTTTCAACTGTAAGTATTTGGATCTTGTCGTAATTAGTCCCGAACATTTCTTTATTGTAATAACCAGCTTCTTTTGCTTCTAAAAGCATAGGCTTCGTTACCTGTTCTTCAAAACAAACAAATACCCCTATGGCGGCTTTTTGCTTATTTACTACTTGCACAAATTCTCTCAAGTTTTTTACGTTAACATTCCCGCTTTTTACTTCAACGAGAATAATTTCTTTTTTATGGTTAGGTATATCAAAAGTCAGATGACCATCCCAGCCACCATCGGCGGTTTTTTTAGGATTATGGATACCCCCAAGCATTGCTTCGATAATCCAATCTTGGAATTTAAGCCTACCACCTATTACCCCTTGAGCAAGCAATTTAGCAGAATCAATGTCTTTTGGGAGACCGTCTATTTCATAAGTTTCCTTTATTTTCTTCCCATATGAGCTTATAAGCCGTCTTTCTATTAATCCTATTGCTAAGTGCGAAATATCTACTCCGATCCATTTTCTTTTTAGTTCTTCAGCAACTGAAATGCTCGTTCCACATCCACAAAAGAAATCAGCTACTACATCGCCAGGATCTGAACTTGCAATTATTATTCTCCTTAATAATGCTTCCGGCTTTTGGGTAGGATAGCCAAGACGTTCTTTAGCTTGTGAATTAATCACCGAAATATTCCAAACATCGCCCATATTAGCGCCCTTTAATTCTTCCTCTGGCGCAGGAGTTTTTAGTAGCTTGCCCTCAGATGTCACGATATTATGCATCCGTTCACCTTTCCATCGCTTATTGGTTTTGTCAGTATATGGAACCAATTGCAAATTAAAGGTGTGTAGATTTTGTGAACCTTTAGTGTAGAAGAAAATAATGTCGTGAAGGCCCTGAAACTTTTTAGCAGCTGCCGACCACCTATTGTAAGCCCATACGACTTCGTTCCTGAAATTCTTACTGCCGAAAATTAAATCGCAAACTAATTTTAAATAATGGCTCATATTCGGATCGCAATGAAGATAAAAACTGCCAGATTTCTTTAAAACTTTGTGCATGTAATAAATCCTAATTGCCATAGTTGTTAGATAAGAAACAGCGCTCTTGGAAATTCTTATCTTGTCTAAGCTTTCAAGGAAAGAGAACAAATCAAGGTCAATGTCCTTAAGTTCTTCCAGAGTATCTTTATATGAAATATTACTCCAAGTGTCTGCAAACGCTTCTTTTTGAGCTTTTGTGTCTTTTAGGTCAGCTTCTTCAAACAGGATGTTATAGTTTCTCTTTGAATTAAAAGGAGGGTCATTATAAATAAGGTCTATAAAACCTTCGGGATTTTCAGCTTGTAGTTTTTTTAAAACATCTAAACAGTCGCCGAAATATAATTTGTTCACAGCCATAAGTATATCATTTTTGAATATTTGAATTTAAGAGCAGGAATACTGCCTTGTTTCGTTCACCTACGAGCAAACATCACGAAGGTATTTCAATAACTGAGGATTATCAGGAGTAAAAATCACCGGCGATAGGAACGAGCGTCCGATGGATTGATTCATTAGGCATTGCCTCTTACTTACATTTGTAGATTTCAAAATTTATCATCATTATATTTACGCCCATCACCATTTGATTATTAGTACTAATAATCTTATAGGAATCTCCCCCAGCATCATGTGTATTTAACGTTACATAATAAATCAACGTATGGGGTTGCGTTTCTATATACATACTCTTTACAAATCTACAATTAGTTGTATCCGATACTGACGATATCCTCTGCATTTCTGGAGACAATGGCTGTCGTCCTGCACATCCTATAAATAAAGGGATCATAAGTAATGTACTAAGTAATAATAAACTTTTTCTAATCATCAATTTTAACTTTATCTTTTTGTTTGGGCTTTTCGTGATGCTGTCCTTTCAATTGTTATGGATTCCGTAAAGCACGGAGGGAAGATAAGACAGATTCTAAAAACTGAACTGATTCAGACAAAGCCATCTGTTCAATCTTAATGAGAGGCAAATTTTCCATGGACTTTCTATTTAGCCAAATTTCTACTTCTCCCGTTCTGAAATATGAACTTCTGCTCTTGTCATCATCCGCAAAACGCACTGTAACGGGGTTATTCTCCATTGTTTCATCTTTTGTTGAAGCAATTCTGAATGAAACTTCCATTTTATTTTCTCCTTTGTTGATAGTTTTTAATTTGCTGTTGATATTTCGGCTGTCTAACATTTATTTTTATGCTGATTATACATTTGATTCAAATATTATACACGTTAGGTTTCATTGTCAATCATTTCTGTGACTAAAACTGCCTAAGAAAACATGATTATACAAAGCAATATCCTGTAGGAATTATATGCATATTGCCGGTTGAACTATATACCTTTCAGGTTTAGCTTTCAGATGCGTTGTTCAGGAAGATGTCAACGATGGGTTCCTATTTCTCAGGATGACTGCTTCTGTATGTTATTTCTATTTTGTTTTTCATTCTATCCTTCAAAATTTTCTTATTAATAAAATTCTTCATTGTTGGCCACGAGCAATCATAAATCTTTGCCAACGACGCAATGGATACCTTCTTGTCCAGAAGGGTTTTGATCTCCGCCTCTTTATCGTCGAGCTTTGACTTGCCGGGCACACCTTTGGGACGGCCTAACTTCACACCTTCTTTCTTCTTTCTGGCAAGAGCTTCTTTCACTCTCTGCGATATGAGGTCTCTCTCAATTTCCATAGCCATGCAGAGCACCATCGTCATGATTTTTGACTGTATGGAATGATCAAGCTTGTAGTTGCCCTTGATCGCGTATACCCTTATGCTTTTTTCCAATAGATCACTGAGAAGCCTCATGATCTCCATCATGCTTCTACCAAGCCGGGAAAGCTCAGTAACGATAAGGATATCGCCTTGCCTGAGCGTCTCGATTGTCTTGCCTAACTCTCTATCCTTGTAGGACACCTTCCCTGATACTTTTTCCTCAACAAACTGTACATGCCATTTGTTCTTGTGAGCAAGATCAAGAATGCCGAACCGTTGATTCTCTAAATCTTGTCCCTCCGTACTTACCCTCAAGTATCCAATTACCTTCATTTTTTGGCTTTGTTTTGCCATCAAATCCCCCTTAAAACGTGGAATTAATATAAAAACCTATCTATTGACTTTATTATACTATATATTTAATAAGAAACATACTATTTTCTTATTAATATAATACAAAGGAAATATAATAGTTTTTATTTAATAGGGCTTCTAAAGGGGTTGTATCGTTCTTAATAAAAAGAATTAAAGAGAGAGGTGTTAATTTTGACGGCAAATTGACCCCTCACCCGGTTGCAGCCAGTTCTTCCTGAACTAAACACACCTGATACCTGATATAATGGTGATGATTACTATTAATAACGGAGGCATTAATAATGAGCTTAGGTTATGTCGAAGAATTAGCTCTGAGATATTTTGAGAAAAAAGGTTATCTATGTCATACCAATATTCGTTTCCAAATGAAGAAACAACAAACAGGTAAGAAAATTGCAGGATGGTCGGATATTGACTTAATTTCACTCCGACCCAAAGAATTTGCTATTGTGCAATGTAAAAGTTTCCTGGGAACTGAGAAATCGACAATTATCGAAAAAAAAATAAAGTTATGGTTTGAAAATGCTATCGTTTTCATAAAGGAAGACGAAATCTGGAAATACTGGCTAAAGGGCAGAAAAATTAGGAAAATATTGATTGTTGATTTTTCAGTTAAGAAAACAGAAGCTGCTCTCAAAAGAGATGGAATTGTAATACTACGTTACAGTGACCTCTTATTTGAATTACTTAATTTATTAAAATCTGGCGCAAAAAGAAAAGGAAAAGAAGACGACGTAATTATCAGACTGCTGTGCGCAATGTTGGATATGGATATTATTAAGGTCTGAAGCATATTCGTTAATGTATGCTTACTTTTTAAGAAATGAGAAAAATACAAATATCAATCTTTATAGTATGCCTTCTCATATTAGGGTGTCGCAATAATTCATTTAAACACGGGGCAGAACCTGATGGATTTAGAGGAATCAAATGGGGGACTGATATATCCACGATTAAAAATATGGAATACATTAAAAGTGAGGAAACATTCCTCGGTGAAGTAGAAGATATTTATAAACAATCTGGTGATGAACTTGTTATTGGTGATGCAAAAATAGAAAGCATAGAATATTCGTTTTGGAATAACAAATTTTTTGAAGTAAGAATATTGGTTATCGGCTATGAAAACTGTGAGGCTTTGAGACATTCAGTTTTTGAGAAATTTGGTGAAGTGTCTAAAATAAAAGCCGGAACTAAAATATTAAGTGATACCTATGAATGGGCAGGGGAAACAACGCGCATCAATTTATCAAGTGGCACAGTTTGCAGTTTATCGATGTATTCTGACGAAATCATGTTGACAATGGTAGAAGCAGGGCGTCAGAGAATCAAGGATAAAGCTAAGGAGGGAGCGGAAAAGGGCTTCTAAAAAGAACGATTGGAGAACCCATTTCTTGATGAAATCCTCAACTTTCATACTTTCTTAATTGTGTCGATCAGTAGGTGAGGTCACCTTCTCAAAAACTTACTGTACTGAACGATTTACAATTTGTAAAAAGAGTGATATATTTGAATCGGCAATACGCAATGTAAATTTGAAAGGAGAGAATGAACCATGGCAATCAAAAAGGCTGATATAGAGAAAATGAATGAATTGTTGGCGAACGGCTCTACCATTGCCGCAATTCAAAGAAAGTACCCTAAATACGAGTACTGGGAAATTTACTGGGAGGTGAAGGACTATAGTTTCTTGGGGAAAAAAAGGAAAATCACTAACCGGATTTATAAAATCGCGAAATCAAAATCGCCCCAAGAACGTCGTGACCTTGCAGGTGAAACGAAAGAACTCCTTGATGAGCTCTATTCACAACTGAAAATTAACAGCAAAAAGCTGATTGAAATCGACCGGGTGCTCCGAAAATAAATGTATAACATAGGGCCGGACAATATGCTCGAGGAAAATGCCCGCTTAACTGTCACCCGGACGCTAAACGATTCAATTGCAAATCATTACTTATTTCGTCTTGCAGATTTTGCTTATGTGTAGGTGGACTCCGCACGTTGTTAACGACCATTCAGTTCGAGCAATTTATAAGCCCTTAAACCTACTTAAATCGTTCCGTAGGCTTCCCGTGGCAGCCGTAGGGACGATTTCAATGCCTTACCCTAATAATCCCTCTTGTGCCCCTAACGAAATCTGCTTTTTTCTCGCCACTAATTCCGCCATTTTCTTTGCTCATAACCATCATTTCTTCTTTAGTCCTAACTAAGGAGAAACTCAGGCCGTTCAATTTTTATCAAAATGATAGCAATTATGAGTCCGTCAGGGCACAGTGGAAAATAGGGGGTTTCTTCTTAGTTCACAGTAAGGATCAAAGTGCATTGATCGTCGATCTACCTATATACTGAACTATATAGTTGACATACAGAAATATACGGAAAGATAGGGTAAAGCTCCCCGATGCAAGTCTTTCATAATGTATTGAGAGGGAAGTATAATATTGATTTTACCTTCAAACGTGCTATCCGTTTCTATTATTCACACGGAAGAGGTCGCTGGTTCGATACCAGCATCGCCTACCAATAAAATCAATGAATTACCAGTCTTTACCATCAGCGTTATCCGCCAAATTGTGCTAATTTTGTGCTAATCGTTTTTTCGTTGAGTGCATTATCCGGATGCTTACTACCACCAATTCCTATGAAGGTTGCCATTTCCTACGCAACAGCATACGGTTTTATTCTGTTAAGTGTTTCAGCCATTTCGTCCTTTGCAACAGCCAGATCGTAGTCAATCTGCAACCGTTCCCAAAACCCATCACTCAGACCGAAAAAACGAGACAGCCGGAGCCCGGTGTTCGTGGTGATAGCACGCTTGCCGGCTATAATTTCTCCGATCCGTCTTTGGGATACGCTAATTTCTTTTGCAAGCCGGTATTGTGTTAGCCCCATAGGCTTTAAAAACTCTTCCATCAGAATTTCGCCTGGAGT
>Ga0315275_10007914_pt1 | contig 10313 bp, 9 predicted proteins | sample YL17G03_0_MG_FD_205557 | JGI IMG/M metagenome (GOLD analysis project Ga0315275, IMG submission 205557) | Sediment microbial communities from Yellowstone Lake, YNP, Wyoming, USA - YL17G03_0 | ecosystem: Environmental > Aquatic > Freshwater > Lake > Sediment | place: USA: Wyoming | collected...
TTTCGGGGGCGAACTGCCGCATGACCTGGCCAGCCTGCGCAGCCTTCCAGGAATCGGTCGGTATACGGCAGGAGCGATCGCTTCGATTGCATTTGGCATGGACACTGCTACACTGGATGGGAACCAGAAAAGGATCCTAGCCCGTGTATATAATATTGATGAGGTTGCGAACGAAGCAACGGGAGAGAAGATTTTATGGGGGATCGTGGAACGAATCATGCCCAAGGGACGAGCCGGGGATTTCAACCAGGCCATGATGGACCTTGGTTCGATGGTCTGCCTGCCGCGCAAACCATTATGCATGCTTTGTCCGATTTTAAAATTATGCAAGGCGCAAGCCCTTGGTTTACAGGAACAACGGCCGGTGCTGCGACGAAAGGCAGTTGTGCCTCATCACACTGTTACGGCGGCTGTTATAAGAAGGAAGGGAAAAGTATTACTGGCAAAACGCCCGGCAGGAGGATTGCTGGGTGGAATGTGGGAATTTCCCGGAGGCAAGGTAGAAGAGGATGAAACACTCGAAACCTGCCTAATTCGCGAGATCAGGGAGGAACTTGGAATTAGAATTGTCGTTGGCAAGACATTTGGAATATACCGGCATGCCTACTCCCACTTTCGAATCACCCTGCATGCGTTTTTATGCAGCGTGAAGTCAGGCGAACCGAAGCCAATCAAGGCAGCTGAATTGGCATGGGTCATACCGGATAAATTAAGCAACTACCCGATGGGAAAAGTGGATCGGCTGATCGCAAAGCGACTGCAATGAACGAGGAAGAGTTCCGAATCGCAAGAATATATATGGTTCAAAAGCAGATCGCAGCCCGAGGTGTGCTGGATCCATCTTTACTGGCTGTCTTCGAGTCAGTGCCGCGGCATCGATTTGTCCCCGCTGACGAACTTGCCTGGGCGTATGCGGATGGACCTCTTCCGATCGGGCATGGACAGACGATCTCCCAGCCTTACATTGTTGCCTTGATGACCGAATTGCTGCAAGTGAAGAGCAGCCATCATGTCCTGGAAGTAGGGACCGGTTCCGGTTACCAGGCAGCCATCCTTGGCAGACTGGCAAATGAAGTGGAAACCATTGAAGTAATCCCCGACCTGGCTGCCAGCGCTGCGGGCACACTCGCAGACCTTGGGTATACCAATGTCCACGTTCACTGCGAGGATGGGTCACTTGGCTGGCCTGAAGCCAGCCCTTATAACGGCATCCTGGTGGCAGCGGCAGCCCCCGCTGCCCCGAAACCTTTGCTTGACCAATTAAAGGATGGCGGTCGCCTGGTGATCCCTGTGGGAGATCGCGGATACCAACAGCTTGAAGTCTGGCAGCGGAAAGGGGAGGAATTCGAGCGTCAGGTGAACCTGGCAGTGGCATTTGTACCCTTACGTGGAAAATATGGCTGGAGGATCAGGTGATTATCCTGGCTCACAGATCGATTTTTATTAAGATGATATCCAAGGATTTGCAGACCAGGTTTAAAAACCTTATTCGTAAATCGAAATGACAGGAGAAAAGGAGCAAACATCATGGCTAATTATGGTCAACTCATCAGCGTCCTGCTGGAGCATTCCCAACGGTTCCTCGATTTCTGGAATCTGCAACTGGTGATCGCACTGGGGGTGATAGGATTTTGCATTGCGAACCAGAAGATCGTTTCCAGGATTGGTGTCCGCCTGCTGATCTCACTTGTCTTTATTTCCATAGCCATTTTCAGTGTTTTTTCTCTCAGCGCTCACCAGGCCCGGGAGGTCAAGTTGTGGAATGCACTGGAAGCCCATGTGGCAGCCACACCGGGTGAATTCATCCCCGAAGATGCCGCCTACATCGATTCCCTGAAACCGACAGCCTTTCCAATAAAGGCAGGCGCAATCGTGGTAGCAGATCTCCTTGTTGTCCTGGTGGTCTGGTTCAGCCCGATGGTCGCTGAGAAATCGTTCCAAATTCCTGGAACATCGTAATATGAACGGCAATCTAATAATTACCATTCTTCTCAGCAACTTTCGTGAGAAGACCATTCCCCCGATATCATAATTTCTTCGCATATAAATATTAACCTGGATTCTCATCCAGGTTAATAGCCATGCAGGAAATGTGGAGCAGGAAATTCAGGCAGGGACTATTTATCTAGTAGATTCCTGTCATTCTTCCCCGGTCAGTAACTTCAACCGCTCCCAGGGTTTCAGATTCGCATCATCCGCCAGGATGGTTTTCAACTCATACATCTCGTCACGCAGAGCGGCAGCCCGTTCGAACTCCAGGTTCCTGGCAGCCTCTTTCATCTGCTTTTCCATATCAGCAATGACCTTCTGCAGCTCGCTGCGTGAGGTAACATCCTTGTGTTTTCCGGTTTTGTACTCTCCCCTCATTTCTGAAACAGCCTGCGGCGTTAATTGATCGGTCAGATCACGGATGGCTTTGTGGATGCTGACCGGAGTGATCCCATGTTCCTGGTTGAACTTGACCTGCTTGGCGCGCCGCCGGCTGGTTTCATCGATCGCCCGGCGCATTGAGTCGGTGATACGGTCAGCGTACATGATCACCCTGCCATCAATGTGACGGGCTGCACGTCCGGTGGTCTGGATGAGGGCGGTATCCGAGCGCAGGAAACCTTCCTTGTCTGCATCCAGAATGGCTACCAGCGACACTTCCGGCAGGTCGAGACCTTCCCGCAGCAGGTTGATCCCCACGACCACATCAAACACTCCCAAACGAAGATCGCGTAAAATGCCTACCCGTTCCAGGGTTTCCACTTCTGAATGCAAGTAATGCACCTTGATACCGAGTTCCATCAAATAATCAGCCAGGTCTTCTGCCATGCGTTTTGTTAATGTGGTGACAAGAACCCTCTGCCCGTTCTCCACCCGCGCCCGGATCTCCTTCACCAGGTCGTCCACCTGACCTTTGGTTGGACGGATCTCCACCTCAGGATCCACGAGCCCTGTCGGGCGGATGATCTGTTCCACCACCTTGTCTGCACGGCCCATTTCATACGGGCCGGGTGTGGCAGATGTGTAGATGGTGTTCCCCATCACCTTTTCGAACTCGTCGAACTTGAGCGGGCGGTTATCTAGGGCGGAAGGCAGGCGGAAGCCGTATTCAACCAGTGTTTCTTTGCGGGAACGGTCCCCATTGTACATGCCGCGGATCTGCGGGATGCTCATGTGGGACTCATCGATCACCAGCAGGTAATCGCTGGGCATGAAATCCATCAAGGTCCAGGGGTGTGTACCTGGCGGGCGCTGGTCGAGCTGGCGCGAATAATTCTCGATCCCCGCGCAAGTACCCACTTCCCGCAGCATCTCCAGATCGTAGCGTGTCCGCTGTTCGATCCGCTGGGCTTCGATCAATTTCTCGCTGGACTTGAAGAATGTCACCCGCTCTTCCAGTTCCCTTTCAATGTTGGTGATCGATACCTTGAGCCGTTCATCACCTGCCAGGTAATGCTTTGCCGGGTAGATATCCACCTGCTCCGGCTCGGAAAGGATCTCGCCGGTCAACGGATTTACCTCGGTGATGCGTTCCACTTCGTCCCCGAAGAAAGTGATCCGGTAACCGCGTTTATTCTCATAGGCCGGGATGATCTCCAGAGTATCGCCTCTTACCCGGAATGTTCCGGGATGCAGGTCGATGTCATTACGCTGGTACTGACCATCCACGAGTTGACGGATCAGGGCATTGCGGCGGGTGATCTCACCGACATGGAGTCCCACGACGCCCTTGCCGTACTCTTCCGGATTCCCCAGACCGTAGATGCAGGAGACGGAGGCAACGATGATGACATCCCGGCGGGACATCAACGCAGTGGTCGCTGCCAGCCGTAGACGTTCAATCTCCTCGTTGATCTCGGTCTCTTTTTCGATAAACAGGTCGTGGCGCGGGACGTAGGCTTCCGGCTGGTAATAATCGTAGTAGGAAACGAAGTAGGAGACTGCGTTCTCCGGGAAGAACTCACGGAACTCGGCATACAATTGAGCAGCAAGGGTCTTGTTATGAGCCATGATCAATGCCGGTCTCTGCACCTGCTGGATGACCGAAGCGATGGTGAAAGTATTGTGGACAAAAAATCCTCCAGTTCCAGCCAGAAAGGTCTCAGCGCCTGGAACAGAGAGATCATAAACGAAAGGGTGTTCATATAAAGCAAGGGAAACGGATTGTACGCGCGTCCAGCGCACACGACACAAACTTCGGAGAGATAACCATGTTTGACGCCAGGAATCGTCCATAGCATCTTGGAATTTTTCGAGTACGGCAAGAATACTCAACAATGAGGTATGTTGGGGTAAGCGTTTCCCGGTTTCAATAAATTGAACCGCACCCCGTGAAAGGCCAGCCATTTCTCCAAGTTGTTTAGCAGTTAATCCACAGGTTGTTCTTAACGACCGTAATAACGAACCATCTAGGGGCACCACTTCCACATTCGAGTTGGCGACCTTTCCCATTTGCCTAACAAGATTTTGCGCTTTCGGTTCTAAAGAAAAACCGATGTTTTCCGTAAAACGCTGCAGATCTCTTTGACCTGAAATAGTTATCTGAAAATACCAATCCCCAGCATGATCAGAGTTTGTCGCTCTTTTCCATCGGCGGCTTATTCTGCCCCAAATTCCAAATCGAAGCAAGGCATAAGCCAGATCAGAAGCCAAATGTTCGCTAGCTGTCATAGCGGTCACATCGCTGGAATGACCGACAGTGCCATCGCCATCGAAATAGGCCCGTAGCAGAATCGCGAGGTCTTGATTCGATAACCGTGTCCAGAAGAATGGCAATCTTTTCTCTCGGGCAACTGAACCGCATAATCGAGCGAACAGGCGCGTCAATGCGGTTGAAGAAATCTGAATGTCAGACGATCGCCGAACACTGCATGGAATTCCCAACTGATTAAGCGCTATCTGAATAACTTGGCGCACTTCTTCTTTGCGATTCGCAAGAATAATATATCTTTTCTGCGAATTTCCTTCTGCAATGTAATACCCGACTAAGAGTAAAAATTCTGGGGTTAAACGAATTCGGGCTGGAATTCGATTGTGAGTCAGTTTACCTCCTACCGATGCTTCATGAATATCCCATAATCCTCCCAATTGATTTGTTTTACCCAGAAGAGACATGAAGGTATCCAACAGAATCCCACGTCCACGCCTTCCATTACGAATGGCTCTTAGCTTTGCGGAAGGTGCATGTAAACCTTGAGCAGTCAGGGTTTTGAAAAAAACATCCCTATTCTTTCCGGTGGCGTAATGTAAAATCGAACTGGGTGACTCGACAAAAAGCTTCTCACCACATAGAACGGGAAAAACATCCAATTCCTTTAAAGGCGTTCCATCAAACGGAATATTCTCTGGCAAAGGGATATAATCTCCGGCACAGACATCCGCTGTTTTTTGCAAGACCATTTTTCCACAACGTAACACCCATACATTGTGATCTCCTGTCAGTATCGCAGAACGACCGCAATCCGTTTTTAGGGAATACATATTTCCAGGGGAGGTATGGCGGGTTAGTGCACTGATAGGTCGCAACTCAACCTGACAAGTATCAGGTTGAATAGCTAATGTAGCATAACGTCCCATAACATCCAACGATAGGGTATCACCTTCCGAATGGCGTGGAATATCAGAGGCAACAAGCGAATCGATCATTTCTCCAATTTTACAAACTTGTGGAATCCAGACCCCATTCTTAAATTCTGAGATGAAAATCATTTCCGAATACCCCAGGCTTTTCCCGGTACCGGTTGCGCCAAGTAAAACCTGGTGTTTGAGCCCGCGGTTAATGCCATCCACAAGGAGGCGGATCGCTTCCGGCTGGTCACCGGTGGGTTGGAAGGGGGCGTTTAATTTGAAGTCCATGAGGGATCCGTTGAATGTGCAATGGAAACATGAATTCTTTATAAAAAACCAATTATCCAAGTATGAATGCGTGAGGAGTATAGAACAAATGGGCGAAAACAGCAAGGGACAAATTCAATCATTTCACCAATATATAGAAAATCAAACCTCCTTCATCCAGCCAGGAGTTCTGACTAATGGAACATCTCTGATTGGTAATAACAACCTCGTCCAGGATTTGAACTTAGAACCTAGCGGTTGCAGGTCTGAGTTCTATCCGCCCTCATCTGCATCTTCTGGAAGAGCCAGACACCGATGCTGAAGTACAAAACCGAAAGCAGGGTCAGGGCTGTAAGTTCGAAGACTACATCCTTCAAGCCTGCCCCGAGGGTGAAGATCTTGTTTAGAGCGACGACGGCGTGGGTGGGAGGGAGGAGATCGGGAAGGGCAAAGCTGTGCCCAAAGAGAGTGAACAGCGTGTAACGCGGCAGGGGGAAGGCCGCACCGGTGAGGAACATCAGGAAGCCAAGTGGGAAATTGGCAATGACAAAGGCCTGCGAGATGGTCTTTGAGAAACAGGCCACGATCAGGCCGATACCGATAATGGACAGACTAGTGATGGCAACTACCAGGAACGCCAGCCAGATTGGTCCCTGACTTCGGAAGCCGAAGCCCACTGCCGTTGCAAAGGTCAACAGCACCGCACCGACCGAAACCAGTCCCAGCCAAAGTGATGTTCCGCCCAGGTAGTCAAAGGAAGTCAGAGGCGTCAGGCGCAAGCGGCGCAGGGCACCCGATTCGATGTCACGCATCGGGGTCATGGCGGCTTGGAATATCATCAGCACCACTGCCATCACGAATAGCCCGGGTACGTAATTCTCGAACTCGCTGCGTGCTGCCGAAGCGCCCAGCGGGATCTCCACCAATTCCACCGGGCGGGGAGCGTCGGTGAATGCTTGGGAGTAGGCGTCTGCGGCGGTCATGGCCATCACGGCTGCCACGGTGTAATATGGATTGGTCAGGTCGCCGATGAATGTCAGGTCAGTGCTGGCACTTATATCGCCAGAGCGGAAGGCAGCCAGTTTTGTTGAGAAATCAGCCGGGATGATGACCAGCGCGGCCGCAGCCCGGTTACGCAGTTTTTGGTCAGCGACTTCGCGGTTCTCCACCAATGTCACCTTCAATAAGGGACTGCCATTCTGGTATGAAAGATCGCGCAAACCTGCCACCACATCCTCTCCGGCAGCAAGGATTGTCCCGTTCGCCAGGGTCACCGGGGCATCCTGATTGATGACCAGCACGCCGTAGGATGTGGTGCCGGTGCTGCCGGTCATCACGTAGTAGATGAAAACGAACAAAGGTGCGAAGACCAGACTCAGGCAGATGACCCAAAGGTCACGCTTTTGCTCACGGACACTCTTGATGAAAACCTGCCAGAGCCTCATTCGCGTAATCTCCTTCCGGTCAGCGAGAGGAACACATCTTCGAGCGAGTTGGCACGTAGACGCACGTCAGAAGTTCTCACGTCTGCCTCACGCAAGGCCTGGAGCAGTTCGGGCAGGCGCTCAATCAAACCGCGGCCGCGCAATGTCAGTGTGTGGTTGACGGTGGAGACACTAGCAAAGAAACGCGCCGCGATAGCTGGAACAAGGGACGAGATACTGGATGAGCCGGGAGAAGCATCCCCAGAAAACTCCACCTCCAGCACATCACCTTCACCCACAGTGCGCATGAGATCTTCGGGCGTATCCACCACCAACAGTCGCCCGTGATCGATGATTGCCACCCGATCGGCAAGGCGCTCGGCTTCGTCCATGTTGTGGGTTGTCAAGATGACAGTCTTGCAGCGGGCCAGTGAGCGGATGTACTCGCGAACCAGAACACGGCCCTGCGGGTCGAGACCGGCTTCGGGTTCGTCGAGAACGAGGATTTCCGGATCATGGACAAGAGCCAGCGCTAAATTCAGGCGGCGTTTCATGCCCCCTGAGAGTTTCCCGGCGAGCTCATTGGATTTGGCGGAAAGGCCGAGCGCCTCGAGCAGGGCTCTGCCGCGCTGGCGGGCGATTCGGGGAAGGACACCGTAGAGGCTGCCGATGTATTCGAGTTGTTCCAGACCGGTGAGTTTTTCCCACAAGACGGCCTCCTGCGGGCAGACGCCGACGCGGGCGCGCACAGCTGGTGCTCCCCCATGAATGGATTGCCCGTGGATAAGCACACGTCCGGCATCCGGTCTGAGCAAGCCGCACATCATCGAGATGGAGGTGGTTTTGCCGGCACCGTTGGGGCCAAGGAAGCCAAAGATCTCCCCCTCATGGATTTCGAGCGAAAGATCGTCCACGGCAATCAGTGAGCCGTAACGCTTCGTCAGATGTTCGGTTTGGAGGACGGTGGTTGGCACAATACCCTTTCGTGAAATTTGGAATACTTTGCATTTCTTGTTTGCACTGCCATCCCCATTGTAATATAAGTGCTACAAACAATGGCGCCAAAGCATACACCCATAGTGGGAACATAGTAGTTTGGAAACCGGGGATAAATGTATAATAAAAGGGATAAATAATACAGATCTACAGGATCGAGTTCTCGGAGACAATTCATGCCAAAAACCATTCCGTACGCAATCATTTATATTGTATTAGGATTACCCCTCGTTGTCCTCTCCTTTATTCCCAGGGTAAAAGAAAAGCTGAAAGGCAGTCAGGGGATATTGCTTTTATGCGGGGCATTCCTGATCATTAGTGGGATTTACTATTTGTTGAGGATCTTGTTAAGATGAAACATGATACTGTGGCGTTTCATCAGTGAAGAGAATCTCAATTAAGTATACCCCCCGTCTGTTGCAGGCGGGGGGTAGCTTAATTCATAAGCAAGTATTGTTTTCTGATTACGGATTGGGAACACCAGACGGTTTATCCCTGTAGCTTCCTCCCCAGGAATTGATTTCGCAGTTCACAGTCTCATTGCTGATGACGACCACATTAAAGGAACAGGCGCCTTTATGACCGGAGGAGTCATAAGCAATCACCTGATAATGCCCGGGGATCAAATAACTGCTGCTCATCTCAAAATAGACCTGGCCGGGAGCCGAGATCATGTAGGAATAATTGTAAGGTGGTTCCTGGAGGAAAGCGACGATAGCCAGGCTCGGCAATGAGCCGTAAGGATACCCGGCGATGCTTCCCCCGATCGAACCCGGGGAGGAAAGGGGTGTCTTGGTGGGACCGGTGGTTTCGGTAGGGAAGAGGGTATCTGTGGGATTGGTTGTCTCGCTGGAAGTGGGGGGATTCGTAGTCGCAGTCTCGCCACCCGAAGGCGTCTCTGGTGTGGTGCCCGGGGTTTGCAGGGCCTCCTGGGTCATCGCCACCAGGGTCAATTCCACGCTGGTGGCAAGAATACCGGGTTCCTGCGTGACAATCTCCACCTTGGGCAGGTTGCAGGAGGCAAGGATAACTACGATTAGAAAGGATAGGACGAGGCGAGGCAGGTTTGGTTTCATTTGTACAGGTACTCCTTCAGATTTGACAACGGGGCGGATGAATTTTCACCGGGAATAAAAACGCAATCGTCACGTCCACAATAATAGAGTTTATTCCAACGATCCAGGGCACTCCTCCAGGCGGATTGGATGCGTTCCGACCTGTCCATTTCCTCCTGGTATTGCTTCTGGATTTCCTCTTTTTGAAATCGTTTCTTCTTTACTGACCGTCTCACCAGGAAGATACCCAGGGCGATCAAGGCGATCCCACCAAGCAACGAAATAACACCGCTAACCAGCCCAAGGAGACCATACACCACCGTCTCCTGGGTAAGATCCCCCGCAGAATTGAACAGCATGAGGATGCCTCCCAGCATCATCAATCCGATAACAAAGGTAACAATTAACAGGGCTACACCCCCGAGGATGATAAGTATCCCCCAGGCGGAGGAAGCCAGGCGAGGTGGAGGAAATCCCTGGGAATGCAGATTTGGATCAATAATGGGTTGTTCGGGTGGCGCGAGCCGCTGGCCGAGAATGGATACCTGTTTGCGGGTAAATGGAACTGACCTGGCGATCACCTGCTGCTTCCCCTGTCCATCAATCACAACCTCATTCTTCTGCTCCATGCCCGATATTTCCTGGGACTGGCTGGCGATGACCGCGGTCACTTTCTCGGACTTATCGTTGCGGCCACATTGCGGGCAGCGGGCATAGGCCTCGAGCGTGATTGCGCCGGCCTCATGCCTGACAAGGTGCTCATTCCCACAATGCTGGCAGGTCATCGTGGATGCCTTGGGCGATACCTGTAATTTGCCACCACAGGAAGGGCAAAGCAGCGATATGAGATCAGCCATGATGGTCTCCCAAGTTTAAGATGCCTGAATTATAGAACAATTATCTCCTGATTACCATTCACTACTCAAGATTGTAAATGGAAAGGTACATCGATGACCACGCGTTCCATTCCTGGTTTTCTGCGCCGGTATAGGAGAGCCGCTTTGATCAACCAGGC
>Ga0315275_10007917_pt1 | contig 10313 bp, 7 predicted proteins | sample YL17G03_0_MG_FD_205557 | JGI IMG/M metagenome (GOLD analysis project Ga0315275, IMG submission 205557) | Sediment microbial communities from Yellowstone Lake, YNP, Wyoming, USA - YL17G03_0 | ecosystem: Environmental > Aquatic > Freshwater > Lake > Sediment | place: USA: Wyoming | collected...
CGAACGGTTCTGGAAGCTGCGCGACACCGACCCGGCCACGCCCGCGTACGAGTTCAAAGACGAATATTTCCGGAGGATCGAGCTGGCGAACGAGATGTTCACCGGCGAGCCGCAGCCCGGCTGGCTCACGGACAGGGGCCGGATCGCCATCCTTTACGGCGAGCCCGCGCGCCGCGAGCCGCCGGCGCCTCCCGCGGGAAAAACACGACCGTGCCTGGAAACCTGGCACTATGACGGTTTTCAGGTCGTTTTCTCCGACAAAGACTGCAGCGGGGACTTCACCCTGACGACCCGCGACCTGGGGCCGATCAGCAGGCGGAATATCGCCGTCGTCGCCCGCTCCCGCAGCCGCCGGGAACCCCGGCGCCTTCCTTTCGACGTCGAGATCCATATCCTGAAGACGCCGATCCAGGGGAACAAGATGGACGGCTTCGTCCGGCTGGAGATGCCCTACTCGCAAATCTGGTTCGACTTCAGGGGAGGGAAGTTCGAAACCGCCTTCGGGGTGGAGATGGAGCTCGCCGACAGCCGGAAGGTCGTCCGCTGGAAGTTCAAGAACAGCTACCCGGTGAGTCTCACCGCCGCGGAGTTCAAAGACAAGCAGAAGGAAAAGTTCGAGATCACGGTTCCGATGACCATCGAGGGCAACGTCGACGAGCTGCGCGCCGGAAAATGTCATCTGTCCATCATCATGGAGAATGAAACCAGCAAAGAGCGCATCCGCAAGGTGGCCGAGTTCAGTCTCTGAAGCAGCCATCCGTAAAGAGTGGGTGGCGGCGGCGATGGCCTTTCTGGCCCTGCTGGCCGCCGCGGGCGCGGGGTGCCGGGCAGGTGCCCTGCGGCGCTCCCTGGCCCCGGACCACGCCGAGTTCCTGTCGAAGGCTCAATACATCATCACCCGTTCCGAAGAAAAGATCTTCCTGGAACTTCCCGCGCCGCAGAGGGACGCCTTCATCGCCGAGTTTTGGAAGCGCCGCGATCCCGACCCCTACTCCGCAGAAAACGAATTCAAGGACGAGTACTTCAGCCGGCTGGCGACGGCCGACCGGCTGTTCGCGGGCGAGGGCAAGCCCGGCCGGCTGACCGACCGAGGGCGGATCCACATCCTGTTCGGGCCGCCTCTCGACAGGATCATCAATCCCATAGGCCACGGCTCCGACATTCGGTGCTCCGAAGTCTGGTACTACGGCGGATTTCCGGTGGTCTTCCGCGACCCGAACTGCCTCGGACGCTTCGATTTGGCGACCACCGACCTGAGCCCGATCCGGGAGTATCACGTGATTTACAGCCAGGAACTCAACGAGGCCCAGGACAGGGCCCGGATAACGTACACCAGGAAAAGGGAGCCGTTCGGCTTTCGCGGACGGGTGAGGCTCGCCGGCGCCCGGCCCGGCCGGGTCGAGGGCGTCATCTCGCTGAGCATTCCTTACGCCGGCATCTGGTTCGAGGAGCCCCAGGTCGGCAGCCTGCTCACCACTCTTGAAGTCGAAATCGATCTCCGGGATGACGCGGGCATCTCCCGCTGGACGTGCCGGGAGTCATTCGATATCAGCGCGCGGACGGAGATTCTGGAGCAGGAGCAGGATTCCGCTTATGCCCGGGACATCCCCTTCGGCCTGGCCGGAAATAGGGATGAAATGCGGCAGGCCAAGCTCAGGTTCGAGGTCCGGCTGAGGAACCGGATGGGCGGGGAAGAAACGCGAAAAACCCTCGCTTTCCCGCGGCCGACTCACTGAGCTTGATGACCGGGACGGGGACAGAGCCGTCAACGTCGTCGGGCGTGCCGGTCCCTGGCCCAACACGCTGAGCCGATGAGCCCGGCGTCGTTCCCCAGGCTGGCCCATTCGATCGCGCAGCAGGCATAGGACGCCGCGTAGCTCCGCCGGGCGGCTTCGGCCCGGGCACCGGCGAGGATCAGGCTTCCGCTCGTCATGATCCCGCCTCCGAGGAGGATCTTCCGGGGGTTGAACGTGTTGATGGCCGAACCGAGCCCGATGCCAAGGTAATAGGCGGCCCTGTCGAAGCTCTTTTTCGCCGCCCCGTCCCCCTTTTTCGCCCTCCTGGCGACCTCTTTGGCCGTCAGGGGCTCGGTCGATCCGGTGAGCTGCCGGTAGTTCCGGACGATCGGTCCGGCCGCAGCCTCCGTTTCCAGGCAGCCCCTGGCGCCGCAGCCGCACTTCTCGCCCTCGGGGTTGACGACGACGTGCCCCATCTCAGCCCCGTAGCCGCAGCTCCCGTGCAGGAGTTCCCCGTCGACGATGATGCCCGACCCGACGCCCGTCCCCAGAGTGAGCAAAATCATGTCCCTGACCCCCTTGCCGGCGCCGCACCTGAACTCGCCGTAGGCGGCCATGTTGGCGTCGTTGTCGATCCAGAAGGGGGCCTTAATGACCCGGGCCATGGCCGGTCGAAGGGGGAAATTGTCGAGTTCGCCATAGTTCGGCGACTGGAGAATCCGCTGCGCCTTGAGGTTGAAGATCCCGGGAATTCCGAACCCCGCGGTCCGGATCGCCTGCCTCTGGCGTTTCTTCAGGCTCACCCACAGGTCGCCGAAAAGTGCAATGAGCCCGCCGATCTTCGTCGGCGTCGGGGCCTTGTCCTTGAACACGAGGTTGAGCTTCTCGTCGAGAAGCCCATATTTGAGCTGCGTTCCACCCATATCGAAACCGGCGTACATGGGCATGGTCATTTCCTCCTGGCTATCGCCGCATACTGGGCCGGCGCAAACAAGAGATCATTCAAGCGGTCGATATTCTCGTTCAGGACCACGGCCCGTTCGTCGGCAGGGGGCAGGTCGCGGAGGCGTTCGCGTTCGAGGGCCGCCGAGTACCTGATCTCGACCTCCTCGAACCCGGCATCCTCGAGCAGGAACTTGAGCGCCTGGGGATGAACGGGCTTCTGGTGGGTGGGGTCGAGATAAAAGATCTGGACGAGCGCGAAGACCGACAGCGGGTTGACGGTTTCCAGGATGAGAACGCCCGGACTCGCGAGCTTCTGCCGGCCGAGCTCGACGAGTTTCTGGAGTTGAGCCGGAGTCAGGTGTTCGATGACCTGGCCGGAAAATATCCCGGCCAGCGAGCCGTCGGGCTCGGAAGCCAGCTTCTCCAAGAGGTCTCCCTTTTCGCAGCTCAGCCCCCTGTCCAGGCATGCTTCGACCATGAGCGAGTTGAGGTCGACGCCGGCGCCCTCGATGCCGTTGTCCCGGAGGAGCTCGAGAAACTCACCCCGGCCGCAGCCCAGGTCGAGGACGCGGCCGCGCTGGGGCAGATAGGGGAGATAGACTTCGAGCTGTTTTCTGATGTCCTGCGCGCTTCCGCGAAACCGGCTCTCGAACCCGGCGTAGCGCCAGTCCCGGAGAGGCTCGAGGACGTCCCGGACCTCTGACGGCGCCGGAGTCTTTTTCTCTTCCAGGGCGGCCACCAGGCGGTCGAGGAGCTCCCTAAGGCGGAGGAATTTTTTCATCAGGACCTGGACGTCCTGATGTTCGGCCGCCAGCTTGTCTACGCGCCACTCCAGGCTCTTGAAGATCAACCCGACGTGGTTGCTCCCCAGCGCGTCCCATTCCCTGTCCCGGGCGTCGGCGAGCGCGTCCTGGAGCTCGGCCAGCTCGGCGAACTGGGACAGCAGCTTATCCGCCGCCGGGCTGACTTTCCTGAGCAGGGTCCTTTTTTCAGCGAGGAGAGGAAGGGCCTGTTTGATCTCGTCGAGTTTCCGGGAAAAAGCCTTTTCTTTGTCTTCACGCTCTGCGGCCAGCTTTTCGAGCGTGCGTTTCATTATTCCTTGGAGGGAGGATTCTGTTTTTCGGAGTCGGGATTCTTGTCTCCTGATTCTTTGCCGCTGATGCCCTTCTTGAAGTTCTTGATGCCTTCTCCCAGGCCCTTGCCGAGTTCGGGCAGACGGCGGGCGCCGAATATGATGACCACGATAAGCAGAATGAGCAGAAGCTCCGTAGGTCCGACGGGTCCGAATAGGAACATCAAAGCCTCCTTTGAGGAGCTATCCTCAGGTCGAGCCGGAATGTCGTAATTCTATTACCCAAAATACGTTACTCCCGGCGAAAAGTCAAGAATTCCCGGTCTCTATGACGAGAGTGCGGCCGGTCATCTTCCCGGTTTGACTCCCTGGGGGGTTTCTGCAATCATACAATTTCCAAGAAATGACTGTTTTTAGCGAGTTTAAGAATGCACCCGACGATAGAATGGAAAGACGGGAAGGTCGTGATGATCGACCAGCGGCGTCTGCCGTTCGAAGAGGTGTACGTGGAATGCGGCGATGAGGAGGGCGTGGCCGAAGCGATCGAGACGATGGTCATCCGGGGCGCGCCCGCCATCGGGGTCGCCGCCGCTTACGGCGTGGCGCTCGGCCTGCTTCGCGCCCGGCCCGGGGACGATCTCGACGGCCTCCTGGACGGGGTCATCGGAAGGCTGGCCAGGACCCGGCCGACGGCGGTAAACCTGTTCTGGGCGCTCGAGCGCATGAAGCGCGCCTACCGGGAAAACAGCCATCTTTCAGCAGCTGAGATCGGCCTCAGGCTTGTCCGCGAAGCCCAGGAGATCGAGCAGGAGGACCTGCAGACGAACCGGCAAATCGGGGCCCACGGGCGCGAGCTCATCCGGGACGGCGATTCGGTCCTGACTCACTGCAACGCCGGCGAGCTGGCCACGGCCGGCTACGGCACCGCGCTCGGTGTCATCCGGGCCGCTTTCGAGCAGGGGAAAAAGTTCCGCGTCTTCGTGGATGAGACCCGGCCGTTTCTCCAGGGCGCCCGGCTCACGGCCTGGGAGCTCGACCGCCTGGGGGTTCCGCTGACACTGATCACGGACAACATGGCCGGCTGGCTGATGAAAAAAGGGGAGATCAGCCTGGCGGTCACGGGCGCCGACCGGATCGCCCGGAACGGCGACGCCGCGAACAAGATCGGCACCTACTCGGTGGCCGTCCTGGCGCGGCACCACGGCCTGCCCTTCTACATGGCCGCCCCGCTGAGCACGTTCGATTTCGGCCTGCGCACGGGCGCGGGAATCCCCATAGAGGAGCGGCCGGCCCGGGAGGTGAGGGAGGCCGCGGGGTGCCCCATCACGATGTCCCATATCCCAGTAAGGAACCCGGCTTTTGACGTCGTTCCGGCCAGGCTGATCACCGCCATCATCAGCGAGCTGGGCGTCGCCCGCCCGCCGTATCGAAAAAGCCTGGCCGCTTGGGCCGGAGCCACGCTGGATAAGCGAAAAACACCTCTCCCCTAAGGATTCTTCTTTGATGCGCATCCTGGCGATCGAGACATCCTGCGACGAAACTGCGGCCGCCGTCCTCGACTCCGGCCGGAAAATCCTGAGCAGCATCGTCCTGTCCCAGGACAAGATCCATGCCCCCTACGGGGGCGTTGTCCCCGAGCTGGCGTCCCGCCAGCATCTCCAGTCGATCGGCTATGTCGTCGGCGAGGCCCTGGGCCGGGCGGAGCTCGTCCCCGGCCAGGTCGACGCCTTCGCCGTGACCCAGGGGCCCGGCCTGATCGGCTCGCTCCTGGTCGGCCTGTCGTTTGCCAAGGGCCTGGCCTATTATTTCCGTAAACCGCTCGTCGGGATCGACCACCTCGAAGCGCACATGGAGGCGGCGTTTCTCGAGGGGCCGCCGGTTACCTTGCCGGCGCTGGCACTCGTCGTCTCGGGCGGACACACCTCCCTGTTTCTGATGAAAAAGAGGCTCCACTACCTTCTTCTCGGGCGGACGCGTGACGACGCCGCCGGGGAAGCCCTCGACAAGATCGCAAAATTCCTCGGGCTCGGCTATCCGGGCGGTCCCGTCATCCAGAAGCTGGGCGCGGCCGGAAACCCGGAGAAATTTCCTTTCTCCCTTCCCCGGATGAAGGACGCCAGCCTGGACTTCAGCTTCAGCGGGCTCAAGACCGCGGCGCTGAGATGGATCGAGGAGACCGGGATGTCCGCCCGGCACCCGGCGCTCGCCGATTTCCTGGCGAGCTTTGAGTCGGCCGTGGTCCGCGCGCTCCTTCAGAAGCTCGAGCGGGGGGCTGAAAAAGTGAGGCCCGCCTCGCTCATCCTTTGCGGCGGCGTGGCCAGAAACCGCCGGCTCCGGGCCGCCTTCGAAGGGTTCGCGCGGTCCGGAGGGTACGAAGCCCATCTCCCTTCGCCCGATCTCTGCACGGACAATGCCGCGATGGTCGGGGCGCTGGGGATTGAAAAAATGAAGTCGGTGAAGAAGCCCGGGCCGAACCTCGAGCTCGACGCCTACCCGAGGTTCATTTCCTCAGGGGGGTGACCTGAAAGAGGAAGGGGGCGAGCTGCATCGACTCCGCCGACAGATGCTCGAGCCCGAGGTCGAGATCGTAAACGTATAGACTCCTCAGCCGGTAGAACGCCTTCGGCTCAAAGATGAATTCCTGCAGGCCGAGGGTCGTCCTCGTCTCGAGGAGCGGCAGGTCGAACAGCCTGAGCCGGACCGCATACTCCCCCTTTTCCGACCCGAATTCCAGCCTGAGCTTTTCAAGGGGCGACCTGGAGCTGAAAAGAAGAGTGTAGGGCTTCTCGACGTGGAGGTAGATATCCCCGGCTTCTTTGGCGATCACCCCCTTGGCGGTGGGGTGAGCCGTAAATCCCAGGGCCCGCTGGGGCGAATATTCGATCGTCTTGACAGGGAAGAGCACCGCCCGGGGATAGAGAACCCAGAGAAAGACGACGGCGGCCAGCCCGGCCCAAACCGGAAGATGACGGGCGTCGCGGCCCAAGGGCTTTTCCCCGCGGCAGGCGGCGTAGGCCGCGACCAAGGCGATGACCGCCGCCACCCAGACATAGTCGGGCCAGTAGCGGGTGTTGTCGACCTTGATGAACGAGGGCAGAAACGACGGCAGGAAGAAGCGAATGTTGCTGAGGTGGACGAAAAGGTCGCCCGGCCGGGAGGTGAACTCGTGCGTCGTCGGCTGGTAGAGAAACGTGGGGTGGGCGAGGAGCAGGGCCGCCACGGCCAGGCCGGCGGCGGCCGCCCCGCCGAAAAGCCAGGTGAACGCCTGCCGGCGGTTGCTGACGATGAATTCGCCCAGGGCGATGGCGCCTATCCAGGACAGCGGCGCCAGCACCCGGCCTTGGGGCGAGGCGCCCTGGCGGTGGGTGAAGAGCGCGTAGTTGAGAAGGAACGGCAGGGCGATGATGAGGAAACACCAGAAATCCCGCCGCCGGCGCCGCCAGAGCTCCACGAACCCCAGGAAGGCGAAGAGATAGATGGGCGAATAGAGCAGGAGCCCGTCCCGCTGGTCGAGAAAATAATCCAGGAATGAGTCGATGCGCGCCCGCAGCGGAATTCCCTGGAGAGCCTGCTTGAAAGCCTCGGCCCGGCCGGGCGTCATCACCCCCTCATACACGGCGATGGGGGAGAACGTCCCGTAAAGGTCGTGGACGAAAAGATAAAACAGCGCCGTCGAGGCGAGGGCGGGCAGCGCGAAGGCCGCGATTCTCGCGCCGGCCCGGTGTTCTTTGAGCAGGAAATAGAGGGAAATGAAAAAGAGGGGCCAGAAAAAGAAGGCGTACTTCAGGCCGAGCCAGGGGAGCAGCCCGAGCAGGGCGCCGCAGAGGACAAGTGAACAAAGGGAAAGAGGCGTCCGGCCCGTCATCTTGCGGAAGATAAAGAGCGCCAGGAGCGCGACGGGGACCTCCGGGTAAAGGTGGACGGCGTAAAAGAGGACCGGGGCGCTGAATGAGTAGAGCGCCCAGAGCCCGAGGGACAGGCGCTCGTTTTCCCAGCGCTCGCGCGCGTAGAGGTAGAGCTGGAGCCCGAGGAGAGACGCCCAGACTGACAGGCTCGTTTTGAGGATGAAAGTGAGCCAGCGGCCGGAGAAGAACCGGCTCAGCCAGTAGAAAGGCAGCATCAGGACCGAGATGCCGGGGAGGTTGATGGGATAGACATAGTCTTTCCCCTTGCGTCCTTCCCGGCCGTAGATCCCGAGCTTGAGCCGCGGGAAGTCTTTCCTTGAGTAGAAGGAAAAATAGTCCTCCCGGGCATAATTGTTGGCGATGTTGATGTCACCGTCCTTGTAGAGGCTCGTCGTTGTCATGAGGTAGAAGGGCTCGTCCCCGGTGAACGTCGCGCCCCGGGCGACGAGGACGAAGCCGGCCAGCTGATAGACAAGATACGAGGCGAGGAAGAGCGCGAGGAGGCGCCGGGAGTTGGGGAGCGAGGCGAAGCTCCCGGCCCAGCGGGAAAGAAAGTGCGGCCGGCTCCCGGCCGGCCGGGTGCGGCCGGCGATTCTGAGGATAACGATGGCGGCGATGACAAAAAATGCCAGGATCAGGAGCCGGATTCTTAGATCGCTCCGCGTCCAATAAAACCGCAGCAAGCACGGCGCAATGAAGAGAGCTGCGAGAGGCAGCCAGGAGATCAAATGCTGCCGCCCTGCCGCCTCCGGGCTCACGCCGGAACGGAAGGCTTCCCGGCGGCTCCCGGCGCGCCAAGCGGAAAAGAGGAGGACGAAGGCCCCCGTCCAGATAAGGACGAACTGCCAGTCCGCCCGGAAATCATGCTGGAGAATTGTGAACCGCGCGCTCTGGATGGCGACGCTCAGGAACAGGGCGATTCCCAGCGCCGGAATGAGCAAGATGGCCGCCGCCGGAACGGCGGGACGGCGCGGCCGGGTTGTCTTTTCCAAGGTCCGAATTTCGGCCCTCATCATAAGAAAATCAGGGAGGCAAGTCAACGCGTCCACTTGACAAAGGGCCGTAAGGCTGGCACACTTTTTACAACTTGCGCGATTTTTTTCGAGAACCCGGATGATTCGGAAGTCAATGAACTGCCGCCGAAGGGCGGGTTTTTTCTCTTTTCTTTTAACGGCTGTCCTGTCTTCGGCCCTGCCGGCCGGGACCATCCGGTTCACTGAGGTCAGCCAGTCCTACCAGGTTCGGGGCTATTCTTATTTCGGCAGCAAGGGCTGCAGCTGGGTGGATGTCAATCACGACGGAAAACTCGACCTTTTCGTGAAAGTCCAGGAAGGGCCGGCGACTCCCCGCAACGTCAGAGATATCCTGTTCATCAATTACGGCACCTATTTCACCGATGAGGCGGTCGCCCGCGGCATCTCCGACGGCTATGTTTACGGGACCCACGGGGCGGTCTTCGCACCTCTCTTCGGCGCCCTGCGGAACTTCGACGCCTTCGTGACCACGACCTATGCCGGCTTCCATCCCGCGATCGACCGGCTCTACCGCAACCTGGGGAACGGTTTCTTCGAGGACGCCACCTCGAGCATCGTCCCCGCGCAAACCGTCGACCACTACGGGCGGGGAGTGGCCGTCGGCGATTTCGATAAGGATGGGGATCTGGACCTGTACGTTTCAAACCCCCTGCCGGATCCCTCGATCCCGCTTTCGGGTTCCGATTTATTTCTGCCGAATTTTCTTATCAATAACGGCGGTGGTGCGTTCACGCCCATGTTCCGCGGTATCGCCTGGGCCGCCTTTGTCACAGGCGTCGCGGCCGTGGACATCGACGGCGACGGCGACATCGACCTCGCGGAAGCCAAGTGGTATGCGCCTTCGACCATCTATCTGAACGACGGGGCGGGCAATTTCCGGGACGCTGGGGACGACTGGCAGCTCCCTCAGAGCGACATCGTCACGGCGAAAAACGGCGTCAGTTTCGGAGACCTCGACAACGACGGCGACCTGGACCTGGCGATCGTCGGAGAAAGAGTGGCGGGGAGCCTCGTGGGTTCGGTCTTTTTGTACAAGAACCTGGGCGATCATTTTGTCATCAGTCAGAGGATCGACACCGCCCGCACCCAAGGAGTCAGGGTGGGTTATCAGGTCTCCTTCGGGGATTTCGATCAGGACGGATACCTGGACATGTATTTTGGTGGTGAAAACGTCTACCGCAATGACGGCACCGGTCTCATGATCCCGGTGACGGCGGCCGTCTCCGGGATGGCGGCCTCTTTCGCCGCGGTTGACCCCAGGGGAATGGGCCTGGGCGATTTCGACGGCGACGGGGACCTGGATATCTACCTGACGGATACGCGCGGACCCAATCTCCTCTTCCGGAACGAAGTCAATAACTCCGACTGGATTCAAGTCGAGATCGTCGGCGACCATACGGGCGCCGTGGCGGGATTCGGCTCCAAGGTGGACCTGTTCACGGCCGGTCACGTGGGCGAAAAGGCTTTTCTCAAGGGGCACCGGGAGATCCAGGGCGAATACGGGTTCTGCAGCCAGGATCAGCCCATCGCGCACTTCGGCGCGCCCGCCGCGGGCGGGGCAAAGTATGACATCCTGGTGACGTTTCTCGATGGCAAAACGAAGTCGGTCCTGAACGTTTCC
>Ga0315275_10007918_pt1 | contig 10312 bp, 8 predicted proteins | sample YL17G03_0_MG_FD_205557 | JGI IMG/M metagenome (GOLD analysis project Ga0315275, IMG submission 205557) | Sediment microbial communities from Yellowstone Lake, YNP, Wyoming, USA - YL17G03_0 | ecosystem: Environmental > Aquatic > Freshwater > Lake > Sediment | place: USA: Wyoming | collected...
TCTGTTGATCGGTGTGGGTCGATGGGGGAGCGCAGATCCCTGGCTTGGAATTCCTGTGAAATGGGATCAGATTTCGGGTGCGAGGGCAATTGTCGAAGCTGGATTCAAGGATTTCGACGTTTCGCCCTCCCAGGGTTCTCATTTTTTTCAAAACATCACTTCGTTCATGGTGGGCTATTTCACCGTCTCGTCCGAAGGGCGAGACGGGTTTGTCAACTGGGATTGGATTGCACAGCAGGGTTCTTTGGAAAGCAAGAAGTACACCAGACACATTCAGTTTGATTCGCCGCTTATTGTTAAGATCAACGGCAAACAGAACCGCGGAGTAATCTTCAAACCCGAGCGTCAGGAGGACAAATAACTTTGCGGTCGCACTGCTTCGGGCGAGGAGATGTCGACGAGATCGCGTCCCGTTTCGCTGGCCACGACCTGGAGAATGTCTTTGGGGAGATAGCCATGCTGTCCCTGGACTTCTTCAAGGATCGAAATGAGGCTGCCGCGCTTGTTCTGGTATTTTTGAATAATGGGGAGGACACTGTCATGATTCATACAATCATCGCCAAAAGAAGTGAATGAAAATTTTGTGATGGGTTGCAGAGATCAACTCGATAATCCAATCGAAGGAATTGGACTGCATCGAGAACGGAAAGGATTCCGCGAATAACGTACATGAAAAAGACTAAGAAGTCAAAGCTTCGATTATCAAATTCCTTTCTATCCAGTTCTCTCGTAGCGCACAATCAGACCCGTTCTCATTTTCGACAATTGAGCAATGGATTTCTCAAATCCGACAATACCGTCTGCTCCACGCGTCCGTTGCAGCTTCCTGAATAATCTCATATATTTTCGGAAGAATGACCGCAGGTCAGAGCGTTGACATTTGCACGGCGTAAGTAGTCCATCGGGACTCAGCGGCTTTGAGCGACGAGGTGAATTGTTACCCACGATGAACCGAGAACACCCATGAGATTCCAAAAATCCCTGAAGCGAATTGTCTTGACCAATCTGAACGGTTTGTGGATTGGTCTACTCCTCACCTCGTCCGCAAGCTGCCAGGAACAGGAAGTGAATGTCACACTGACCGTGAAAGTGCCACCGATCACCCCAAAAGATGCCAGGATTTTTGTGGCCGGGAACCATTCCTCTCTTGGCGATTGGAATCCGGGCAAGATTGAACTGCAAAAAGAGAATGATTCGGTATGGTCGCGAATCATTCGCCTCCCTCGAGGGTACCATGTCGAATACAAGATTACGAGGGGATCGTGGAATACGCAGGCAGTCTACGAAACCGGAATCCTTCCCGGAAACAGCCGTTTTGTGGCCATGCGAGATACCGGTATCGATGTAAACCCTATCACGTGGACCGACGCTCAAGGCGCTCGCGAAGGTGGAATCGTGGGGACAGTGCGTTATCATCGAGGACTGAACGGAAATGGGCTTAGGTATGAACGGGACCTCATCGTATGGCTACCACCGTCCTACGCATCGGAGCAAAAGCGCCGATATCCTGTCCTGTATATGCATGACGGCCAAAATATCTTCGATCCGTCCACATCCTTCATCGGCTATGATTGGCATGCGGATGAAGTAGCCGACAGCCTCATACGCGCAGGAAAGATGGAGGAAATCATCATCGTCGGGATCTACAATTCTCCGGACCGAATGCTGGAGTATTCGGACACGAACCTCGGACGACAATACGCACAATTTGTTGCGACCAAGGTGAAGCCCTTGATAGACTCAGTGTACAGGACGAAACCCGATAGGGCGAATACGGCCGTCATGGGTTCTTCGATGGGGGGGCTGATCTCATTCCTGTTCGTTTGGTGGCACCCGGAAGTCTTCTCCAAGGCGGGGTGCCTCTCGAGTACGTTTTCGTTTGATCACGGAAAGCTTCTTGATCAAGTGGAAGAGGATTCGGACACCAAAAGAGACATCCGGATCTACATGGATTGTGGTGGTTATGGAGGTGAATCATCGCTGAAACCGGGAATGGATTCGATGGTGAATCTACTGCAAAAAAAGGGATACGTGGAGAATCAGGACTTCCTGTCGTTCTATGATGAACGTGCAGACCACAGCGAGCGTGCCTGGGCGGCGAGGATTTGGCGTCCACTCACATTTCTGTTTGGAAAGTAGAGGAATACTTGTTCATTCGACGCATTCCACAGATTCTCAATTGCGACAAAGAGCCGCACGTCTCTCACAAGCGTTGCGGCTTCTTCGTTTTTAACCTATCTTTTGTTCCATAACGATGCAAATCTCTCCTCATGTGGATGAGAAAGTTTCGCAGACGCATACTGCCGGAGGCCTTGATGAAAAAGTTTGCCCTACTCGCTCTTAATTTTCTGCTGCTCTTTCCTCTTTTCCCCCAATCCAAGCGAGCCATCTCGTTTGGCGATTTGATCAGCTTCGGCCGAGTCACAGATCCGCGAATTTCCCCTGACGGCAAATTGGTTGCTTTTGTGGTCAGTTCTGCGGACAAAGCTCAGAATAAGTTCTCCAGCAATATCTACCTTGTTCCTATCGAAGGCGGAGATATCAAGCAGCTGACCGTTGCGAAAGGCTCGAACAATTCTCCACGCTGGATGCCAGACGGAAAGACCCTCGCGTTTCTCTCAAACCGTGACGGCGAATCGCAGATTTGGACGATTCCCGTCGGTGGCGGAGAAGCAAAGAAGCTCTCTACGATTTCGACAGAAGCCTCCGGACTTATCGTCTCGCCGGACGGGAAGTGGTTCGCGTTTGCTTCGGAAGTATTTCCTGATTGCAGTTCGGATGACTGCAATCAGAAAAAGAACGAAGCCATGGAAAAAAGCAAAGTCAAAGCAAAAATCTTTGAGCGGCTCCCATACCGCGTTTGGAACTACTGGAAAGATGGTAAACGGAGTCACCTCTTTCTTATGCCATCGACTGGTGGGACGGCAGCGGATCTCACGCCTGGAGACTTCGACACCCCGCCGATTGACCTCGGAGGGAATTGGGATTATGTATTTTCGCCCGACAGTAAGGAGATCGCTTTCACTCGGAACACCGATCCTGCGGTCGCAACCAGCACAAACAATGACATTTTTGTTGTTTCGGTTGCTGGAGGCGCAATTCGCAAGATTTCTCAAAATCCGGCAAACGACAGCCAGCCCCTCTACTCACCTGACGGCAAATACATCGCGTATAGGGCAATGAAACGTCCGGGATTTGAAGCCGATCAGAACCAAATCATCTTGTTTGACCGAAGAAGCGGCGCAAGCACAAATCTGACGGAATCCATCGACATCAGCTTCAACGATATGGTTTGGTCACCGGATTCCAGGGCGTTGTATGTCAATGCCGACGACAAAGGAAATGTGTCGATCTATCGAATCATGGTACCCGACGGCAAAATGACGATGCTCGACAACAAAGGGTTCAACACCTCGCTTCGGCTCACTCCGGATGGGAAGACACTTGTCTACCTCAAGGAAACGGTCAAAAAGCCAGCCGAAGTCTATCGGATCGACGTTGACGGCAAGGGAGCCAACCAAATCACGTCAGTGAATGCTGATCTGCTTGCCAGGCTGGAGATGAATGCGTTGGAAGATTTCTGGTTCACGGGAGCCGAAGGCGCGAAGGTGCAGGGGTTCTTGCTGAAACCGCCAGCGTTTGATGCATCAAAGAAGTATCCCGTGGTATTCCTGGTTCACGGCGGTCCACAAGGTCAATGGGGTGATGATTTCCATTACCGCTGGAATGCGCAGATGTTTGCTTCGAAGGGGCATGTTGTTGTCATGATCAATCCGCGCGGAAGCACGGGATACGGGCAGAAATTCACGGATGAAATCAGCGGAGATTGGGCCGGAAAAGTGTATGTCGATCTGATGAATGGACTCGATCATGTCGTCAAGAACTTCGCGTACATGGACGGGAGGCGCGTGGCTGCCGCAGGAGCCTCGTACGGCGGGTATATGATGAACTGGATCGGAGGCCATACCGATCGCTTCCGGTGCATCGTTTCGCACGACGGAGTGTTTAATCCAGCAAGCATGTATGGGACGACGGAAGAGCTCTGGTTTCCGGAATGGGAGCTGAAAGGAACGCCGTATAAGAATCCGGCATTGTACGAAAAGTGGTCACCACTCAATTCCGCGTCAAACTTCAAGACTCCAACACTTGTCGTGCATGGTCAACTCGACTACCGGATTGATGTGAGCGAGGGATTCCAACTCTTTACGGCGTTGCAGCGGCAAGGGGTCAAGTCGAAGATGTTATATTTCCCGGATGAAGGTCACTTCGTCGCAAAGCCTCAGAATGCGGAGCTATGGTACAAGACCGTATTGGATTGGATTGAAGAACACACCAAGTAAACGACAGAATATACCAGGAGAAATTGTCATGCAGAATTTCAAGGAAAGCATGTTGAAACTCGTCATTGAAACGTCAACGAATCTTCCTTCGGATGTTCGAAGAGCACTTGCCCGTGCAAAAGAAGAGGAAGACAAGGCCTCCCAGGCCGGGCTTGCCCTGCAAGCTATTGCCATCAATGTAGATATGGCTTGTGATCACAGCGGTCCCATTTGTCAGGACACGGGTCTCCCGGCATTCGAGATTGAAGCTCCGGTGGGCGCCAATCAGCTCGTCATGAGAAAGCAGATCAAGGAGGCCATTGCGGAAGCGACAAGGCTCGGCAAGCTTCGCACCAATACAGTCGATTCCATAACGGGCAAGAGCATGGCCGACAATCTCGGAGACGGCACTCCGGCAATGCACTTTGAACAGCACGAAGGAGACGATCTCGTCGTCCGCCTTCTCCTGAAAGGGGGAGGTTGCGAAAACAAGAGCATCCAGTATTCGATCCCGATGGAGATTCCGAATCTCGGAAGGGCTGACCGTACGCTTGAGGGAGTTCGGAAATGTATTATGCATGCGGTTTTTCAGGCTCAGGGCCAGGGATGCAGTATTGGTGCCCTCGGTGTTGCGATTGGAAGTGACAGGGCTCAGGGTTACCTCTTTGCCAAGAAGCAGTTGTTCCGATCCCTTGACGATGTCAATCCAAACGCAGAACTGGCTAAGCTGGAAAACATTATCATGCGCGATGCGAACAAACTGGGCATCGGTACCATGGGCTTTGGCGGGAGAGTGACGCTGATTGGATGTAAAATCGGATCGTACCATCGCCTCCCGGCCAGCTTCTTCGTATCCGTTGCGTACGATTGCTGGGCTTTCAGAAGACTCGGCGTTGTGATTGATTCGAAGACCGGCGATATCAAGCGTTGGCTTTACAGAGACGACACACCGGCCGTCAGGATGGCCACGGAAGACGGCTTGCCTCTCACGGGGCGCGAGGTCCGGCTTACGACGCCCATCTCGGAAGACCAAATCCGGAGTCTGAAGGTTGGAGATGTCGTTCTCTTGAATGGAACGGTTCATACCGGCCGGGATTCCCTCCACCACCATCTTATGACCCATGATTCGCCTGTCGATTTGAAAGGCGGAATCATCTACCACTGCGGTCCTGTCGCGATCAAGGAAGGAAACAAGTGGGCGATCAAAGCGGCGGGTCCGACAACAAGCATTCGTGAAGAACCCTACCAGGGTGATATCATCAAGAAATTTGGTGTACGTGCGGTGATCGGCAAGGGGGGGATGGGAGCCAAGACCCTTGCCGCCTTGAAGGAAGTCGGTGCTGTCTACATGAATGCCATCGGCGGCGCCGCCCAATATTACTGCAAGTGCATTACCGAGGTTGAAGGGGTCGATCTCATGGAATTCGGCATTCCTGAGGCTATGTGGCATCTCAAGGTCAAGGATTTTCCGGTGATTATCACCATGGATGCACACGGCAACAGCCTCCACGCGGATGTCGAGAAGGCCTCGGCACTGGAATTGGCAAAATTTGCTCAACCTGTCACAAGCTGAGACAGAACGAACTCCGGTCCCTAACACCATGCAGCGAGCGGCAGATCGGAGTTCACTTTGTGCGCGATAACAGTGGCCACAGACTATCCCATCACTTCAGCGATTCGCGTGCTGCGTGAGCACAGGATTCCATTTGTACCACACCTGTACGCGTACGAAGAGCATGGCGGGACTCGCGCCTCAGCTCTGGCGCTCAATGTCGCCGAGCATGCTGTCATCAAAACGCTCGTCATGCAGACCGATCAGCGAAAGCCGCTCCTCGTCTTGATGCACGGGGATTTTGAGGTGTCCACGAAGGAACTCGCCCGCCTCATCGACGCAAAGCGGGTCGAGCCCTGTGATGCTGCAGCCGCTCAGAAATACACAGGCTATCTCTTCGGAGGAACCAGCCCGTTTGGCACGCGAACGCCCCTCCCGGTGTACGTCGAGAAATCGATTTTTGATCTGCCAAGAATGTATGTCAACGGCGGCAAGAGGGGATTCCTTGTCGAGATCGATCCGCAGGTCCTCCGTTCAACCCTTCACGCTATCGACGTCGAGGTAGCGATTCCACCCACTTCATCGAAATGATCTTATGGCTGCTTTTGAATGGACCACGGAATTACGCTTTATTGTGGCTCTTGCCCTCGGATTCCTCGTTGGGCTTGAACGGGAAAGCACTAAGTTTGAACAACAGAAACTCGTATTTGGCGGCGTGCGGACCCATCCAATTATCAGCATGTTTGGCTTTGGCTGTGCCTGGCTTTTCAAGATGGGGGTGACATTCATGTTGCCAGCCGGTCTTCTGGCCGTCGGGGCATTGACATCCATTGCCTACATTGCCAAAATCCGGAGTGAACGATTCGGTTCGACAAGCGAAATCTCCGCACTGCTGACTTTCATTACGGGGGCATTGGCGCTGCTTGTGGATGTGTGGGCCAGCATGGCGATCGGAGTCATGAACACGATCCTGCTGTCGGAAAAAGCGATGCTCGAATCGTATGTTGAACGCCTGAACAGAGTGGAGTTTCTGGCAACGATGAAATTCCTCCTCGTGACGGTTATCATCTACCCCGTACTCCCGAACCAGGAATTCACGAAGTTCGCCATCAACCCGACACGTATCTGGCAAATCGTCATTCTTGTCTCCACCATCGGTTTCGTGGGTTACTATCTGGAAAAGAGATTCGGAGACAGAATTGGGCTGTGGATGTCAGGAATCCTCGGGGGCATCGTCTCCAGCACTGCTCTGACGATAGCCGTCGGGCGGATCGCCAGAAAATCACCTGAGCGGTCTAAAAGTGCACTACAAGCCTCAATCCTGGCGAGCAGCGTCATGTACCTTCGAATTCTCGTTCTCATTTGGGTCATCAACGTATCGTTTGTGCCCGGGTTGTGGTGGAAGTTGCTCGTCCTTGCTGTGATCGGGGTCGCTCTGTCGCTCAGAGTCTCGAGCGATCACGCCACCAATCAAGAAGGTGAAATTCCGGCATTGCAGAATCCATTCGAAATCAGGCCCGCAATCGGATTTGCCATTCTCTTCGTCATTCTCTCGATTGTGACCGGCCTGGTCAGAAGCTATCTCGGCGATTCAGGAATTCTTGTCCTTTCGGCTGTTGTCGGCGTCAGTGACATCGATCCTTTCATCCTTTCGCTTGTACAGGGATCTGATGGCGGAATGCACGTGTTTGCTTCTGCGATCGTTTTGGCGATGATGAGTAATACTATTGCAAAGGGGATTTATTTTGCGGTGTTGGGGTCGGCAGTGAGAAGGCAGACTATCTGGAGGTTCGCTTTGTGGGCTGTATTGCACATTCCCCTGATTATCCTCTGAGCAAAGAGAATATTCGTCGAGGCGAAGCTCGTCAGCGAGTACAGTGGGAGGATGAACGCAGATGACGTTGAGGCACCAAACGACGCACTCGCGGAACGGGCTCAATGAGTTCAGCGAGCGCGATTTGGATAAACCGATCGTACGGGGTGGCAGATTCGAGCGTTACGCATGCAGTCTCTTGAGGCCGTCACATACTGACGATGGCTTCAGATGCAAGATAGAATTTCCCCCGCAGGCCGGAATAGAGCAGATCACCCGAAATTCTATCCTCCTCCAGTTTTCCATCAAATACCAATGTGCCTGAGTCTCTGACGAGCTCAAAATGAACGCTGGATGGCTCAAGTATGATCCAGCTGAGAGACAATTCGGTATTTCCTTCGCCCGGTAGTACGATGGTCCCTTTCAATTCCTCATCCTCTTGCCAGAAATGGACTCGGATTGGTACGGAGTGATCCAGAGAAGTGTATTCGCCTCTCCAGGTTCCTTCAACGGACATCTCGGGGTGTGTAGAAAACCCTGAAAGGCCAAGAATTACGACTGTTGCAGTGAGAAATCTTGCGATATAGTTCATGTGAAAAATCCCCTTGTTAAGTTCTCCTGAGTATTACGCTCAGACTCCGACAATGTTGCAGCGTTCTCATAAGCAGTGACAGATTGTTGGACTCAAACGGGGGAAGAGAAGTTGTATCGTTTTGAGACCATTCGCCGCCGTAATCCCGACATTCCTGGAAGAACGTCTCGTTTCATTGACTTTGACGGATTGACGTGTTAGTTTACGACCTGTGACTCCATTCTTGATGAGTCAATTGCACTTCACTTTCTTCGGGCAGTTATCGTTCGCTGGGGCAGAGACGTTCCCCACGAGTTACATCAGGAATTAGTCGGACAGGCCTCTCGTGTCACTATCACAAGCAATGTTGGAAGCGGGCGTTGTTGGATGCGGCGGAGCTGGGTTCCCAGCTCATGTCAAGGCGCAATCGCGCGTGGAATGTGTTGTCGCAAATGGGGCCGAATGTGAGCCCCTCCTGCACAAAGATCTCGAATTAATGGCGAATCAACCCGCGAGCATCGTCGGGGGATTGCTCTTGATGATGGAATCCACGGGAGCGAAAAAAGGGATTCTCGGTGTCAAAAGGAAATATGAGGAGAAACTGCACCTTCTGAAAGCGGAGGTTCAAGGAAAACCCGTGGAGCTTCACTGGTTGGGCGATTTCTATCCGACTGGAGATGAATATCTCCTCGTCTATGAAACAACGGGGAAGCTAATTCCGCCGCAAGGACTTCCGTTGGACGTCGGTGTCGTCGTGAACAACGTCGAAACGCTGCATAACGTCTCACGCGCTCGAAACCATCTGGCCGTCACAACCAAGTATGTAACCGTCGCAGGAGCAGTCAAGACTCCCTCGACCTTTGAAGTTCCGATCGGAACGTCGTTTGCAGATCTTCTGAAAGCTTCCGGCGGGGCAATCACTCCTGAGTACGCGGTGTTTGCCAGCGGGATCATGATGGGAAAGCTCGAAACAGATATGGGGCTTCCTGTCACGAAGACATGCTCGGGATTGGTAGTCCTTCCCATTGACCACCGGTTGGTTCAGCGCAAAAGCCTCACATCCGAGTCCATGCATCGCATCGGCAAATCCGCGTGTGATCAATGCAGCTATTGCACGGAGTTTTGCCCGCGTTACCTTCTAGGCTATGATGTGCAGCCGCACAAAGTCATGCGAAGTCTTGGATTTACAGCCACGGGCGAGCAAATCTGGAATCAATGGGCTCAACTGTGCTGTGCGTGTGGTCTGTGCACGCTGTATGCGTGTCCGGAGGATCTATATCCCAAAGAAGCCTGCGACAAGGCAAAGCATGATCTGAAGAATGCAGGAATCAAATGGAATGGATCGACGGACATTCGGGTCCATCCCATCTATGATGGCCGACATGTACCATTGCGCCAGTTGATGGGCAAGTTGGGTATCTCAGACTACGATGGTCCGGCCCAGTTGCGGGAATTCAAGACGGTTCCGGGCAAAGTGCAAATTCCGTTGTCGCAACATATTGGGGTACCGGCTGTTCCTGTCGTTTCCAAGGGGCAGACGGTGAAAGCGGGGGACCTGATCGGGGAGATTCCGAAAGGAAAGCTTGGAGCAAGGATTCATGCGAGTATTGACGGCACAGTGACCGCGATCGGTGAAGCAATTACAATTGAACGAAAGTGAGAAGTGAAGCATGAAAGAGATGAATGCGATCGGGTTGATCGAACTGACAAGTATTGCGGCGGGTTATCTTGTTGCCGATGCAATGCTCAAAACATCCGATGTGCAACTTTTGTTATCCCGCAGCATTTGCTCGGGGAAATACATCGTTCTCGTCGGTGGTGATGTTGCTGCGGTGAAAGCAAGCGTCGAGTCCGGCAAAGTCAGCGCAACGGGGATGGTGATCGATTCATTCATCATACCCAACGTTCACAAGGATGTCTTTCCGGCGATATCCGGAATCAGTCAGGTTCATCTGCTGGAAGCACTCGGAATTGTCGAATCGTTCAGTGTCGCTTCATTGATCGAAGCCGCCGATGCTGCTGTGAAAACTGCCCGAATTCAGCTCATCGAGATTCGG
>Ga0315275_10007919_pt1 | contig 10312 bp, 11 predicted proteins | sample YL17G03_0_MG_FD_205557 | JGI IMG/M metagenome (GOLD analysis project Ga0315275, IMG submission 205557) | Sediment microbial communities from Yellowstone Lake, YNP, Wyoming, USA - YL17G03_0 | ecosystem: Environmental > Aquatic > Freshwater > Lake > Sediment | place: USA: Wyoming | collected...
TCTGTACATACGTCTTAAGATTGAGGACGATCAAGAAACCACCAATGAAAGGATAAACGAAATGAGTTAAATAACTATCCAGTAATCTATCTCTCTCTTACGCCGACGTCCTGCTGGCCGATGCTTCGGCCATCGCCCGCCGGCTAATATAGACTTGCGTTTTCACGCCGACGCCCAATTGCTCTTTTTGAGCAATGGCCGTCAGCATTCGCATGCTCATGCCGACGTCGCATAACCCGGTAGTGCGTCGGAAACCTTATGGTTGACGAATCTCGAACCGGATTAAGCTGGAAAACCGATCCCTCGTGGATTACAGGTTCAAATCCTGTCGTCGGCGAAATTTATTAAAATTTCGACGACTCGTACTGCCTTTTTGCGGCGCGTGCGTCGGCGAAATTTATTATTCCTCAACACATGGGATTTCGGAAAAAAGGGATTTAAAATAAAAAAGAAGCCCGATGCTCAATGGCATTGAATTCTGGCAGTGGCCGTATTGCCGTTGACACTTTCTATTTTGACGCTATACACGGCTCCATATGTTACTCCGAACCAAAACTCCTGTCCCGCGCGAACCGAATTCGGAACTGGGAGTTTCAGGTCAGTAGTAGCCTCGTATTCCTTGATACTGGTTATTTTTGCACGGATCATCTTCTTCCATGCGTCTCCGAATAATATTTCCTGCCCTACGGCAAGCGGGGCCACATGTCTGTTGCAATGCTTCATCTCAATTGGAGCCGATAATGCCTCGTAAACAACCGGAATCGAATCACGGGGTGGCAATTCTTTAGCAGAAACGACTGGATGCGAAGCCGGAGTCGCTTTTTCCGTTTTTGTATAGCCCGAATCCTGAGGCTTCGGAGGCGGCATTTCTTTCGGAGCACAGGCAGCCAATAATGTTCCAGTGAGCACTGCACATCCTGCGAGGTATCTCAGGCCTCTACCTGAAGTCGGTTTAGGTTTTTCTGTTGGTGTTCTTTGTTCAAATCCCAATCATATCGCCTCTCAAATGTTTATTTAAGTGATAATATGAGTAGAAGTCTTTATATTTCTTTGCGAAGTATCTGGAATCTAATGGGGAGAAAAAGAAAATCTCTTTTCGTTCTCGCGCTCTCTCTTCTACTTTCAGCCATCATCTTCCTTTTCGCCAACAATCAGGTCCCCGAGCTGTCTCCTTCAACTAACCAGAAAGCCATTCCAGCTCCAATACTAGGAACCTGCGGCAATCTTACTATCTATATACTGAACGTAAGCCAGGCAGATTCCATTTTCATAATTACTCCTGGAAACAAAACCATTCTGATTGATGCAGGCTCAGCAATGAAACCAAACTCCTCCGATCGTGTTGTTGAGTTTCTTAAGAAAATGAACATCAGTAGAATCGATTATCTTATCGCATCGCACTACCACGAAGATCACATCGGAGGGATGGAAAAGGTATTTGCGAACGCCGCTGTGGGAAAAATTTTTGACAATGGGAATTGCGCCAACATTTCAACAAGGACTGCGGAAAAGTTTTTTGCGCTTCGTTCAACAGCTGATACTCTTGTTGTCAGGGATATGGTTGATCTTCCATCAGATGGCTGTTTTTCGCAAGCCAAACTGATCTTCCCTCTTGGAAATGATTGTTCAACTGATGAGAATGAAAACTCAATTCTGTTGCACTTGACATTCGGTAATACTTCCTTTCTTTTCACCGGAGACTGCGGAGGAGATTGCGAGTCTGCTATCGTCCAGAAGGGCATTGCGATCCATTCGGATTTCCTGAAAATCGGCCACCACGGGAGTTCCACCTCCTCTTCTAATCAGTTTCTGGACGCAGTTGGTGCGGGCTTTTACGTAATTTCCGTTGACAAAACAAGAAGTGTGACTGATGGTTATTTCCATCCACGAGCAGGGACGCTTGAGAAGATATACCAGCGCTCTGGTGCCTCTTTATTCAGGACTGATTTGAACGGTGAGATAAAAGCAGTATCAGATGGTGGCAGCATCATCATTTTTCCAGAACAAAATGCCGATGAATGCGATATCTTCAGTGGCTATGCAGCATCCGACGTGAACAGCTATTCATCAATAACGCAGCTTTCCAGCAGGTGTGGATGAACACTTTCTTTATTTTACAACCACGTCTGGTGTTTTATTTATCCAAAGAAAAATCATTCTTAAGTTACAAACATCTCCTTCAAACTGGAATAATGTTATTTTACACATTCTGCCAAAAACAACAAATCTTTATAAAACGTTCGCCGTATAAAATAAATTAAGTTTTACACTCGCCAGTTTGAAGATTGAAACGAGGTTTCAAAAAAATGACAGAAAATTCAATAGAGCTCAAGCGCCACACCGTCGCTTTCAGTACTGCCAAGCATCCCAAGAAAAAAAAGCGCGGCAACATCAAGTCTAGGGAAGTTCTGCTCGACCCGCTGGCCTCTGACGAAGCCACCCGGAGGAAGAATACTGTCCTTGTCCACGGCTGCCACGATGTCAAAATTGAATGGATGCCTGACCGGGGGGCGTATGATGCCCTTTACACCATAGTGAGGACTGCGGGCAACCACCTCAGCCTTTCGAGCTATATCGAAGAGACGATGCGCTGTTTCAGGGACATGCGCAGCTACACCGGCTTTCTTGGGGCTAAAAGGCGCGAAGGGAATAAGCTTGTGAAGGTCCTCGACCACCACCTAACGGTTCTGCGTGGAAGCGACGGCGGGGTATGGACCAGGGAATTCGACGAAGACTCCGTGAAGCGGGACGGAGACCGCGACCTGTTCGGGATATACCAGCAGTCAAAGCCCGTCATAGTCGACCTCAGGGCCGGGCTGGAGCTGGAATTCACAAACATGGACCATGAGAGCAACAGGTGCTGCCTGCGCGAGTGCAGGAAAAAAGACGGCCTCATGAAGGCGTACATCCCTCTCCCCTATGGAGGTGAGGGTTCGCGACCAATTGGTCTAGCTGTTATGGAGGGGGACCTCGCCCCGAGAAGCTCGCGCGCCGAGGGTTTTGCGAAGCTCTTCCTGGCAGGCAAGTCTGTCGCTGCTGCTGCTGCGCAGATAGCCCAGCAAATCATGAACAGGTTTGACAGCACCACTAACCTCATGAGGAAGTTGGATTTCCAAATACAGCTCGAGAAGCGCGTGAAGACGCTCAAGAAAGGCAAGGGCGGCAACTCCTACCTGCTGCTCATCGACCTGGACGGATTCAAGGGTGTCAATGAGAATTACGGCTATCTCACTGGCGATGCGCTGCTGAAGTTGGTCGGCGAAGCAATAAGCAGCTCGGTCAGGGGCGGCGAGAGATGCATTCCGCGCTCCTGCACAGATATCATGGCGCGCTTCGGGGGCGATGAATTCCTGTTGCTGTTTTCCGGGGAGGTCTCTGCGGCAGACGCGCTCGGAGTCGCGAAAAGGATAAACGAAGCGATTGCGGCCATCGAGCTGCGCATACCCGAAAGCAGGGACGTGGTGGGCACGACCTGCAGCATCGGGGTTGTCAATGTTGCCGCGCTCGTGAAGAAAACGAACGGCATGGACGCCGAGTCGTCCTGCACGGCGATTTTCGAGTCGTGCGACAAGCTCCTTAAGAAAGCCAAGCGGACCGGTAAGAACAGGACATATTTCAGCGATGGCGCCATTGAGACGGAACTGGTGCGGAGCTGAGGTGTAGATACTTTTTTTAAAGTTCGGCCGCATCATTAGTTCTCCAGCCTTGCAGCCTCGGTAGCTCAGCCTGGTGGAGCGCGGGTTTCGTAAACCTGAGGCCAGGGGTTCAAATCCCTTCCGGGGCTCTTCTTTTTTTCCAGAAAATGCCACTCTTTAAAAAAGTTGCTGATTATTATATTATGTGAGGTTATCCCATGAACATGAGATTCAAACGCGGCCTGGCAATTGCCACGCTTGCAGGTTCATTATCATCCGGCTTTTCCTGCTATGTGCCCTGCAACGAGAGGGCCTTCCACTTCGAAAAACGCACGCGGCTCGAGCAGCAGTTTGAGAACCGCGATAAGATGGCCAATGAGCTGGTGGATTCTCTAATCGTAGACTGCACGCAGATCAGGAAATTGGCAGCAGATTCTTTGGTCAAGATGCGGCCAGTCCAGATCCTCGTGGCAAGGTTAAGGGCCAGGGACAGGGCCACACGGGAGATCTTATCAATACTCGGAAGGATCCGCGATGCGGATGCTGCATTCCCCATTGTGGAGACCATGGAATTCTGCCTGAGCGGATCAGTGGCATGCAAGCCAGAGGATGTCCTTTCTGCGCTGAAAGGCATAGGTAAACCAGCTGTTCAGAATATCGCCGGATTCGCGAGGCATGAGAACAAAACCGTGCGCATGGGCTCGATCAAAATATTATCTGGGATGAGGGAATTTGAAGTTTTGATCCCTGCACTTGCCAGGGCATTGAGCAAGGAGGAAACCGCTGCAGAGGCTGCGGATGAAACCAGGAACATCCTCGTTCGCGAGCGGATGGAACCAGTTAGTGGATTTCTCATCCATGACTGGAGTACGGTGGTGTCAGGCTTGTGCAACGCCCTTAAGAAACATCGCGTAAAGGAAGACCATTTTACAAATGCGCTTGCGGAGATGGGGACAAAGGCAATCCCCGCACTCGCCTCCCTCCTGGAGGAAGGCGACTGGTGGGTGAGGACAAGGGCAGCAAAGGCAATTGGGATGGGCATTGGCGCTAATCCGGATGCAGACTGGAAATCCCTAGCCCCCGCGCTCTCCGAAGCATGGGCAAAGGAGACCGACTGGACAGTGAAGAAATACATGGCTGAACCGCTTAAGAAGATTGGAAGGAAGGCAATGCTGGCTTTCGTTGAAATGCTAAGGAAAAACAGCAATAGCGATGAGAAATTCGTTTTCGAAGCTGCGGAAATTCTCGGAGAGCTCGGTGGCAAATATTCTATTGTCGATATGCTCAAAGATGAGGATCCGAAAATCCGTAGAATTGCGGTCCTCGCACTCAAGGATGTCGGGGACGGAACCAATGTCCCGGTACTGATGCAGATGTCCTGGAGGGATCCTGACACGGATGTCAAGCGCTATGCCAATTATGCGATGCAGAAGATCGAAGAGAGAGAGCGCGAAAAACGATAAGACCCGACAATTCCTTTTAATTCCCTTTATAAAATCTCACTTCACATTCCCCTCATGGAAATCCCTCCGTTCTCCCCAGGCAAGCCAGAAGAGAAATTGGATGAGCTGAAATTTGCAACTGCGTTCAAGGCAATTCAGATCGCGCTGGATGACTACCAGGATATCTTTTCCGATTTTGATACTGCGCCTTTTCATCGCAGGACGCTGTCCGATGACTTCCTCAAGGAGATCGAACGCAGGTACGTGGAAACCGAAAAGGGGGAATTCGAGGTCAGGCTTACGCTCCCAGAATCAAAAAGGGAACAGAAGGTGGAAAGTGTAATCAAAAAGAGGCTAAAGGATTATTTCATAATGCTCTTGAAGGAAAAGCAGGGGGACCTTGAAAAGAGGAAAAAGTTCGGCATAATCAAGATCCTGGCCGGAATAGCAACAATCGTGGCCGTTTTCGAGTTTCCTATCATAGGCACAACCTCCTTAGCCACTATATTCTCTGTCTTTGCCTGGTATTCTATGTGGTCTGGGTACGAGAATCTTTTTGAAGTTCCATGGAAGATTGAGCGCGAAAGGAATTTTTTGAAAAAGTTTTCCCGGGCTAGGTATTACTTTATTTCAGAAGAGGCTGTAGGCGATGTTTTGGAAAAGCTTCCGCAAGAACCATCTGAGCATTCCTGATATCCTCTGATTGCCGTTTGCGCATGTTCGATAAGGAACCCAAGGCATTCATCTTTCTTTCCTCTTTTCTTATTCCATTGCGCCACGATTTTTTTGTATTCATCAAGTTCCCACGCATATCCTTTTCTTACATCAGTACCCAAGACCCGGAACACGAGACCTGCTGGAAATGGGCAGAGCCGTGTCTTGTACCTGCCGTCTATTCCTTTTGGGAAAGCCCTGCATACAGATGGGGAAAACTTATGAATTGAACACCTCTTTCCATCCAGGAAAATGCAGGGATGTGATTTAAGGCAGAGGATGTGCTCCTCCATGTACTTTCTGTCGTGGAACTCCAGAACAGTGTCATTGTCGAAATTGATCAGCCTGAGCGGATAGAGCACTGCGAACTCCCCCGGTTCTCTCCCCGTCTCCTTCGCAATCCTGATCACATCAAACACGGTCACAGTGATATAAAGGTCTGTGCAGCAGGATGCTGAGCAAAGGATGCACGGGTTAGGCATGATTAAATATCTGCCTCTCCACATAAATATTTTCGCTCGGGGGAATGAGCCAATCTGGTATGCTGATAGCTTTGGGTGGGCTTTTGACTTCTGCCCTTATTCGGGCAAAACCCCAGGGAAAAGCCCTGAGGTCTGCAGAAGTCAATGCTCAAAAAAAGCTATTTATCTGAGTTCAAATCTCAGTTCCCCCATTCCCATTACTTTTGACTCATACTTCTCTTATGGCAACAATCGTGTCCGTCGCAACGGACACGGTGCCCCCGGGAACGAAACGTCGTTCCCGAGGGAAGTAAAGGGGTCGCTCATGTTCGACGCATCGAACATGGCGCGCATTGTCCAAAGGACAATAGCGTGGTCAAAAGCCCTGAGGTAATTCAAAAATTGCTCGGGACAAAATAAAATCTCAGTTCTCCCGTTTCCTTTCCAGCACGTGCACATGGCCGAACTTCTTAATCCCGAATCCGTAGTTGTGATATAGTTCCAGTGCCGGGTTGCTCAGGCTTGTTTTCAGGACAATGGACTTGTCTGTATTGCAGAACATTTCCAGCACTTTCCCTATAAGTGCAGAGCCTATCCCCTGCCCCCGGGCTGACTCTTCTACCCCGAGCCCCTGTAGGATGACCTTATCCTTTTCCTCGATCACGTGAGCAAAGCCAACCAACCTTCCGGAGATTTCAGCAACCAGCACCGTGTCATCTTCCGAAATGTCAGGATCCGCGTCCGGGAATATGTGCCCGATGAGCTCAAGTGCGACCTCAAGCTCATCTGCCTCCAATACCCTGATGGTGATATTCATAGGACCACGAATTCAACTGTAAGTTTCCGATTTTCTATTGATACAATGCAGCCTTGCATATTCTTTGCAGGCGGGATTTTAACAAGATGGGTGTTGCCCAGTTTTGCAGTTCCCTTGTGGTCATGGATATGGCCGAAGAAAGCAGCAAAAGGTTTCTTCTCGCTTATTACCCTAAGGATCGATTCGCTTCCAGTATGGAAGCCAAGTGCATCATCAAAATACCCTTTTGGCGGGCAGTGCATTATGAGCAATGTGTTTTCATCGATATTGAGTTTGGACGTGCGCGAATAGATATCCTCTTCGCTCAGCTCACCAAACGTATGGAACGGGGTGATATTGGAATAGCCAAAGCCGACAAGGTTGAAACCATCCGTGAGCTCGAAGCGCTTTTCATGCGAGTAGTGTCGGCTTTTTGCAATAATCTCTCCAACTGTTTTCGAGTCCCAATTCCCAGGCACGATGAATGCATCGGGGAATTCAGAAACAAATTCCTCAACAAAGGAAACGTTCCTGGAAAGGTCTCCACACACAAGAAGATGATCGAACTCGTTGCTCTCCATTCTTTTTTTAATTCGCGAGAGAGCTTCCTCTTCCTCGTGAATGTCGCAGACAACAAGCAGTCTCATTCCGAACTGCCCGGTTTGGAATTGACGACCTTCGGTCGGCTTAATTCAGCTTTCCCTTTCTCTTTTTTGTAATCTTCCATTATCTGTTCGTATCGCTTCTCGAAATCAGTGAGCAGTTCGCTGCTAATATCCCGCTTGGTGAACGCATCTGCCTTTGTTGCAATGGCAATCTTTGCAGCAAGTGCGCGTGCGATCCTGCCGCGAACCGACTTCGGCGATCCGGATATCTTAGGGTGCTGGAAAATGATGCCGTGCTTTGGAGGTTTGATCCTCCTGTTCTTCAGGTGCTTGAAAAGGGCCTTTTCCGCCCCGAGAACCTGTATGGTTGATGCCGGGAGTACGGACAATCTTGCGAGCGAGCCTACGTGTGCCACCAGTTTTGCGGCTATTTCAGGCCCTGCAACTATTGATGTGTTCGGGCACAGCTGGTTCGCAAGCCCATTCTGGTATTTTTCGAAATTTTCGCGCAGCTTATCCAGCTCTATAATGGAACCGGCAAATCTCCTGCATTGCTCAAGGTCGGATTCCTCCAGGCTTGCCCCAAGGCTTTTTCCAGCAATCTGAGCGATTTCCTCTGCCTTTTTCTGGCCTACTATGCTTGCCATCTCCTTAAGGTCCGGGTTTAGCCTGTCGATGTAAAGTGCGAGCTGCGCGTACTTTATCCTGTCCTCGAGTTTCATCTCCGGGAAGTAGATCCCGTACCAATCTTCCAGCCGCTCGCCAAGAAGATTTATCACCCTGTTCAGGTCTTCAATTGATTTGGCAACTCCTGACAAAAGCATGTCCCGTGACATCAGCGCTGCCTTAACCTGCTCCCTGGCCTTGCGTATGAACATTTCTCGTTTTTCCATGAGAGAAGTTTGATGCGAAGGGTTATAAAAAGTTTAGCTGCGTCTAATCCGTTGGTAATGCTATGGATGATGCAGACAGGGTGCTGAAAAAATCCGTTCCGGATGCGGACAAACTCACCAAGGCAACAGTACAAAAGGGGGGCGTGCTTGCGCTTCTTTATTTCGATGCGCACACAAAAACAAAGGAAAAGGCCCAGGAGATCGGCGCAGGTTTCGTTTCACAGCTTCTTAAAGAGCCGGGCGTAATTTTTGCTGTTGGGGAGATTGACGAGCCGATCCAGGATAGGGATCTTTTCTCAACATCCATCCAGGTTAAGATCCTTGTGAGCACCTTCCACCAGCTGGCAAACGTCTGCGCAGTTCACAGCCCATTCTCCATTGAAATTATCCAACCGGACGAGATCACCATCACACTTGGTCAGGCGCACGAGCTGCTCATGAACCTGTCCACCATAACTGCGGATTATAAAAAATACATAATGGAAAAGCTAACTACGCCCGAGGAAAGGGAAAAATACGCCAGAATTCTTGAAAAGAAGGCAGAACTCGGGAGAAGGATTCTTGAGAGAAAGGAGGAGAAAAAATGAAAAGGGAGTTCGTTAAGTGCGGAATTCCTGGCCTTGATAAGATTTCAGGCGGCGGCCTGCTCCATGGTTCAGTTATTACCTTAAGCGGCCCGACAGGATGCGGCAAGAGCACGTTTGCAATGCAATTCCTGGTCGAAGGCGCGATGAAGTATAAGGAACCTGGCCTTTACATATCAATAGAGGAAAGCAAGGATTCCATGTACTTCCACATGAGCGGTTATACCTGGAATCTTGAGAAGCTGGAGAAGGATCGGCAGCTGGTCTTTCTCGATTATCCTGTTTACGAAGTTGACCAGTTCATGAACCAGTACTCCGCAATAGCGGAGATAATCAATTCCTCGGGTGCAAAAAGGGTTGTTATCGACTCGATCATGCCGCTTGCCCTTTACTTCCCGAATGAGGACGAGCGTAAGAAGGGATTCCTCAAGCTCATAGACAACATCAGGAAATGGGGCGTAACCACGCTTATCGTTTCCGAAGACACTCCTGCAACAACTCAGGATGTCCTTCCGGATACAAAATACGGGATCGAGACCTTTACTGACGGTTGGATCCACATCTACTACATGTTTTCTCCAAAGACGCAGGAAAGGACCAGGGCTGTTGAAGTACTGAAGATGAAGGGCGTTGCCCATAGCACGAAAATCTATCCTGCAAAAATAGACAAGGACGGGTTCACTATCCTGGTCAAATAGGTTTCAGGACGCCCCAGACCAGTTTTTTGTGTTCAGTGTCCAGTTTCCGGTGATCAGTTTCAAAAACGATTATTCTCTTTCCTAATTTATCGAACCGCTCGATTGCTGCATTGTTTGCATCCTCGATTATCACATCGTGAACTCCTTCTGCATCCTGGGAATAATCCGGCTTGACAATTCCCACAAGCAGGCGCTCATGATCCTTCCATCTCGTAAGGTCGCGTTTAGTTGATAGCTCGAGCACCACTCTCGCTTTCACGCGGATAAGCCTTTCGATCATATCTGCCTTTTCGCTGCACTCGACCTCGATATTCACGAAGTAAGTCAGTTTATCGTATATGTCCATGTTGGTTGTGATTCCTTTCTTTGCATCCATGTCAATTATGTGAATGAGCTTTGCTCCTGAGTCTGCGAGCTTCCGGACTATCTGGGTAGGACTCCCGATTTGGCGTAACCTCCCCTCATCCTTCCTGAAGGCCTGCTT
>Ga0315275_10007920_pt1 | contig 10311 bp, 11 predicted proteins | sample YL17G03_0_MG_FD_205557 | JGI IMG/M metagenome (GOLD analysis project Ga0315275, IMG submission 205557) | Sediment microbial communities from Yellowstone Lake, YNP, Wyoming, USA - YL17G03_0 | ecosystem: Environmental > Aquatic > Freshwater > Lake > Sediment | place: USA: Wyoming | collected...
TGATGGTGAGGAAAAGACCCGGTTGGCCGGTGATGAGCGCGTCACCTCGAAGCTTCCGCTCCGGCGGCCTTTCGAGACGGTGGACGCTGTCGGAATGGACCTGGTCCATGATGACAGGGCGGAAGCCTCCCCACTCCTCATTCTTCGCGAAGTCCTCTTCCGACCAGTCCGCCGTCCCGAAACCATGGACGAGCCACGGAACCTGCTCAAACCTCGGGATCGTCAGGACGCGGCTTTTCGTGGCGTTCATCATTTTTTTTCATTATAACCATTAACGCCAAAAAGTTAAGCATCTTGATATATGGGACGCGAGGAACCATGATCCTCGACCTTTCTGTTGTGCCTAGCCTGTCCGGCACTTTTTGACTATAATAACTTTCGAATCGATACAAGCCGCGAGGAAAACAAAATGAAAGCGCTTCTGCTCGTGTCCTTTAGGCTCTTCGTCCCGACGGATGACCGGGAAAGATGACCTGCCGATGAAGAAAAACGAGCCGATAAAGACGGATGAGGCCCGACGCGGGATGAAACGCGCAAGAAAAAAGACGATCGGCGTTCTCGGCGGAATGGGCCCTGAAGCCACGGCTTATTTCTTCGACCTCATCGTCAGGAACACCTCCGCCGAAAAGGACCAGGAGCACGTCCCTGTCATCATCCGGAGCGACCCGAGGGTCCCCCACCGGACCGACGCCATCCTGGGCAAGGGGAAAAACCCCGTCCCCGAGCTTGTCGAGGGCGTCAAGGCCCTGCGGCTTGCGGGAGCGGACTTCATTGTCATGCCTTGCATCACGGCCCACTATTTTCTGAAGGACGTCATCGCCCGGGAGAACGTTCCGTTCGTGAACCTCCTCGACGAGGCTCGCAAGCAGGTCAGGACCGCCATCCCGGGGGTCCGGAGGATCGGCCTCATCGCCACCGCAGGAACGGTCAGCTCCGGGATCGTCCGGGACGCCTTTGCCGGCGCCGGGATCGAGGTCATTGTTCCCGGCGAGGACGAACAGGGAAAGGTCATGGAGGCCATCTACGGGAAGCAGGGGATCAAGGCCGGCTTCAGGACGGGACGGGCGAGGCGGCTCATCCAGGACATCGCCCGTAACCTCGTCCGGAGGGGCGCGGAAGCGGTCATGGCCGGCTGCACCGAGGTTCCGTTGGTCCTCAGGGAAGAGGACCTGGCCGTGCCCTTCATCGAACCGATGAAGATCGGCGCCTTGGCATGCATTAAGAAAGCAGGGTATCACATAAAGAAGAGCTAGGCAGGCGAACCTGGATGGCTCCCTTTCTCACGTCCTGCCGGCAATTCCAGGATTTCGCTCTTCCTTGACAATGCCCCGTGAATCGGGTATAAAATCAAGTACTTTCCGAAAGAATGGAGGTGAATTTTTTTGGCATTCGTTGTGCTCGATGAAGGTGAGAGTTTAGAATCCGCTCTTCGCCGGTTCAAGAGGAAAGTTCAGCAGGAAGCGATCATCAAGGAGATCAAGAAACATTCCATTTATTTCAAACCCGGCGAGAAACGCCGCTTGAAGGAAGCCCAGGCCCGGAAGCGGATGAGACGCCGGATCAAGAGAGAGCGCGATCTGGAATATTGACAGATCCTCCTTTTTTCGGAAAATTTGACCATCGAAAAGAATCTTGTGAACACGACCGCCCAAATTCCAAGACCGCCCGAGGGGAAGGGAACGCCCGAAAAAGACAGGAAGCCTGTTTGGCTCAAGGTCAAACTGCCGTCGGACCCGAACTTCTTCCGCGTCTCCGAGGTCCTGAAGGCGTACCGGCTCCACACGATCTGCCGGAGCGCCCGCTGCCCGAACATCGGAGAGTGCTGGTCCAACCGGACGGCCACGTTCCTTATCCTGGGGAACACGTGCACGCGGGCCTGCGGTTTCTGCGCCGTCGCCAAAGGGACGCCTTCAGCACCGGACGAGTCCGAGCCGGGCCGCGTTGCGGGTGTCGTCCGCTCGCTGGGCCTGAAATATGCGGTCATCACCTCCGTGACGAGGGACGACCTCGCCGACGGAGGGGCCACGATCTTCGCCCGGACCATCCGGGCCGTCCGGGAGGGATCGCCCCGGACGAAGATCGAGGTCCTGGTCCCGGATTTCGACGGCAACATGGAGGCCCTGGACGTCGTGCTTGAGGCGGGGCCCGACATCCTGAACCACAACTTGGAAACCACGGAATCCCTTTACACGGGTATCCGCAGGCCGGCCGGCAACTACAGGAGATCCCTGGAAGTCCTGGCGGCCGCCAAGAGGAGGAAGGCCCTCACCAAATCCGGCCTTATGATAGGCTTGGGCGAAAGGCAGGAGGACATCCTCCAAACGCTCTCCGATCTGAGGCGGGCCGGCTGCGACCTCCTGACCATCGGCCAATACCTCCGGCCTTCTCCGGTCAACGCCCCGGTCGAGAAGTATTATTCCCCCAGGGAGTTCGACGAGCTCCGGGACATCGCGCTGGATTTCGGCTTCGCCGGCGTCGTGGCCGGGCCGCTCGTCCGGAGCTCATTCCACGCCGACAAGTTGTATGCTTCGGCCACAGAAAGGACCTGAAGACGATGCGCTACCTCGTGTTCACGGACATTCACGGCAACATGGAGGCCTTCCACGCGGTCCTCAAGTTCATCCAGAAGAAGAGGATCGATCATTACCTCTTCCTGGGCGACCTCGTCGGCTACGGAGCCTCCCCGAACGAGGTCGTCCAAAAGCTCCTGACGCTCAAACCGCTTTCTCTCGTCCGGGGCAACCACGACAAGGCCGTCTGCGGCCTGGACTCCGTCCAGACGTTCAACCCCATCGCCGCTTCCGCCATCTTCTGGACGAAAGGCCACATCACAAAGAAGAACTTCGACTTCCTTTACAGGCTCAAGAAGAGCCCGGAGATCGTCCACGAGACGATCATGATCTGCCACGGCGCGCCCTTCGATGAGGACTACTACATCTTCGGAGAGTTCGACGCTGCAGAGGCCTTCGGCTACTTCCAAACGCCGATCTGCTTTTTCGGTCACACCCACTTTCCTTTCGTCTACTCTGAAAGGGACCAGGCCGTCGAAGGGACGTTCCTCGAGGGGGGCTCCAACGAGGTCAAGCTGGAGAAAGGCGTGCGCTACCTCATCAACCCGGGGTCGGTGGGCCAGCCCCGGGACCGTAATGCGCGGGCCGCCTGCGCCATTTACGACTCCGCCACCCGGACCGTAAAGTTCTACCGGATCGAGTACGATATCGCGGAAGCCCAGAGGAAGATCCTCGACGAAAAACTTCCCGCAGCCCTGGCCGAACGGTTATCTCTCGGGATTTGATCCCGCAAAATTGCCGACGAGGAAAGATCGAACCATGCCGGTGCTTCGAGCAGAGAGACTGACCAAGAGCTTCAATAACCGGGTCGTCGTCCGGGAATTGTCCCTCGAGCTCCGGACAGGGGAGATCGTCGGCCTCCTCGGCCGGAACGGGGCCGGCAAGACGACCACCTTCCAGATGATGGTGGGGCTCGTCCGGCCGGACAGCGGACGCATCATCCTCGACGGGACCGACATCTCGCGCATGACCACCTGCAACCGGGCCAATCACGGCATCACCTACCTTCCCCAAGAGGGATCGGCTTTCCTCAAGGCTTCGGTGGAGGATAATCTCAAGCTCATCCTCGAATTTCTTCCCCTCACGCGGCAAGAGCGAAAAGAGGTCGGCCGCGGGCTCCTAGGCGAGCTGGGCCTTCTCGGCCTTGCCGAGCAGTCGGCCGACAGTCTGTCCGGCGGCGAGCGGCGAAGGCTCGAGATCGCCCGCGCCCTCGTCCTCAACCCCAAGTTCCTCCTTCTGGACGAGCCGTTCACGGGTATCGATCCCCTGACCATCGTCGAGCTCCAGAAGATTATGCTCCGTCTCCGGGACAAAGGGATCGGGATCGTCCTGACCGACCACAACGTCCGGGACACCTTCAAGGTCGCCAACCGCGCCTGCGTCATCGAGGAGGGGGAGGTCCTGATCGAAGGCGCCCCTTCAAAGATCGCCGCGGACGAACGGGCAAAGGAAAGATTCCTGGGAAAGAATTTCGAACTGGGCGAAGAGATCCAGGCCTAGTTGTCGTCCCGAAAAAGCCTGTCCCCCAGCGTCTCGCCGAGGAAAAAATAGAACGGGAAGAAATAGAGGACGAGGAGGGCCCCCAGGAAGACGAACAGACCGGCCGGGACGACTCCGAACATCTGAAAGATCGTCACGTCCATCGAACGGGCGGCGAGCCATAGGGATGCGAGCCAAAAGACGGTCACGAACAGGACATCGAAGGACTTGGCCTTGAGAAAAACGGTAAGCTTGAAGGGCGGACGCTCCCTTGCGACTTCTTCCTCTTCCGCCTCCTCTTCGGTGCGGCCTTCCTCCCGGACGGGCGCGACCTTCCCTTCGACTGGGATTTCCTCCCTCGGGATCGCTTTTTCGAAGGGAAGCGTCGCCTGGGTCACTTTTTCCGGAAGCCCAATCCCCGAATCCTTGATCCGGCGGGCAGGCCGCTCGTCTCTCTCTTCGGCGGCCTCCTCCTCACTCTCCGGCAACGGCTCGCCGGTTTCCAGGTCCTCCCGCTCTTCGCCTTCCTCCCGATCCATGGCCGCGTCCCCTCCCTCGAATCCGGAGGCCGGGACCTGCTCCTTCATCCCGCTTGCCCAAGGCGGGAGATGGTCTTCGGACTCCGGCATCTTGATACTCCGGGCTTTGCTTTCCTCTTCCCTTTCCTTGAGGACCTCCAGAAATTTCTCGACCTGCTCCTTGCCCAGCTCTGCTGTCCCGCCGATCCGGTCCAGTTCCCTGGTGTCGAAGGTCAGGGGTTTCGTCCCTGCCGGAACTTTCTCTTCCGTATCCGGTTCGTTTTCGAGTTTCTCCACTTTTCCCTCTTCGGTCTCCGTTTGGCCCCTTTCCCTTTCGGCCGCGAATAAGACGGGGACTTCATCGGCTGGGATAGCCGCAGCGGGCGCCGCGGAAAGAGCCGAGAGGGCTTCCTCCCCGACGGGCGCTCGGACAGGCGTCGCCGACGGGGCTTCCCCCTCCGGGATCAGCTCGGCCGAACCTCTTTCGCTCCCCTTTTTGCGAGTATCCTCGTCGACCAGGATCACCTCTTCTTCCGGTTCGGCCTCGTCTTCCTCGAGTTCTTCCTCCTTAACAGATTTCTTCGTTCCGGGCGCCGTTTCCCCTGGTTTGGGGATCTCGTAGTCCTTCTCCTCGACGTCCGTATCGACGATCTTCTCCCCCTTGATCTCCTCTTCGACGGCGGCATCTTCGGGAAAGAGGAGCTGGGTGCCGCAGTTGTTGCAATACTGGTCTTTTTCGTCGATGATCGCCCGACAGTAGGGACACCGCTTGATGGCCATTAATTCATTTATATTCAGAAAATTGGCGCTTGTCAATCAAAGTTTCTCCGGCCTCCGGGGCTGGAAGGGCTGACCGTCGAACGCTATCGAAATTCTTGCCCTGAAAATTCAGGCCTCCGGTCCGGAAAATTCGGGACATAACCCTTTTCTCCCAAAAAGGGATTGTGTCCCTGGAATTTTCCGGTCATATCCCGAATTTCCGGATCTCTCCATTGTCAAGCTGTTCGACGGTCAGCCGGAAGGGAAATTGACATTGCCGGCGAATGTCGTAAAATATGACCGCCGTGGGCGATTAACTCAGAGGTAGAGTGCTACCTTCACACGGTAGAAGTCAGAGGTTCAATTCCTCTATCGCCCACCACTCCTTTCCCGCGAGGCTGACAAATCCCCCCTTCTTGGAAGGGGGGTCGGGGGGATAAGACATAGACATAGTCGGGAGCCTCGTGGGCATTCTTCGCCTCCTAATTCGCTAGGAGGGGTTGGGGTGGTTAATACGATTAAGAAGAATCTTGAAGACGTTTCGGATTTCTTTGAGAACCGGCCCCCTTCCCTGCAAAATCGCGGCCGTGTCTAAAATTGTGCCCGTCTCGGACCCTTAAGCTTTTTCAGAGAAACTTCAGAGTTTCCTTGAGGCTATCCAACACTTTTTTCATATCGGGTAATGGGCTTATGAGCCTTCCGAGCTCTCGTTCCCAGTACGGCCCCAGTGTTTCCTCCAGATCTTTTGGGAAGATTTGGTGAAGACTTTTATATTCGATTTCCTTAATTTCGCACTTCTTCGCGAACGCTTCTTTTATCTTTCTCCTGTCGAAACCTATCTGGCTGAGCTTCCAGAGGTCAAAAAAATCTCTGCATTTCTTACGCTCTATCGCGGCCCTTAGCTTCGACGCAAATATCTCTGCAAGCGACTCGATTCTGACGCTGAAGGCGACGTAATCCGAATACCCCTGGGGAATCGCCCTTGTCATGGCTTTATCAACGAGGTCATTGGGGGTTACATCCACTTTTATCCAGTTCCTGTCGATTACGCCTTTATATTGAATCTTGAGTTGAAGATAGTCGGGATTAACGTGGCTGCTTTTCAGGACGAATTCGATGCCTGATTTCTTTTTTACGTCGGCGAGAATCGTTTCGACGTTACCCAGAAGCTCTTTTAGCTCGCCCTTTATCAGGCTGAAGTCCAGGTCCTCCGAAAGACGCCAGATTCTAGGGAAGTAGACCTTCGATAGCGCCGTTCCTCCCTTGAAGACGAGGTTCTGGTCCTTCGCGAAACCGTAGAGAAGCCAGCCGAGAACATAATCCTTCTCGACCATCATAAGGCTGAGATTCCTCTGCCGCGCCTTTTCCAGGAGCTCGCGTTTGTCAATCAATACATCCACCTCTTAGAATTTATATCGGCGTTGACGAGGAGCTTCCATTTCTCCGAGTACTTGCCTCGTTTTACGCCAAGCTTGTCAAGTACGGGGTAGCCTTCTGTTAGACGGATGTTTTTGAATGTCGCGGCATATTTGTCAAACAGGTCCGTCGCTTCGAGGATAAAGCCGAGGCGCTTGAAGACAGCAACATTTTTTGTCTTAATGGCAAATTCCCTTATCTTTCCGAAGTCTAGTTCTTCATGGTTGAAGTATATCGCTCTAGCAACCTCGTCGATCCCGCCCGCGTGTTCTGAATGATCTAGGCAGTCGACGATGGTCTTGTCGTTATTTGATATATTGACTTCCCTGCCTTCGATTACGGCTTTCTCTATGCCGACGAATTTCTTCTTCGCGAGCTGGACGAAGACGAATCTGGAGGTTAGCACGCTTATAGGCTTCTTCGCCTTGGTCGTGCAGATGAAAACAGACGTGGGAATCTGGTCAGAGAGCCCGTGGTAGTTCAGGGCGGACCAGAAGCCTATGTAATAGGGCTTCGTCAGATGCGAGGCGATGATAAAATCATGGACTATGAAGCTCTCCGCGCCCTTGACACCAATGTCCAGTGGAACGATGGCGTACAGGCCGCCCTTGATGGTAAGAATCCACTTCTTCCTCTTGAGCTGGTGGAGCGTGAGGTACGGGTTTTCCTTCAATATGGCTCTGGCATCTTTTACGGTGAAGATGGGCCTGTTCTTCCTGGCGAGCTCGGTTAGAAGGAGCGATTCCTTTTTCCCGATGCCTTTCCTATATTCTTCTGTAATTTCTTTCATATTATTAAATATTTTACAGATTCATATAAATATTTAGGCCCGATACGAGCAAAAGTCAAGGGATTTTCTACCAGAAATGGAAATTCGATTAATTTCCCCTGGCCCCAACGGTTATTAGTTCTCTTGTGCCGGGAGGAGAAAGCTCCCACCTTTTTGATTCCCATCATCAGCCCCCTTTTGCTGAAACGGACGTCACCCGAAGTGCGCCCAAAAATATCGAAAACTATCAAACAACATCCAAATCCGTCGAGATCCGGAAGGCTTTGAAAAGAGGGTGTTACCATGGGAAATCCTTTATTTTCTGCGCGTTCGCTGCGAGCATGGCTTCCCACACACAATAGAAGTCAAAGGTTTAATTCCTCTATCGTCCACCACACCTTTCCCGTGAGGCTGACGAATCCCCCCTTCTTGGAAGGGGGGTCGGGGGGATAAGATATAAGCGGTCGATGTTGTCGTTGAAGGCATAGATCTTTTCGATGCGTTCGCAGGCCGTGTCGCTTGACATCTCGAAATGACCATAATACAATTATGGTCATAAGTCACTATGAGACGCATCGCCAAGCGTGAAGACATCCGGGACCTGATCCTCGACGCCGTGGAGGTCCTCCTGGCCAGGTACGGCTACAAGAAAATGACCATGGAGGACGTCGCCCGTCAGGTGGGGATCGGCAAGGGGACGATCTATCTCCATTTTCCGGGCAAGGAGGAGTTGATCCTGTCCCACATCGACCGCATCGCCGGGAGGGTCGCCGCCCGGCTCCGGGAGATCGCGGGGTCGTCCGAGCCCCACGACAAGCACATCCGCAGGATGCTCGTGACCCGGGTGCTCTTCCGCTTCGACAGCGTCTCCCACTATTCTCAGGGCCTCAGCGACCTCCTGTCGTCGATGAGGACGGCCCTTCTTGTCCACCGTGAAAGCCACTTCACGACCGAGGCGAAAATTCTCGAGAGCGTCCTCCGGGAAGGCGTCCGGTCCGGCTCCTTCGATTGCCCCGACCCCGCGGCGGCCTCCAGGGTCCTCATTCAAAGTACGAATTCTCTCCTGCCGTTCAGTTTGTCGGCCCGCGAGCTGGGCCGGAGGGAAGACCTGGAGGAGCAGGTCGCGAACATCGCCGACCTGCTCATCAAAGGTCTGAGGCCTTGTCCGAAGAGCCCGGCCGGCCGAGCGCGTTGACGGGAGCACATCATCTTTTAACTCAAGGAGGTTCAGCATGCGTCGAACGAAGATCCGATGGGTGTTTGTCCTGTTGTTCTCTCTGGCCCTTGTCGGCCCGAGCGCCTTCGCCCGGCAGGCGGCCGCGCCGGACTTCAAGGATAAGACCGTCCTGCCGGAAGGCCAGAAAGGCGCCCGCGTCCGGTCCCTCATCGAAGTCATAAATTCCGGAGAACCGGACCGCGTCAAACGCTTCCTCGACCAGGAATGCACGGGCGAGTTCCGCGGGATTGTGCCGATGGAGGAGCACCTCTCCGCGTTTCTCGGATTCTTGAGGGACACAGACGGCATCGAGTTCTATTCCGTCCGCACCTACACGCCCGAGCGCCCGGACGAGACCGTGGTCATCGTCAAGGACCGGAGCCTGGGGAGCTTCTGGGGCCTGAGCTTCCGCTTCGGCGAATCCCCAAAGTTCCCGGTGGCGGGCATCGGATTCGATTCCGCCCGTCCGCCCGTCGGCCTTTCCGAGCCGCCGCTGACCGAGAAGGAGGCCGTCGACGAGATCCGCGCCCTAATGGCCGGCCTCAATAAAAGGAGATGGTTCTCGGGAGCCCTGCTCATCGCCAAGGGGTCCGACGTGCTCCTGACGGAGGTCGGCGGAGAAGCCAGCAAGGCCTTCCACGTCCCGAACAACATCGATACCAAGTTCAACCTGGGCTCGATGAACAAGATGTTCACGGCCACGGCCGTCGCCCGTCTCGTCGAGGCCGGGAAGCTCTCTTTCGATGACCCGATCAGCAGGTACGTCGACGAAACCTGGCTGCCCAAATCCGTCACGGACAAGATCACCGTCCGCCACCTCATCACCCATACCTCCGGGCTAGGGAGCTATTTCAACAAAACCTATGTCAAGAGCTCCCGGGACCTTTTCCGGACGCTCGACGACTACAAGCCGCTCATCAAGGACGACAAGCCCGCCTTTACCCCGGGCGAGAAGTTCCAGTACAGCAACACCGGGATGTTCCTCCTCGGGGTCGTCATCGAGAAGCTCACGGGCGAGGATTACTTCGAGCATATCCGCAAGGCGATCTATGGGCCGGCCGGGATGACCAGCTCCGACTGCTACGAAATGGATCATCCCGTTGAGAATCTGGCCATCGGTTACAGCCCCGACTTCTCGAGCCCCTACAAGTGGCAGAACAACCTCTACAAACACGTCCTCAAGGGTGGGCCGGCCGGCGGCGGCTTTTCGACGGTCAAGGACCTCCATAAATTCGCCCTCGCTCTCCTTGCCGGCAAGCTCGTCTCCAAGTCCATGCGGGAGACGATGTGGACGGATTTCAAGGGCGCGAACTACGGCTACGGGTTTGCGGTCGCCCAGGGTCCGGGCGGGAAGGTCGTCGGCCACAGCGGGGGCTTTGACGGCATCAATTCGCGGCTGGACATCTATGTCGACACCGGGTACATCGTCGCCGTGATGTCCAACATCGAAAGCGGCGCCTCCCCGCTGGCGGACAAGATCGGAACGATCCTGGCCCGCGTGAAGGCCAAGTGAGGACGGTTCGTCCCCACGCATATAGGAACAATTTATTTTAGGAGAATCCCAATGTCACGCAAAGCATCCCG
>Ga0315275_10007921_pt1 | contig 10311 bp, 9 predicted proteins | sample YL17G03_0_MG_FD_205557 | JGI IMG/M metagenome (GOLD analysis project Ga0315275, IMG submission 205557) | Sediment microbial communities from Yellowstone Lake, YNP, Wyoming, USA - YL17G03_0 | ecosystem: Environmental > Aquatic > Freshwater > Lake > Sediment | place: USA: Wyoming | collected...
CCGGGACCAAGGACTCGCGTGCCATGAGCGATAGATACGAACGCTACGAAGAGTACGATTTCCAGGCCGTCGAAGCCCGTTGGCAGAAGGTTTGGGAGGAAAGCCGGGCTTTCGAGGTCCGCGAAGAGACGGGCAAGCCCAAATTCTACTGCCTGGAGATGTATCCTTACCCCTCGGGCCGCATTCACATGGGCCACGTCCGCAATTACAGCATCGGCGACGTTATCGCCCGCTTCAAGATGATGCGCGGCTTCAACGTCCTCCATCCCATCGGCTGGGACGCCCTGGGCCTGCCGGCCGAGAATGCCGCCATCAAGTACGGGATTCATCCGCAGAAATGGACTCGGGATAATATCGAGCATATGAAGTCCCAGCTCAAGCGCATGGGCTTCGCCTACGATTGGTCGCGTGAGGTCAATTCCTGCTTGCCCGAATACTATAAATGGAACCAGTGGATATTCCTCAAGATGTACGAACGCGGGCTGGCCTATCGGCGCGAGAGCTGGGTCAACTGGTGCCCGACCTGCCGCACCGTCCTGGCCAACGAACAGTCGGCCGGCGGTTCGTGCTGGCGCTGTTCGGACAGCGTCGAGCAGAAAAAGATGGAGCAGTGGTTCCTCAAGATCACCGATTACGCCGAGGAGCTGCTGACCGGCCACGCCCAATTGTCCAAGTGGCCCGAGCACGTCCTAACCATGCAGCGGAACTGGATCGGCCGCAGCGAGGGCGCCACCCTCGATTTCTCCGTTCCCTCCCTGAACGAGTCCATCCGCGTCTTCACCACGCGCATCGACACGATCTACGGGGCGACGTTTCTCGTCCTTTCGCCCGAACACCCGCTGAGCCATGAGCTGGTCCGGGGCCCGCGCGAGGCCGAGCTCAACGACTGGATCTCCAAGACCATCGCCGCCGTCCGCCTGAAACGGGAGATCGGCGAGGCGGAGAAGGAAGGCGTCGACACCGGCCGGACGGCGATCAATCCTTTCACCGGCAAGCCCATCCCGATCTTCCTGGCCAATTATATTTTGATGGAATACGGGACCGGGGCCATCATGGCCGTGCCCGCCCACGACGGGCGCGATTTTGAATTCGCCCGGAAGTACGGCCTGCCCATCCCCGAGGTCATCGTGCCCAAGGACGGGGCGGCCGGGAAAGACGGCGGCGAGCTGTTCGAGGACCTGGGCGTCCTGGCGAATTCCGGGCCTTTCACCGGCTTGACCTCGGAAGAGGCCATGGACAAGATGGCTGCCTACGCCAGGGAGAAAAACTTCGGCGAGAAAGCGGTCACCTACCGACTGCGCGATTGGGGCATCTCCCGCCAGCGCTACTGGGGCACGCCCATTCCCATGATCCACTGTGACAAGTGCGGGATTGTCCCGGTCCCCTACGAAGACCTGCCCGTGCGCATCCCGTACGACGCGGAATTCACCGGCGAAGCGGGTTCGCCCCTGGCTAAGATTGCGGGCTTCGTCAACGTGAAATGCCCCCGCTGCGGGGGACCGGCCCGTCGCGAGACCGACACCATGGACACGTTCGTCGACTCGTCCTGGTATTTCTTCCGCTACACCTCGCCCCGGAACGCCGACCTGCCGTTCACCCGCGCGGCGGCCGATTACTGGCTCCCCGTCGATCTCTATATCGGCGGCGTCGAACACGCCATCCTGCATCTCATCTACGCGCGTTTCTTCACCAAGTTGCTGCGCGACCTCGGCTTGACCGCCGTCGGCGAGCCCTTCCCCCATTACCTGGCCCAGGGCATGGTCAACAAGGACGGCTCGGCCATGTCCAAGTCCAAGGGCAATGTCGTCGATCCGGACGAGATGCTCCGGGATTACGGCGCCGACGCCCTGCGTCTGTTCATCCTCTTCGCCGCCCCGCCGGAGAACGAGTTCGACTGGAACGAGGACGGGCTGGAAGGTTGTCACCGTTTCGTCGGCCGCGTCTGGGGCGTTTTCCAGCAGGCCCTGCAACTCGTCTCCGCTGAAATGCCCGGCGGCCCGCTCGACGCCGCGGCCTTCGCCCGCCTGCGGAAGAAAATGCACCAGACGATCAAGAAGGTCGGCGAGGACGTCGAGAAGCGCTTCCGCCTTAATACCGCGGTCAGCGCCTTCCACGAGTTCGTCAACGTCCTGAAGAAAGAATGGGACGCGCTCAAGAATAGCCCGGAAGGCCGGGCGCTCCTCCGCCAGGTGGTCGAGACCCTGACCCTGCTTATGGCCCCCTTTACGCCGCACCTCTCTGAGGAGATGTGGAGCCGACTGGGGCACGGCGGGCTCATCCTCCGGGCACCCTGGCCGGAGTTCGATCCGGCCTTGGCCCAGGAGGAAAAGGCGACCATCGTCGTCGAGATCAACGGCAAGATCCGCGACAAGTTCGAGGCCGCGCCCGAAATCGGCGAAGAGGCCATCAAGTCCGGGGCTCTGGCCCTCCCCCGTATCCAGCAGCTTCTGGCCGGGCGGACCATCCGGAAGATCGTCGTCATCAAGGGCAAGATGATCAATATCGTGGTCGGATGAAAAAATTCGCGTTCCTGGCGGCCTGTCTATGGACGGCGGCCTGCGGCTATCGGCTGGTCGGGACGGGCGGGTCCCTGCCGCCCGAGATCAAGCGCATTCAAGTCCCGCTGTTCGAGAACCGGACCACCCGGTTCCAGCTCGATCTCAAATTAACCCAGGCTGTCATCGACGAAATCGTCGCCCGCGGCAAGGTCGGGATCACCACCGACGCCTCCAAGGCCGACGCCGTCCTGATCGGCCGGATCCTGACCTTTACCGCCACGCCGATCGCCTTCTCCAACAAGACCGCGGATCGCTACGATATCCTGGTCGTGACGGAGATCACGCTCAAGGAAACGAAGACGGACCGGGTCATTTTCTCTAATCCGTCCTATATATTCCACACGGACTATCAGGTTCCCCAGGGTACGGATTTCGAATCCTCGCAGAGTAAGGCCCTCGATACGCTGGCCCAGCTCTACGCCCGCAACCTCATCGTAGCCATTCTGGAGGGATTCTGAAGCATGCGCGCCGCCGGTCCGGGCCCGGGCCTGGGAGAGAAGAACGTCAAGGCCGGCTATCTGTTCCACGGCGAGGAGCTCTTCCCGGCCCGGCAATTCATCGATCAATTGAAAGCGTCCCTGGCCACGGCCGAGGGAGAGCCCGCTTCCGAGGACCGCTATGATCTGGAAGAGACGGGTTGGCGCGATATCGTCGATTCCGCCCGCAACGTCCCCTTCTTTTTTTCCCCCTGGCGTCTGATCGTCGTCGAGGCCTCCAAGGCCGGCCAGGCCGAGCTGGAAAAAGACGAGGAAAGCATCCTGCGCGGGTTCTTCGCCGATCCCACGCCCAAGACCGCTCTCCTGGTTCTCTATTCCGGCAAGCTGGGCAGGACGAAACCGCTCTATAAATTATTCGACGGGCTTCCCGAATCGCTGGTTCAGGTCCGGGAGTTCAAGCCGCTCAAGGAGGCCGGGCTCGTCGAATGGGCCGACCGCAAAGCGGCGTCCCTGGGCAAGAGGATCAGCTCGGACGCCGTCGACCGGCTGATGGAGATCGTCGGCGGCGATCTGCGCGTCCTGGACTCCGAGATGGAGAAACTGGCCACCTATATCGGCGACAAAAAGCTGATCGAGCTGGCCGACGTTCACGCCGCGTCCGATTGGGCCAAGGATTTCGAGGGTTACGAGCTGACCGATGCCCTGGAAAAGGGGGATATCCCCCGGGCCCTGCTCATCCTCGACCGGCTCATGGCCGACGGGGCGCGGGGCGAGTTGATGATGGGCTACTTGGCCGGGTTCTTCCGCGATCTCCTGCTTGGCCGCATCGGACTGCGCCAGGGCCGGGACAAACGCGAGATTTTCCGGGAGGTCCGGCCGTCCATTAAGGAATACTTCGGTTTTTACCCCGAAAAATTCCGTAATTTTTTCGCCGTGGCGGAAGGCTTTCCGGACGCCGAGTTCGTCCGCCTGGCGACGGATCTGGAACGGCTGGATATGAAGCTGAAAACGACGGACTCAGACGCCCAGGCCCTGTTCGAGGCGTTTTTTTACGATTTCGGCCGGACGATCCGGCGGCCGGGCGTCACTTCGAAGCGACGGGGCTGATTTTATCGATCTGGCGGGCCAAGCGGGATTTGTAGCGCGCTCCCTTGTTGCCGTGGACCGTTTTCTTCTTGACCGTTTTGTCGATGGCGGAGTAGGCGCGGGGCAAGGCCTTCAGGGCGCCTTCTTTATCCTGGTTTTCGATCAAGGCGCGGACTTTTTTGATTTCCGTGCGCAACCCGGAGCTGTTTTTCTTGTTCACCTTGTTGCGGCGGACGCTGTACCGGTGCTGGCGTTCCGCGGATGCATGACGGGCCATAATGATCTCCTTTGAGGGCGCATTATGATAGAATATCAGTGGGGTCTTGTCAACGCGGGAAATGGATTTCTTCATCCCGGGCCAAGGCCCGAGCGGTGATTTCGAGAAGATGAAAATCGTCCTGCAGCGCGTCCGCAACGCCCATGTTTCCGTCGACGGCCGGGAAGTCGGCCGCATCGGGCGCGGCCTATGCCTGCTGGTGGGGGTGGAGAAAGGGGATACCGAATCCGACGCCGAGGCCTTGGCCCGCAAGGCCGTCGAGCTGCGGATCTTCCCCGATGCCCGGGACAAGATGAATCTCTCCGTGCTCGACGTGGGCGGCGAGGTGCTGGCCGTGTCCCAATTCACCCTGGCCGGCTCGACGGCCAGGGGGCGGCGTCCCAGTTTCGACAACGCCGAGGCTCCGGCCCGGGCGGCCGAGCTGTTCGGGGTGTTCACGGCCAAGGTCCGGGAACGCGGCCTGGTCGTCGCCACCGGCGTTTTCCAGGCCATGATGGACGTCCACCTGGTCAATGACGGTCCGGTGACGTTCGTACTCGATTCGCGCTGAGAACCACCCCGCCCGCGATCTCTCGATTGACGATCCGGGAGGCGCGGGTCAAAACGCGCTGATTTTCCCCGGCGCGGAAAATCCGCTCCGACGCTCCTCCTTCGCTCCCCTGACTCAGCTCAAAAAGTCGGCTCTTGCTGAGTCAGGGACCGTGCCCGCTCAGTCGTCGCACGGGTTTTGATCCGGGCCTCCCGAATCGTCGAAAATTTTTATCTCGCGTGCGAACGGAGCATCCATCGCGCCGACCCCGAAGGCGAGTGCCGGCCGCCCCCTCCTCTTGGAGGAGGGACAATAGTAGTAATCTCAAATGGAGGCTTGGAACGAGACTTCAGAATTCACGTTAACCGCGTCCCCCGCCGGGTTAGTAAGTTCTCTCACACGAAATTCCCGCAAGCCGAAAAATATAATGATTGATCGGGCGACGGGCGAGCCGGGTAAAACCCGTACGACGACTAAGCGGGCATGGTTTTTCGCCGCAGGCGAAAAGAGCGCGGGAGGAGTGTCGGAGCGAGTTTTCCTCGCGGGGGAAAACGAGCGTGTTTTACGCGGCTTGCCCTGAGCCCGATATTCATGTTCAAGAAGACTCGCGGGGCGCCGGAGCGTCAGGATCCGCCGACCTTTTAGGTGAACTTGAAGTCGCAGATCTTTTCCAGCGCCGCCTGGGCCGCGGCGCGGACATAGGGGCTGGCGTCCTTGCCCAGACTAACCAATAGGGCCCGGGCCTCCGCCCCGCCGATCTCGCCGAGCGCGGACGCCGCGGAGCGCCGGACGTCGGCGCTGGAGTCTTCGATGACGGCCCGGATGAAGCGGGCCGTCCCGGGCGATTTTTTGGCGGCCAGGATTTGGAGTGCCGCGCTCTTGGCGAACCAGGGCGGCCTGGTCAGGCGCTCGCAGACTTCTTCCATGGGGCAATCGTCCCGGGCGATGAGCTCCCGGACGGCCAGGCCGCGGATCTCCTCGATCGGATCGCCGAGCAGGCCGACCAGGAGGAGGGCCGCCCAATCCGTTTCCAGGCGAGCCGCCGCCCGGATGAGCCGGATTTTTTTGGCCCGGTTCTGGAGGATTTGGATTTTGTCCAGGATTTCCCTGGCCAAGGCCCCCGCCTCGGGCGGTTCGTCCGTCCGGGAAAGGGATATTTCGAGCTCCTCCAGGAAGGGAAACGCCGCCTCGCGCGTGTCGCCCGTCGATCGTCTCAGAAACTTGACCACGCTCGTCAGACCATATCCAGAAGATGACCCATTTTCTCTTTCTTGGTTTTCAAATAATGGAGGTTGGTTTCGTTGGGAGGGATCTCGATGGGGACGCGGTCGACGATTTCCAGGCCGAAGCCGGACAAGCCGATGAACTTGCGCGGGTTGTTGGTGATCAGCCGGATCTTCTTGATCCCCAGGGAGACGAGAATCTGGGCCCCGATGCCATAGTCGCGCTGGTCGGGCTTGAAGCCCAGCTTGGTGTTGGCCTCGACGGTGTCCGCCCCCTGGTCCTGCATGGCATAGGCGCGGATCTTGTTGACCAGGCCGATGCCGCGGCCTTCGTGGTTGAGGATGTAGAGGATGACGCCGCGGCCGGCCTTTTCGACCAGGGTCATGGCCCTGTGGAGCTGCTCGCCGCAGTCGCAGCGGCCCGAACCGAAGGTGTCCCCGGTCAGGCATTGGGAATGGACCCGGACGAGCGTCGGAGTCTCGGGATCGACCGGGCCCTTGATCAGGGCGACGTGGTCTTCGTGTTGGATGAGATCCTCAAACACGGCGATCCTGAAATGGCCGTAGCTCGTGGGCAGGTCGGCCTCCTCGATCTTACGCACCAGGCATTCATGGTGCATGCGGTATTTGATGAGGTCGGCGATGGTCAGGATGGGCAGGTCGAAGGCGGCGCTCAGTTTCTCCAGTTGAGGCATACGGGCCATCGTCCCGTCTTCGTTCATGATCTCGCAGATGACACCCGAGGGATCGAGTCCGGCCAGGCGGGCCAGGTCCACCGAGGCCTCGGTCTGTCCCGCCCGGGCCAGGACGCCGCCCTCCTTGGCCTGCAAGGGAAAGATATGCCCGGGGCGGGCCAGGTCGTCCGGCTTGGCCTCCGGGTCGACGGCGACGAGGATTGTGCGGGCCCGGTCGGCGGCGGAGATGCCGGTCGAGACGCCGTTCTTGGCGTCGATGGAAACGGTGAAGGCCGTTTGGAAACGGGCCGTGTTGTCCTGGACCATGAGGGGAAGCTGGAGCGCTTCGAGCCGGCCGCGGGTCAAGGGGAGGCAGATCAGGCCCCGGCCGTGGCGGGCCATGAAATTAACGATCTTGGGGGTGACCTTCTCGGCGGCGACCATCAGGTCGCCTTCGTTTTCGCGGTCCTCGTCGTCGATGATGATGATCATCCGGCCGCCGCGGACGGCGGCGATGGCCGTTTCGACGGAGGCGGTGCGGACAGGATCGATCATGGACATGTTCCTAGCGGGATCCATGGGAAATCCAATTATATAGGTATTTTCCGACCATGTCACACTCGACGTTGACCGCTTGGCCGGGCCGCAGACGGGACAAATTGGATTTGTCCAGGGTCACGGGAATGAGTTCGACCTCGAACGCCGTCCGGCTCAGGGCGGCCACGGTCAGGCTGACGCCGTTGACCGCGACGGAGCCCTGGGGAATGAAATACGGGCGATAATCCGCGGGCAGGCCGAAGGCCAGGCGTTTCCCGGGCGCCTTGGCCTGGACCCTTTTGAGCAGGCCGACGAAATCGACGTGCCCGGTCATTAGATGGCCTCCCAGCGGCGCGGCCAGGGTCAAGGGCCGTTCGAGGTTGAGGACCGCGTCCGGTTTGAGCCGGCCGAGGGTCGTACGGGACAGGGTCTCCTGGGAGATATTGAAGGCCAGCGCCGGCCCCTCCTGCCGGATGACGCTCAGGCAGACGCCGTCCACGGCGACACTACCGCCGAACTCGACGGCGAGACCCGGCGCCTCAACGATCAGCTCGGTCTTGCCCTTGGCGAAGCCGCGGAAGCGGCCGGTTTGCAGGATGATGCCCGTGAACATTAGAGATCTCCCTCCACAATCAAGTCGCTCCCGATCCGCATAGAGGTCACTTGACGCAGGCGGAGCGCGCCGGGCACAGCGACCGCGCCGGCGCCTCCATAGAATGAAACAGCGTCCGCCCCGCCGATGATGAGGGGAGCGATCATGAGGACGATTTTATGAAAGCGCGGCGGACAGACAACCGATTTCACCAGCCCTCCGCCGCCTTCGATGAGGACGCCGGTGATGTCTCTTTGGCCGAGACGGCGGAGCGCTTCGTCGAGATCGAGGACGCCTTTTTTCTCCGGGAGGACGAGGATTTCCGCCCCGGCTTTTTCCAGGACGGACCGCTTCCCCGCCGGGGCCTTGTCGCTCGTGAAGATCAGGACGGGCCCGCCTTTTTGATCGGCCAGCATACGGGCGCCCGCCGGGAACCGGAGCCGGCCGTCGAGGACGACGCGGGTGATCCGGCGGCCCGGCCAATCGACGTGGCGCACGCTGAGCAAGGGATCGTCTCCGAGCACGGTCCCGATGCCGACCAGGACGGCGTCATGTTCGGCCCGCAGTAAATGGGCGTAGGCGCGTGTTTCCTCCGAGGTGATCCAGCGGGAATCGCCCCGGGGCCTGGCCATTTTCCCATCCCAGCCGACGGCCGCCTTGAGCGTGACGAACGGCCTGCGGCCGCCGATGTAATGCATATAATGCCTGTTGAGCCGGAGGTTGCGGTCGGCCAGCAGGCCGTGCTCCACTTCGATCCCCGCCCGGCGCAGCCGGTCCACGCCCTTGGTCAGGACGAGCAGGTTCGGGTCGAGATCCGCGGCGACGACCCGCTTCACGCCGGCGGCGATCACCGCGTCGGCGCAGGGCGGAGTCCGGCCCCAGTGGACGCAGGGTTCGAGTGTGACGTAAAGCGTCGCCCCCTTGGCTTTTCGTCCGGCGCGGGACAGGGCGAGGGCTTCGGCGTGGGGCTTTCCCGCCGCTTCGTGATGGCCCCAGCCGACGATCACACCGTCTTTCACCAGGACCGCGCCGACACAGGGATTGGGCGAAGTCCGTCCGGCGGCCTTGGCCGCCAGGCCGAAGGCCATTTCCATGTAGGCGCGGTCGCGGCGATCAGTCATGCGAAGAGCGCGTCGACGAACGCGGCCGGGGAGAACTCGATCAAGTCCTCCTCGGTCTCGCCCGTCCCGATGAACTTGATGGGCAGGCCCAGCTCGTCGGCGATGGCGATGACGATGCCGCCCTTGGCCGTACCGTCGAGCTTGGCCAGGAAGATTCCGGTCAGGCCCGAAACCTTCAGGAATTCGCGGGCCTGGATCAGCGCGTTCTGGCCGATGCTGGCGTCGAGGATGAGCAGGATTTCGTGCGGGGCCCCGGGAATTTCGCGTCCCAGGACGCGCTTGATCTTCTCCAGCTCCTGCATAAGGTTGGCGTTGGTGTGGATGCGGCCGGCGGTGTCCACGAGCAGGATATCCAGGCCGTGAGCCTTGGCGTAGCGGGCGGCGTCGAAGGCGACCGAGGCCGGATCGGCGCCGTAGCGGCCCTGGACGACGGGCAGATCGAGGCGTCGGCCCCAGACCGAAAGCTGTTCCTGGGCGGCGGCCCGGAAGGTGTCGGCGGCGGCCAGCCCGATTTTTTTGCCTTCGTCCCTGAACCGGCGGGCGAGCTTAGCCAGCGATGTCGTCTTGCCTCCGCCGTTGACGCCGACGGCCATCAGCACCGCGGGGGCCGGGCCGAGCCGGAGCCCTTCCGTTCCCTTCGTCAGGCGGGTCGTCAGATCGGCCTTGAGAGCGTCCTGGATTTCCCCGAAACCGTCGGTTTTCAGGGTGTGGGCCCGGACGGATTCGATGATTTTCCCGGCGGCCGCGGCGCCGACGTCGGCTAGGATGAGCGCTTCGGCCAGTTCGTCCAAAATTTCCTCGCGCGGTTTCCCGCTCTTGACGAGGCCGTCGAGGCGTTGTTTGAAGACCAGTCGCGTCTTGGCCAGTTTGTCGCGGAGACTGCCGAACATTGCATCAGGATTATAGGTTCGGCCTCCGCGCGAGTCAATTAAACGGGGAGGGCTCGGGGGGTTTGGGGAAAAACCCGTGCGACGGGCTTTGCAGTCCTACGCCTTGGCTAGGACGACTGAGCGGGCACGGTTCTACGCAAGAGCGATGAGAGCGAGTAAAAAGGAGTGTCGAATACCGTTCTTCCTTCGATCGGAAGAACGGCACGTGTTTTTCCCCGCACCCCCCTTCGGCCTCCTTCCTCTGAGCCCTCTTTGGCCCGTGGACGTCTTGTGTTACATTGAATGCCTCCATGGACGATGCCGTATGGCTGCTTTCCCCGGACCGCGACGAAGCGCGAACGATCGCTTCCGAGCTGGGGATTCCCCTGCCCATCGCCCGGGTCCTGG
>Ga0315275_10007923_pt1 | contig 10311 bp, 8 predicted proteins | sample YL17G03_0_MG_FD_205557 | JGI IMG/M metagenome (GOLD analysis project Ga0315275, IMG submission 205557) | Sediment microbial communities from Yellowstone Lake, YNP, Wyoming, USA - YL17G03_0 | ecosystem: Environmental > Aquatic > Freshwater > Lake > Sediment | place: USA: Wyoming | collected...
ACACTGCTTTTTAAAGCGTCTTAAGGCGTTTTCAAACGGCTCATTTTCATTAACTCGTATTCCTGGCACTCATTCCTTCCCTCCCTTCGATTTAAGATTTTTTTTAGGAGGGTAATTTAAGAATTACCACTGTTATTTAAATCATCATATTCTATCTTTAATTATTTTTCTGTCAAGGAAAAACATTCTTACCAAAATCATTGGGCCGGGGCTAATTTGTTGAATTGCCTGTAATTTAAAGTATTTATCATGCATCATTCATACCTTGCAGTATCTAAACCTTCAGAGTGGATAGCCAGTTTCTTGCATTTTCACATGTTATGGTTTATATAAAGACAGTTTATTTAAAAAAGAGGAGGATTATATGCGGTTTTTCAGACAAAACTCTGTGACGACTTTTCTTCTCGCCTTCTTCGTGTCGCTTAGTATGCTCTCTCAAGGAAGAACGGCAACCACGAAGGTAGAGGATATTATTGCTCAGGTAGCGGAAAAAGCGAATGTTCAGCAGAAAAAAGTAAACGATTTTGCCTGTGACATGCTTTCGACTAAGGTAGAAAAGGATAGCACAGGAAAGGTCGGAAGCACCACCCAGCATGAAATGAAATCGTACTTCAAGAAACCCGACAAGCAGGTAAAAATATTCATCAAGGGGATCAAGGACGGGAAACCGGTTTTGGAAAAGGATCTCCAGCCCAGTATGTTTCTTGCCCCAATACTGAAGCCCTCTGAGGAATTAGCTGAGCAGATACAAAAAGAAATGAAATCCATATTGTCACCCTCTCTCCGGGATAAGTTTGACTTTAAACTCCTTCGGGAAGAAAAGTTAGCAGAGGATACTGTCTGGGTGATCGAGGCTGTTTCCCGGTCAAAAGATCTCAAGATTAAAAAGGCAACTCTCTGGATTAGCAAGGCTCAGTTGAGAACAGTAAAGATTGAAGCAGAATCAATTGAAACCCCCACCTCTTTTCTCAGATTTATCAAGATTACCTCATTTCTGAGTGAAGTACAGCCTAACATCTTTCTGCCCAAAATAAATAAGATAGCCTTCGGCTTGCGCAAAGTCTCTTCCAAAGATATTGAAACAACGAATGAGTTTTCACACTACCAGATTAATGCAGGATTAGAGGATAGCCTGTTTCAGAAAAAGCAGCTACCATGACAAAGCCCTCTACCGAGATCATCTCAGGAATAGACTTTCTCCCGCTGGCACAAACAGCTTCCCACGAACTCCTCAAAATCTGCAATTATCTTGAGGACAGACGGGATGGGTTCACCCAGAAGTTCTATATGCATCTCATCAAGGAGTCTCAGGAGCTTGAGGATTTCCTCGATGACCACGGGGCACGGACCAATAAAAGCTGGGTATACTTCGGAGAGCTGGTTGCCTCTGCCAGAAATTTCGGCAGGATCTCCTACACCTTAATCCACGTTCTGAGAAGGTATAACTTCTACTACCTTGAAAACAGCGGGGTCTATGGGTTTTTAGAGAGCGCAGGGAAAACCATGGGATTCCTGAACCAATCGATTATTGCCCTCTTCGAAGAAATGAGAAAGGAATGCAAGAAGCTTGGCCTCAATCTCCCCGCTGAAAAGATCAGTGATGAAGACTTCCAAGAGATTAACCCCACCAAAGTTCTTCCCCACAATATTGGCGATGAGGAGGGGGTAGACGAAAGGAAAAATGCTGTAAAGATTACTACAGAGTACCTCAATACAGCCAAGCGGTTCATAACTCTTGAGTGTACGAATCGCTCCACCCCTCAGGAACTTGAAGACATTATTCCCTGCAAAGTGAGTGAGGATAAGCTTAGGGAATTCCAATATTCCATCCATAACCTCCAATCGGTCTACGATACCTATATCAAAAACACTTCTCTTGAATCTGAAAACAGTGCACTGAAAAGGTTGCGAGGCTATATAGCTCTCTCCCTTCACCTCCTGGAGATTGCTTGCTGGCTTTCACACTTCTACGAAAGGCATGAAAGCGAAATCCGTCATGAAAAGACAAAGAAGAAGATAGAAAAGATCATCAATAAAGAGCTCCTCTTAGAGAGCACCCTCAATTTTTCACTCTACTATGCACATGCATACCTGCAGGAAGGCACAGCACAAGCCCATCGCATCCTCGAGGCTTATACAGAGATAGATACCCTCGAGCTGAAAGTACCCGAAGGCTTGGGATTTCACCTGAGACCATCCACTCTCGTAGCAAAGGTGGTAAATTACTACGGCTCCACCGTTGTGATGATCGTGAAAGATAAGAGATTTAACGCCTGTAGTCCCATTGAAATGATGTGGGCAGGAGGAATGCTGAAGCGGGAAAAGATTGATACCGTTATGTTTGAAGGGGATAAACGGGTGCTTCAGGATCTCAGGATACTTTCCGGGGTAAATTACGGGGAGGACATCATGGGCAGGAGCATTGACCTTCCGAAAGAACTCTCCTACCTCAATAAAGCCTAAAAAGAGTTCGGGGGACCACTACCCTTCAGGGATCAAATTATTTATCTGGGTATATCAATTTGCCTCGCTGCTGAGAATTTTCGTCACTCTTTCCTGAAATATTTTCAGATCGGATTCTGTATAGGGTCTGACATCCTTGAGCTTTGGATCCAGAGGGTCAGATGGGTTGAAATTCTGGAGTGTCAGGCAGGAACTGTTCTGTAATTCTCGTGCTAAAAGATAGAGATCTTCCTCTCTGATGAGTGTAGGGACGACCGTAATCCGAAGTTCATAGGGGAGGTTCTCCTCCCGTAACCACTCAATACTTTCACGGACCTTTGATAAGTTTACAGGAACACCGGCACACCGTGAATACTGAATTTCATTCAGGGGGGACTTTACATCCATGGAAACGGAATCGAGTAACCCTCTCTCTCTTAAGAAACGGAGTGCATCCGGATTGGTGCCATTCGTATCCAGCTTTACGAGAAACCCTTCTCTCTTGAAAAACTCCATCAGTTGTGGAAGGTATGAGTGCAGAGTAGGCTCACCGCCGGTAATACACACCCCGTCAATCCATCCCCTGAATTCTCGTAAACGTTTCAGGATATAATCGAGCGGTATATCCTGGTATTGATCAGGGTGCAAAACCAGTCCGTGATTATGGCAGTAAGGACAGCGAAAATTACACGATGGGAGAAATACGACTGAGGTAAGCTTTCCGGGCCAGTCAAGAAAAGAAGTTTCGAGGAACCCCTTGATAGAAATAATGTTAGACGGATAATTGATGTTTTCTTCTCGCCTCCCGATTATTAACCACAATCTCTCTGATCTCTTCGGGTGAGGGAATGGTTCCCCGAAAATCTGCGATGGGGTTCTCTTCAGGGTCTTCGACAATGAGAGTTGGGGTAGATAATACTCCATAATATGTAGCTTCAGCCAATCCATCGACGGTTTCGATATCGTAGTCGATTACCTCTAACCCTTCTTTTTTCAGAATGCTCCCAACCACTTTGGCTTGAGGACATTTAGGACATTCCGACTTCCAGAACAGTTTCACCCTTTCCATTATCGCACTCCTTTTGCCAATTACGCCATTACCTTCCTTTTCTCCCCTTCTTCGAAATACCCTTCATTCCTGAAACGATCGTGGAGTTCTCCTATCTTTCCTTTATTCCAACTGGAGACCTTGGTGAAATAACCGGTTATTCTGGTTATCCCCTCAATATTCTGAGAACCGCAGTAGACACACGATTCTCTGAGCCCCCGGCTGGTTCTCCCACAGTTTATACAGGTAGTGAATTCAGGTGAGAATGCCACCTGATCGTTCAGGCTCTCACGGAAGATCTTAACGACAAAGTTTGCCAGTGACTCTTTGGAAGGCCTCGCCTCTCCCAGCCAGATGTGCGTTAATGACCCAGCCTCAATCCGGGGGTGAAAGAGCCCCTCCTTGATAACCCTTTCAATGGGGTTAATTGGTGCAGAAACTGCGTAATAAGTAGAATTAGTATAGTAAACTTCCCCCTTGGAGATATCTCCCTTCACGATGTGACCGGACTGGGGAGAGTGATACTTGAGATCCAGTCTGGCAAACCGGTAAGCGGTGCTCTCCGCCGGTGTCTGTTCCAGGACAAACCGCATCTGGTGTTTCTGACTGAGCTTCTTGGCAAGGAGATCCATGTGGGAAATCACCTTGAGTCCGAACTTGTAAGCCTCCTTCGATTCATGGAGCTCTTTTCCCGTATGAATCTTAACCAGTTCGTTCAAACCGAGCATACCAATGAGGTAGGTTACCCTCTTCATCCTCAGGTACGGTTCCCCATCCTTATTCATGGTGAGGAGGGCAAGAGGCCCTTGCTCACCCAGAGAGAGAAGTTTCTCGATGAAGGCTCTCTTTTCGCCATGGGCCTTTACAGCCATCTCCATAAATTCTGCGATTCTGGAGAAGAGCCTGGTATCATCCCCCTTGCTTAAATACCCCAGTCGTGGGAGGTTGATGGTCACATTCTGGAGGGCACAGTATCTCATCTTCCAGGGATTCATAGCATCTTTAAAATCCTGAGCCTCCAGTTTGAAACTCAAGCGGCAACACTCTGATATCTTGGCAGTGCTGCCCCGATCAAAAACAAAATAGGTATTCCCTTTTTCACTGGCAACGTCACAGATATGGTAAAGGAAATCCTGATGTCCCTCGGTCTGGAAGAACTTCTCTGTGATATGGACAAGTGGTTTGGGGAAGAAAAACGGCCTTCCTGTGCCATCCCCCTCTTTATAGATATCAAACAGGGCCCAGGCAAACTTCTGCGCCTCTCGGGCATATTCCGCATAGGTCTTGCCGGTAAACTCTCCTCCCGGTCCTATTGCCGGTACATCCTCAAAATGCTTGGGCACTTCCCAATAAAGGTTTATATCGGTAAAGATTGCCTGCCCACCTCTGGCTACTGCCTGCTGCGAGAATTCAAAGATGAGCATCTGGGCAAGCTGGGTAATTTCCTCATCACTCTTTCCTACCAAGTAGGGAGCAAAGAAAAGATTTACTGCATCCCACCCGATTGCCCCGGCAAAATGGCTCTGGAGCGCAGCGGCAAATTTGACCATATGGGCGAGGAGTACTTCGGGATGCTTGGCCGGTTTGGCCATCGAAAGGGAATTGGGCAAACTTAACCCATACTTTTTGATGTATTCTAAGGATTGCCCGGAACAGTATGGACGATCAATAAACCCTAAATCATGGAGATGAATGTCACCCCGGGTATGAGCATCACCAATCTCCTGAGAAAATACGTTAAGGAGGGCATATTCCTTTTTGATCCCTTCTGCCAGAGTGAGATTGGTTGCTTCTGGGCCGTGGGGGACATTAGCGTTCTCCTTGTTGGGATGGAGGATTAACTGATCCACATCGTAGAGGGGAACACCCAAACGAGTATGCATCCTGCGAGCATCTTCCAGGCCTCTCTCAATGAGTTTTGCATCTACGAGTTCGCGGACCAGAGGAGTCGTGATCACCGAAATCCCTGAGGCTGCTATCTGTTCCTGGACTTCCTTGCTGATTGCATCAGCGGTATCAACATCTATATACGTTTCTCTTACCAGTGCATCTACAATCTTCTGCCTATCCCAACCGGAGAAGTCTTCACTCGAGGTCCTAACAAAAATAGCGAGGTCGGTAGTTTCATCCTCCCCTTTGATTTTTTTCTTTTTAATCTCTTTTAAGGTTCCCATCGGTCTCCCCCTCCCAAACTGGCCTATTTAGTGGTGAGGATGAACATACACCACAACATATTGTATGTCAAGCAAAAATATTTGACTTGTTAACTATTGATTTTATTAAAGAAATCAGAAAATCTGCCTATGATTTTTCAACAAAATTTATCCCCCACGATCAGGGTGTGGTTAACCTGTATACGTGAACTTTTCAAAGAAAACTGTTAATTAAATAAAGGTTTGAGTTTTTATGAGGAGAGTGATAAAAGAAGGTTTGTGGGAAGTAGATCATATAAAATATAAGCTAATCAAATATAAGCTAATCAATTGAGGGGGGATGCGATGCAAATTCTCCAAGATTTTTCTTCAGCAGTCAACCGTTTTAAATGGAGAAGGATGTGGCTCATATATGTATTATATTCCATCCTATCCATATTTTTTATTACATACATATTTGTAATGCAATTACTGACTAAAGCAGACTATCTCGCTACCCTCATTACATTCATTGCCCTCGTTATTCTTATCCCTATTTCTCTTTTGGGTTTCTTTGCTCTGAGAAGCCAGACACGCGTTATGGAGGTCATCATAAAGGGATCCGGAATCAAGTCAGATGAACGTTCAGAAGAGGAGTATTCCAAGATTCAATCAATCAATGTGCTCGCTGAAGAAATTCGGGGTAAAACGGCAAGAATCCAGGAGTTAGAGAAAGAACTGGAGATATTAAGTTTCCAGATTCTCAAACCAAAGATTGCGGATTCGATGAAAGAGGTTCCTGAAGAAACAGTTCCTGAGGCACCAAAAGAACCAAAAAGTGAAGAAACCATTGTTGAAGAACGGAGACACTTTCCACGCTCTAATGAAATTATAGAAATTGCCTTTAAAGATACTGAATCCTTTATCAAAGCCTATATGCAAAATGTAGGAGGAGGCGGTTTATTCATAAAAACAGAAGAATCAATAGAATTGAATGAATATATATTTATAAGGTTCTATCTTCCCCAGGACAAGGAACCAATCACTGCGGAAGGAAAAGTAGTTTGGGTGACCCCCAAAGGAGTGAAAAATCCTTCTTTCCCTGCGGGGTTAGGTTTGAAATTCATCTATATCAAGCCTGATGATAGAAAAAGATTAGACGATTTCGTGTCTCAAGTAATTTCTTAAAGACCTCATAAGGAATAAATGTGGGATATGCTCCCCCTCTTATTTTTGCATACATACTTGGAAGTGTTATAGGAAGTTTCCTCAATGTATGTATCTATCGCCTACCACTAAAATTATCAATTATTTCGCCCCTTTCCCACTGTCCCTTTTGTAAACAACCCATTCCCTTTTATGAAAATATCCCGATCTTGAGCTATATCATGCTCGGGGGAAAGTGCCGGAGGTGTAACGCTCCTATCTCCTTTCAATATCCTCTCGTCGAGCTCTTAACGGGTCTCCTTGCCCTGTCCCTCACGCTCAGGTTCGGTTTTAGTCTTACCACTCTCGTTTACTTCATCTTTACCTCATCCCTCGTGGTAATCACTTTTATCGACCTTAAACATCAGATTATCCCCGATGTAATCTCCCTTCCCGGCATTGGCATAGGGCTCCTCACATCTCTCCTTGTCCCCTCGATAAGCTTCACAGACTCCCTCTTAGGCATTCTCTTTGGAGGAGGAAGTCTGCTCATCGTTTCATTGACTTACTATCTGTTAACCAAGAGAGAGGGGATGGGGTTTGGAGATGTAAAACTTCTTGCCATGATAGGAGCTTTCCTCGGCTGGAAGGGTGCACTTATCGGGTTAATCACAGGAGCATGTGTGGGGACGCTCATCGGCCTGCTTGTTATGATCAGAGAAAAAAGGGATTCGAAATACCCTATTCCCTTTGGCCCATTTCTCTCTATCGGGGCAATCTCATTTATCTTCTTCGGAAGAGAAATGATTGTGGCCTATTTAAGTCTCGGTCGTTAGCCATGCCTAAATTCAGCCTCGGGTTGAGAACAACCATTATTGTAAACCTCAGTATTATCGCACTTATCACCATTATTCTCATTGGCGTTGTAGCCTTTACAGCAACTGAACGTGTCATGACTGAGCAAATGATGAAGAGCGAAGAGATGATGGTTGACAGTATAGGAAGGTCGCTTGAGTCAGCCCTGACATTATCATCAGCCCTCCCAGGAGAAAAAACTGAAACTCTGATTCAAGACGTCGTAAAAAGATACCAGAAGAATGAAGAGATTCAGGGAATTACGGTAGTAGACCGCGATTTCAATATCATTGCCAGCCTCAAACCTGATGAAAGAGGGGGAAAAATATCCGACGTCTCTCTTTCACAGTCAATCCTTCTGGGCAAGAAGGTAAAATCATCTCCCTTCTCAGGAGGAGTTATCACCGTTTCTTCACCTTTGTATCAGGGAAAAAGTATCGTGGGAGGATTTACGGTAAAAATTTCTCTCCATGAAATGGAACAGATCCTCTCCCGATCCCGCACCACGGTTATTTTTTATATTATCCTTGCCGCCTTCCTTATCACCCTCTTCGGAACCTTTCTCCTCAATCGGTACATGGTAAAACCTATCAAAAAGCTGATCCAGTTCACCGGCGAAATATCGGAAGGAGAATTCCATTCCACTTCCTTGATTGATGAAAAAAACGAGATCGGCAAACTCTCCTATTCCTTAAACCGGATGGCAGAGAGGCTCAGTGAAGATAAGCAAAGAATAGAAGCGTACATCTCTTCTCTTGAGAAGACCAACCAGAGGCTGAAAGAAGCACAGCAAGAGGTGTTACGTTCGGAAAAGCTTGCCTCCCTTGGAAGATTGTCCGCAGGAATTGCCCATGAAATTGGGAATCCTCTCGGGGTAATCCGGGGGTACATCGATATGCTTTCGAGGGGCGGCGAAGACCGGGAAGAAATGAGAGACTATTGCAAACGGATCGAGGTTGAGATAACCCGGATTAACCGGATTATCACTGAACTGCTGAACTATTCACGAGTCTCCTTTGATGGGTTATCCGAGGTAGATGTAAATCAGGCCATACGGGAAGCACTTTCTCTCATCTCCCTGCAGAAACCTCTTCAGAAAATTCAGTTGAATCTAAAGTTGGATAACCATCTGCCTCCCATTACGGCAAATCACCATCAGCTGGTTCAAGTGATAGTGAATTTAATTTTAAATGCCCGGGATGCGCTCCCGGAAGGCGGAGAGATTATCATTCTCACTCAGCAGTCTGGAGAAAACATCTCTGTGGAGATTCACGATACCGGCACAGGCATCAGAGAAGAAGATCTGCCCAAGATATTTGATCCCTTCTACACCACGAAAGGCCCTGGAAAGGGAACCGGCCTGGGGCTCGCCATCTCTCTCAGGATAATCGAATCCCTGGGTGGAAAAATCAGTGTCACGAGCAAACCGGAAAGAGGGACGGCCTTTACCATCGTATTGCCTGCCGTCAGGAATGGATAACATGGAATCGAAAAAGATCCTGATTGTTGACGATGAAGAAGGCATGCGACACATGCTGAAGCTCATGCTGGAAAGGGAAGGCTACAAAGCGGTGACTGCTGAAAAGGGTGAAGAAGGTCTGGAAATACTGGAGAAAGAAATCTTCGACCTCATACTCTGTGATATCCGGATGCCCGGAATGGATGGAATGGCATTTCTGAACGAAATAAAGAACAGAGGCATAGAATCAACGATCATTATGATGTCCGCTTATGGCACCGTTGATACCGCTCTTGAAGCGATGAAACGGGGGGCTTATGACTATATCTCCAAACCTTTTAAAACCGATGAGGTAATCCTCACCCTGAAGAAGGCAGAAGAGAGAGAACGGTTGAGAAGAGAAAACCTCATGCTCAAAGGGGAGCTCAAGAAGGAGTATCAGTTTGGCAACCTCATTGCAAAAAGTGAAAAGATGCTGGCAATCTTCGATATGATAAAGAAGGTTGCCGATTATAATACCTCTATCCTCATTCTCGGTGAGAGCGGAACCGGGAAAGAGTTGATTGCCCGGGCAATTCACTATAATAGCAACCGCAGTGAAAGACCTTTCGTTGCGATTAACTGCGGCGCTATCCCTGAAGACCTGTTGGAAAGCGAGATGTTCGGCCACGAAAAGGGAGCATTTACCGGTGCAATAAAGACCCGGATCGGAAGATTCGAAATGGCAGATGGTGGAACTATTCTTTTGGACGAAGTTTCAGACATGAGCCCGGGCCTTCAGGCTAAGCTTTTGCGGGTACTGCAGGAACATGAATTTGAAAGAGTGGGTGGGGCACATACAATCAAGGTAGATATACGGGTGATTGCCGCTACTGCAAGAAATCTCTCACAGGAAGTGTCTCAGGGAAAATTTCGTGAAGACCTGTTTTATCGGCTTAACGTCATCCCCATCACTCTTCCCCCTTTAAGGGAAAGGAAAGAAGATATCCCCCTTCTGGTCAGCCACTTCATCAGGAGGTTCAATGAAAGACACGGAATGAGCATTGAGGGGATGACACCCAGGACTTTAAAAATCCTTATGGATCATCACTGGCCAGGCAATGTAAGGGAGCTGGAGAATGTAATTGAGAGGGCTATGGTCTTAGCAGAAGATACCACGATGAAAGAAGAAAATCTTCCGTGGGAATTAGACCACAAACTCACAGAGGAAATTGGTTTTTTCCCGGAAG
>Ga0315275_10007926_pt1 | contig 10310 bp, 6 predicted proteins | sample YL17G03_0_MG_FD_205557 | JGI IMG/M metagenome (GOLD analysis project Ga0315275, IMG submission 205557) | Sediment microbial communities from Yellowstone Lake, YNP, Wyoming, USA - YL17G03_0 | ecosystem: Environmental > Aquatic > Freshwater > Lake > Sediment | place: USA: Wyoming | collected...
GCTTCCACGGGGTCGATGCGGATGCGCTCCGGGCGGACGGCGACGCGGATCTCGTCCCCGGCGCGGACGTCAGCGTCGACGGCGACGACGATCCGCTCGCCTTCGCCGTAGCGCCCGACGGCCAGGTCGCCGACGAGCTCGGCCACGACCAGCTCGACGGCGTTCAGCGACCCGATGAAATCAGCGACGAACGGCGTCAGTGGATGGTCGTAGATCTCGCGGGGACTGCCGATCTGCTCCACACGACCGCCGTTCATCACGGCGATGCGGTCCGACATCGCGAGCGCCTCCTCCTGGTCGTGCGTGACGTACACGAACGTCGTGCCGAGCTCGCGCTGGATGCGCTTCAGCTCCGACTGCATCTGCCGCCGCAACTTCACGTCGAGAGCGCCGAGCGGCTCGTCGAGGAGCAGGGCAGTCGGCGTGTTCACGAGCGCCCGCGCCAGCGCCACCCGCTGCTGCTGCCCGCCCGAGAGCTGGCGCGGCCGCCGTCGCTCGAGCCCTTCGAGCTCGACGATCCGGAGCATCGACTCGATCCGCTCCCGATGCTCACCCCTGGGAACGTGATTCATCTTCAGCCCGAACGCGACGTTGTCGTAGATCGACATGTGCGGGAAGAGCGCGTACTGCTGGAACACCATGTTGACGCGGCGCTTGTTCGGCTGCGTGTCGGTGACGTCCTCGCCGTGCAGGAGGACGCGTCCCGTGTCCGGAAGCTCGAACCCGGCGATCATCCGCAGCGTCGTCGTCTTCCCGCACCCCGACGGGCCGAGCAGCGAGAAGAACTCGCCGTCCCCGATCCCGAGGTCGAGCTCGTGGACGGCGGTGTGGCTCCCGAAGCGCTTGCTGACGCCCTGCAGCGTGATCGCGTTGTCGCGCGTCGCCTCCGACATGAGGGCCGAGTCTACGCCAGGCCCTGCGCAGATGACAGGGGACGCCGACATCAATCGGACGCGGGCTGCCGCCATGTCCATCGTCCGCCGGAGCCTCTGCCACCACCCCGGGCGCGGATCGGGGGCTCTGCGGCTCGATAGACCTGCTCCCCCGCGACCGGGGCCTGCGCACGGCCGGGCATAGAGCGGCCTATGCCGAAAATCTACCTGCAGACGGATGGAATCCGGGCTCACCTGTCGCCACGATGTGGCAAATGACTACGACTTCGTTCTGGGGCGGTTCCCGTAGCAGCGGAGCGTTGGCGAACAATCGAAGGGACGGTGAGTAAGGTGAGAAAACTGGCGTTCCTCGTTGTAGGAAGCGCCGTCTGGCTGTTGCTGGGTGCTGTGCCTGCGTCCGCCGACAACGGGCCGCATATGTCGACTGCAGGTACGGTCACCGACCGCTGTGCCGGCTGTCACCGGCTGCACACGGCCAAGGCCGCGTACGTGCTCGTCGAAGAGGAGCCCGCGCTCTGCTACACGTGTCACGGCAACGCTGCCGGCGGATCGGCGCTCGCGGTCACGGCTGGACTCGGCTACAGCGATTCCGACCACGCCGCTCCTTCGGGCGCATTGCGTGGCGGCGGCTTCGAGTACGCGCTGATCGACGCAGGGGCGCCGGTCTTCGCGATCAGCGACGAGCCGACCCGTCTCGTGTTGACGTCCGGCTCGATCCCGGTGGGAGCAAGTGAGCCAACGACGTCGGCGCACTCTGTCGACGAGTCTTCTCAGCTGGCGTGGGGCGGCGGCGCGTTCAATGCGTCGGCCAACTACGGCACGGCCAACATGAAGATGACGTGCACCTCGTGCCATGACCCGCACGGCGGCAGCAACACCGCCGGTACCACGGCCTTCGCGAAACAGACCTATCGGATCCTGAAGACCAACCCCGCCGGACTGGGTGCACTGACCCCAACCTGCACGCTCAGCACTACGGCTGCGGGTGGCACCTGCACCGTGATCGTGACCCCCGAAACCACCCCCGGCACCGGTGAGAAGGTGGTCTGCACGGTCGCGGGCACGACCACGACCTGTGTGAGCACGAGCGTCAGTGCCGCCCCACAGATCCCTCCGGCCGCTACGCCCACCACTACGCCTCTGTACCCGTCGTGCACGGTACCGACGGTCACGACGGCCTCGGTCTGCCGGCCGGGGAGCCAGCTGGTCGTGAGCGATCTTGCCGCCGGGACGCAGCAATACACCACCACCGACTACTGGCAGAACCTGGCGGATAACGGGATCTCGCGGGCTCCTCTCGCGCCAAGCACTGCCGGCTCGTCGAGCCCGTACGCGACGTTCCTCACCAGCATGTCGAACTGGTGCTCGGCATGCCATACGCGGTACAGGGCTACGAGCGGCAAGACGTACGCCTACAACACGGGTGACGCGGTGACCACGTACCGGCATCGCGGCGACAGTTCGTCGAGGGTGCAGTCGGCCTTCGACGCAACGGCGATCCCGGCCGCTGCCGGCAACTACAAGGCGAGCCCGAACTGCATCCAGTGCCACGTCTCCCACGGCGCGAACTCGGCGACCGGGTCCATCAGCAGCACGATGGAGAACCCCGGCGGCGGAACAGCCGGGCTCGGCGTTGGCGCATCGCCCGCCTCGGCCGACAACCGGCTGCTGCGGATCGACCAACGCGGCGTCTGCGAGCAGTGCCATAGCAAGTAGAAGGAAATCAACACCCGAAACACGTGTCCGGGCCCGCGAGGGCCCGGACACGTTGAGCGGCCGCGTGGCCGCGCGATCCAGGCACCGGCCCGGGAACGGTTCGCCGGGAGGGAAGGCGTGGGCCTCCCTGTGCCGGATATCTATCCGCTGACGGATAGCCACGGCATATCGCCCGGGGCACGATATGGATAGAAATGAAAGAGTCGGGAGACGTCATCACGGCAGGTTCGGAGACAGGAGCGGCGGTATGAGCGGAATCAGGCGCAGCTCGCCGGTCTCCGACCAGACGCTGAACCGGCTCATCCGGGGCGGCATCATGGTGCTGGCGGTCGGCATCCCTCTGCTCGTCGCGCTCTACTTCCTCGACCGCGGCCCCGACCACGGCCCCACCCTGATCGAGCGCCAGATCGCAACGGCGGAGGCCGCGGTGCGCAAGGCGCCGAGCCAACTCGGGCCGCGGCTCGCTCTGGCGCAGGCCTACCAGGCCGCCGAGCAGCCCGACAACGCCCTCGAGCAGTACGACGAGGTGCTCACGATCAGCGTCGGCAACAAGACCGCGCTCCTCGGGCGCGGCGACATCCTGCTCGACAGGGGCGACCTGCAGGGCGCAGCGAAGGCGTTCAAGAAGGTCACCACGAAGGCCTCGGGGGGCGAGTTCTCCGGTGTCGACCCGCAGCTCGAGCACGCCTACTTCGGCCTCGGCTCGGTGGCACTGCAACAGGATCGTGCCGGGGACGCCGTCACCGCGCTCACGCAGGCGGTGAAGATCAACGCCACCGACGCCGACGCCTGGTACCTGCTCGGCACCGCCTCGCTGCAGGCCGGCAAGGCCGGGCCCGCCGTCGACGCTCTCGAGCGGGCCGTCCTGTTCGTGCCCACCGGCTGGTGCGAGCCGTATGAAGCGCTCTCGCAGGCGTACGCGAAGCTCGGACGCGCCGCCAACGCCGAGTACGCGGGCGCGATGGTCGACTTCTGCAAGAACAGGCCCGACGCGGCCACGCGGCGGCTGCAGACCCTGACCTCCGGCGCCACGGCGCTCGACGCGATGGTCGGTCTCGGCATGATCGCCGAGACCACGACCGACCGCGCCGCGGCGGTGCGCTGGTACCGAAAAGCGCTCGCGAAGGACCCGGGCAACTTCAACGCCCTCGCCGGCCTCTCCCGGCTCGGCGTCGCCAAGCCCCCCGCCCACGCGCCGGCGCCGTCCGGCACCACCTCCTCGAGCGGAACGACGAGCTGAGATGACGACACCCGACCTGCCCCCCGTCCTCGCGCCCGACCTCCTTGCCGAGCCCGGCGCGGCCGGCGTCGAGCCGACTGCCGAGGAGCTCCGCAAGCGCCGCCGGAAGAAGATCGCCCTGCTCCTGCTCATCCTCCTGGCGGTAGCAATCCTGCTCGCGATCCTCCTGCTCTGGTTCATGGGCAAGTCGGCCGACGACCTGCCGGGCATCGGCGCGGCAGCGGACATGCCGCAGTACTCCTTCAGCATGTACGGCGTCGCGCGCCCGCTCGGCGTCGCCGTCAGCACCAACGGCGACCGTGTCTACGTCACCGAGAGCGACGGCCCGCGCCTCGTGCACGTCTACGACCGCGACGGCAAGGAGGTCGGCGCGCTCGAGCCGCCCAACGCCACCACCGCAGGACACGTGCCCGTGTACGTGGCCGTCGACCCGCTCACCGACGACATCTACGTCAGCGACCGGATCGCCCAGACCGTCTACGTCTACGACGCCAGCGGCAGGTACAAGCGGGAGTTCAAGCCCCCCCGTGCGACGCTCGGTGGAGGCTGGCAGCCGCTCGGGCTCGCGTTCGACGCGGAAGGCAACCTGTACGCCACCGACGTCAGCGGCCCCTCCAACAGGGTGCTCTCGTTCACGCGCGCGGGCAAGTTCCTCCACAGGTACGGCACGGCCGGCCAGTTCTCGTTTCCGAACGGGATCGCGATCGACCGCTGGGGCAACGTGTACGTCGCCGACTCGAACAACGGCCGCGTCGTCGTCTTCGACAAGGCAGGCAAGCCTCTGACCGGGGTCAGCAGCGGGTCGTCCGCCGAGCGTCTCGGCCTTCCCCGTGGGGAGGCAATCGACACGGGCAACCGCCTCTACGTCGTCGACACGACCGACCAGTCGGTGCAGGTGTTCGGCCTCCACGACGAGGGCACCACGCCGCCGACCTTTGTCGGTTCCTTCGGTCAGCTGGGACGGGCGGAGGGAGCCTTCGCGTACCCGAACGGGATCGCCACAGACGGTGGCGACCGCATCTACGTGACCGATCGGGAGAACAATCGTGTCCAGGTCTGGAATCGCTAGTGGGCCGTCCCGAGACCTTCGACGCGAGACCCCTATGGGATTGGCGCACGCCCGTCCCGGTAGTGAGCGGATGCCCCACCAGCCTCTGGGGTAGACCCGTGAAACGTCCTGAGACGAGGCACGTGAGGGGATGTGATCCGCGCATGACTACGACAGGCTCCAGGCAGAAGGACTCTCCCGACCAGATGAAGGAGGAGCGATGACGCGGTCGATGCTCCTGATCGTGGGCAGTGCGCTGTGGCTCGCGCTCGGCGCCGTCCCGGCACTCGCCGACAACGGGCCGCACATCTCGACTGCAGGAATGATCACCGACCGCTGCGCCGGCTGTCACCGGCTGCACACGGCGAAGGCGGCGTACGTGCTCGTCGAGGAGGAGCCGGCGCTCTGCTACACGTGCCACGGAACGGGTGGCGCCGGGGCGAGCACCAACGTCGTCGACGGCCTCGGCTACGGCAACGTCTACCCGAGCACGACCCGTGGCCCTGCCGTGGGCGCGCTCCGGGGCGGCGGCTTCTCCTACGCCCTGATCGACTCGGCGAACCCGACCGGCCTCTCGAGCAATGGGTTCAATTCCACCGGTCAGGTGCTTCCCCTCGTGCTCTCCAGCAGGGCTGCTGTCACCTCCAGGCATGACATCGGCGTAGACGGCACGGCGTGGGGCAGCGGTGCGCTCAACAGCGGTGCCGGCGCGACGGTCCAGCTCCTCTGCACCTCGTGCCACGACCCGCACGGCGGTGCCAACACCGCTGGTACCACTGCCTTCGCGAAACAGACGTACCGGATCCTCAAGCCGATCCCCGCGCAGTCGGGAGCCACGGACGGTGTCGCGATCAAGGACGCGACCACCAAGACCTACACGACAGGGAACTACTGGAAACCCTCCGACCCGTTCTCGACCGGATCAACCGGGTTCCTCGGGTCTATCTCGGATTGGTGCGCGCAGTGTCACACCCGGTACTGGGAGAATGGAGAGCTCATGAGCTCGGGCACGGGCGACGCTATCTACGCGTACCGGCACGTTTCGAACGCTGCGTCAGTAGGTCTGCCGAACTGCATCCAGTGCCATGTCGCCCACGGCTCGAACGCGACGATGGGTACGTACTCGGGCGCGCTGACGAACCCAGACGGTACTCCCGGCACCCCGGGGGACAGCCGACTGCTGCGGATCGACAACCGGGGCACATGCCAGATGTGCCACAACAGATAGCCATGACCGAGAACCCCGTGACGGCCGCCACACACAGGCCGCCGTTGCGGGCCACACTCCCTCGAACCGCGGCGGGCAGTGAGGCGCCGAGATGAAGGGGAGCTTCAGCCACCTGGCCGACCACCCGGGGCGGGTGTTGATCGAGGTGATCGCGGCGCTCGTGCTCGTCCTCGCCTTTGTGGTCCCCCGCGGCGGTGCGGCCGGGGCGGTGACCGTCGTCACCGCCGACGGTGGCACCGTCAGCGAGGGCAGCGTCACGCTGACGGTCCCCGCCGGGGCCGTCCTCTCGCCGACGGAGATCACCGTCGCGACTGCGAGCGGACTGCCCGACTTCGACGGCACCGCTCCGCTGGCCGGATTCACGATCGGCACGGCAGCTGTCGACACAGGTGCCGCAGTCGCCGCTTTCGAGCCGCCGGCGGGGCTCGACGTCTCCCTCAACGGCCTCGATCTGACCGCGATCGACCCGGCCGACCTGCGCCTTGCGGCCCTCGCAGTCGACGGCGCCTGGCGCGTGCTCGCGACGCTGGCGAGCGACGGGGTGGTCTCGGCCTCGATCCACGCACCCGGGACGTTCGCGGTCGTCGTGGATGTGCCGGCGCAACCCGTGACCCTCACCTTCGACCATGCCTCCGACGCCCCTGCCGAGGGCCGCCATCGCGTTGGCCCCGGCGACGAGCTGGCGCTGCACGTCGGCGTTAGGCCCGACGCGAAGATCGGGGGCGCCCAGCTCGTGGAGTCGGTCCCGGCCGGCTGGACCGTCGTCGGCGCGAGAGGCGGAACGTGGGACGAAGCGCTGCGGCTGATCACGTGGGATCTCGGCAGCGTCCCCGCCGTCGCCAACCGCTCGATAACGTTCGTCGCCCGCGCACCGCTCGTCTCGCCCGCCAACGGGTCGCCGGCATTCGAGTCGTCGTTCGGAGCACGCCTCACGTACCGCGGAGGCGCGAAGGCCGCGGCCGACGTCACCGTCCTCGTCGCCCCGCGCGTCGTCGTCGCGCACGACACGCTCGCGACGATCGACAGCACGAGCCTCGAGGCGAGCTACCTCCCCGCGGATGCCCCCATCCTCGGCGCACAACGCTTCGACGTCTTCCGCGTGCGTTTCCAGCTCCGCAACGCCGACACGATCCCCGTCAAGCTCACCCCCCGCCTGGAGTTCCGCTCGTCGGGTGCCGGTGCGTACGCCGTCGTTCCGGAGGACGTGGACGTCGGTGTCGCGTTCCACATGTATCGCGAGTGGACGCGCCCACCGGAGCTGCACGGGCTCTCGAAACAGGGGCCCCTGAGCAAGGAGATTGCGCCGGAGGCGCTCCGTGTCCGCGACACCGACGACGCCGACCAGAAGGCCGCCCCGGGCCATCACTCGCTGGAGCAGAACCCGGCGCCGGCGGTCACGCTCGGGCCGCTGTCGTACACCGAGGTGGAGTTCAGCGTCGAGGCGTCGATCGACGCCGACTATCTCACGACGTACGACTTCCGGGTCACCGATGAAGGCGCCGCACTCCCAGGGGCCGTGACGGCGACGGTCGGTGTCGGCGCGAAGCCGCCGCTGCAGCTCTCGCCCGGGCAACACCAGGGGACACCGGTCGCTGACCCGCCGGTCGCTTCCGGCGGGGCCGCAATTCACACCTCCGCGTCAGCCACGCCGCGCTACGCCCTGCTCGCGTCGGTCGCCACTCAGCCGGCACCGGCGCAGAGGACCCTCGCCGCCGCGGCCGCCGATCCTGTCGTCGGCACGCACGGCCCGTTCTCGGCGGTCGCCGACCAGTGCGCCATCTGCCACGTCGGCCACACGGGCAAGAACCAGAACCTCCTCGGCAAGGTGGCGCCCCAGAGTGTCCTCTGTTTCTCGTGCCACGACGGCACCGGCGCCAACTCGAATGTCGGCGCCCAGTACACGGACCCGAACGTGCCCACGAACAACGCGGCCACCCGCGACTACTACCGCCACGACTCGCTCGTCACGTCGAACCACACGAAGGCGCGGCTCGACGAGTTCGGAGGAATCCTCAACCGCCATGCCGAGTGCGGCGACTGCCACAACTCCCACAAGGCGAGGGGCACCGACAGCACCCAGACGGCGTCGGGCTGGACTGCCTCCGGCCGGCTCGCGAACATCTCCGGCGTCTCCGTCGTCAACGGCGCCGCCGGGACAAGCCCCGCCTACACATTCCTGAACGGCGATACGACCCCCGCCTACGAATACCAGCTCTGCTTCAAGTGCCACTCCGGGGCCACGACGCTCCCGTCGAACACCGGCTTCAAGCCCTCGAAGTACGCGCTCGACAAGGGCGTGGAGCTGAATCCGGCGAACGCCTCGTACCACCCGGTCGAGGCGGCAGGCAAGAACGCGACGCAGAAGATGATCGACAGCCTCAACGGGACGTCGCCCTACAAGCTGTGGAACTTCGGCGTCGGCGACACGATCCGCTGCTCCAGCTGCCACGCGAGCTCGACGAAGTACAGCCAGACACCCAAGACACCGGCCGGCTCGAGCCTGTCGTCGCACACGTCGAAAAACCGCGGGATCCTGCTGCAGAACTACCGCGACCGGGTGCTGAAGGCGAAGGACCAGTCCTACGCTGCGGTCGACTTCGCCGAGTGCTTCCTCTGCCACGGCGAGGCGCCGTTTGCGCCGGGCGGGGAGACGGCCCAGACCAACTTCAAGTACCACCAGAAGCACGTGGGCGGGATCCCCGACAAGGGCCCCGGTGGCACCGACATCGATACCGCCGGTGCCGGCCAGGGGAACGCGATCTGTGCCGAGTGCCATTTCCGCATCCACTCGACCACCTACAAGGACGGCACGCAGACGATCACCGGCACGCGCCTCGTCAACTTCGCGCCGAACGTGCTGGCGAGCGGTGGGACGCGCTCGTGGAACTCGACCGGAACGGGGACGGGCAACTGCACCCTCACCTGCCATGGCAAGAGTCACACACCGAAGAGCTACTGAGGCGTTTCGCGCCGTGGACGCGCCAGGAGCCCGCCGTATAGCGCTCCGCAGGGCACAGACGGGCTCATTCCCCGGGCCGGCCCGCCTGGATCTCTACCCGGCCATCTCTACCCAAAACGTACCGCCCGGCGGATGGCGTCTCAAACCTTTCATATCAACAATAGATGCATGACACGAACACTCGCGCGGACGGTTTCCCGGCAACGGAGCGACCCGGTTGGCGCAGGCGTGAGGAGGCTGACACGATGACCCCGCCCGTGAACCGCAAGGCGAGCGCCGACGCCGCTTCGGTCGAGCGCGAGCTACTCGCCCGGCTCGGACTGAAGCCCACGGCGTCTGACGACGACGTCGAGATCGCGCACACGGATCTCGCCAGGTTCCTCGAGAGTGCCCCGGCCGGACTGGAGCAATGGGCCAGGCGCGAGATTGCCGCGGCTGACGAGGCCTACGCGCTCCTCTCCGACCCGAAGGCCGACCTTGCCGCGATGGCCTCGACGGCAGGGACGAGCGCGCCGGCGCCGGCGCCGGCCCGGAGCGGCGGTGTCCTCCTCTCCAACCGTGTCCTGATCGGCGTCGTGGGCGTCGCTGCGGCCGTCGTGATCGGCATCGTCGTCTACCAGAGCGGCAGCCCGTCGAGCACGTCGGCGGCCGCCGGCCAGACGACCACCACGGCCGACCCGAACGCCACGGCCACGCCGCAGGTCGACCAGGCACAGGTGGCGGCGTTGATGACGAAGATCAGCGCCAACCCGAAAGACGCGGCCGCGCTCACAGCACTCGGCGACATCTACTTCCAGGCCGGCGACTACAACACCGCCGGCGGCTGGATGGCGAAGGTCGTCGCGCTCAAGCCGAGTGACGTCAAGGCACACCTGGCGCTCGGCGCCGCGCAGTTCAACCTCGGCAACGTCGCCGCGGCCGAGAAGGAGTGGAAGCAGGTCGTCGTGCTCGCCCCCAGGAACGTCGAGGCCTACTACGACCTGGGCTTCCTCTACCTGAGCAAGAAGCCGTCGGACACGGCCGCTGCCAGGGCCGCCTGGAGCAAGGTGGTCGAGATCGCCCCGAATTCCGCCGTCGCGAAGACCATCGCCACCCACATGAAGGGCCTCGACGGCTCAGCGGCGGCGGCGACGCCCACCACGACGACGAAGGGCAAGTAACGGCGTGACGAGCATCGGCATCCTCGTCGCCTTCCTCGCGGGGATCGTCTCGTTCGCCTCGCCGTG
>Ga0315275_10007928_pt1 | contig 10309 bp, 6 predicted proteins | sample YL17G03_0_MG_FD_205557 | JGI IMG/M metagenome (GOLD analysis project Ga0315275, IMG submission 205557) | Sediment microbial communities from Yellowstone Lake, YNP, Wyoming, USA - YL17G03_0 | ecosystem: Environmental > Aquatic > Freshwater > Lake > Sediment | place: USA: Wyoming | collected...
AGCTGTTCGACCTGGAAGACTTATGCGAGGCCATCACAGAAGCAGGCTTATGCGTGGTGCTATTGCTGGATGAGTTCGAATATGTGACCCAGAACCCCAATTTCCGTGCGGATTTTTTCGGTGGGCTAAGAGCTCTGGCAATCCACCATAACTTACCCCTGATCACTGCCACCCGCCGTGAGCTGATCGACCTGTGCCACTCGGAAGAGATCAAGGGTTCGCCATTCTTCAACATCTTCGCCAATATCGTCCTGCGCCTGTTCAAGCGACCTGAGGTGGATGAGCTTCTGGATAGTTACACGCGTGAATCTGGCCTGACATTCAGCCCACAGCAACATGAGCTTGCCTGGCGTTTGGGAGGCGGGCACCCGTTGTTCACCCAGGTGGCTGGTTACTATATCTTCGACGGCATTCAGCAAGGCAAGCGCAGCGAAGCAAACGGTCAAGGTATATCTTCAGATAAGCTGGAGAAGTGGGTGACAACCCAGTTTGAGCAGCAAGCCACCCCACATTTCAGCTATCTGTGGGGACGATGCACCGAAAGCGAAAAGATCACTCTGATTGCCACCATTATGCTCTGCCAGAGCAAGCCAGGGAAAAAAGACCAACCTTTTATGGAGCGGTTGGTCAAGCTCTACCCGCGCGCTGCCATGGATGCCGAGCATCTCATCAAGCGCGGTCTGTTGCGCGAGCAGAATGGTGATACTGGTTGCTATGCCCTGCTCTCCAGCAGCCTGGAAGGCTGGATCACGCGTGAGATGGCCGCTGGACCTGATGAAGAAGCCTCGCAGGTGAGTGTGTCCGAATGGCTACAATCCGGGCGAATAACTTTGGACGAACCTGAGAAAGATCTGATGGCGAAGGTCAAGAAGCAATATTGGCCATTATTGGGAACCATCCTACGTGAGGTGTCATTTGAGTTGGCAGGAAATCTGACTTTTGAGCTGCTGTTGAAAGCGTTGTTGTAAAATAATTGTAACCAGCAAGCAATTAGCTGTTTGCTGTTAGAGAGAAACGAATACTCACTACGCCACACCTGGAGAGCACAGCGAATAATACAACAAGAGGCCATATGGACACTCCAGACACCATCCGCAATTGGTAGGAGTGACTACAAGCAGAAAGGCTATAAATCTTACCAACAAGCGATTTCCAAGAAGGTGGCTAAAAAAGCAAAATCGCGCCAGAAGCAACTGGGTAGTTATCTGGACTTTGATGAGCGGGTGGAAAAACATAAAGCATTGCGTAAATTCAAACTGGAAGTAAGCTTAACCAACCATCTGAGCCACTCAGTCATTCACCTGGAAGATTTAAGCATTGGTTACGACCCAGACCATCCATTGCTCACAAGTATCACACTGGATCTGCGCGCCGGGCTGCGGATTGCTCTGACGGGACCACACGGATGCGGTAAGACAACTTTGTAACGAACAATCACAGGACAAGTCCCTGCCATCCAAGGAGAAGTCCATCTCAACGCTGCTGCTCACCCGGGATACCTCGCCCAGGATCAATCCGGGCTTGATCTCACCCAAACGCCCGTGGAAATGATGCTGAAATTCTTTCCGAATGAAACATAGGCGCGCAGTTTCCTGGCTTACTTTCTCTTTACTGGTGATGAGCCGCTTAAGTTAATCTCCCTGCTCAGCTACGGTCAGCGCACATGCTTGCTGCTTGCCAGGCTGGTGGCGGAGGGCTGCAACTGCCTCCTTTTGGATGAACCGATCAACCATCTGGACATCCCCAGCCGTACTCAGTTTGAGCAAGCGCTCAGCCAGTTTGGCGGGGCGGTCTTGGTGGTGGTACACGACCGCTACTTCATCCAACGCTTCGCAGATGAGATCTGGTGGTTGGAAAATAAGAGGATCCGGCGGGTGTGGGAGTTACCTATGTTCCAATCTGATCACTCTGGGAAGAATGGCCAGCTCGTCCTTGCCCGCTCATGATTCATGCCTAATGATTTTTGGAGAGGCGTGTGGTTTGAGGTGAACTAGATGGCTGAAAGTGATCGAGATGATTTGTATTAGAAAAACAAATCGAAACAAATCAAATTTCCGGGAAATGAAAATCAAGAGTTGTTTCAGAAAAAAACAAAACGAAATAATTCCTATTAGCTAACCAGGCAGGAAGCATAAATATGACGCGTTCTTGAATAACTTCGTAGCAATCGCCATGATCATATGTAATTACTCACTACATTAGATATAACATGTTCACGAAGTCAATATTCACAAAATCCTTCCGCTACACTGTCATTGCGAGGAAAGCGCTCCATGAATCCAGTGGATTCCTCACACGCTGAAGCTCGACGAAGCAATCTTCCTCAGGAAAATTTGGTTAACAATGACATGAATGTCAATTGAGCATTCTTGGAAAAGGAAGATTGCTTCGGCAAACCCCGCCTCGCAATGACAATTAAGTTTGTGATTTGATATATTTAGATTTCATACTGATTAAATAAATGACATGGTGAGTAATAACCTACAAGGGGTTTACACAAAAACCGTGATATTTTAAGATTTCTAATAAAAGAACAAAGGATGGTGCTGGTTTGTGAATGCTCATGGAAAATTAGCACAAAACAACTTATTCCAATTGGCTGAGCTGAAGCAACGCCTGGCGCAGTGATGCCTCTGCGTCAGGGCTGAACGAACCTTGGAGGCGAAAGAGCACCTGTCCCTGCCGGTCGACCACCAGGATGTGAATATGCTCCTCATCGTCCAATTCCAACGCCTTGCGGAATTTCCTCTTATCGAGGTAAAGCGTGATCGTACGTTCGCGAGTCTTTGGATTGGGAATACCAACCCGCATGCCTTCATTGATGAACCATTGGGAGAAAGTATTCCGGCTCTGGATGGTGGGCAGCTCATAATAGAATAGCCCCACCACCTGCTGCTCCAATTCCTTGACAAGAGGGATCCAGGTATCCACTTCCATTTGCTGCCACTGCTCAAAAGCGATGAAGACCAGATTGAGCCTGCCCTGAAAATCCTTTGGCAGAGTCAAATGCTGGCGGAGTAAATTCGATCCGCGTGCTGTGGGAAATGTCATTGCTGCTCCTTTCAAACTCACTCTCCCATCCCCGCCAGTAGACGGTCATACAATTTTTTGGTGGTGGGTAAAGGCTCGATGCTCATCTCGCCCGCTAATATTTCTTTCAATTCCTGATATTGCTGCATCAACCCAGCCCGGTCACCCAGGGCAGCATAGACCCGCATCACCTGGCAATGCAGGTCTTCGAGCAAGTTGTCCATGCGCAGAGCACGGTGCAGTAGGTCCAGCGAGCGGGTGAACCGCTCATGGGTGAAGTGATAATCCGCCAACTGTCTGAGCGCCCCCAGATAATCCTGGGATAATCTTCTACGCTCGGGGAATAACCAGTCGTAATACAAATTCTGCAAGTATTCGCCCTGGTACATACCAATGGCTTGTTCAAGCCAGCGGGCTGAGGTCTCATCATTCGAGGTTGCACGGGCATTGGCGAGAGCCGCGTCAAATTCATCCACATCAATATTGAATCGGGCTACATCAAGATGATACTCACCTGTTTCCACCAACACAAAGCGTGGGGCTGGCTCGTTTACCCGCAGGGCATTGCGTAAGCGAGTGAGGGCAGTGTGAAAAGCGGTCAGCCCCCGACCCGGTTTTTCCGCCCAGATGGCTTCAAATGCCCGCTCTGCAGGGATGCGCTCGCCCCGAAAGGTGATGAAATAGGCAAGCAAGTCACGCGCCTTGGCAGATACCCAGCGCTCCTGGGTAAGCTCCTGCCCACCAACCAAGACTTTAAAGTTTCCCAAACAACGCACAGTGATGGATGATGAATCGGTGAGCTTAAATTTTAGTGGGCGAGATTGGGGGGGTAGATTCTCCAATACCTTATCCACAAATGGTGAACTCTCTCCTGCCTCCACCAACGAATTGCACACCACCCGACTGCGCTCTCCTTGGTCAATAAATAGCTGCAAGGCGCGGGTATGTTCAATCATATGCACTGCCCGACTGGCAAACTCAATACCGGTATCCTTCCGACCGGTTACCAGATGGATATAAGCCAAACCCAAATACACCAGCGCCAGCGGGATACGGAATTGCCGCCGTTCGCCTACCTCTACCAGCTCGATGTACAAGCTCTCTGCTCGCTCAAGCAACCCCTTCTCCAATGCAGTATCCGCTAGCACACTCCGACAAACATATACCTCATAGGCGTCCGGATGCCCACGGTATACCCAAAGCGCACCTTCAGCCAATTGCCAGGCTTCCTCCACCCTTCCCTGGCTGCACAGATTTAATGCCAGATATCCGGTCGCCATGATCTGCTCATAGGAAGCAGTACCCAATTGAACAGCCAACTCAAGCGACTGCTTCAGGGCTGCCTCGGCACGTACCATTTCACCCACTCGGGTAAGCACATTCCCCAAGGCGGTATAGGCTGCCGGTAAGAGCTCGTTCAGATGAAGTGTCTGGGCAATCCCCAAACCCTGCTCTGCATAATGCAACGCCACCTGGAACTCGCGCCAATAAAGATGCGGACTGACCAGCAGAATGTAAGCCTGGGCTGCCATCGGGGATAGCTCATCGGGCGCAAGGCGAAGTGCCTCCTGAGCATGTTCGACGGCTGCCCGAGGGTCTCCTGACCACCAGCATATTTGCCCCAAGGACTGCAGGAAGCTTGCCCTGGCGAGGGGGGATAATCTTTCACCTGCCAAACGCGATTCTTCGACTGCCTGCTCCGCTAGGGTCCTACCCTGATCCATACCGGTGAGGAAGCCAGTGCTTTTTGCCAGTGCAATCAAGGCTTCAGCTCGGGAGGCATGATCATCCATGGGTGCTGCCTTTAGGGCTTGTGTGGCCAGACCTTCTGCAGAATGGTAATTTCCCTGCGAGCGTTCGACCTCTGCCAAACGGGTTAGAGCCCGGCTGACACCTGAAGCTTGACCCTGCTTAGCAAATTCATCACGCGCTTTCTCATACGCACTCACCGCTAATCCAGCTTTCCCCATCCGCCAATGCACATTGCCATGTTGCAATAATAGTTCAGGATAATGGCTCATCACTACTGACGGTAAACTGGATAGGTAGCGATTAAGAGCTTCCGCCCGTCCGCTTTCAACGTAATCGGCCGCGAAATTACAGGCGCATTGGGCGGCTGAAATCGTATCCCCTGCCTGGAGATAATGCTGGAAAGCCGGTTCCCACTCAGAAAGGTCTCCATAATATCGCCCTGCATCAGCTTCCAATTGCCTGAGCAGCTCAGGCTGATCGCGGCGCAGCTTGCTGAGCAGGAACTCGCGGAACAAGTAGTGGTATCGATACCAATGACGATGGGCATCCAGGCTGGTGACAAATATATTCTGCTCCTCCAGCTGTTCCAATGTTTCTTGAGCATCGTCTACCTTGGCAATGGCATTGCAGGAGGCGGTGTCCATTTGAGCCAACACCGCCGTATGCATCAAAAACCTTTGCCTGCCCACTGGCTGTCTACGAAAAACCTCTTCGGTAAGATAATCAAACACGAAACGCTGGGAGCCGCTCAAGCTTGAAATTACATCCGAGGCCACCTGGGCATCCCTGCCCGATAACGTTGAACGCACGATCTGCAACCCAGCAGCCCAACCCTCAGTTTTCTCGTTTAACAGGCTTAGGCTTTCGACCGACAACCCAGGTATTTCCTGCAGCATCAGATCAGTAACCTCATCCTCCCTGAAGCGCAGGTCATTGGCACGCAGCTCAGCGAGAATTCCACGTGCCCTGAGTCGCGCCAATGATAAAGGTGGGTCATTTCGGGTTGAAAGGATAAAATGCAGATTGGGCGGCCCATTTTCCAACAAAAAATCCACCAGCTGATGTACCACCAGCGATGTGATGTAATGGTAATCGTCCATCACAACCAGATAAGGCAAGCTGAGCTGTTCTCCGAGCTCATTGATTAATACGGTCAATACCTGCTGCGGCTCGATGCTGCTTTGAGGACTTTCGAGTAGCGCCCAGGCATTTTGTCCAATCAGACTTTCGTTGCTTTTCTTAGAATGCCGCATCCGCCTCAAGGCTTCAATAAGATAAGTCATAAAGGTATACGGGTCAGAGTCTGATGGGTCGAGCTGGTACCATGCAGCAGGGAGTTCAGTTTTGGCCAGGAATTCAGCCAGCAGGTGGGTCTTGCCGTAGCCGGCCGGGGCTGAGATCAGGATTAACCGTCCTGACAGATGGTTATCCAACCATTGGATGAGGTGCGGTCGAGGCAGATAACCACGCCCGGCACGCGGCAACAAGAATTTGGTTGAGAGCAGGATGGAGGGCTTCATAAATTGCAAACTATTTGCAAACCAATTATGATAAGATTCTAACAGTATCTCAAATAAAAGAGAGGAGAAACCGTAATGAAACAAAATCGTTTATTAATTTTCATCCTGCTGGCTGTCATACTTATGGTCAGCGCCTGCGGCGGGCAGACGGCAACACCTGTTGCAACCGTAGCCCCCACCAGCCCAGCTGCGACGGTGGCTCAGCCTACAAAAGCGCCTCCTACATCAGTTCCGCCCACAGAGGTTCCTAAAGCTGAGCCGACAGCAGCACCAACAGTATTGCGCATCGCCAACACAGCCAATTTCACCACCTGGGATCCAGTCAAGTCCTTCTCCACAGAGGCGGCTTACATGGCAAACATGTACGAACAGCTGCTGCGCATCAACCCACCCGGCTCAGCCGAGCGCTTCACCCCCTTGCTGGCGGAGAGCTGGGAATCCAGCGCGGATGGTCTCACCTGGACCTTCCATCTGCGCCAGGGAGTGACCTTCCATGATGGTGAGGTAATGAATGCCAATGCGGTCAAGATGTCGATCGAAGCCGCTGCGGATCACGGTGGTGCGTCATTCATTTGGTGGATGCTGGATACCATTGATACACCAGATGAGTCCACTGTCGTTTTCAACCTTACCACTCCTGCCCCAGTCGACCTGATCGCTTCGTCTCTCTATGGCGCCTGGATCATCAGCCCCAAAGCTCTGGAAGCTGCTGCTGCAGATGAGACTTATTTCGAGACTGGCAAGGAAGCTGGGACAGGTCCCTATATGCTCGATACTTACACCCCCGACCAGGAAGTAGTCTTTAAGAAGTTTGATAACTACTGGGGTGGCTGGAAACCTGAAAACTATGATATTGTGTTGAACATGATCGTGCCCGAATCCACCACGCAGCAGCAATTACTGGAAGGTGGTGAAATTGACCTGGCGAGTACGGTCCCCTATGATAATCTGGATACCTTCAAAACCAACCCCGATTATACGGTTTATGAGGAAAAGTCCTTCTTCAATTATGTAGGCTTCTTCAATACCCTGCGCCCGCCCTTGGATAACCCCCTGGTGCGCCAGGCTCTCTCCTATGCCATCCCCTATCAGGACATCATTACCATCGCATTTTCAGGTCTGGGTACGCAGAGCCGTGGCCCCGTACCGGAAGGCGTCTGGCCCTGGTCAGACCAGGTCAATCAGTACACTTATGACATCGATAAGGCGAAGGAACTGCTTGCCCAGGCAGGATATCCAGATGGTGGATTCTCCATCCGCCTGACGCATGCCTCTGAGAACACGGCTGAAGCAACCTTTGCCCCCCTGATCAAGGATTCCTTCGCCCAACTTGGCGTTGAAGTTACCATCGAGTCCATGCTGTTCAACCAGCAATGGGAACAGGCGAAATCCGACCCGGCAAACGCGCAGGATATGTTCCTGTTGCTCTACTGGCCCACCTACTCCGATGCTGGCTCAGACAACCTGTGGTCGATGTTCTATTTCACCGAGACCCCATTCTTCAATCTGTCATACTGGAATAATCCAGATTACAACAGCCAGTTGGATCAGGCAATTGGAAATACAGTTGTTGACCCCGCCAAATCCCAACAGGAGTACATCGATGTGATGAACCTGCTGGTGGATCAGGCTCCAGGGGTGTTCTTCCTCGACACCAAAGCCCCTTATGTCATTCCGAAGCATATTGCCGGATTCCAATACAACCTGAACTACCCATTCACACCCTTCTGGTTCTACCAGCTTACACCCGCGAAATAACCATATTCCCGGCAGGGAGCGGATCATACCGTTCCGCTCCCTGCTTTGCTAAATCTTATAAACCTTTCCTTATGGGTTATCCCTATCCTAGAACCCAATGCGCAGACTTGAGTTCATCCTCCGGCGCTTGCTGACCTCCATTTTCGTGCTGATCGGGGTATCGATCATCACTTTTACCGTGGCGCGTATCATCCCCTCCAATGCGGCGGCGATGTATATTGGACCTAAAGCCCGGCCAGAGGATATTGCGCGTGTCACCATCAAGCTTGGGTTGGATAAGCCCCTGCCTGTTCAATACCTCATCTACATGCGCGACCTGTTGCATGGCGACTTGGGAACTTCTATCAGCACGAAGCGACCCGTGCTGCAGGAGCTCACAGGACGCTTACCAGCCACTCTCGAGCTGCTTTTTACAGGTATGTTTCTGGCAGTGCTCTTCGGTGTTCCGATGGGTGTGCTCAGTGTCCGTTCACAGGGCAAGCCGATGGACGTTTTAGTGCGTACCGTTTCCATTATCGGGGTATCATTACCCGCATTTTACCTAGGTCTTTTGCTGCAGATTCTCTTCTTTCGCAGGTTGGACCTGTTACCATTGGCAGGACGCTTCAGCAACGAGCTGCGCTTCACCAACCCCATTACAGCGGTCACCAATTTCCTGCTAATAGATGCCCTGATTGGACGGAATTGGATTGCTTTTAAAGATGTCACCTACCACCTTATATTACCAGCAATTACCCTTGCTCTCTATCCGATGGGATTGATCGCACGCATGACGCGTGCCACCATGCTGGAAGTGATGGAGCAGGATTACATCCGCACCGCGCGTGCCTATGGCATCCGGGAGGCTGTGGTAGTCTATCTATACGCATTAAAGAACGCACTTAGCCCCACTCTTACCGTCATTGGTCTGACTTTTGCGTTCGCACTTACCGGCACTTTTTTCGTCGAGATAATCTATAACTGGCCTGGGCTCGGTTTATTCACCGTTCACTCGCTGCTTAATATCGATTACCCGGCCATCATGGGCATTACCCTATTTGGATCTGTCATGTATGTGCTCATCAATCTGGCAGTTGACTTGCTGCAAGCCTGGATTGACCCGCGCATATCGCTGAAATGATATGACCACCATCCCTACCATCGCAATCGAACCAGAAATCCAGACCAGGCGCACTGCCAGGCATGTGTTCAGTGTCATCCTGCGGGACCCATTATCACTGATCAGCACAATTGTCATTATCCTATTTATCCTGGTAGGAATTTTTGCATACCAGGTCGCTCCTTACCCGCTGGAAGGTGCTGGCAAGACCAATGTGCACAACTCACTGCTCCCCCCCTCCCTGGCACATCCCTTCGGGACTGACAAGCTCGGACGGGATGTGCTCAGCCGGGTAATTGTTGGGGCACGCCCGGCATTGATCGTACCCATCGGTGTGGTGCTTTTCGCTGTGCTCATTGGAGCTCCGTTGGGAGCCATTGCTGGTTATAAGGGTGGCTGGTTCGACGAAGTGATCATGCGCATCACCGACTTGTTTCTGGCCTTCCCCTCGCTCCTGCTGGCAATGGCCATTGCCTCCGCCCTTGGTCGCGGTATTCAGAATGCTGCGATCGCCCTGATCGTCTCCTTTTGGCCCTGGTACACCCGCCTGGTGCGCGGCGTGACCATCAGCTTGAAGGAACGTTATTTTGTGGAAGCTGCCCAGGCAATCGGTGTGCGCGATTCAACCATTATTCTGCGTCATATTCTGCCCAATACGATCTCAGCCATCCTGGTCCAGGCGACGGTTGACCTGGGGACCGTCATCCTGGCCATGGGTGGTCTGGCTTTCCTGGGACTCGGAACCCAGCCTCCATCCCCTGATTGGGGTCTAATGGTCTCTGAAGGGCGCACCTACATCCTGGAGCAATGGTGGATCTCCACATTCCCGGGCCTGGCGATTTTTGTCGTCGTGCTGGCATTCAATCTGATTGGTGATACGATGCGCGATATCTTTGACCCGAGGCAGTACCGATGAGTACCTTATTGGAAGTCCGCGACCTATATCTCGAATTCAAGACCTCGCGTGGCAACCTTAAAGCCTTGAATGGTATCAGCTTCGATGTCCATAAGGGAGAGGTGCTTGGGCTGGTGGGAGAAACTGGTTGCGGTAAAACCGTCACCGGGCTGACCATCCTGCGCCTGCTGGCACGCTCCGCCCGAATAACGCATGGCGAAATCATCCTTGAGGGAACGGATTTACTGAAATTAC
>Ga0315275_10007929_pt1 | contig 10307 bp, 11 predicted proteins | sample YL17G03_0_MG_FD_205557 | JGI IMG/M metagenome (GOLD analysis project Ga0315275, IMG submission 205557) | Sediment microbial communities from Yellowstone Lake, YNP, Wyoming, USA - YL17G03_0 | ecosystem: Environmental > Aquatic > Freshwater > Lake > Sediment | place: USA: Wyoming | collected...
TTGAGAAGGCTGCAGGGCCCGTTTCGCCCTATGACATTGAAAGAATGGTGCAACAGCAGGGCGAGCATCTGGACCCTGTCACTGTCTACCGGGTGATTAACCTGTTGTGTTCCTTGACCCTGGTACATAAAGTCCTGTCACGCGGCGGATTCGTTAAATGCGATTTGCTTGAGGAACCGGGCTGCCATCGTTTTCTGGTATGCCGTGGCTGCGGAATACTCCAGGAGTTTGCTGATGAGGCGTTGTGCCGTCAGGAGAGTCAGATTGCCCAGAGATTGGGATTTCAGGCTGAGCATCATCTGACTGAATCCTCAGGGCTTTGTCAGCGCTGCCGTTGATTGCGGTGCTGTGGAAAGAATAATGCTTGGTTTGGTGAAGCCACGATTTGAGTTTGGTAAACGCGTTGCCATTTCGTTGCTAGCTTTGCTTGTGGTTCTGGGCGGTGTTGCCTGCGCGCCACGTGCGAGCACGGGGAAACTCAAGGTTGTAGCGACAATATTTCCTCTGGCGGATTTTGTGAAGAATGTGGCTGGAGATAAGGCGGAGGTGATCACTCTCCTGCCAGCGGGAGCCAGTCCGCATACCTGGGAACCATTGCCGGAACAGGTGCAGAGTGTAGCTGACGCCCGACTCTTCTTCATCAATGGGGCAGGACTGGAGTTCTGGGCAGAGAAGGTGGTCAAGGCAGCAGCCAGCTCTGATTTGGTGGTGGTAGACACTTCTATGATGGCTTTGATGGAAGGTGCCCTGCTCACTGGTGAGGGGGATGAGCAGGGGGGAGTGAATCCCCATATCTGGCTTGATCCAGTCCTGGCACAGAAGCAGGTTGAGGCCATTGCAGCAGCTCTTGTCATAGTGGACCCTGCTAACAGAGACGTTTACATAGCGAATGCCGCTGCCTATGTTGCCGAACTGAAGTTACTGGATCAAGAAATCAGAGATGTAACACAAGACTTCTCAATTCGTGAGTTCATTACTTTTCATCCTTCCTGGACCTACTTTGCCAGGAGGTATGGGTTGGTCGAGGCGGCGGTGATCGAGGAATCGCCAGGTCAAGAGCCTTCACCAGCTTATATCCAACAGGTGGTTGACCTGGCACGGGGGCTCAAAGTGAAGGGCATCTTTGCCGAGCCTCAGTTCAGCCCTAAGGCGGCAGAGACCATTGCTGCCGAGAGCGGGGCAGAGGTTCTTTCCCTTGACCCCATCGGTGGTGCTGACCTGCCAGGCAGGGATAGCTATATTAACCTCATGAGATATAACCTGGACCAGATGAAGCAGGCGATGCAGTGACAATATCGAGTGTAGTCAGCCTCGAAGATGTCTGGGTGTACTACCAGGAGACCACGGCTCTGGAGGCCGTCAGCTTGGAGATAGAGGACGGTGAGTTCCTGGGTCTCATTGGCCCCAATGGCAGCGGCAAGACCACCTTGATCAAGGTCATCCTCGGCCTGGTGAAGCCGGACAGAGGCCAGGTGAAGGTGTTTGGGGTGGCGCCGGACAAACTGGGTTCCAAGCATCATCTCATCGGCTATGTCCCTCAGAGAAGCAATGGCGACTGGACTTTCCCTGTTTCTGTTATCGACGTGGTCATGATGGGACGGTATGGCCGCATCGGTTTGTTCAAGCGTCCTTCCTCTGCTGATGAAGCCATTGCCTTGAAATCGCTGGAAGCTGTCCAGATGAAGGACTTTGCCCGGAGGCAATTGGCTCAGTTGTCAGGCGGTCAGCAGCAGAGGGTGTTGATCGCCCGGGCACTGGCCACTGAGCCCAAGCTGCTGCTTCTCGATGAGCCGGCAGCCGGTGTGGATGTGCATGGTGAGGAACAGTTCTATGGATTGCTGAAGGAGCTGAAGGAGAAGCACGGTTTGACTATCGTTGTGGTGACTCACGACATAGCGGTCGTTTCCTCGCACGTAGAGAAGCTGGCCTGTTTGAATCAGACTTTGTATACACATGCTTCACCCACTGAGGTATTCACCACCGGGACACTGGAGAAGGTCTATGGGTGTGAGATGGAGATCCTGGCTCACGGCAGAATTCCGCATCGCGTGGTAGAGGAGCATAAGTGATATGGATATCCTGCATTACGCCTTTATGCAGAGGGCCTTGGTGGCTGCGGTGCTGGTGGGAGTTGTCTGCTCGGTCATCGGCACGTATGTGGTCTTGAAGAAGCTGGCGTTCATCGGCGCTGGCATTTCCCACTCTGCCTTTGGTGGAGTTGCTCTGGGCTACTTGCTGGGGGTCAATCCGATAGGCGTGGCCATCCCCTTCTGTCTGGCTGCGGCCATGGCCATCGGCTGGGTGAGTAAGAAAGGTAGGGTTTCAGAGGACACTGCTATTGGAATCTTCTTTGCCAGTTCCATGGCATTGGGCGTGCTTTTCATCGGACTCAAGGCGGGCTACAATGTGGATCTTTTTGGCTATCTGTTTGGCTCCATTCTCTCAGTATCCAGTTCCGATATCTGGCTTATCCTGGGCTTGGGTCTCGGTGTGATCGTAGTGGTGATTCTCCTGTTTAAGGAGTTCTTCTTTATGAGTTTTGACGAGGAGATGGCAGCAGTAAGTGGCCTTCCGGTACGTACACTTTACTTTCTGCTCTTAGGCCTTATGGCGCTGACCGTGATTATTTCCATAAAGATTGTGGGCATAATCCTTGTGGAAGCGCTTCTGGTCATACCGGCCGCGGCGGCCTTTCAGTTGACGCGCAACTTTGTTCGGATGATGTTGCTCTCGGTGCTGCTGGGAGTGGTATCGAGTGTGGCGGGACTATTTCTCTCATACTGGCTTAACCTGGCTTCCGGCGCTACCATTGTGCTGACTGCGGCGGCTATCTTCTTCCTTTGCTTCGTTTTCTCCCCGAAACGCAGACGTCATCAAGCCTCAGCCGAGAGTTAGATGATTGACCTTGTTCATGTGATCTCAAGGTAGCGTACTGAGAAGCCCGGTATGAACGGTTAACGCCTGTGGACTCTGCTTGGCTGTCTCGAGTCAGTGGCAAGGTACTGTAATTATAGGCCTTTATCCACCAGGTATGAGACAAGATCAGCCAGGCGGCAGGAATAGCCCCATTCGTTATCGTACCAGGCCAGCACCTTCACCATGTTGCCAGCAACGACCAGGGTATTCTCGGCATCCACGATAGAGCTTGCTGTATTGCCCTTGAAATCGATGCTGACCAGCGGTTCTTCGCAATACTCCAGTATCCCCTTCAGGTTGGTTTCAGCAGCTTTCTTGAATGCCTGGTTCACCTCTGCTGCAGTGACCTCTTTGCCTAGATCAGCTACGAAATCGCAGAGGGACACGGTGGTGACCGGAACTCTGAAGGCAACCCCATGGATCTTACCCTTGAGTTCGGGAAGGACCAGTGTTACAGCCTTGGCGGCGCCAGTGGTGGTGGGGATGATGTTCATAGCCGCTGCCCGGGCGCGGCGCAAGTCTTTATGTACCGTATCGAGTATCCTCTGGTCGTTGGTGTAAGCATGGATGGTAGACATCAGTCCTTTATTCACGCCAAAATTCTGATGCAGTACCTTGACCACTGGAGCGATGCAGTTGGTAGTGCATGAGGCATTGGAAATGATGCGGTGCTTGGCGGGATCATATTTCCCCTCATTAACGCCCAGGACAATGGTGATGTCCTCGTCTTTCGCAGGAGCGGAGATGATTACCTTCTTTGCACCGCCCTGGAAGTGGGCTGATGCCTTTGCACCATCAGTAAATAGCCCGGTGGATTCGATTACAATCTCCACTCCATATTTGTTCCACTCGATCCTGCCGGGGTCTCGTTCAGCCAGGACCTTGGTTGCCTTGCCATCAACGATGATAGAGTCGCTGGTGGCCTCTACTTTACCTGGATAAATGCCATAGTTGCTATCGTACTTGAGGAGGTGGGCATTGCTCTTGGCGTCAGTGAGGTCGTTGACAACAGCCACCTCCAGTTTCTTAGGATAGCGTTCCTTGATAGCTTTGAAGGCCAACCTCCCAATGCGACCAAAACCGTTAATGCCAATCTTGGTTGCCATTTGCCTTCCTCCCTTCTTGCTTTGCTACGTATACCAGCAGCCTAATGCTTCTGGTCGCTCGTAGCGTACTCAAGTGTCTGTATTATTCTATTTGTCAGAAGACCTATTTATGCCGTCTCGCCCAAGCGGTCCTCTTCAACATCTTCTTGTGCTTGTGTTTGGCCATTTTCTTCTGGCGCCACTTAAGAACAGAGCCCATACGTATTCCCTTTCATAGAATCACCTACCTTGTTCAGCAGTCTTTGGCTGCGACTAAGCATATCAATGAATACTTCATGGAATATGATATCACCAATGGCTGTTGGCAGAAAGCCTGAGCACAATGTAGCACTCTATCCATGGAGCACCTCTACGATGGTGGTATTGGTCATGCCAGTAAGTTTCACTGGACCCCCGGGGTTCTATAGAGGATGGTGCCATTCTTGTGGACTCTTTCTGCCTTTCCCTCGGCGCACAGCGGTTCCAGGTGGGCCAGAGCTGACATTACCGCCAGGCGTTTATCGAGAGGGAGCAGTTGCTCAAAAGACATGGTGAGGCCATTGACAATCCAGGGGATTTGAAGGGAAATATCATAGGCTGTCTTGGGCCCTTCTTTCAAGACATTGGTGATGGCGGTACTTCTTTGTTCATGGTGGTGGAGCAATTCCTTAATTCTCTGCCTTATACCGGTGAAGACATACTCGTGTGCCGGGAGGACAAGGTCAATATCCAATGTTTCGATAGTTCTCAGTGAGCGGAGGTAGTGGCTGAGGGGGTCAGGCCCTGACTGCGGGTGTAAGCTGATATTAGGGAATGTAGCAGGTAGTATATGGTCTCCCGATAGCAATATCTTCTTTGCCTTATCGTAGAGGCAGACGTGCCCCGGGGAATGTCCTGGTGTCCAGATCACTTCGAAGTCGAAGCTGCCTTGATGAATTATTTCGCCACCATTCAGCGTTATATCGGGAGACATAGGCATGACAAATTGCATTACTCCCATTGATGCCTTCTGAAGGCGGGGCAGCTCTGCTTCCGGCACTCCATTGAGACGAAGCAGGCTGGCTGTTTCGTCGAGTAGGTTGTCTGTGTTGACATATCGGGAGTCAATGAAATCCCTTTCCACCCGGTGGAGGGCCACTTTTGCCTTTGACAGTTCTACCAGCCGTCCTGCCAGGCCGTAGTGGTCAGGGTGAAAATGGGTGATGATGATCTGGGTAATGTTATCAAAACCAACCCCGATCTCAGCCAGTTGTTTTTCCATAGCAGCAAATGCTTGCCTGGTATTCCAGCCGGTGTCCACCAGAAGCCAGCCCTGGTCTCCCTGAATGAGGTAGGCGTTGACTGCCAACTGGTCGCCAAGCAGGAGAATCGGCAGTTTCAACTGATGGATCCCTGGCACTATCTCCATTAATTTTTCCTCAGGCTATGAAATGCCTGCTCTCCAGCGTAGTGGCCCTTCGAGCCCAATTCCTCCTCGATTCTGAGCAGGCGGTTGTACTTGCAATTCCGCTCTGAGCGGCAGGGCGCGCCAGCCTTGATCATGCCGGTGTTCATGGCTACGGCAAGGTCGGCGATAGTGGTGTCCTCTGTCTCACCGGAGCGATGGCTGACCACGGCTGTCCAGCCTGCTTGCCGTGCTTTCTCAATAACCCTGATCGTTTCCGTCAGTGTACCTGCCTGGTTGGGTTTGATGAGGATTGAATTGGAGGATCGTTCAGCGATGCCGCGGGCCAGACGCTGATCATTGGTGACATAAAGGTCATCGCCCACAAGCTGCACGTTCTTCCCCAGTCTCTCTGTAAGCAGTTGCCATCCTTCCCAGTCATCCTCTGCCATGCCGTCCTCAATGCTGATAATGGGATAACTTGATGCCCACTCAGCGTAATAGTTCACCATCTCCTGGCTGCTGAAGGAGCCCCCCTCTTTAGCGAGGACATATTTACCCTGGTCGTAGAATGTGCTTGCTGCGGGGTCCAGAGCGATGAGGCAATCTGTGCCGGGCCGATAACCTGCCTTTTCAATGGCTTTCAGGATCAGCTCCACTGCTTCCCTGTTTGACTTCAGGGAAGGCGCGAATCCTCCTTCATCACCCACATTGGTGTTTAATCCCTTTTCCCTTAGGACCAATCGCAGGGAATGGTAGACTTCACTGCCCATTCGAAGGGCATGGGCGAAGCTCTTTGCCCCGCTGGGCATGACCATGAATTCCTGGAGATCAGTTGAGTCCTGGGCGTGTTTGCCTCCATTGAGGATGTTCATCATGGGCACAGGCAGGGTGCATGCTGCCGCACCACCAAGGTGACGATAGAGAGGGATGCCCGAAGAGTTTGCGGCAGCATGGGCAATAGCTAATGATGCTCCCAAAATCGCGTTGGCACCCAGTCTGGACTTATCAGGAGTGCCATCGAGCTCTATCATCTTTTGGTCAATGACAGCCTGATCCAGCGCAGACATGCCTATCACCATCCCACTGATATCATGGTTGACGTGTTTCACTGCCTGGAGTACTCCTAAGCCATGAAACCTCTTCTTGTCTCCGTCACGGAGCTCCACTGCCTCGTGGCTTCCGGTGCTCGCTCCTGAGGGAACAGCGGCCCGTCCTAAGGTGCCATTATGCAACGTTACTTCAACTTCGACCGTGGGATTGCCTCTGGAATCGAGGATCTCCCGCGCCCTGATGCTCTCAATAGTGTCTGCGTTTGTCTTCATCATTTCCATTTTTTATTCCTGGATATGGCAGCATCAACAGCTTTTTTCACTGCCTCCTCGGCATTCTGGGCCGGAATCAGAGCATCATCCATCTGCCCGTGCAGAGACAGTGACCAGGTATCTAATCCTACCACGGGAATGCCACCCTGGAGGGCAAAAGCAATCTCAGATAAGGTACCATAGCTGCCGTCTATGGCGATTATTGCCTGGGCTGACTTGACCACAATGGCGTTACGCGCATACCCCATGCCGGTGACTATGGGGACATCTACATAAGCATTAGCTGCATGGCAATCATCCCCTGGCAGTATGCCTATGGTTAACCCTCCTGCCGACCTGGCTCCCTTACAGGCTGCCTCCATCACCCCGCCCAATCCGCCGCATATCAGTGCAACCCCCTGCTTGGCTAATCTCTGTCCCACTTCTTCTGCGAGACACGCCTGCTCAGCGGAACACTCACTACCACCGACAACAGCGATGAATATGATAAGAGAGATCTCCTAAAAGTGAAAATAGTTCGGACTGGCCGAACTTCGATGGGGGAATTATAGCATCTCGTTTCCAGCTTTAACAACAGAAGCGAAGGATCATTGCTCTCTGCCTGTGATTGGTGGCGGCTTGTTGCCTCTTGTTGACACTCTGCTTCTTCGTGGTTACCATTATCCACTGGCCAAATAACCGTAGCTCTGGCACGGCAGCCGAGGTTAGGGGGTAATGATGAGAGGGGAAGACCATCCTGCTGAGGGAAAGAAGCCAAGTCTCTTGGCGCGTGGGCTTGCTCTAGTGGCTAAGGAATGGGGGCTGAGGAGGTTTGTCCAGTTCGGCCTTGTCGGTTTGAGTGGGACGGGCGTCAACATGGGTACGTTCTGGTTCTTCACCAGAATTGCCCATCTGAAGGACCTCGTGGCGTTGTTAATTGCCTATACTGCTGCCACACTTTCTAACTTCATCCTGAATGATATCTGGACCTTTAGAGACAGAAGGGTAAAGAGCATGGAAGCCACCCTGATGCGTGCCTTTAAGTTTGCTTTGGTAAGCGGGGGTGCTATCGCCCTCTACTATGCAATCTACACTCCGCTTACCAGAACCTTGGGACTCTATGACCTGGCAGCCCTGGCCATTGCCATCGGGGTTGGCATGGTGTGGAACTTCAGCATCAACATGTTGTGGACCTGGCGGAAAAGAAGCCCAACGGGATCACTCAAATGAGTATCTTTCGACCTGGAAGCGGTAGAGCTTTACAGGCTCCTGTGGAAGGATCCCTGCTTTGTGGCGGCAGATGTCGATCTGGTATTCTGCAGTATCAACGCCTTCAAGATCGGGAAGCAGTAGCCCTCTCCGCCTCCCACTCTCCACGATGACCCCGTATCTCTTCGGGTCAAGCTGGGCTAGGCTCTCCACCGGCTCTGGCTTGCTGAGGACATCTACGCTGTAGCTCAGATGGGGAAGTTCGGCTGGTGTCACCGGGGGGAAACGGGGGTCCCGTGTGGCTGAACTGACGGCATTGTTCATAATCTCTTCAGCCACATTTGATTGAGTGGGCTCAAATGTGCCGATGCAGCCTCGCAGTTCCCCGAATTTTTTTATGGAAACGAATACGCCTGCCCGGTCCTTCATCTCAGGCGTCAGCGCTATTGGTTTTGTGACATAACCCCCCTTGACATAACTTTCCACGGTTTCCTTGGCCAGGCGGGTCAGTGGGTGCAATCGTTTTGTTGGTTCGCTGCTATTGGGGTCCATCTAGGCGCACCTCTCAACTATTCTTGATCTTATGTTCAAATCGGCGCCACAAGACTGACACTTGGAACCACTAAGGCCCAGCAATTGGACCTGGTAGCCCCACCGCTTTATGGCGATTTTACCACAGGAGTAGCAGACGGTGTTCTCGCCAGGGTGGCCAGGGATATTGCCAGCATAGACAAAGCGCAGTCCGGCTTCGTGCCCAATAGCCAGGGCCCGCTCCAGGGTGGCTGTAGGAGTCGGTGACAGGTGGTTCATCAGGTGGTGCGGGTAGAAACGGGTGACATGCCAGGGAGTCAGCTCGCCCAGCTCAGCCACAATCCAGGAGGCTATCCCCTTTAGCTGCTCCTCATCATCGTTCATAGTGGGGATGAGGTTGGTCACCACCTCTACGTGCATGCGCCACTTCTCCTTAGCGCGCCTGGCAACCTCAAGTATACCTCGCCATCTAGCTACCCTGGCCAGGTTCCGGTAAAAAGCGTCGGAGAAGCCTTTTATATCCACCCGCCAGGCATCGAGGAAAGGGCCGATGGTGTCCAGTGCCTCTGTAGTAAGAAAGCCGTTGGTCACATAAACCGTGTAGAGTTTATTCTGCCTGGCCAGCCTGGCTGAATCCAGGGTGTACTCGAACCAGATGGCCGGCTCATTATAGGTCCAGGCGATGCCGGCACAATCATTTCGTTTGGTCGCCTCTATAGCTGCCTCGGGAGAGATGATTTGAGAGCCAGCGGGAAGTTCCTCTACGCAGGCTATCTGCCAGTTCTGGCAGTCCTGACAGTGGAAGTTACACCCCCAGCCACCCAGCGAGAAAACCTGACTGCCGGGGAAGAAGTGAAAGAGAGGTTTCTTTTCGATGGGATCGACAGCCGCTGAAGACACTATGGCATAGTTCAGGGTGTAAAGCTTTCCCTCTTTATTCTGACGTACTTTACATAACCCGAACTTGTCGGGATTGATAACGCATTCCCATTGACAGACATGGCAGCGCACCCGCGAGTTGGGGAGTTGTTCATAAAGCATGGCCTCCCGCAGGTTCTGTTTCATCGTCTGAACCTATCAGATCATCTTGACTATGACAGGGGCCTCGCTCCACAGACTCTCCAGTTGGTAGTATTCCCTCGATAATGGGGTGAATATATGGACAATAATGTTTCCCACGACCAGCAATACCCATCCAGAGCTAGCTGTCCCCTCGTAGTGGTAGGTGTTGACAGATTCCTTTTTCAATGCCTCATCAATGGCTTCGTGGATAGCCTCGATCTGCCGGTCATTATCAGCGCTGCAGATAACGAAATAGTCAGCAAAGGAGCAGGCCTTTCTGGTGTCCAGCAGCACTACGTCCGAGGCCTGCTTATCTGCAGCTGTTTCGACAATCTTCTTAGCCAGCTCTACAGCTTCCAAGGGCACCTCACTTGCGTTTCAACTCCTCACATCACTCGCTTCAGGCGGGGGTTAGGGGTGATTCCGGGGATCCGCCCCCGTTTAGCGATGGGCTTACCTGCCACTTCATGCAGATCAGCCGTGAAATCAATCGGCCTGGCTCCGCTGATATAACTCCCCACCCCAAAGGAATCAACGGGAGCCTTATTTTCAATAAAAGACTTGATACGATCCGGGTCAATGCCTCCGCTGACAAAGATTTTTACCTCTTTGAAACCAGCCAGGTCAAGCCTGGCCCTGGTCTCCTTGACGAGGTCAGGCGTGACTTGGCCCCTTTCGGCCGGTGTATCCAGCCTTACTCCCTGAAGACGGCCGTGCATTTCTCGAGCCACAATGATGCTTTCTTCGGTCTCATCCCTGAAGGTATCCACCAGGGTGATGCGGGGCACTTCCGGTGGCATATGTTTATCAAAGGCC
>Ga0315275_10007932_pt1 | contig 10306 bp, 9 predicted proteins | sample YL17G03_0_MG_FD_205557 | JGI IMG/M metagenome (GOLD analysis project Ga0315275, IMG submission 205557) | Sediment microbial communities from Yellowstone Lake, YNP, Wyoming, USA - YL17G03_0 | ecosystem: Environmental > Aquatic > Freshwater > Lake > Sediment | place: USA: Wyoming | collected...
CGGCCGCCACTCCGCACTCCGCGGTCCGCACTCCGCACTCCCGGGGCTGCTTGCTCGATGTGGGCTGCTACACCGGCGTTTTTTTGGATCGCGCGCGGCGGCGGGGATGGGAAGTCAACGGCCTGGAGCCGAGCCGCTGGGCCGCCGATGTGGCCCGTCGCCGCGGTTTCCCGGTTCAGGAAGGTCTGCTCGCCGAAAGTGCGTTGCCCCCGGCGTCTTTCGACGCGGTCACGGTGTGGGACGTGATCGAGCACTTCGGCGATCCTCGCGCCGAGGTCGCGCGCGTCGCGCGCCTGCTGAAGCCCGGCGGCCTGCTGGCCCTTTCCACTATGGACGTGGAAAGCGGGTTCGCGCGCCTGCTGGGGCCCCGCTGGCCCTGGTTCATGCGCATGCACCTGTATTACTTTTCTCCGGACACGCTGCGCGCCCTCCTGGAGCAGGCGGGCCTGGAAGTGGTTAAGGTACGACGGCACAGGCGCATCGTCAGCGCCCGCTACCTGCTGGAGAAAGCGGCTGCGCAACCATCACGGTTGAGCGGCTTGTTCCGGCTGGCCGCCTGCCTGCCCTTCCTCGGCCGTGTCCACATCCCGGTGAATTTCGGCGACATTATCAACGTATACGCGCGGAAGCCTATGGCCTCTGTCGCAACTACCGAGCCAGGCTGACAGACGGTTCGCCACGAATCAACACCACGGCTTGCGATCACAAGGGATTCACGCTGTGGTTTACCGGGACCGCCTGGAGGAATTGGACCTCATCCGGGCTGGGTCGGAACAGTAGGCAGGATGCCGTCGCTACAGCGGCAAGGGGAACAAAAGGGGGATCATCGTGGGCATTGCAAGAAGAGATTTCATCGCTGTTCTCGCGGGCGCGGTGCTGGCACCAGGCCAGTCGGCTTCGCCGCGGATCAAGGTGGGTTGCCAGACCAGGGCTTACGGCGTGCCCATCGCGGACCGGGAAAAACTGTTGTCCGTGCTCGATGACCTGGTGGCCACGGGCTACCAAGGCTTCGAGACAAACTATGCCAGCCTGCAATCCAGTTTCGAGGAGCCGGCTTCCATGCGTGCCGAATTCGAGAAGCGGCAGATCAAGTTGATTGGTCTGCACGGGTCCGCCAACTTCACCAATCCCGACAACGTGGAAAAAGAACGGACGCAGATCGATCGCCTGGCCAAGGCCAGCAAAGGGCTGGGAGCGGAGCTTCTTATCCTCAGCTCTGCGGGTGTGGCGCGAAATCCGGACGGCCGCCTGGACAGCGCGGCTTTGAAGCTCCGCTGCATAGAGCTGAACCGTGCCGGGGCCGCCTGCCGCGCCTTGGGCATCCGCCTCTGCACGCACAACCACGCGAAGGAAGTGGCCAATGACGGGGAAGAAGTGAATGCCGTCATGGCGCGAACGAAACCCGACGACGTAGCCATGTTGATGGATGCGGCTTACGTGCACGGCGCGGGGCTGAGCGTTCCGGCTTTCATCCGCAAACACCATCGCCGGATCGCCGGCATCCATGTCCGAGACATGCGGGAAGGCAAAGAGGTGGATATGGGAACCGGCGAGCTTGATTTCCGCGGGATTGCCGACGCGCTTCGCGAGACACGCTGGGCCGGATGGGTCATCCTGGAAATCAACAAGCGCGCCGACATATCGAGCCGCCAGCTTGTCGAGAGCAGCCGGAAATACATGCGCGACGTGATGAAGATCTAGGTAGGCAAGTGTGGCTATCGGAAATCCCATCCGGGGCCGGCCGCAGCTGGGTTCGGGCAGCTTGGAGGCGAAGGACTGCCGGAAACCCAATGGCGTGAAGGGGACGGGCGGATCCCGAGGCGCCCCCGGCCGTCTATGGCCGCACGGTCGCACCGCCCCGCTGGTTCGCTAAGTCGTCGCCAAAGATTCGGTCGCGATCTCGCAGCAGATAGCGTGGTGCCGAGTCCCACGGGAACGCGTCGCGGAGTTGCTGGGCTGTCCACTCCGTTGTCGGGTGGGCCGTGACATTGAAGTGGAGGATCCGGCGCCGATCGTGAGCGAGCACCAGGAACACGTAGAGAATCTGAAAGCGGATGGTCGGCACGGTGAAGAAATCGGCGGATACCAGGCTCTTCACGTGATTGTTCAAGAACGTCCGCCAGGTCTGCGAAGGCGGCTTGCGGTGGCGCAGCATGTACTTGCCGACGCTGGTCTCGCCGATGTCGATGCCGAGTTTGAGCAGCTCCCCGTGAATGCGCGGGGCACCCCAGAGCGGATTCTCGCGACTGATTTTTCGGATCAGATCGCGGACCTCTCTTGGAACTGCTGGTCGTCCGACCTGGCCGTGTCGGATCTTCCATGTCCAGAAAAGGCGAAAGCCCTTCCGATGCCATGCAATGACAGTTTCGGGCTTGACGATGACGAGGGCAGGTCGCCAGTCGCTCCAGACTCCGCACAGCCAAGCCCACAGAATACGGTCTGCCGCAGTCAGCCTCGGTCGCTTCTTGACTGAGTGCTGCAGTACCCCGATCTGATGGCGGAGGGCCAGGTTTTCTAACTGAAGAGCGGCGCGTGCCCGGAACAGAGACGAGAGGGCGCCAACCAGCACGGACAGCACTCCGAACGTCGATAGGCGGAGCTTGTGGGAAATGCGCAAGCCCCATGTTTTCAGATTGTTCGGGATTTGCGAGAGGCACAGATAATTCGTCGGAAAAGGCGGCAGCATGAACCGCACAGCGAATTCCTGGGGACCACACCGGCACGATGAGATCTCACGCCCGGTATTCCCGCACCCGCTCCATGCAGCGGTTTGCCTCATCGATGCCGGGGACATTGCGGACGCGGTACAGCACGCCTCCGGGGAGTGTGTGTCTATCGAGGGCGGCCAAAAAATCCGGATATTCGGCGAACACCATCAGGGGGACGTCGCCGAGGCGCTTTTTCAACTCTCTCCCCAGCGAGAAAGCGCTCGCGTAGCCGCGGTCGTCCAATGCCGAGACGGCCACCAGACCGCGGAGCGTGGAAACCGCTTCCAGGAGGTGGCGGCCATTCGCGTGGAGATGCACGATGCCGCCATCGAACGTCGTGAGCATTCGTTCGGCCGGCCCGCGGCCCCACTGCTCGAAGAACTTAACCGATGTCATGTGAAACGGGTCCACGCTTTCCGACACGATCCTGCCGGGCAGCCAGCCGACGAAATTGCTGCATGTGCCGCCTTCGAGAAGTCCGGCACGATCGAAGAACGCCTGGTGCACCACCAGGTTCAAGCGGTGCGCGAAATCGATGGCTTCGCGGACCAGTTCGGGGTTCTCCACCGCCTCCAGGTAGCTTCGCGTCCCACCAAACAGTTCAAACAGAAAGTTAAACCCGTCGATCAGAATGAAATGGCTGATCCCGAACTTGCCTTCTCCGGCTCGCCGGAACAACTCCAGTTCTTCGAGATAGAAGCGGAACCATTCGCCCTCCGGATCGATGCGCAGGCGCTCAAACCCCGACCAGTCGCTGAGAATCGGAGCGACGATCGAGCTGATCCAGCCACGCTCCGGGTCGGCCATGAATTGGACTGTTCCACCGACCATACCGCCGTACAACCCCTGGTCCATTTCAGTCAGATACGCGGCGGGAATGGAATCATCAAGAATACCGGCGCGCTCGCTCAGAAGCTCATCCCAGTAGGCGGCGCGCTCCCCCAGGTCGGGACGGTCACAGTAGCCCGCCTGGTACTTCTGGCCAAAGCGCTTCAGCGCCAAAGTGGGAGCGTGCATGAACCCGAAGATCCGGTCGGACGCGCGCCGCTCGAACAAGAGGCGCAGCCGTTCCAGGCGCGCGTGACCGTCCGGACAGTAAGCCAGCGGAAAGGGAGGCGTGTCTGTCATGGCGGTTGTCAAGGACGACAGGATATCGCAAGTGCAATCGGGGCAACAACTCGCCACGGATGAACACGGATGAACCTGGACCAGCGGACCGGAACCAAAGCTGTATTGGCCACTTGGTACGAATGTTAGACGGTGCGGGAACATGCGCTCGCGTTGGGTGAACTTCCTTGCCACGGATGGCGAGAAACCGGACCGCAATCGCCATCAGGAGTTCATCCTCGAGCCAGGCACGACGCAAGATCAGATCATGTGGTGGTGGGAAGAGTGCTGGCGATGCGCCTTCGGGGCTCTCGACTCCCTGCAACCGGAGGACCTTGGCCGGTCCGTCTTGAGCATCCCACGGGGTGGTTCGGCCGCCTTTAATGCGCAAGTGTCTGAAGAGCACAAGAAGCGTCGCCACGGTCGTGCCACGGACGGCCGCACTGATGCTTACTTGGCGCCGGTTTCGTATTTGGTGTAGCCGGTGACCACCAGAAATATGCCCTTCCCCTGGTTTGACAAGTAAAGGTCCCTGCGCTCGTTCAGCAACGCGACCAACGCGGTACCCTGATCTCCCCGGCCGCCTTCGGCGATCTGCCAGGCCAGAAATCGAATCTGCAGATCGTTCAGCGCATACTGGAGCGACAATTGCAGCCTGGCAATCAGTTCGGGGATGAAGCCGTAGCCGACCGACTCTTGCGCTGCTTCCTTCAACAGGTCTTGCGCCTCCCGGAGGCTGGCCTCCGCCTTTCGGTAATCCGGAGCGCCCGCCACGGCGGTTCCGGGTATCTTGGCGACGCCGGAGACGGTGGCTTCGATGACTTCGAAGTAGCGATAGATCGGCTGCCACGCCGGTCCGAAGCGCTTCCGAGCGTAATCTCTGAGCAGCCCGTCAACGTCGAGTTCGGAATCCATGCTGGCCTTCGCGAGCACGTAATGGTTCAGCTCGTACGTGAACCAATCCGCGGGTTCCGAATACATGCCGATGCCGTCGACCCCCAGCGACTTGAAGTACTTCGTTTCGGCGGCAATGAGCCTGGGAATCACGACCGGAAGCGAGCGCCAGGCGTACTTGCGATAGTAGGTGTAGATGGAAATGTTGTTCCCGAAAACGTCGCCTTTGAGCCACTGCTTCAGCGCGTCGTGGTAAGGCCGGTTGGCCTTGTTCTGCTCGTCCCAGATTGGCGTCTGAAAACTGCGGGCAATCGGGCAGAAATCCATCACGGTGTTGTCTTCGAAGCGGATGCTCACGGGGGGAACCGTGTAGTCCTGGTAAGCGAGGAACTCGACTTTCACACGGGGGAATTTCTCTTTCACCATCCTTGCGACGGCGTTCACCACCTGGGCATGCCTCTCGGTGGGCGTGCCGAGCTTCAGCGATTCGGGACTCTCGCTCCAGCGCACGCCGTCCGGGGGCCAGAGATCGAAGATGTTAATTTCCGGATGCGAGCGCAGGTAACTTTCGACGTTTGCCAGAAACCGCGCCAAAGCCTCGCGGTTGGAAGTCTCAAAAACGACGTTCTGTGCGCGCGACCGTTGCCCGTTCCGCATTCCGAACCACTCAGGATGCTCTGCAAAATAGGTGCTGGGTGGCAGGAAATTCTCGTAACCGTGCTGGCCGATTTCGGCCAGCAGCCCGCGTTTCTTCAATTCGGGAATGAGATCCAGCCGCCAGTTGTCCCACACCGTGATGCCCGCCCCGAATTCGTCGATCGGGCAGACAAACACATTCAGGCCCACTTTCGGCATCCAGTCGATCATCTGCCGGAGGTTGGCGAGGTTGTGCGAGCGCCCTTCGGCGACGTCCTTCTTCCTGTACGTCATACTTGGCTTGGCGGTCTTGTGGAGCACCGGTACCCGCAGGGTATCGGCGCGCGGTACAATTTCGCCGCCGCCGGAGCCGTAGAAATCAAAGTTGGGAGCGAACCAGCGGCAGCCCAGTTCTTCGAGGAACGCGTAGACGGCGAACAAGGCCGCCCGATCGTTCACGCCCGCCAGCCGGATGGCCCCGGGTTTGGTCTCGTAGGTGTACCCGTCGAAGCCGAGCACCTGCTTGCTCGCAGAGGCAGGGTCCACTAGGCCAACCCAAATCACATCCCCGCGTGTTTCTCCCTTGGCCAGCGCGAAGTTCGCTCCGGTGAACTTGCTCAGGTACTTCTGCAGTTCCTCTGCGGCAAATCGGACAGTTTCAGAGGGGGACGGATCCGTAACGATTCGGTATCGCGTTTGGCCTCCTTCGGCAAGGACGAACGGGGTTTCAGCCTCGGCCGTCAGGGGGCCGAGGCAGAAGCACAACACCGACAGAGTAAGCAGAAGAGAGTACAGCCTGCGGTTTATCATGTCACTCCTCGGACCGTGCGCAGTCGCCGTCTGCAACCAACAGAGGTCCAGAGTTCGCGCTGTGCTAAACTACGTCGCGTTTGGCGCGAGGCAGGCGACTCCCTGCACCGGGTTCAGCGCTGTCTCGCAGAGGCTTATGGATCCAGACAACAGAGGATTCACGCTCTGGTTTACGGGACTCCCCTGCGCGGGCAAATCCACGCTGGCCCGCATGGTCGCGGAGGAACTCGGACGCCGCGGAATCCGGTGTGAAATCCTTGACGGCGACGAGGTCCGCCAGCACCTCAGCCGCGGCCTCGGATACAGCAAGGAAGACCGCGACGAGAACATCCGCCGCATCGGCTTCGTCTGCGGGCTCCTGAGCCGCCACGGGGTGGCCGCCATCGTCGCCGCCATTTCTCCCTACCGTGCCGCACGCGATCACGTGCGCTCCGCTGTGGGCACTTTCGTCGAAGTCCAGGTGCAGACGCCGGTCGAGATATGCGCGCAGCGCGACCCCAGAGGATTGTATAAGAAGGCATTCAGGGGGCAACTGAAGAATTTCACCGGTGTCAACGATCCGTACGAGCCGCCGTTGAATCCCGAATTGGTCGTGGACGCCGGGCACGAGAGCGCCAAGGTTTGTACCGGGCAGGTGATTGCCTGCCTCGAACGACTCGGCCTCGTCCGGCGCTGAGGTTCCAAGCCCCAGGTTGCAGGTTCCAATCGCTGTAATCGACCGGAGGATTATCATGGACATTTTGAGAAGGCAGTTTCTCTTCATCCTTGGCGGCGCGGCGGTCGCGTGCGGGCAATCGGCGCCGAGGATCAGGGTCGGTTGCCAGACCCCAGCCTACGGCTCGCCCCTCCCCCAGGGCGATAAGTTATTGGCCGCGCTCGACGATTTGGCGGCCTTGGGCTACGAGGGCTTCGAGACCAATTTCGCCAGCCTCGAATCGAGTTTCCAGGACCCGGCTCCCATGCGCGCCGAATTCGAGAAGCGCAAACTCAAACTGATCGGCCTTCATGCCGGCGCCAGTTTTGCCGATCCGGGGCTGATCGAGAAAGAACGCGCGCAGGTCGAGCGCTTGGCGACAGCCAGCAAAGCATTGGGAGCCGAACTCCTTATCTTCAGCGCCCCCGGTGTACCGCGGGGCCCGGACGGCCGGATGGACAGCGCGGCGCTCAAACTGCGCTGCGAAGAATTGAACCGTGTCGGCAGCGTGTGCAACGCCATGGGGGTCCGTCTGTGTACGCACAATCACGCGAAAGAAGTCGCCAATGATGGAGAGGAAGTGAATGCGGTTATGGAGGGAACGGATCCCAAGAAGGTGTCCATGCTAATGGACGCCGCCTATGTGCACCGCGCTGGGCTGAGCGTCCCGGCTTTCATTCGCAAGCGCTACCGCCGAATCGCCGGCGTTCATGTCCGGGACGTGCGCGACAACAAGGAAGTGGATATGGGAACCGGCGAGCTTGATTTCCGCGGGATTGCCGGCGCACTTCGCGAAACGCGCTGGTCGGGATGGGTCATCCTGGAAATCAACAAGCGCGCCGACGTGTCGAGCCGCCAGCTTGTCGAGAACAGCCGCAAGTACATGCGCGACGTGATGAAGATTTAGGTGGGGCAAACCGCCACCTCAAAGCTCCAACAGACACAAAGCGCGACCTTCTTTGTGTTCTTCGTGGCCTTTGTGTACTAATCTGTGAAATCTTGCCGGCTTGGCAACATTTTTTCATGCCGCCAGCTTGACGCCGCTATATTCGCGCAACTCCAGCGCCCGCGTCATTACCGTGCGCCCCTTTTCAGTGATGCGGTACAGACTCCTGTTGGGGACCTTGAAGATCAGCCCGTGAGCCCGGGACAGACGAAGGCGGCGGGTGATCCATGCAGAAACGGCACGAGGCGTGAGCTTGGGGTGGCGCTCGCGTGCGTGTTCGAACAAGTCGCGGTTGCGAAAACCGTCAATAGCGTACTCCCCTCGCAGGATCTCTGCAAACAAGGAGCAGTCGTTGGGAGCAATGGGTTCTAAGCGGCGATAGCGACGATCCCCGATGACCACGGGTCGACTGACAGGATCCAGCAGCCGATGGGACGGCATGGTTAAGCCGACCACAGACAGCGCCTCTAAATAGCGCTGATTAGCGGCGCGGCTCACTTCCACGCGCCGGCGGATGTCGGCGATTCCTTTACGCATGTTGACCCAGGCGAGAACTCGTTGGCCCTTGCGCATGACCCGCCGGCGGACTCGGAACCGCCGCGGATCGTTGATGGTCGTCTCGATTCTCAGTACGCTTCCCTGCTTGTCGTACATCTTGATCGAATTCTCTTCGACCCAATGCCGAACGCGAACTCCCTCGATCCGTTCGGCCAGATGCGTTCTCACCTCACCGCGAAATCGGATGTTCGTCCGTCGTCCCAGAAAACGCAGCACGTCCTGGCTGTGGAAGTGATGGATGGCCTGTCGAACCAGAGCCGGATAGATCTCATCCAACAGCTTGGCCTCGCGAAACATCACATCGGTCGCATATTCGCTTTCCCAGAAGGTCCAGTAGTAATGTCGCAGAGACAGATTCCCATGGGCCAGCAGCGGATTGGCTCGGCTGGCAAAGACGTGGAGCAGCGGCGCCCACTTGCGCTCGTGCAGCCGGTCCAGGATGCGCTGCGCCGCCGACAGTTTTTCGATATGGGGGAAACAGTTCCCCCGGCGCTCGTAGTTGATTCCGCGGCGGTCCATCTGCCGCGCCAGGTATTCCCTCCCGTTGCAGCACACCTGGATCATGAACGGCAGCCAGGTCTCAATCCGTATATGCATCAGACCCAATTCCCGATCCATGTAGTAGAAGTAGAGGTGCAAGCATTTGCGGTAGGCCACCCGCAAAACCAGCCGCGGCTGGCCGCGCTTGGTCCAGTTGGACCCCACCCGAAACGTCCGGCAGGACTCCACGCAGCCCACCACGCAGATCAGCCCTTCTTCGATCTTGTCTTTTTCCTGGATCGAACGCGCCCAGTCTTCCTTGGACTCCTTCGGCGAGCAGATGTACCGATAGGGACGCTTCTGCTGCTCGGCCAGCGCTTGGCCCCCTTCCTTGATCTCCTCGGAAAGCTCCTTGAATTTCCCTTTGCAGTCTTTCAGCAGGATCCCCTGGCTGTTGAGCCAGGCCTGCAGCGCGGCCGGGTAGTTGATCGACGTCAGCGAACCCCGGAACACGACCCGGTCAAATCCTGATAGAATCCCCTCAATGCGGTCATCGTACCGCTCCAGGAAGCGCTTCATGGCTCTCCTCCGGCCTCTGTTTTGGCAAAAACAAAATGCCAGAAGAGGCCATGAAGCGCCACTGTTTTCGAATCCTTGGCCACGTCGTCGGCAAACCGCGAATCCGCGTTCATCCGCGGAATCCGCGGATTTCACTGCGGCCAATCTGTGGAATCTGCGAAATCTGCGGCTTCGTTCTTGGTTGCGGCGATAGCTGCTTCGTGTCTTTGTGGTGAAAGCATCGCCCTGGCCACCGCCGGCGTGGGCGAGCTTCTGGACTGGGTGGAGCGCGAAGGCAAGCCCTACAACACCACCACCTACGGCTGACGGCTTTCGGCCGGCGGCTGACGTCGAGCGGCCGGCAACCGGCGACTGGCGGGCGCCAACCGCAAGCCGCCGGTCGCCGGGCGGTTGCCGCGGCCGGGCCGGCACTCATTTCGCCCCTTGCCGACTCTCCGGTACAATACACCTCGAGGTCAAAGCAATGGACTTCGGCGAAATTCTGAAATCCAAGCGGGCGGCAATCCTGGCGGTCGCCAATCAGCATGGGGCGAAGAATGTGCGGTTGTTCGGCTCGGTCGTGCGTGGAGAAGCGGCTGCCGCCAGCGATATCGACTTGCTTGTGCACATGGACGAAGGACGCAGCCTGTTGGATCTGGTTGGCTTCTGGCAGGACCTGGAACAATTGCTGGGCTGCAAGGTCGATGTGCTTGCCGACGACGGCTTGAGTCCATACCTTCGAGACCGTATCCTTGCCGAGGCGGTGCCCCTGTGAAGGATGATCGCGCCTATCTGTTGCATATCCGCTTCGGCGTGAGTCTTCGAATGGTCTGGGAGGCTGTGGAACACGACATCCCGGCTTTCAGAAAACAGGCATTGGGCATTCTCTCCGCGCTTCCAAGCTCCGAACCTGAG
>Ga0315275_10007934_pt1 | contig 10305 bp, 8 predicted proteins | sample YL17G03_0_MG_FD_205557 | JGI IMG/M metagenome (GOLD analysis project Ga0315275, IMG submission 205557) | Sediment microbial communities from Yellowstone Lake, YNP, Wyoming, USA - YL17G03_0 | ecosystem: Environmental > Aquatic > Freshwater > Lake > Sediment | place: USA: Wyoming | collected...
GGGGCGATCTTTCCTTGGCTTCTTTGTGCTATACTCCAGAGCGCATTGATTCTCGCGATGAGGCGAAACCTATGGCTGATAGTGGGCTGATAAAGAAGCTTATGCTCATGCCGGGCCGGAAGGCGGCGGTCTTCAACCCTCCGGCCGGGTACTTGGAGGGACTGGGGCCTCTGCCCCGAGGCGCAAAGCTCGAGGCCCGATCGGGCGCACCCCTGGACTTCGTCCATCAATTCATCAGGGATAGGGCTGAATTTGACAAGCTTGTGCCCGGTGTCCTGCGCTCGTTAAAGGACGACGAAATCTTCTGGGTTTCTTATCCCAAGGGAAGCGCCAAGGTCAAGACCGACCTCAACCGGGACATTCTCTGGAAACTGATGCAAAAGCACAGATTCGAGGGTGTGGCCATGGTTTCAATCGATGATACCTGGTCGGCCATGCGCTTCCGCCCGAAAGACAGGGTCGGGAAAAGCCGAAAAGAATAGCCTGTCGCCTGCCTGATCTCCGGTAGCCATAGTAGTGCGGAGGAATCTCGGTAGCTGCGGCTGAGATGGAGAGGCGGCCGCCGGACTCGGAGCTATTCGGCGGCTTTCAAATCTTGGACGATCTTCAGGAAATCCCGGCTGAGAAGACCGGTCCAGTCGGTTTCGACGAAAACTTTTCTAGTCATGGCAAAAGACAGGTTACGCTTGAAGCTCGTGCCTCCCGTTTCTTCGGTAAACGGGATCAGTACGGCAAAACGGATCACATCCAAAGCCTTGTCCGTCTCGTAGAGCTTCTTGATTTTTGGCGCCAGGTCCTCCCCCAGCTCTTCCTGGAGGGTGTTCGTATCCTTGGGAATGAAGCGATAATAGACGGTCAGCTCGCTTCCCGCCTGTTCGATATCTTGTACTCCCGGATAGTCCTCCTTGGCTTCGCCCAGGATCGTGCGCAAGCCGGCCATTTTGTCCGGCGTTTCGGCTATCTCCATTTTAGCCGCAGTCTCCGCTTTTTCAGCCGTCTCGGCTTTTTTGCTCTTGCAGACGGCGGAAAAGCCAGCCAGGAGAAGGACCACTGCCAGCACCACAAAAAGATTCGTAAGATGTCGGGCCCGATGTGACTTCATGCTCTCCTCCTTCCATATGTCCAGATGCCCTTTTGTTTTGGATTAGGGCCTGGCGCTCGTTGACGGGTGAATCTATCCTAATATTCTCCCGCTTAGAAATCAACTCCCAGCCTCAAATAGAGCTCGTCCTGGATTTTTGACCCTGCCTCCTGGGACGCGGCCGGAACGCGGAATCCGGAACGTCGGTATTCGCCCATCGCATAAAGAGAGATGTTGTCCTTTCCATAAAAAGTGTAGCGACCGCCGAGGCTCCAGCGGGTTCTGGCCGTCCAGATCCGGAATTCCGCAGATAAAGAGTCGTCGTCGAACAGCTCATACCGCGCCGCGATCTCGATAGGATGAGACCGAATCTGGGATTTTCTGGATCTGTAATTGGCATTTCCTCTGTGACTTCGCGCTTTCAGGACAAACCGGTAAGCGACCGTCATGGAAAATGCGCTTTCTCTGTAAGCGCGGCTGGCCTGATCATAGAGCTCCCGGCTCAGGGCTTTCATGTATTCGCCTTCCCAGATCAGGTTCCTGAAAGCGGGCACGGCGAGGCTGAAACCCAGGTTGAGGGTCGTGTTCCTGGCGCTTCCGCCGGGCTCGCTGAGATAGGCTCCGAATAGCGTCAAGCGATCTTTGAGCGGCGAGACGGAGGCCGACAGGATGTAGGAACCAACCCTTCTGGGCGCGGAGACAGGGTTTCTTTGGATGACGGTTGCATCGAACAGCCCCGATTCGAAGAGATGACTCATCTGCTCGTCCCCTTTATACAGGGTTAAGGCCAGGTCTGCATCCAGCAGTCCCTTGAGGCCGATGGTGAGACCCACTTTCTTCGTTTCGTAAGCATCTTGAGATAAGGGGTCGGTCAGCAGATAGTTTTCGAAGAGGCCGAAGGGCTGGGTTCTTTTGCCCATAATGATATACAGCGGCGTCCGGGGAATAAGGATGTCAAGATGGACTTCGTCCAGGTTGACCTTCTCGTCCCCCGGATTGAGATAATCTCCGAGAAACTCGGAAGTGAGGACGGCGGTCGCCGCGAGCCATTCGGAGTACGAGGCTTCAAAGGCCAGGTCGACCATCCGGATGTAGAAGTCCGAGGATACGATCCCGGCGCCGGGCGGCGGTGCCGGGCCGGACTTCAGCCAACGCAAGTCTCCGGCGAACATCCCGGAAAAAGTTATTTTCTGGGCAGGCCCTTCGGACTCTGGCGATTCGGGGGCCTTTTCTTGCGGCCGGTCCAGGAAAGAAAAAAACGCCGGAGGGAAGATCACTGACGGCAGGCCATAGGCGCAGGGACACAGATGAACAGTAAGAGCCAACAGGCCGACGGCGGCAACAGTGGAGCTCCCTGTTTTTCCGCGCTTCATGTCTTTTTTTGTTGGATTCAGAAAAGCTCAGATTCGATCGTCTCCAGAGGGCCGTAGACGGTCAGGCTGTCGCTCTCGGTCAGGCTTTCCTCCTGCCTCCGATTGTCAGAAGAAGTCTACCCGATTTTCCGCCCGGTCACAAGGGAGTCCGGCCAAGGGCCGGGCGGGGTTCATTTTTGGGGGGACTTAGGTTATTCTATCATCGCCATGAAGAAAAAACCCTATCTCAAAAAACTGGACGAGATCGGTCCCATCACAGCCTGGATCGTGGACGGCCAGCAGGTCCGGAAATCGATCGACGAAGAGTTCACCAATTTCGGCCAGCATTTCCGTTTTCCCTTTATCCCCAAGAATGAGTTTTGGATCGACCGCGAGTTCGGCCCGGGTGAGCAGCAATTCTTCATCGACCATCTTCTGGTGGAACACCGCCTCATGGCCTCCGGGATGAGCTATGATCGGGCGCTCAACAGGGCCGATGCCGTCGAGAGAAAAGAACGCCGCAAAACGGAACTCATCAAGGAGATCCGAAGCCTCAAAAAGCCAGACTTGATCGAGAATGTGCACAAGCGCTTGTTGAAACGATACAGTCAGCAAGTGCAGGTCTGGGTCGTCAGGGGCGAGCTGGTCAGGGGCCTATTTTTCATCGACTTCACGGAAGGCGGGCACGACAGGGTCTATCACTTTGTGCCGGAAAAGGAAGTCTGGCTGGATGATGACCTGGGTCCCCGGGAGAGGAGATTTGTCCTCCTGCATGAGCTTCATGAGCGCTTCCTCATGTCCCAGGGATGGACGTACGGCCGGGCCCACCGGGAAGCCAGCAAGATTGAGAATTTTTGCCGCTCGCACCCGGACAAGCTAGAGGAGAGTCTGCGCAGAGAAATCGGAAGGAACCAGTAGTTTAACTCGGGACCTTTATTCCGGCAAATAGGGTCGCCGAACCCCGGCGAACCAGCAGGGCGACGACATCTCCTCCCTTGTAGCTCTTGATCGCCTTTTCGAAGTCCTTGACACTTTGCACCGGCACGCGGTTGACTTCTTTAATCAGATCACCCCGCTCCAGGCCGGCATCTTCGGCCGGGCTCCCCGGAGCGACATCAGCAACCAGGGCTCCCTTCTCTTTCTCGTAGCCGAGCTGGCCGGCGATGTCCGGCGTCAATTCCTGAAGGCTGAGCCCCAGTTTCTCGCTCGTCTGTCCTTGCGGCGGCTCCTGCTCCTGGGCCTTCTCCTGGGGTGTTTTGGGCTTTTCGGCGAGGGTGATCGTGACATCCATGGTCTTACCCTGACGAAGGAGGCTGACCTTGACTGAAGTCTTGGGCGCCGTATCGGCGATCATCAGCCGGAGCTGGGTCGCGTTCTCCACCTTTTTCCCGTCGAAGCTGAGAATGACATCGCCCCGCTTGATCCCCGCTTGGTCGGCCGGGCCCTTGGGAGTCACGTCACCCACGAGAACGCCGGCTGTGCTTTTTAGGTTCAGCGCTTTGGCCAGGTTTTCGTTGATATCCTGAGGGAGGACACCGATGTAGCCGCGGACTACTTTTCCCTTGGAGATCAAGGACTCCATAACCTGTTTAGCCATGTTGATGGGGATGGCAAACCCGATGCCGATGTTCCCGCCCGAAGGGCTGGCGATGGCGGTGTTGATTCCGATGACATTCCCGCTCAGGTCGGCCAGCGCTCCTCCGCTGTTACCGGGATTGATGGAGGCGTCGGTCTGGAAAAAATCCTCATAATCGGCCAGGCCGACTGACGACCGGCCCTTAGCGCTGATGATCCCGGCCGTGACCGTGTGCATGAGCTGGAAGGGATTGCCGATGGCGATCACCCACTGCCCGACATTGACCGCATCGGAATTGCCGAGTGCTGCAACCGGCAGGTCCTTGGCGTCAATCCGGACGACTGCTACATCTGTCTGGGGGTCCGTGCCGACGACTTTCGCCGGAAAGTTCTGCTTGTCTCCGATGACCACAAAGAGCTTGTCGGCGTTGGCCACCACATGGTTATTGGTCAGTACATAACCGTCCGAGGAGACGATGACACCCGAGCCGAGGCTGCGCACGGTCCGCTTCTGTTCCTGGGGGGTCTGCCCGAAAAAGCGCTTGAAGAAGTCCTCACCGAAGAAATCCTTAAACGCCTCATCCGGCATTCCGAAAGGGCTTTGCGCTTGGACCACTTGCTCGGCGGTGATGGCTACCACAGACGGGCTTAGCCTGAGTGCGGATTGCTCAAAGAGCCGGCTGATGTCGTCCATCATCTGCTGCGGCTGAGCCGTATTTTGGGTCTCAGTGGTTTTTGGGGTTTCTTTTTGAACAGCGGCGGCCGTTCGGGACAAGCCGATACCGGGCGCCAGCCAAGCACCCGCCGCGAAACCTATGACGAGGAAAATAATCAGATAGGCCCAGATGATCTTGGGGTTTTTCATGATCCAGCCTCCTCTCGTTATAAAAAATCCCGCCTTATCTCTGCCTTATATTTATAAATGGGGATCCGGACAAAGTCAACCGGCCCAATTGAGCGCGAGGATTAGGGCCTTATTCAGAAACGGAATACGATTCCGAAATGAGTCTTCACGAGGTCCGTGTCGGATATCAAGGGTTCGTAGATAAGAGAGCCATATTCTCGGCGGATCGAACCCTCCGTGAGATATTCTGCCGTCCCGCCTTTGGAGTAACGGACTCCGACCTCCATTTGCAGCGAGAAAAGGGATCGTCCCTCGTGGCTGCGGATCTCCAGGGCGCGGATAACGGCCCCCACCCCTGCCCCATAAGAGAGAGTCCAATCGTCAAAATTGGTGGTGGTCGCGATATCCGGGGGCCAATCGCTGGGATCGGAGACGGAAGTGTACGTGAACAGGTAGTTGAACCCGACTAAAGCTTCCACATAGGGGCGAAAAGGCCCCTCGACAGGGGAAAGGCGCAGCACGGCTGCCGACGAAAAAATACTGTTCCTGGTCGTGACATCAACCAGAACATCCGGGATATCATGGCTGAAGGGTTCTATCCGCCTTTTGGTCCCGTGGTTCAGGTATTCCAGGCTGATTCCGACCGAGAAGTGGGACCTGGGCAGTTGGTAAAAAAATTCCCCCGATAGTCCATAACACGTCCGATCGACGTTCATCTTAAAATTGTTCTGTGGGTAGCCCATCAGAAAGTTCAACGAGGCCTGAAAGCGGTCGCCAGCCAAGGTTGACTGGCCAAGAGCCAAGATCATGAGGGATGTTGCCAGGGCAAGCTTGGATGTTTTCATCTCCATTTCTCCTCGGCTAGATCCGGCCAAACCTGTTCATTCAACTCATCCCAGAGCAATTTTTATGCCAGCACACTCCCCAAGGCCAAATATTGGCGAACTGCTGCGGTGTCGCCAAAAAAGGTCAGGTGTCCCTATTGAAGTAAATTGCCCCTGATCTTCTGTGAAGATATGGGCTCATCGGATAAGCCGGATATCTGGATGGACTCTGCTATCCGGCGGAGGACCAGCGGAGCATCCTTCCCTTCGGCCCTTATGATCCAGGCCTCGAGGCCCTGGATAATGGCCGCGGCCGATCTTTGGCCGTCCCCGGAATCCAAGAGAAGCGCGTCTTCCTCCCCGATTTTCAGCCGCCCTTTCTTCCCTCCCGCCACGAGGCTTTCGAGCTTTTGCCAAACGGCCCTCTCCGGGTCTTCCCAGGGATAGATCTCGTGCTGTTCGAGGACTGCTGTTTCGCCCGCCGGACCGCCGAGTCCGACGACCGTCCGGTCCGGCCAGACGGCGTCATGCTTGCCGAATTGGAAACCGGCCGGTTTCTCCAGGCTGATGCCCAGCCAGGGATTTTCATAGCGGTTCCCCGTGATCGAATATGGTCCGGCCCCCGGAGTCACGGAATGGACCTTTCCGCCCGACTGAAAGCCCAAGATTTCGATCCCGACCTGGCCGAAGGTCTGTTGGAGTCCTCCGAGGGTTATCTCTCCAAATCCCTCGGCCAGGGAGGACGCAGCCAGGGAGATCCGGGTTGCGTCCGCGGCGCCCGCGTTGACAATGGCCGCGTCTAATGGAACCCATCTCTCGCCGATCATGACCTCAGCCCAGGCGTGGCCTCCGAACATGCCAAGGGCATAGACATAGCCCATGACGACGCGAGACGGAATGCCCGCGGCCCGGGCCAGGGTGGCGAGCAGCGTGGCATAGCCGACGCAGGTCCCGCGGCGGTCGCGGATGATTTCACTAGCGGGAGCGAAAACGATGCCCAGGTCGAAGCTCATGTTCCCGGCGACCCACCGTTCGAGCTCAAGCGCAGCCCGGAACGCGTCCCGTTCGGCGCCGACGAGCTCTCTTGCCAGGCGGAGGATTTCGGCGTCGTCCGACTGGATGTAGGCGTTGGGCTCAAGGAATGGGCGGTTGATCTCCGTTTTGGCGACGGGAAAACCCGCTCCCGGCGGCGCCTCGCGTCGACGGATCTCGAGGATGACCTCCTTTTCCGATTGGGAAATGACTTTCTGCCCCGCGATTTCGAGGTCCGGCCAGCCCAGCTCCGGGCTGCGGTGGATCAACTTGAGCTTCAGATAGTCAATTGGCAGCGCCCGGGGCAGGCGGATGTTGGCCCGGACAATCGAGCTCTTATAGACCTCCTGGGGGAGCTCTCCTCCCGACGTGGCGGCGAGCGCCATAGATTTCTCAGACCGCCAGACCTCGATCATGCCGAACGGCCCCGGCTCGTCCTGTCTAAGAAGGTTTCCTTGCTCGTCCAGCCAGCCCGTCCGCTTGATCGGCATGCCCTCGAGGATCTCTTCAACTTTAAGGGCGGCGATCTCCCGGGTTCCGATCTTAACGGTCTCTCGGGAAAGAACGGTGCGGCTCATCTTTCCAATGAGGGAAGCTTCGGCCACATAGGTTTGAATCGTGACCTTGTCCCCGGGGTTCTTGAGACCAGCTGCCGTGAGCCGGCGGATCCCCTCGGGGCCATATAGCTCTCCTGTATAGTTCAGCGTGCTGCTGTATGTTTTTCCGCCGGATTCGTTCCGGATCTCGATCGTACCCTCATGGACGACCGCCTCTGACTTGGTCGCCTGGCTGGAGGCCGTCATCTCGTAGCGGACGCGGCGCAAGAGCCCTTCCGGAGTCTCCTCGGACGTAGAGAGAAAGCCGATCTCAACCCGGCTTCCGAGACGGTTCAGGACAATCATCATTTTCGAATCGGTGTTCAGGCCTTGCTCTTCAGCTCTCGTTTCCTCATGAATATAGCCTACCGGCTGGCCTGCGATCTTGATGACATACCAGAGGTCGGCCGCAGCCTGGGCCGAATAACCTGAGAGAGGGAGCCGGGCTAAAAAGGCCAGGCCACATATGACAAATAGGGCCAACGCGACCACGGCCAGGCGGTGCTTTATGGGACGGGCTTTTAATTTTTGTCCGGACATGCCATGACCTCCGATTTTCCGAAATTCGATCCAGCCCTCCATTATACTTTTTTCTTAGGGATGGGCAATTTGGGGATGGAGAAGTGACCTCTCAGGTTTAGCCTTTCCGAGGCGTTTTTCGAGGGCACCCCTTGCGGAGACACTTTTTCTGACTCTGTTCTTAGTTTATTAAACCCCCCTTCCCCCCTTTGGGAATAAAGGGTGGGCATAAAGCAAGTCAGTGTCTCCGCTAAAGGTCGGCGAAGGGTGTGGGTGAGGAAGTCCGTCCGAAACGCCACCGAGACTATATTTGAGCTTTATTAACCTCCCCTCCCCCTCCTGGACAATCAGGAGGGGCCAAAAAAGGACGGCGTTTCGGGAAAAGGTCGGAGGATGCGGAGCGAGTTTCCTCGCTGGGGAAACGAGCGGGCTGACGAATCCCATACCCGAGCCTTCACGGCGTTAAAAACCTGAGCGGGAACGCTGACATACCCCAATTGCCCATCATATGATTGATGATGCTTCCAAGGAATCTTAATAGATGCGCTGGCGGAACTTACGCTGCTTGATGAAGAAAGACGTCAACATCGCCATCCCCCCCAGCAAGAGCCCGGCCAGCCCGAACCATCTCCACTTTCGCCCTTTGACCATTGTTTGTCTCCTAATTATTTTGTCGAATTCGATCCCGTTTTGTGGATAAAATAGAGGCCCGGAGGCAAAGATGCGGTTTTCTGCTTATTTTTTAGGGACGACTCTTCTAGCGCTATGTTTGGGTTTATGCTTATCGGCCGGCCTGTTTCCCTTGGCTGAGGTGAGCTACGGCACGGGGACTTGGGATGCCGACCTCTATGGGAACCATAGGGTCGTCATCAGAGTCCTGAGCCGCGCCGATGCGGTTTGGGCGCACATCCCGTGGCGACGGCGGGACCTCAACCCGGAGAAGAAGGGGGCTGTTTTCGTCGATGCCGCAACCGGGAAAGAGATCCAGAATGTCTGCCCAGTGGCCGTCAGCCGCGAAAGCGGCGATTTTGTCTTCGAGCCGGCGACTGCCCCAGGCGATTATTATGTTTATTATCTACCCAACGTCACGAAGGGGCGTTCGAATTACCCGACCGTCGTCTATCCGGAGCTGGTTTTCTCCGCCGACTCCAGGTGGCTTCTGAACTTCGGCCTCGCCCCTTTCCAGCCACCGGCCAGAGATAAGGTGGCCTTTGCCCAAGCTCAGGTTGTGGAGATCCAGGCGATCGACGAACTGAACAGCTTCTACCCCATGGAGGTCATAGCCACGGCGGAGGAAACAGCCGACCTCCTAGCGAAATATCCGGACAATTCTTACCTCCTCTTTCCCGAAGACCGGCGCCTTTCCGTCCGGATGGCGGACGACCTGCCTCTGCGCTGGATCCAAAGCGGACCGGGGCCCGAATTCGAGGGACAGGCGTTGCGCGGGGAATTTTATGCCTTCCAGATCGGGGTTTTCGCCGGCCGCGCCTCGATCGAGAACCTGGATGTCACCTTCAGCGACTTGAAATTGGCCCCGACCTCCCCTTCCCCGGGCCCGAGGTCCTTCATTCCCGCTTCCGGCGCTCACTCCTTCAACACCCGCGGTGTCAACTGGGACGGGACAGAATTCAAGAAGGTCTATGCCATACCCAAAGGCAAAACACAGCCTCTCTGGTGCGGCGTCCAGGTTCCCAGGGATATCCCGCCCGGCAGATACCAGGGCGAGGTCACTGTCAGGCCCAAAGGCTTGCCGCCGAACCGCATGACGCTTCTCCTTGATGTTCAAAGAGGAATCCTCGATGACGCCGGTGATTCCGAGCTTTGGCGGATGTCCCGCCTCCGTTGGCTCGACTCTAGGATTGCCTCCGATGATGAGCCCGTCGCGCCCTATACGCCGCTCAGCATCAAAGGCAAGAGCGTATCCTGCCTCGGAAGATCTGTCGACATCGGTCAGGACGGCCTTGCCGCGGGCATTACCAGCTTTTTCTCGCCCGACGTGACCGGATTCCGGAAGGAGGGACGCGGGCTCCTGGCCTCCCCTATCGCGCTCGTCGTAGAGAAAGGCGGAGACGCCCTCGAATGGAAGGGAGATGGGCCTCGATTCGTTGAGCAGGCTCCCGGTGCGGTCGTCTGGGAGGCCCAGAGCCAGGCTGGGAAGTTCGCTCTTTCCTGCCGCGCCCGGATGGAATCCGACGGGTTTGTCGAGTTCAAGCTGGGGCTGGCGGCAGGTTCTGAAGTCGAGGTTGATGACATCCGTCTCGAGGTCCCTCTAGTCAGTGATGCAGCCAGGTACATGATGGGGTTGGGTTTCAAGGGAGGCCTGCGCCCGCCGACGTTCGAATGGACCTGGGACCTGAAGAAAAACCAGGACGCCCTCTGGGTCGGGAATGTCAACGCCGGACTTCAGGTCAACTGGCGTGACGAGAACTATTCGCGGCCTCTCAACACCAACTTCTATCTCTCCAAGCCGCTCAACCTGCCG
>Ga0315275_10007936_pt1 | contig 10305 bp, 11 predicted proteins | sample YL17G03_0_MG_FD_205557 | JGI IMG/M metagenome (GOLD analysis project Ga0315275, IMG submission 205557) | Sediment microbial communities from Yellowstone Lake, YNP, Wyoming, USA - YL17G03_0 | ecosystem: Environmental > Aquatic > Freshwater > Lake > Sediment | place: USA: Wyoming | collected...
AAAGAACTTACCTCAAAGATTGAAGCTATTGACAATGGGAAGACGGCCGGCTCAAAATACTACAAGCATCTGCTTCAGAGAAAGGCCGAACTGGAAACACCCCGGCAGAGTTAATTCTTTATCAGCACGATATATTCATATTTATAAAGATCCTCGATGAATTGGCGTATCATTTCATGCTCATCCTTGGATGAATGCGATGTTAATATAAAATTCACGCGGCCGGAATGTTCAATGGTGATAAAATTTTTATATTGTCCTCTCACCACTCGGTACCCGAATTTTTCCGCTACAGCCACCAGATGCGAAAAGCGAACCGAATATTCATCATGACCCATGAGCCGGATTTGCTCCGGATTGCCGGGGCTTGAAATTCTGATTTTGTTCCTCATTTCATCCCGAACCGCAGCTTCGGAGCTGTGCTCGCTTATGTAAATGAATTTGACGCGCGACGCACAGAGCTTTTCCAGAGCTATAATCGCGCCCAGATTAAAATTGAAAATTTCAGCCGGTATTGGAAGATTGTAGGAGGCAAAAATATTTTTTACTTTTACCATAAGAGGGTCAATCGGATCATCCGACGGCGTGAGATCTCGGGGATTGACGTGGCAGAGTGTGGGGAAATCGCCGAGGATTTCATTAAACAGGATCAAGTCATATTGTTTATGAAAAGAGGAAGCCGACGTCAAGAAATCTTGATGTATAAATTCAACGGTAAAATCCTTCAGCGTCTCCTGCTGTTTGGCGAGCATAACCGGCGACAAGTCGAGCATTGCAGCCTTTATCGGAGCCATTTTTTTTAAAAAATCGCGCATTACATATCCATATCCGCCGCCGATTTCGAGGATGGCCGATACCGATTCAAGTCGAATAATACTGCAGAGATGATCGTATAGAAGATTTCCATAAGTGGTTTTTCTTGCAAGGATGCTGCGGCAGGGGCTTTTCTCATCTTCCAAAGCATTACAGACCGTGAGCTCCCACCCCAGGGTCTCCAGGTACTCTCGGTGGTAGGTGCTCGTGTCATTTATCCGATACGTACCGGTCATATGAAATTCCGGTTCAAGTTCTTCATCAGGGGCGGGGGGATAGTGCCCCTGCCTAATTTCTTTTTTTTTCAGTAGAATAGTTCAACATGAGGTATAGCGCAGCGATTAATCCCGCAATTCCCGCGCCGATTAATGTTATGAAGAGTATGATTTTCCTCTTCTCATCATCGGGGAGAAGCCTATAGTTCTGCAGCTGGTACTTCCATTTAAGGATTCCCCTAATGATTGCGGGAATGATCTGATTGAACTTAAATCCGGCCAGGGCCCGCGTCAGCGGGGCCATTTTTTTTAGAACGCACTTCGAACTGCTCAGGTCAAAAACAGCATTAGTATAGATAGCGGTGTCATCCGGATTTGCGATAAAGCTGTTTCCGCAAGAGCAATGTATTTTAATGGTTCCTTTATCGATCGGAAAGCGCAATTTAGTCCTGCATGAGGGGCAGGCTTTTATGAGGTACATGGCATTTACTGTATATCCCTGATCTGTTTTAAAATTTCAGGCATTTTCGAAAAGAGATCTTCCATTTCATACTGCGTAAGACCGACCTTTTTCATGGCTATTTCTTTAATCTCATGGAAGAGACCGTCGCTGCCGATGCCGACACCAGCCATAAGGCAAACCACATTAGCTATATGGATAATTGATACTTCAAACCTGTGTTCTTCAGGGGCTACATCGGGGTCCTGGTAATAGCGGACGATGGATCTCAAGACCGGCGGGAAGTTCCATTTCTCCAAAATTTTCTCGCCGACCTCTTGATGGTTGTATCCCATTATCTCTTTTTCAGCCACATGGAACGGCAGTTTCTTCGTTTGGACGGCTTCAAGTATCTGATTGTACGTCTGATGAACAAACAGAGCTATAACGACCTTGCCGATATTGTGGATAATGCCGCCGGTGAATACGATATCAGCGACATCTTTTCTTTTTTTTGCAACGGCAATATCCCTGGACATTGTTGCCACGGCCAATCCCTGCTTCCAGAGATCCCCCTCTCCCAGATCATATCCGGTGACCGGTTTGTCAAGAAGGGGTTTGGCAGCGACGAGAAGGACTATATTTTTAACTTCTTTTAATCCCAGAGTCACAACGGCTCTGTCAATGGAAGAAATCACGTTGCCTTTGCTGAAATACGCCGAGTTGCAGAGTTTTAATATACTCGTGGTCATGGCCTGGTTCTTTGCGATCTCATTTGCGACCTGTTTGAAAGAAACATCAGGATCACTGACCATATTGATGACCTTGCTGGCAACCTCGGGTATCTGAGGAAGCCCCTGCAAGTTTTTCATTATTGACTCAATTTGTTGTTTTACATACTGATCCATGGTTGTCTCCGGACAACTGAAGTTAAACTTTATAATAAATCTTTTCCTGATTGCCGGCTTTTACTTTTAGTCGTCCGTCTTCGAGAAAAAAATCAATGACTCTTCCGAAATTTCCACCGACATCATCCGCCAGGATCGTGATTCCGAGCTTCGACAGCTCGATGCGCGATTGTTCAATATTTCGGTCGCCTATCTGCCCCAGGAGTGTATTTGAGCCAAAATTGAACATGGATGCGCCGCCGGCAATCTTTGCGGACAAGTTTTCTTTTTTTGCTCCCTCTTTCATGAGCATTTTCACGAGCATCGGAATTGCGGTATCGGCATATTTTTCAGGTTTCGGGTTCCCCTGGCTGAACGGAAGCAGTATGTGAACCATGCCGCCGATTTTTTTCACACGGTCATAAATACAGACTCCAATGCAACTGCCGAGAATCGTTCGCAGTACAGCGGGGGAGGAAGAAATTCGCAATTGAGCAATTCCAACTGTAATCAATTCACTCATTTCAAGTACTCTGCTCTGGCCAAAGATTTCGATATCGAATGGATGAGATACTATGAGATCATATATCATTTGTCAAGAGCATTAAGCGGCTTTTATCGAGGCGTGTACTTAAAAGTCGAATAATTCTCTCGCAAAGGCGCAGAGCCGCTAAGGAAATATTTTAATTATATTTTATAGTGTTTAATTATTTGTGAAGCAATAAAATATTTGCAGTGCGATAAAAATATAAAATTTTATTCTTTGCGTCTTAGCGGCTTTGCGAGAATCTTACCTTGCTGCGTTTCGCGGCCGGCTCACAATGGATGTGTTTTTTTTTATTCTCTGTAATTATATACTTGACCGTGCTGCGGCCGGGGAACTACTCGATCATTGGAAGGTATGACCTATGTCTTGTTTTGAACTTGGACCAATCCGACCCCCCAGCGAGGCGGAGAGCATATTGCTCAGGCTGACCCGGAACTGCCACTGGAATAAATGTGTCTTCTGCCCGGTATACAAAAATACGCAATTTTCAATGCGCAAGGTTGATGAGGTTAAGAAGGATATTGATACTATGGCGCTTATCGCCGAAAAGATTTATAATAGGTTAAAAGAGCAATACCCGGACCGGACGAATAATTCTGAAGTGGTTCGCGTTATCAAAGAATTGCATATCAATGAAGATTTTGACGAGGGGTGCGTGCGCCTGGTGGCCTTCTGGATATATCACGGCATGAAGAGCTTGTTTTTACAGGATGCGGATGCACTCGTATTCCGGACCGATCACATGGTTGATGTACTGAATTACGTGCGGTATAAATTTCCCACCATCGAGCGGGTTACCACCTATTCCCGAGCGAAAACCGTCAGCCGTAAGAGTATCGAAGAACTGGCTGCCCTTCGCGGGGCGGGATTAAATAGAATTCACATCGGCATGGAATCCGGTTCAGATGCGGTTCTTGAGCTGATATGCAAGGGAGTAACCAAGGAAGAACAGATACTCGCGGGCAGGAATGTGATCAAAGCCGGCTTTGAGCTGTCTGAATATTTCATGCCGGGTGTCGGCGGAAAGGAACATTCCGCGGAGAATGTTACCGATTCTGCCGAAGTATTGAATGCGACAAATCCGACATTCATAAGAATCAGGAGCACTGTTCCCAGGCCGGGGACCCCGCTCTATGACATGATGCTGCGCAAGGAATGGACCCCGCTCACCGAAGAGGAAAAGGTCGGCGAGATAAAGGCTTTAATTGAAAATCTGAAGAATATAACGAGCACTGTGAAAAGCGATCACATCATGAATCTGCTGGAGGACGTTGACGGCACGATCCCGGACGATAAAAGCAAGATGCTAGCAGTGATAAATGATTTTCAGAGAATGAATCAGGATGACAAAGAATCCTTTATTGTAGGCAGGAGGCTCGGCCGCTACCGGTATCTTTCCGATTTTGCACCCATGCATGAAATAGAGATGATAAAGCGGGAGATCAAGGATAAATATTCCTCTGTTGATGAAGGTGTAATGGATATATTAAGAAATTATATTTAAACCTGAATTCTAATGTATTATTATTTTAGCTTTCTGATAGAGGGCTGTCTTAAAAGAGTTAAATTTTTATGATTATATCAGGTCAGGCGACATTATATCTCACTCGCTCCGTCGCGTACATGGCCGAAGCTTTTCGCGACCTCCTGTCGCGCTTCGGCACTGGGACATCCTTTCCGGCGCATCCATGTATGACGCGGCTCCCGGCGACATCTGTTATCCACAGGATGTGGGAAGTGGCGGGCATGATTGAGCCATCCTGGCTCATGCCCGCAGGCGAACATCCTGTTCGCACCCGCAGAGCGCTGGATGCAACGGACATGGATGTCCATGTGCGGCGATGCCATGGATGGCAAGGAGCCGCCCCGAGAGAGGCGCGCCTGCTCGTTGAGATATAATGTCACCTATTGAGTTTCAAGGTTGTATCTAGCTTTTTTATTTTATTGCTTGTAAAAATACTTGCCATCATGCGGCGGATTCCCTGAATGGAGATAAAATCAACAGAGTAAGGATGCACACAATGAACTATTTTAAAGGATCAGACGAATATGTACTATCCCAGGCGCTTAAGGACAACGTCAACGTTTCCATCGCTCTTGCAAGGCCCCTCATCGTAAAGGGCGAGCCGGGGACAGGCAAGACGCTTCTTGCCCATTCGATTGCCAAGGGTCTTGGCAAGCAGCTTATTGTCTGGAATATAAAATCAACCACCAAGGCGAAAGACGGCTTGTATCTATACGACACGGTTCAGAGGTTGAATGATGCCAGGTTTGGCGAAGGCGACGTGTCCGATATTAAACGATATATCAAACCGGGGAAGCTGGGGGAGGCATTTAAATCTGAGGAGCAGGTGGTTATGCTGATCGACGAGATTGATAAAGCGGAGCTTGAATTTCCCAATGACCTCCTGAACGAGCTTGACGAGATGAGCTTCCATATACCGGAAACTGATGAAACCATAAAATCCATACACCGGCCAATCATGATCATAACCTCGAACAGCGAGAAGGAGCTGCCCGATCCGTTTCTGAGAAGATGCGTGTTCCACTATATCGAATTTCCCGATACCGAGCTCATGGAGGAAATCGTAAAGGTGCATTATCCGAAAATCGAAAAGAATCTTCTTCGCGAGGCCCTGAAGCGCTTCTACTGGATACGTGAGTTCGACATGCTCAGGAAAAAACCGTCAACCAGCGAACTCATTGACTGGCTCCAGGCATTAATTGTCGGCGGTATTTCAGCGAAGGCGATTGAAAAAGAAATACCGTTTCTCGGCACCCTGCTCAAGAAAAAGGAGGATGTCGATCTTGTTGAAAAATCCGGTAAATCCCATTATGCGTTTAATACCAGCATGAGGACGCGGGATGTTTATTGATTTCTTTTTTAGATTGAAATCGTACGGCGTGCCGGTATCCATTCATGAATGGATGACCCTTCATCATGCCCTTTCATTGAATGTCAATGACTGCAGCCTGACCAAATTTTACCATATAGGTAAATCCGTACTGGTTAAAAACGAAATATATTTCGATAAGTACGACCTCGCATTTCTCGATACCTTCAAGGATGTCAATACCACCGATGAGATGCTTGATGAAATTCTGAAGGGCTTAAAGAAAGTGAAAGAGCTCCGCCTCACCGAAGAGGAAAAAATGCAGATGGAGCAGTTAAATCTGGACGAGATTCTCAGGAATTTTGAAGAGCAGCTGAAGGCCGGCCACTATAAAGGCCACGTGGGCGGCAACAAGGCCATCGGAACCGGGGGGAGGTCGACCCAGGGGGCGTGGGGATATAACCCGGCAGGAATTCGGATCGGCCAGGGCGTTTCGCGGCACAAGCGCGCTGTTCAGATAGCTGAGAAGAGGAGCTTCCGGAACTATTCAAGCGACATCACCCTCGATACCAGGCAGATGAAGGTGGCACTCTCGCACCTCAGATCACTTCTGCCCATCGGTGTGGGGGAAAAGCTCGATGTTGACGAGACCATTGACGCCACCTGCAAGAACGCCGGTGAGATTGAATTCATCTGGGAGAACAAGGAGAAAAAAGCATCGAAGGTTATGCTCCTCATGGATGTCGGCGGATCAATGACTCCGTTCGCGGAGCTGGTAAGCAGACTTTTTTCTGCCGCGTCGTCGCAAATCAGCAAATTCAAGCACTATTATTTCCATAACTGCGTTTATCAGGAGCTGTGGACTGACATTGAGCGGAACAAATCAATCTCCACAATAGATCTTATCAAAAGCGAAGATACTGATTATAAAGTGATACTTGTGGGCGATGCGGAGATGGCGCCGTCGGAACTTACCTGGGTAAACGGTGCCATTGATTACTGGTATCACAACGATACGCCCGGCCTGGTATGGCTCCAGCGCATCAAGGATAAATTCAAAAACATCATCTGGCTCAATCCCCTGCCTGAACGTTCGTGGAACCACGTCCATACCGTGCGGATGATCCGGGGCATATTTCCCATGTTCGAGCTGACTCTTGACGGGCTCGACGATGGCGTGAAGTATTTAATGTCCGGAAAATGCGAATTATATCATGTCTGAGATTCCGTTATTGCGAAACTGAATTGATCTGTTCATCCGGTTTTACTTCATTTTGCGGATGCGTACTTCGGTCTCGTGGCTGTCTTTGAGCAATTCCACAATTCGGGAAGGATTCGTCTCACCGTAATGATACGGGTAGAGCACTTTGGGTTTAAACGCCCTTGCCGCGTCTGCTACCATCTCGGGCGTCATCGTATATGGCAGGTTCATCGGTAAAAAGGCATAATCGATATTTGTTAAGTTTTTCATCTCCGGCGTATTTTCAGTATCGCCGGCAACATATATGCGTTTGTCGCCGAACGTCAATATATAGCCGTTTCCGTCACCTTTGGCATGGTACAATTCCCCATTTTCGCGTCTGTGTACCAGATTGTAAGCAGGGACTGCAGCGACCCTGATTCCCATGACCGTTCTGACATCGCCGTTTTTCATGATGATGCCCCCGGAAATTTTATCCGCACATTTTTCAGTGAGGATTATGGCCGTGTTCTTGACACGGAGGATTTGCAAAGCCGCAGGATCGAGATGATCAGCATGATCGTGCGTGAGTAAAATGAGGGATGCTTTCGGGAGACCCTCATAATCGGCCAGCCGGCTGAAGGGATCAATATGAATAATCAATCCCCCGAACTGCAGCATAAGCGAACCATGGCCGATGAACGTGACCTCCAGATCGCCTGAAGAAGTCTTAATGACATCCTTTTCAAATGCTTCTTTTGCAATAGCATTGAATACGCAGAATGATAATAAGAAGAGGACTGTTAATAATATTTTCATCATACGTGAGCCTCTCAATTTATAATAATTACTCAGGCATTGGTTAGATTGAAAAAAAATAAACTGCCAGCAAAATTCAGAATGTAACTAATTTTTTAATTTTTCGCCGCTATCATGGGTATTGGGAAATTTTCACAATTCGACCAATTTTTTTCCGGACAGACGTAATGCAACCCTTGAATAGTATTAATTGCCTGGATAACCCACAGTTTGGGCAAGAATGATCATCTGGGATGACTTCAAATTCATTGCCTTCCCGAGGGCATCCTTGTCGATAAAGGCGCGGATTACGGTTGCGAGCCCCTCTGATGCGCAAAATAGATACACGTTCTGGCCGATGAAGCCGGTGTCTGCCGCCGCGTACAGGAGCTTGTCTTCCCGGCTGTTGCCTGCCACCCTGGACATGTCCGCGACATAGATTAGATTGAGCGGAGCGTTTTGAACATAGCCCTGCCTGCCGGTGAGTGCTCTCAGGTCTTTTGCAACGACCAGGCTCAGGGCGTGCAATTTTGCGTTGTAGAGATAGAGCCCCTCCGCCATTGCAATGTAGATGTCGACCTCCTGCCTGTTTACCGCCGTCGGCGCTGTGCGCTTGCCCGCATCTGCGCGATTTATGCCGTTCGCAGCCCAGAGCAGGTTTGAGAGAACTTGATCAGGAATGGCTTTTGCCGAGAACGACCTCGACGATTGCCGTCTGCTCAGGGCCAGCATAAGCGGAGCTCCGCCATTCATGTCCGGCTTGGCAAGAGTGATCTCGTTGCGATTTGCGAATAATGGTGTAAATAAGAAAGCCGACAATAGCAGGGGATATACCGGTAATGACACAATTATGTTATTCATCGAAAATCCCCCTTAATTAATTTTTGGTAATATTCGGCGGGTATCCGGTTATTTCCCTGATATCGTCATAGAACGGCTTGAGCCTGTCATACAGCTTCAAATAGACCTTTTCATATAACTCGCGGTAGATGTCCCTGTTTTTTGGAATTGGCTCAAATGCGTCCCGTATTCGCGTCATGGAACGCACTGCGCTTAAGAAATCAGGGTAGATCTTGAGCCCCACTGCTGCATCCATAGCTGCACCCAGCGCGGATGTTTCGTATGTGTGGGGCCGTTCTGCCACGAGGTCGAATACGTCCGCCGTGAGTTGCATGGCGACCCTGCTCTGGGAGCCGCCGCCTGCCACGCGAAGGCTTTCGATCTTCACCCTGTTTTTCATCTCGGTTCGCGCAACTCCTTCCTTGAGAGCATAGGCGATTCCCTCCAGGATCGCCCGGTAGATATGCGCTCGCGTATGAACATCGCCGAAACCGATGATGGCGCCCTTAGCCTCGGGGCCGGGGATCTTCACACCGGGAGACCAGTAGGGCTGCAGGGTCAATCCAAAAGACCCCGGGGGTATATCCCTGATCAGCTCGTCGAATAACGCTTCAGGCGCAATGTTTCTTTTTTTGGCTATTTCGACCTCCCTCAGGCCGAATTCATGCTTAAACCAGCTCACCATCCAGTATCCGCGAAAAATCATCACTTCGGTGTTATATGCTCCCGGCACCGCGCTGGGGTATGGAGGAAAAAATGGGATGATCTCCACATACCTGTCTGTGGTGGTTTCGGCCGTTGCAGTGGTGCCGTAGCTCAAACAGGCGATATCGGGCTTCAGGCATCCCGAGCCGAGGACCTCGCAGGCCTTGTCGGCAGCTGCGGCTATCACCGGCAGGCCGGTTGGCAGGCCGGTTTCATTCGACGCCTTTTTCGTTATCTGTCCCATAAGCGCCGTGGGTTTCACAAGCCTGGGGAGCAAGGACAGATCGTAGTCAAAAATGCCCCATTTGAGGTCGCGCTTCGACATCCATTGATGCTTTTTATAGTCCAGAGGAAAGTAACCCACCATGCTTCCGATCGATTCAACATACTCGCCGGTGAGCCGGTACGAGAAAAACCCCGAAAGCATCAAATACTTATGCGTCTTGTCCCATATACGGGGTTCATTCTGCCGGATCCAGTTCGACTCGGTTTCGCGGTATGCATACAGCGAGGCTTCATATAAGTTGATTGCTTTGAACAAAGCTCTCAAATGAACCGGAGGCCATTTTTCGATGTCCGCCTTTCTCTGATCGAGCCAGGTAATGGCAGGCCGCAGGGGCTTCCCGTTTTTATCCAGATTGATGACGGTCCCCCGCTGCGTCGTTACCGTAACGCACTGGATTGCTTTGATGTTTATAAGAGATTTTTGTAATAATTTTTTTGTCGTAAGGCAAAGAGTTTTCCAGTAATATTCAGGGTCCTGTTCAGCCCACCCCGGATGTTGGGAAAAGTAGGGCTCGATGGGGGTTTTTACAATTTCTTGTATTGTTCCTTTTAAGTCTATAAGTGCCGCCCTGATCGATTGCGTGCCTGCATCAATGACAAATATACAACTTTCAATTTTTTTTGTTTTTGCCGCCATTATTTTTGCCTTATAGATTTTTTTATTGCTTCTGTATTTGACCGATGTATTTGAATTAAATTATGGGCACCTCAAAAATTAGGAGTTTCATTATTATAACAATGATAACTCCTGATTTTATTGCA
>Ga0315275_10007939_pt1 | contig 10303 bp, 13 predicted proteins | sample YL17G03_0_MG_FD_205557 | JGI IMG/M metagenome (GOLD analysis project Ga0315275, IMG submission 205557) | Sediment microbial communities from Yellowstone Lake, YNP, Wyoming, USA - YL17G03_0 | ecosystem: Environmental > Aquatic > Freshwater > Lake > Sediment | place: USA: Wyoming | collected...
GGCACCGATTGCTATCCCTACTATAAGGTATATGTAAATTGAACTTCCATTTCCTGTTTGTTTAACTGTTTCTTGTACATGAGCTATGCTAACAGGAACTGTTTCATTCACAATATTTCTTACACCAGCAATATCTGTGTATGCTATCTGCATTGTTAATGAATTAAGGTTATCATTTGGAGCGATCTTGAATGTTACTGTCGTAAAATCTCCTTTGTCTAAATTTCCAATTATTGAAGACTGGGCCCCAGTTATTTTTACGTTAGCTTGCGTTGGAATTGAAACTGTTACCGCTGTTGCTGAATTATCACCAATATTTGCTATTGAAAATGATGTTCCTTGACTTGTTGAGTCTTGCATAACTACACTAAAGTCAGTTTTAGTTTTACCTATTGTAATAGGTAAAGAATTGATTACAGCATTTGATCCCTGTGTACTGGCATCAGTGTAAATTACAAGTTTCAACTCAGAAGTCCCCTCAGGTGCATTGTCTGCTGTTTTTACTCTGTACTTTAAGATAATTTCGTTTGCATCATTTGACATTCCAAGTTTGTATGAATTTATTGTTCCGAGTACTATACCATAATCTCGCGTTAACGAATCATTTGAAGAGAATGGATACTCTGGCTGAAGTACAAATTTTACATTTTCAGCATCTGCTTGTCCAATATTTTGGACTTTTATCCATACATCAAACCAGTCACCCGCATTTACAGGGTATGGTTCATATTTCAAAACCTGAACAACTAGATTAGCTTGAACTGTATTTCCTAGATTAGTGTAATTAATTTCGAACATTTGTGCTCTTACAGCAGATAGAGCCAAAACTGCAAGAATCAAAATTCCAATTATATATATACTATTTATTTTCATTTTTTATCTCCCCCTATAATTTTTCCATCAACGAGCTTTATTACTCGTTCGCCAAAATTAGCTAAATCAATATCATGAGTAATTAAAACAATTGTTTTTCCTTGGTTATGGAGCTTTTTAAATAGTTCCATAATTTCCTTCCCTATTTTACTGTCAAGATTTCCAGTAGGTTCATCAGCAAGGATTACTTCAGGATCATTCGCAAGTGCCCGTGCGATTGCAACTCTTTGTTGTTGTCCACCTGATAATTCCTTAGGTTTGTGATATATTCTATCCTTTAATCCAACCATCTCAAGAACTTTTATTGCTCTTTCTTTAGCATTCTTTGAATCTTGGAACTCTAAAGGTAACATTACATTCTCAAGTGCAGTCATATTTGGAATCAAATTAAATTGCTGGAAAACAAAACCGATTTTCTTTCCTCGTATTTCTGCAAGATCTGATTCATACAGTTTTGAAATATCCTTTCCGTCAAGATAAATTGCTCCTTTTGTCGGCACATCAAGTGCGCCGACCATATTCATCATGGTGCTTTTTCCAGAGCCAGAAGGCCCTGTTATGGCAACAAATTCACCGAGATTTATTGATAAAGTAATCCCTCTGAGGGCTTCTACCTGCACATCTCCGACCTGATATATTTTCCAGACATTTTCCAGATAGATTATTGGCTTGTTACTATGCTTTAACATGTAAAATAGAAATTTCTAGTTCTATAAAGGTTTTTTGATTATGGGGCACATTTTGGGAATGGTTGTGGACCATTAAACGCACACATTACTACGCAATTTGTACCATCTTGTGTACTTATTAAACAAGTTATACCAAGTTTTGGATTATCACATTTCATAGAACCAAGACCAGATACTGTATAGTCATTACAATATGCTGAGGGTGCGTCTACTGTATAGCTATTAACTGTGGACAGCCAACCGCTAGGGACTATGTGTGTTTGGGTAGATGCCCAATTTTGTAATCCTACACAATGGGTCCTGCAGGTATTTGCTGTTTGTGCGGGTGATAACGCTGCTCCTGCTGATGTTCCTCCACCTATCACGAAACCTGCAGCTAGAATCAATATTAAAATTGCTAGTGCTGCAAGAACGATAAAATTAATTGGTAATCCTTGTGCGTTCATGATAAATTAAAATGGATAGTTATTTTTAAACATTCGCTTTAAATAAAATTAAAAGAAAAAGAAAGAAATTAAGTGCATTGTAATACTGGTGGTACTGCTCCTGTGCATCCTGCTTTACAATTAGTTCCGTCTTGGTATGTTAGTATACATGTTACACCAACACTTGGTGTGCCACAGTTTACTGCTCCAACACCGCTTACTTGGATACTGCTACAGAAAGTGCTACCTGTAATTGGCGATGCCCATGTTGGTGCTGGTTTTGTTGCTACTGTTGATGCGCCATTTTGTAGACTTAAACAAGCATTCTGACAGTTATTTTTTACTGTTTGCGGACTAATTGCTCCTGCTGCTGATGTTCCTCCACCTATCACGAAACCTGCAGCTAGAATCAATATTAAAATTGCTAGTGCTGCAAGAACGATAAAATTAATTGGTAATCCTTGTGCTTTCATATGTTCACCTCTACCTCCTTTTGGTATATAATTTTTAAAGTATGTGGCTCTTAAAAAAGGTTTCTATACACAAGAGGCTGTTGTTGCTGGTGTGCTAGTACAGCCAAGTTTACAAGTATCATTTACTTTACAGCTAATAAGAGCACTACATCTAACAGCTGTGCCTACACCAGGTATGTTATAGGTAACAGCACAAAATGGAGCGCTTGTTTTCGGATAAGTTCCGCCCATCTGCGCATACTGAACTTCTGCACTACACTTCGAGTTGCAAGCATTATAAGCTGATTGTTGGGTAACCGCACTTGTTTGCTGTGAGCCACTTAAGAAAAACAGTATTACTAAAATCAAAACAAAAACACCTATTGCAATCAAAACAATGAAATTAATTGGCAAACCTTGAGATCTCATATTAACACCTCTTTATACTGGCACACATCTGCCCGTACTATCACATGTAGCTCCTTGGCATAATGATTTGTCTATACATTTGCCAGTTATTTTACTGCAGCAATTATTTGCTGGACAGCCGCCAAATGCTAATGTTGCGGCACAGGCATCAACTGTCTGATTGGTGCTCAGATTCAAAAATGTGCCGGTCGACTGACTACTGCTTGACTGAGACATGAATAAAAATATTATTACAACTACCATGGCCATTATTGCTACTGCAATCAATACGACAGTTGTGATTGGAAGACCTTGAGCTTTAGACAAAGGACTCTGCACCTCCAAGTAGTTGTGATAAAAATGTCTTTGCCTGTTCTGAATAGTTTATACCAAGTATTATCACGATTGCAGCTATAATTATGAACAATATGAGCATTATTATTTGTCTGCTGGTGAATTCAACTGAACCTTTCTTGTTCATGTCTGACCACCATGTCTTATTATATTCAGTTTATCAAGAACATTGCTGAATCCTGATTGCGCACTCTGGCCTGAGAACAGAATTAGCAAGATAACAATTGCTAAACCTATGACTAAGAGTATTATGCCAATTATTGTAGCTGAAATTCCATGTTTATTCATTTCCTTTATTAAATCTACAGCCATTTGAATAAATCACTCCATTTTGTTTTAATTGAAAATGCTGAATTTGGTTCTCCTGCTTTTCCGGAAAAAAACAATATCAGCAATATAACTATTGTAAGTCCAACTATAAATATAATCATTATGATTAATGTTGATGGTGCTTCCATCCCTTTTCTATTTAATTTTTTAATAAATTTCAAAAAACTCATATTATCAACCTGTTACACATGGAACTTCTGTTGTGGGTGGTACCTTACATTTATCTGTTGGGCTGCAGTCTGGTGTAATCCCTGCTGGACAATTATACAACTTAAGCGTACCTCCATTCAATCCTATAAAGTTAAGAAGGATGTTGGCAGGATTGCCGAAAGACCATCTCAAGTCACAATTACATGTGCCTTCGTTTATACACATAACATTAACTGCTTCAGTAGTTAATTGTGTATGACAGGTTTTATCACATGAAATATCTCTATCTATACACCAGTAAACATAGTCTTTTGTTGAAGTTAATGTGTCAAATGCTGATTTTATCATAATTGCTGGTGGTGATATTAATACTCCTACACCCCATTCCTCAGAAAGTTCCTTAAAGAAGGTTGTTCTGTTCGGAACTACAAAGGTTGAATCAATATTACAATCAGCGCTGCCCCATTTTGCAAGAGTTTGATCATCACCATACTTTATGAAAAGTCTTCCTTTTGTATACTCGTTATTAAATATTTCTTCGTTATTGTTCTGTGGTATTACACCGCCAACTTTAGCAAGATATTTAGTACCATCACTTGAATAATTTGTTTTTATCATCCATTCAGTAATATTTCTCATCGAGACTGGCGTTTTGACATTGAAATCCACAACAAAACATGTAACTGGGTTTGGTGGTTCACGTCCTGAAAGCGGGTCATATTTACCTGCCGTATACATGTTCCAGCAGTCGACTGTGCGGTCTGCAACTTCTCTTATAAATGTTTCATTAGAAACACCATTGCCACATGTCTCCTTAAATCCATGTATTATTGTTGGGTTTGGACAAGAGAGCAGTGGTAATGATGACGCAAGTGCTGTAAATGCGCCAGTAAGTATCACAACAAACACTCCAAATGTTATTAGACATGCGGCCGTGCCAAATGGGAATGTTTGACATGTTCTTCCCAATAAAAACATTATTGCCGCGACAAGACCTATTAATATTCCATAAAAGGTCCATATTGCGGAAACTACAAATCCTCTTACATACGATGATGCTGTTGTTAATATTGTGCATATTGAAGCTGATAGACTAGATATAAGGCCGCTGGTGAAAAGGAGTATAATTATTATACCTAATGAAACTGCTACTAATATTAAAGACACTGCTGTCTCAAGTGTTATACCTTTTCTATTGAGCTTCATATTTTTTCTATGCACCATACCATCGCATCCTTTACACCATCAAAATCACTTTCAAATATTTTTCTATTACAAACTGACGTACCATAAGCAATTAGGTCATAATCATGTTTATCCCTAAACATGATATATATTCTTGCTTTATCAAAAGAACATTTATTCACCCAGTCAGATGCTTTATTACCAAGCTTTTCTACTGTGTTACCTAAATAACAATAAACAAACAGCTTGTCTTCGCCAAGCAGCCAATTGTTGCCATATGCAGTACGCATATAATTGTATATTCTTGAAACATTCATGGGTGTTGTATTAGAAATATATGTTTCTAATATTCTGCACTCCCTCGGGTTTGGTGGATCAAGACCAATCAATGGGTCTAAACTACCTCCACCATACATATTCCAGCAATCAACTGTTGAAGCTGATATTTCACCCAAAAATTTAAATTCAGAGATTTTTTGATCTTGTGTTCCTACATCAATAGTTGTTGATGGGCACAGAAGCGGTATATTAGACACCATCGGTATTACTGCAAGATATGTCACAAGCGTGCTAAATGAAAGAAATGTGATAAGCATGAATACTGCACCAGTAAGTCCACCTGGGGGTGTTTGTCTTAAAACATTTTTAACAAGTTCAAGTGTTGAACCTGGTAATGAAACTAAGCCAGCCACTGCGGCAGGTCCCCCAGATATTATCATTACAACTTCTATTACTATGCTCAGTATGCCCCAAACCATCAAAATCAAACCAATCAGAATTCCTCTTCCGTAAGATGAAGCAGTGCACATAAATCCATACAAGTTTGATTGGAATGTGCTTAGGATACCTGTCTTTAGAAGTATGTAAAGCACGACTACTAGGAAGACTATACCAATTATCAGTGCGACTGCTGTTTCAAGTGCGATTCCCTTTTTATTTAACACTAGCTACCCCCAGTCAATACATCATAAATTGACTTTCCGAAATTTGATACTGTATCACTAAATTTGTTAGGGCTTATGCTGCCAGTCACGAAAATTAAGATTATTAATATTGCAAGTAAGACTAAAAAAATAATCAAAATTGCTGCCTGGTCGGTATTGAAACGCATTCCTTCTGATTCTATTCCTTTTTTATTCATGATGAACATAAATTGTTATTTACGGTGAAATTACTATTGTCTGTGTAATTAATTTCAGTATAAGTTATTGTCCCGTTGAGTCTTGCATTAACAAAGGTATAATTCTGTGCAAATATTTTTTGGTTGTTTATTGTCTGATTATAACTATTACATTTACCTACCAAACCAGTTGGGTTTAGAAAATCACGATCTGTTGGTAATAGCGTCTTTGCATATGTACAATTATATGAAACTGATGTAGGCCAACATTTAGCTGTTGTTGGACCTTGAACTACAGTTTTCAATCGTGGCGTTGTTACTAAAGTTAAACTCGTTAAGTTTGGCGTCTTTGTGGGGTCAAGAGTTGAATATAAAATGAAAGAAACATTGAAATATTTTCCAAAAACTACGTTTGGTAAGGTTAAATTTGAATCATTAGAAATTGCGCCAATATAATTATTCCATGTTGTACCGTCTGTTGAATTGCTATATCCACTTATATGAATTTTAGCAAATTTTACGAGTTCTGTGCTCATGTCTATTGAAATCAGGCCAACAGTTGTTAGTGAAGTATAATTAAGTTTTGGTGTAATGTAAGTGCCTGTTTGAACATATTTTCCTGCGTGAGAACAAACACAATCTTTGTCTACATCATATCCTGTAAGTGTCGTGTTGCATGAACGGACTGAATTTTTAAAAAGACATTCACCAGCGCCATACCCTTGTTCTGTACAGTATTCATCACATTTTGTATCGTCACAGGTATTTGGGCAATGACATAAACCATTTCTATCTTGATAATTCAATTTTTCCCAAGCACAATGGAACGCAACACAATTACACTCAATAATATTACAATCCATGCCAGGGGGATTACTGCTACAAGTGTCTTTTATGGTGTCTCCTTCAGAACAAGAAGAGTCTCCTTTTGCTTCTACAGTATTCAAACTTATGAGAAATACTGCTATAAAAATCATTCCCAAAACCAAAATTTTATTTATTTTTAACATGTTTCCGCCAGTGCTACTTTGCCTGTTGTCGGGGTTGTATTAACTGCTTTATAACCAGCATTGGCAAAGCTACTAAATATTAATTTTGGAAGATAGTTGGTTATGCTGTCATAATTATTTGAGTCGGCTGCATTTGGATAAGTTGAATACACATAGAATTTTTTCCATGTGTTATTCGCCCAGCTTAATTCTCCATAATTAAACCATACTTCTGCACGTATGCAATGTCCATCATTGTCTGTTGCTTTTTGTACAACATACCTATCTAGAGTATTTATCCCATCACTCTTTGTAACAACCAGCTCTTTTGTACAATCAGTTATATTAGCATCAAAACCAAGGTTGGAAAAATCCAAAAGCACAGAAACCAGTTCATCTGAACTCAGAGGGCCTACATCATTCAAAACATTTACTGTTGTTCTTAATTTCCAATAATCATTGTACCAATTATTACGTTCCAGACGTGTTACATTTGTATCAATAACAAATGAACAGATACGATTTGAAGTATTTACTAAAAGAGCATCACTAAACATAGTAGAATTTCTTCTCACATAAAATCCTGCGATAGCTTGCGGACAAAGTTCTCCAACATCACTGCCTGTTATCGAAACATTTGCAGTAACATTAACGCTATTATAAGATACATCATTTACAATAACATTAACATCTCTTGCTTCTGGAGAAACACAGAATTTTGTATGATTCCACCATGTTGTATTTATTACGCCAATCGATGGCTCGGCTGAAATTGATACATTAAAATCAGCTTCGCAGTTTGGTATTATTGGAAGAACTGCTGAGAATGTATATTCATTGTTGGCACCTAATTTTGATGGTGTTGAATTTATGAAAACGTCGGCATCAACATCTGACATTGTTTGTTTTTCTGAACCAATGATACTTATTATTGACTCTGAAGCACCGCGATATACAACACGGAAACTATATGAAACATATTCTACTTCTGGCTGATACTTAGCACATTCAGTTTGACAATCGCTAAGACAAGTAGTATCAAATGTGCATCGTGTATCGCAATCGTTTTCACATATAGCTAAATTAGTGAATTTTGTATTAATATTTAATAACTCAATACCGGCATTTGCGAATTGGCCTGGTGTTCCCCCAGCCATAAACTTCTGTGATAAGTCAACGCCTGTATAACATGCAAGCGAAGTATATGTGTAGATTATCCCGATGAAAATCAATGCTACTGCGATACCGCTGAGTACCAAAACAAGTATTACGTCTGTCAGACCTTTTTTATTCATTTAAAATTCACCCAATGCAACAGCAATCTTCGCCAAGCCTGCGAATGCAATTGTTACACCCAAGGCAATGACAAAATAAATAACTATTGCAATTATCAAATCCTTACCAATTGAATCAAGCTCTTGGATCTTGTCATCACCATTCTCTATCTTGCTAGCAAGCAGTGTAGATATTATAACGATTTCAATAAGATAAATCCCTACAATTAATTGAAAAACTGGTAATGGAATTGAGTTGCTTAATTCGAAAAATCCAAATGCTGACAATCCGGCAGCTCCGCCACCGAATTCTCCGCCTGCACCTGCGGCAGACGTTGTTGCAGCTATTTTTTCTCCAAGTGTTGAAAGTATGATAAGAATCATTGAAGTCAAACCAACAATTATGCCTGAAATCAACGGAGCAATGAACGAGGATTGGAACTTCAATGTTGATAACGTCTCTGAAAGAACATCCCTTATCTTTTCTTCAATGTTATGAACATTCAAAAGATAGCTTGAGATGTGAACCAATGATGCTGCCGCAATCTGCTGGGATTCTTTTGTGGACTCAATGAATATTTTCATTACGCTTCGGATTAATGATGAAGGATAAAGATTTAGAGCGCCATACTTTGGGTCAAATATTGCCCTGCGTAAGTCCATGCCAAGCTTTGACATATTGTCTGCTATTGTTTTTATAAAATTGGAGATATTTGATTGTCTCATCAGCTGTGCAGTCTTAAGCATTGCAATTTCTGCTGGAACTCCTTCTGCCAGACGATTACCGATCTGGAAAACAGCATAAGAGAAATCTTTCTCAACATTCTTTACCTGTTGTCTGATCTTTACTCTGATACCAGATGCAAGTTTTGCATACACAGATATTCCAATTCCTATAGCGAGTATAAAGAACAATGAGAATAAAATGTCGTTTTCATTTGGATTTTTAGCGTTTTGTACAAAGATCGCATACCAAATATATGGCAATGCAATTATTATGAAAATTATGATAGCGGGTATTGCTGCATGAATGTAACGCCCCATAAACTCAAAATGATCTTCTGGTGGGACTAATGGATGATTTGAAAGATCAATCTGCGGGAATGCAGTTGGTCTGGTTGAAAGAATCTGCATGATAATTATTATAACTCCAAGTGGCAGTGCCACATCATAGAAAACAAATAATGTTTCTGCGCTTACTGCGCCAGCCATGAATGCGCTAATCAATGGAAGCATGACAAGACCCATGATTGGTAATGTTATACCGAGCATAAACACAGCTGAGATTGGGGTTCTAAGATCATTAACATAGTGCACCATTGTTTCATATGTGCCGTCAAGTATCCTTTTCAAAGCTTGTTCGAGCATTTCTATTCTTCTGTCTTCAGAAGTCTGAACAAGCGAAGTTTCAATCAGATAAATTGAATCTACAAACGCTTCATTGTATTTTTTCCATTGCTGGATATAATTATTCAAGGACATCTGGACATCAGAATATTTCTGGGTTTCCACATCCCATAATATCTTTTTAAAGTCAATTGCGAGCGGACCTTCAAGATTTTCAGCAGCAAACCTGATTGCCGATTCAATGTTTGAAACAGTTTTCATGTAAATAACTATATACAAAACAGCAAGAATTATTTCTGTGGCTGCTTTAGCTCGTCTTATTCCGACAAGCCTCGCTGGGTAACTTCTGAAATAGAAAAATCCGAATAGTCCTATTGCAAGTATAGCGATTCCGAAAAATGGGCTTAGCAAAAGAACTATTACTCCGAAGATTAAACTAAAAATTAGTTCAAGGACCGAAAAGCTTTGGGTATCCTCAGCAGTTATGCTCATATCAAATGAATTTAGAATCGTATCATATTCTTTCTTCTGCGCAGGTTCCATAGGTAGCTTAAGAAGACTTCCGGAGATCTGACATAATTTTTCGTAAATGCTCGTGGCAATTGTTTTCTTGGCTTTGAATATCTTGAATTCTCTTGAGACTAGCTCTTCTGGAAGCTGCCCTTTTTTTTCAGCCTGGTACCGCTGGTATATTCGTTTGGCTATTT
>Ga0315275_10007940_pt1 | contig 10303 bp, 6 predicted proteins | sample YL17G03_0_MG_FD_205557 | JGI IMG/M metagenome (GOLD analysis project Ga0315275, IMG submission 205557) | Sediment microbial communities from Yellowstone Lake, YNP, Wyoming, USA - YL17G03_0 | ecosystem: Environmental > Aquatic > Freshwater > Lake > Sediment | place: USA: Wyoming | collected...
TATCATCTGTTGAGCCGTTGGGGTTATAGGGATAACCAGCCTTGACGTTTCCGTTTTCGTCGGTATATTGAACTGCGATGTTAGATATTCCGGACTCTGTAACTATTTTGCCTTCGCCATGGGCCACTGGTAGATACATTCTATCGATACCTTGAGTGAATACGCAGGGGCTTGATTTATTGATGCGAAGATGAACCCAGCGGCACTCGAACCTGCCTGAATCATTCACTGTGAGCGTTAAGGGGTGTTCCTCTTCAGATTTTAGCCCGTGCAGTATCCCTGTCTTTACCAGGACCTGCAGCCCATTGCAGATGCCCAGTATGAGCCGTCCGTCCTCTACGAATTTCTGCAGCTCGTCGCCGAGCTTGAGTTTCAGTTCGTTTGCCAGTATTTTCCCCGCCGAGATATCATCGCCGTAGGTGAATCCGCCGGGAACTACCATGATGTGGTATTCGGAGAGGAGCTTGGAGCGTCGAATCAGTTCATTTACGTGGGCGACGTCTACACGTGAGCCAGCCTGCCTAAAGGCGAAGGCAGTTTCACCGTCGCAGTTTGTCCCCGGCGCGCGCAGTATTAACGTCTTTACCTTCGCCATAACAGCCTACCAGCGCAGCGGCCTTTGCCAGGCCTCCTTGAGAGCATCGATTGGTGTAGATATTAGCTGTTGCCCTGAAAGTCCATAAACTCGGAGATTTTTATCGGCGGTGACTTCGCCTATGACGGCGAAATCCACGCCTTCCATTGTTTTCTCGAACTGCTTCTTGTTGTCCCTGGGTACCTCTACTAGGAATCGGGTATTTGATTCTGAGAACAGGACGAAATCGCTGCGGTTTACAGGTTCGCCCAGTGGAACTTTTTCCAGATAGATTGTCATGCCCAGACCTCCGGCAAAAGCCATCTCGGCGGCAGCTACGCCTATGCCGCCCTCGCTTAAATCGTGGCATGCCCTAACCAGCCCCTTCGCGATAGCATTGCTCAGGGCGTTCATTGTCTTTTTGCCTTTGGTTGGATTGACCTTGGGCACGGTATTGCCGATATAACTGTTAATGCTGAAGTAATGTGAGCCCCCCAGTTCATTGTGCGTTGTGCCGACAATGTATATCAGGTCGCCTTCCAGTTTGCAGTCCATGGAGATGGCGCGATCTGTATTATCCATCACGGACATGGCAGATATGAGAAGCGTGGGCGGAATGCAGATATTTTCAGTCCCAGTTTCATATTCGTTGTATAAGCTGTCCTTACCAGATACGAAGGGCGTCTCATATCCTAAGGCCATATCATGGCAGGCCTGCGCTGCACGAACGAGACTGCCCAGTCTATCGGGCTTTTCGGGGTTGCCCCAGCAAAAGTTGTCCAGGAGGGCTACACGTCGCAGGTTACCTCCCACGGCAATGATTTGGCGCAGCGCTTCATCAATGGCGGATGCAGCCATCCAATAAGGATCTATGTCGCCATATTTGGGGTTGATGCCGTTAGATATAATCAGGCCTTTTTTGGAGTCGAGTATCGGCTTGATGATGGCAGCATCGCCGGGCCCATCATTGTTCTTTCCCACCAGCGGTTTGAGCACGTTGCCGCCTTGGACCTCGTGATCGTATTGGCGAATGACCCATTCCTTGCTGCACACATTCCATGAGCTCAGGATGCGTAGTAATGGGTCTAACAGGTCGGAAGGTTCAGGGAAATCTGGTTCGCTATGCTGCGGCGTTTTCCAGATCGCCTCTCGCTCGAGTTGAGGCAGCCCGTCATGCAGGAATTCCATGTCGAGGTTACAAACCTGGTGACCTTCGTAGAGGAGTTCCAGCCGATGTGTGTCGGTGAATTCACCGATAACTGTCGCTTCTACATCCTCGCTGGAAAACAGTTCGAGCAACTGGTCGATAGTGCTTGGGGGGACTGCTAGCAGCATCCTCTCTTGAGATTCAGACACCCATATTTCCGTGTATGAGAGGCCAGAATATTTTAGCGGCACTTTTTCAAGGTCTACACGCACGCCGGTGTCTTTTCCCATTTCGCCAACGGCGGATGACAGGCCGCCGCCACCGCAGTCGGTGACGCGCCGGTAGAGCCCCAAGTCCCGCGCCTTCAGCAGTATATCGATGAGCTTCTTCTCGATGATGGGATTGCCTATCTGGACCGAGCTGGAAGAGACATATTCTGACTCTGTAGTAAGCTCTCCAGAGGCAAAAGTGACTCCATGTATACCGTCGCGCCCGGTCTTGCCGCCCACAACAACGACCAGATCCCCCGGTTTCTGCTGGTGCCTCTGGCTCATGCCTGTGGGGATGAGCCCCACAGTTCCACAATATACTAAAGGATTTCCGACATACCGCTCGTCAAACAGGACAGCGCCATTTAATGTGGGTATGCCAAGTCGATTGGCATAGTCGGCGACACCGGCGCGGACACCTTTGAAAATTCGTTTGGGGTGCAGCACCCCTTTGGGGAGCTTGTCGTACGGGAAGTCTGGCGGGCCAAAACAGAATACGTCGGTATTGGCGATAGGTTTCGCACCGAGCCCGGTGCCCAGAGGGTCGCGGACGACGCCGCCGATGCCGGTTGCGGCTCCACCATAGGGCTCTACCGCGGATGGGTGATTGTGGGTCTCAACTTTGAAGCAGACCGCATGTTTTCTATCGAAATCGATTACGCCGGCATTATCCTCAAAGACCGAAAGGCACCAAGGTTTGTTTAGCTCCTTGGTTGCCTTTATGATAGTGCTTTTTAGTAGATTGTCGATGACGCTCTGTCCAAGTTTAATTTTACCTTTGAATGTCTTATGTACGCAGTGTTCGGACCAGGTTTGCGCCAGCGTCTCTAACTCCACATCTGTGGCATTGCGGCCCAATTTAGCGAAATAGTCCCGGCTGCACTTCATCTCGCTCAAGTTTAACCACAGCCTGTTTTCGCTGAGTTTGATTAGCTCATCGTCGCTCATCTGCGACAAGTTCAAAGTTTCCAGTGAAAATACGTAGTTCGCAGATGGTAAGGAGATGGCCTCGCGGCCGGTTAATACATGCTGGTCAACAGGGTTTACCAGCAGCTTGTCACAGATAGTATTGATTTCATCTGCTGTTAAATCACCTTTTAGGAAATATCGCTTGGCCGTTTTCACCGAGCGCACTGAAGTTATTCCGAGGTCGCGTATTCCCTTTTTAGTGCTTTCTTCCACCGGATCGAGTACACCGGGGTTGTAGGCAACTTCGATGATATGAATCCTTTCACCTGTTAATGGGATCATACCGTCGAGGGAATAGTCTTGCACTACGGGGTCAGCCAGCAATTCTGCGCCGATCTTATCTATCTCAGACGGCGTCGGATTCCCTTCAATCAGATACACATCGCTTACGCGGGCAGCAACCGCTTTTCCGATTCCAAGATCATGTATATCTTTTTGAAGCCCTTCTCCGCGGGGGTCGGTGAAATTTGGCTTTATTGAGACCGCAATTCGAAACAAGTAGGTACTCCTTGAGTGCTGTCTGCGAATAGCGACTGAGGCTCTAATCTGAAGCCTATGATACATCAACTGGCAACATCCGACAAGTGTTAAAATATACTTAAAAATAATTAAAAATAGCTATTGACAAAAGCACAGAGACGCTTATAATAGCAAACGGTAACCGTTTTCCGATATATTAATTAATATTTTACTTTTGATAACGTAATTATTGGAGGGAAACAATCATCCTGAAGATATACGGATGTCAGTCTCAGAGGAGTGAAGTGGTAATAATGGTTGTATCGAAGGAAAAGCAATTATTTCGGGTTGTGGAAGAACATATGAGCGATCGCGTAAAAGCGGAGCTTCTATCTTTCTGGAGTAGACATCCTAGTGATGAGTTTACTGTAAATGTAGTCTCATGTACTCTAGGCTTTTCAAAACTAGAAGTAAATAAGGCGTTAAAGCATTTGATTGAAGCGGGGTTTGTAGAAACACATACTCGAGATGGTGTGGTGCTTTATCATCTGACTGCTGATGAAAAGAGGCGAATAACTGTCCTGGAGTTGTCGGCTCGGGGGTACGACATTTGCAGAGAATATATTGGAAAGAATTTGAGGTGAAAATATGAAGTATATAAAGGTGATACCCTGCTTGGATATCAGAGAAGGTAGAGTGGTCAAAGGGATAAAATTTGTTAATTTGAGGGATGCCCGTGATCCGGTTGAAGCAGCACAGGCTTATTGTAGGGAGGGGGCCGATGAGCTAGTTTTTCTGGATATTTTTGCGACAGTAGAGAATAGAGGAACAAGGTTGGAATGGGTTAAGAAGGTTTGTGACGTGGTTACAGTGCCTTTCGCTGTAGGTGGCGGCATCAAAAGTCTGGACGATATGCGTGAATTATTCGATATCGGTGTTGACAAGGCTTCGATAAATACGGCTGCTGTAGAGAACCCCAATTTAATTAAGGAGGCAACCAAGAAATTTGGGAAACGCAGGGTAGTCGTAGCCATCGATGGCAGAAAGAATCCAAAGGGAAGCAAGGTGCCACGTTTAGAGGTAGTGATTAAGAGTGGTACTGAAGGTACCGGTCTCGATATCGTTAAATGGGCTAAAAAGGTGGAGAAGTTAGGAGCAGGGGAGATACTCCTTACCAGCAAGGATGCTGATGGTACTAAGCAGGGTTATGATCTGGAGATGACTGCAGCGGTGGCAGAGGCGGTGTCGATTCCAGTTACTGCCTCTGGGGGTGCTGGTAAGCTGGAGCACTTATATGAAGCTGTGGTTGTGGGGAAGGCGTCTGCTGTCCTGTGCGCCTCCGTTTTTCATTTTGGTGAGATTACTATTCCACAAGCGAAGCAATACCTACATGAGAAGGGTATATCGGTGAAGATATAAAGCCATTTGGGGGGATAAAGGCACGTGATTGGATCTGAACGACACGATATAGAGAGGAAAGTGATCACGATCCTCAGGATATTGAACGAGTCAACAGAGCCGCTTGGGGCTCGGGTGATTGCCCACCGGATGCATGATTACGGCATTGACCTTGGAGAGCGGGCAGTGAGGTATCACCTTAAGATTATGGATGAAAGGGGACTCACCCGGTTGCTTGGACGGGATGGGAGGTTGATCACTGACTCAGGTGTGGAAGAACTGAAGAGTGCCCTTGTGGGTGATAAGGTTGGCTTTGTCATCGGCAATATCGAGTTGCTGGCTGTGAAAACAACTTTCGACTGGAGAAAAAGGCGCGGTCAGGTACCTGTAAATGTTTCGCTGTTCCCGAAGGATCAATTCAAGAAGGCCAAGGAGGTGATGAGTTATGTATTTGAGGGTGGTCTCTGTGTCAGTGACCTGGTAGCGGTGGCCAATGAAGGGGAACGGTTGTCTGGTGTAATCATTCCAGAGGGCACGGTTGGTTTCGCTACGGTATGTAGCATAATAGTAAATGGTACATTATTAAAAGCCGGAATCCCTATGGATTCCAGGTTCGGTGGAATACTTCAGATAAAGAACCGAGAGCCACTAAGGTTCGTCGAGCTTATCCAGTATGCAGGTTCCTCGCTGGATCCTTCAGAGATATTTATAACCAGTAAGATGACTAGCGTTATGGAGGTAATAAGCAAAGGTGAAGGGAAGATAGTGGCTAACTTCCGGGAGATCCCTTCTCTGTGTAGCTCCGTTGCTGAGGAGGTTTTTGCCGGGTTAAGGGATGCGGGCATTGGTGGGGTGTTAGTGGTGGGTAATATAAGCCAGCCGGTATGTGAGGTACCCGTGGAGCTGAATAAAATGGGGATTGTACTTATAGGTGGACTCAATCCAGTGGCTGCTGCTGTTGAAGCTGGCATCTCTGTCGACAACACTGCGATGAGTGGTGTAATTGAGTATCAAGATCTGGTGAGTTTCAAGGAGCTGTAAGGGACATAAGCTTACATAAGAAAGGAGCAGAAGCTAATGAATTTAGGTCGACCAAACGCAAATGATGCAACGAGGACTGCTAATCGTTCTAGGAATGTGGTGCCAAATAGTGGCCTCTGCAGTAGATGTCTTGATGGCTGTACTGGAAACTGTGAAGTTTTCAAAGCGAGCTTCCGCGGCCGTGAATTGATATACCCGGGGCCATTTGGTGAAATCACTGCTGGGGGCGATAAGGATTACCCTGTTGACTATTCACATTTGAATATTCAGGGGTATGCTCTGGGTGCGAGGGGGTTACCGCCGGGAGTCGTTGGAAATTCAGATACCGCTATTTTCCCCTTAGTTAATACCGAAGCAGAGTATGGGTGGGACATTAAGGTTAAGATGAAGGTGCCTATCTTTACAGGGGCTTTGGGTTCTACTGAGATAGCTCGAAAGAACTGGGAACATTTTGCTGTCGGGGCAGCTATAGGTGGCGTTACGCTGGTTTGCGGGGAGAATGTGTGTGGAATAGATCCGAAGCTTGAACGAAATTCGAAAGGCAAGGTTATTTCGTCGCCTGATATGGACCGGCGGATCGAGATATATAGACGATATCATCAAGGCTTCGGTGAGATATTGGTGCAGATGAACGTTGAGGATACGAGGTTGGGTGTAGCTGAATATCTCCGCAAGAAGCATGATATGGAGACTATCGAATTAAAGTGGGGGCAGGGTGCGAAAAGCATCGGAGGCGAGATTAAGGTCAGTACATTGGAACGTGCGTTGGAGCTGCAGAAACGCGGATATATAGTCACCCCGGATCCATCAGACCGTATTAACCAAAAAGCCTACAATGACGGAGCGATTAAGGAGTTTGAACGACACAGTCGTCTCGGTTTCATTAGCGAAGAAGGTTTTTACGCTGAGGTTCAGAGGTTAAGGGATCTGGGATATAAGCGCATTACCCTTAAAACCGGGGCGTATGCTCTTCGTGAGCTGGCCATGGCAATTAAATGGGGGTCAAGGGCTAAGATCGACCTGTTGACAATAGATGGTGCATCTGGCGGGACAGGCATGAGCCCGTGGCGCATGATGGAGGAGTGGGGTCTACCTACCCTTTATTTACACGCTGCAGCGTACGAGTTTTGTAAGAAGCTGGCGGATAAGGGTGAGAGGCCGCCGGATGTTGCCTTTGCCGGGGCATTCAGCAGCGAAGACGGGGTGTTCAAGGCGCTTGCCCTAGGGTCACCGTTTTGTAAAGCGGTTTGTATGGGCAGGGCTCTAATGATCCCGGGAATGGTTGGGAAGAATATTGGGCAGTGGATAAAGGACGGCAAATTGCCCAATACGGTGGGTCAGTTTGGCTCGACACCGGAAGAGATTTTCGTGTGCTATGAGGAAGTTAAAAACTTGGTAGGCGCTAATGAAATGAAGAATATCCCCCTGGGAGCTGTAGGGATCTATAGTTATAGCCAGAAGATAAAGGTAGGGCTGCAGCAATTGATGGCTGGTACAAGGTGCTTCAGCGTGCCTGCGATCTCACGGAACGAGCTGATGTCTTTGACCGAGGAATGTACAAAAATCACTGGCATACAGTATATAACAGATGCCTATCGTGAAGAGGCTATGGAGATTCTGGAAAGTTAATTCGCATTGTTGAACATCGGAAAAGAACGGGCTTCGGCAATCCGAAGCCCGTTTGATTTGTTAATGGATATGAATTTATATATAGGGAGTTGTTAGTACCAGATTGGTTTCAATAAAATAGTAATGATTTTCCCCTAACCATCGGCTTAAAATTACTTAATTGATTTTAGCAGAAACACTAAATTGAATTTTATCCAGATTTAAAATTGTCCATCTAAATTTATTGTTATTATCGTAATTCCCCATTTTGTTTTATGTCTTGACACGATTGCGAGTAGAGTATACACTATGAATAGTGGGGTGCGTGGAATGCTAGAAGGATGGTGAAGGCGGTAGGTGAGTAGGGTGATTGTGTGTTTTGGGACAAGAGGTGGAAGCAGAGTTCGGGGGTTGGTGTTAGGTCTTTTAAGCCTGAAGGAGCTAATAGTGAAACCGACCATGTAAGGATAGAAGGTCGGTTTTGTATTTTTAAGGAGATGAGGCAAATGGTGGGGAAAAAGAAGAATAGATATTTATTAGCATTAGCGGTAGCCGCTATGATATGCGGCGTGATGTTTGTGTTTGTTTCTTCGTTAGCTTCAGTTCAGGCTGCAACTGTAGAGTCACCATATGAGTATGGCGATGCCAGTGAGGACGGCTCCATAGATTCGTTTGACTTGGCCATAATACAGAATATGATACTCGAGAAGTCGCCAGTGTACCCCAGCGGTGACGCCAATGCGGACGGCTCCATAGATTCGTTTGACTTGGCCATAATACAGAATATAATACTCCAGAGATCCAGTGCCGTTACAAGATATGACGCTGCATATGATTTTTCGATTGGGGCTGGCACAGTCAGGTGGACTAAAAGCAGTAGCTTGTCAGATCTGCCACCTGTGCTTGCAAATACATTCGATACTGATCCTGGAAATTGGATAGAGGCTACTTCGGAAAACTATATAAACATATCTGAAGAACATACGACTGTATGGACAATAGTTGCTTCTTCATACGCTGCTTTGCAATGTAAGTTCACGGTTGATGAGCAAGCTGATGCCAGCGATATAACCAGTATAGGGGTATATTTCAATGGCTCAGCAGAAGTTGGTGGCGATATACTGAAATTCTGGGTATGGGATTTCACCACAGCGGAATGGAAACAGATTGGCACCGGAGTCTCCTTGAGTACTAGCAATGAAAGTTACCACTCTGGATGGACTACCTGGGGGAAAGTGTTCGCTAATTATATCGACATTAATGGTTCTATCTATATATTGATTGTCAACAACACCCCAGGAAGTGATTTAAATGTGAATTACATTAGACTCGATCTGGTTACTCCTACTCCATCTGTGGCCCCAACACCTGTTTCTACTGAGACAGTGCTGCCAACATCTACACCACAGTCTACGGAGACCGTTGTTATAGCACTAACGCCTACGCCTACTGCTACAGAGACCGTTGTTATAGCACCAACGCCTACGCCTACTGCTACGGAGACCGTTGTTATAGCACCAACGCCTACGCCTACTGCTACGGAGACCGTTGTTATAACACCAACGCCTACGCCTACTGCCACGGAGACCGTTGTTGTAACACCAACGCCGACGTCGGTTTATTGTGAGCATACCTATGATTTTATCAACGTCACTAGGAGCAGTGGTCCTCATGATGCGTATTACTTGAGCGTTTACAATATGCCGCCACCGAAATGGCGCTGGTATCTTCTGAAAACTGAAGCAACTGACGAAGAGTATGCAGCCATTTCCGCAAGCGATGATTCAAGGTGGCAGGCTCCGAATCCAGGCTGTTCGCTTCATGCTCTGGTTACATTTGAGATGGTGGTTGAAGAGGATCCTGCTTCTATTAGCAAGATAGATTTGGTATTTGAAGGATACGGACAAGTGAGAAGTGATTTTGAAATATGGGCATATAACTTTGCAAAAGGCAAAGGGGAACGCATAGGCACTAGGATGGATATACCGACTGGCTCTGATAGTGTCATGATTCGCTCGATAACTTCGCACTGTAGCGATTATATAAATGACGATGGCAAGGTTATCTGGGGCGTATATGAAAAAGAGACAAATCATCATTCTGATGGTTACTGGATGGCTATAGACTACGTGAAGCTTGTTGCTACATGTGCGTGTCAGTGATCTTGGTTAATATTGTGTTGGTGCGGTAGTAATAGACGTAGGATACAATTGATTTAGAGTAAAGCAGGTGTCGGTGATGCCCCGGTGAATGCTGGGGCCGCCTGAAAATATATGGGGTTGGTGGTGATGAGGAGCCAGGGTTACAATTATCTCGTTTTACTATCACGGTGGTGCAAGCACCTTGGCCTAAGGTTGGCTTGCTATTTTTATTTATCCACAAATGTAGTCTCTCATAACATGTCTATATATTCAAAACTATCAGATATGGTATTAATGTAGTAAATTATGAAACATTAAGCAAAAATAGATAATATTACTTGACAGAGCTGAGTTAATTGATATATAATTATGGTAATGTAGAAGATATCTGTTTCTTTACGGGACAGATGATTATGCAGTTGTGAAAGGCAGGTGTCGTCTTTAGGGTAGAGCGTGAATATTTTAATGCAAATATAGAGAAATATGTGTGGGAGCGACGAGTTCAGGTTAGTATGTGGTCACCTATACCTGAAGGAGCTAGTGGTGAAACCGACCACATTTAAAATGACCATTTTTTGCTATGGTGTATTAGGCATATGGTCGGAGATTAGTTGTGAGTAAGTACAGGATAAAGGGTATAGGAAGTCCACGGCTGTTATTTATAGCTGATATAGCCATTCTGATGATGGTTATAATA
>Ga0315275_10007941_pt1 | contig 10302 bp, 9 predicted proteins | sample YL17G03_0_MG_FD_205557 | JGI IMG/M metagenome (GOLD analysis project Ga0315275, IMG submission 205557) | Sediment microbial communities from Yellowstone Lake, YNP, Wyoming, USA - YL17G03_0 | ecosystem: Environmental > Aquatic > Freshwater > Lake > Sediment | place: USA: Wyoming | collected...
ACTCTTCCACGATCGACTCAGGATCACCCAACACGCCGGGAACCAAACGGGCTGCGGCATCGATGAGCACCAGCGCCGGCAACTCGCCTCCGGTCAACACATAATCCCCGACGGAAATTTCTTCCGGATGCAAGGCGAGCCGCACCCGTTCATCGACCCCCTCGTAGTGGCCACAGAGAATGACGAGTCGACGTGGGTCGGCCGCCAGATTTTTTGCATAGGCCTGCGTGAACGGGCGACCATGCGGGGACGGAAACAGCAACCGAATCTGTTCACCAACCCGTGCATAGTCGGCCTGAATCTGCTCCACCGCGCGCAAAATGGGCTCGGCCTTCATCACCATCCCGGCCCCTCCACCGTAGGGCACGTCGTCCGCCACCTTGTGGCGATCGAGCGTATAGTCGCGCAAGTTGCGCACGTGAACGTGCAGCAGACCTTTTTCTTGTGCTCGCTTGAGAATACTCTGGCCGAGCACCGGCGCCACCATGTCGGGAAACAGGGTCAGGATGTCACACCGCATGACGATCCTCAACCAAGTCGTCAATCCCACGAACCAGCATCTTGCGGCGCACAAGATCTACCGAGGTCACAAAGCTCTTCGCGGCCGGAATGAGGACTTCCTCCGTCCCCTTGCGAACAACGAAGACGTGATTATCCGGTATCTCCAAAATCGTCTCCAGCACGCCAACCTCCTCGCCCCGCTCGTTCTCGACCGTTATCCCGATGAGGTCGCACTCAAAATACACGTCCTCAGCCAACGTCGCCGCTGGACGACGTGGCACTTGGATCAATCCCCCGCGCAGCATCCCTGCTTCCTCCGGCGTCGTCACACCCGCAAGACTCATGATATAGGTCGAGCCGGCACGCCGAACATGAGTCACAGTCCTGTCGACCATCTGTCCCGTCGGCTCCAAGACATGAACCTGCTTCAAGTGGTCCAACCGGCCAGGCACATCGCTCAACGATCGCACCTTGAACTCGCCTCGCACGCCAAAGTGACGCTCGATCTTGCCAATCGTCACCAGATCTGCCTGAGCCGTTGTCACGTCCTAGGCGCCCTTCTTCTTCGCCGCTTTCTCCGCCGCTTTCTCCGCCTCAAACTGTTTCCATACGCCACACCGGCGGAGCAACGTCCTCACTGTGACCGTCGGCTGGGCTCCCTGTCGCAACCAGCTCAACACCCGCTCCTGCTTCAACTCCGGCACCGCCGGTTCCTTTAAAGGATCAAAAATCCCAAGAATTTCCAGGAATCGCCCGTCGCGCGGCTTCCGAGAATCCGCTGCCACGACGCGGTAGAGCGGTCGCTTGTGTCGTCCTGTCCTCGTCAATCTCAAATGAACAGCCACTAGATTCCTCCTTCTGTACAAAACACCCGTGATGATTGTTATCGACTCTTACCTGGAGCGCATAAGTTGCGCCAGCTGCCGGCGCCCTCCCGACCCTGCCATAGCCTTGGCGATTTTTCTCGCCGAGAGAAACTGTTTAATCAACCGATTCACCTCTTCCACCTTCGTCCCGCTTCCGCGGGCAATCCGCTTTTTTCGGCTTCCATTGATGAGCGTATGATCGCGCCGCTCGCGAACGGTCATCGAGTCAATCATGGCCGTGACTCGTTTCATCTCTCGTTCGGGCATCTGCCCTTCCATCGCCCCCTTGAGTTTCTGACCGCCTGGCAGCATCCCCAAAATCTGATCTAACGAACCCATACGGCTGACCTGCCCCAGCTGAGCACGAAAACCCTCCAGCGTGAGGGTATTGCTGGTCAGTCGCTTCTGCGCATCCTCCGCCTGCTCGAGCGTAAAGTTTTCTTGGGCCTTTTCGATCAGCGAGAGCACGTCGCCCATTCCGAGGATGCGCGAGGCCATCCGATCCGGATGAAACAACTCAAGCGCATCCAGCTTCTCGCCCACGCCCAAGAACTTGATCGGCTTGCCGGTCACCGCCCGGATAGACAGCACCGCCCCGCCCCGGGCATCGCCTTCAACTTTGGTCAGAATGACGCCGGTCAGCCCGATACGTTGATCGAACTGGCTTGCCATCGTGACCGCGTCCTGGCCCGTCATGGCATCTGCCACCAAGAGAACTTCGTGCGGTTGCACGGCGGCTCTCACCGCCACCAACTCCCCCATCAACTCATCATCGATGTGGAGCCGCCCACCGGTATCCAGAACAACGAGATCGTACCCCTGCTCCCGTCCCCGTTCCACACCAGCCTGGCAGATGCGAACGACATCCGCTTGGGCAGCCTGTGCCTGATCGACTCGATGCACATCGATCGCAAGGTCGCGCCCCAGACTCGCCAACTGGTCGCCGGCTGCCGGACGACGAGGATCCGCCCCAACCAGGAGAACCCGTTTCCCTTGAGCCTTGAAGTACCGACCGAGCTTGCCGCAGGTCGTTGTCTTTCCAGCACCTTGGAGCCCTACCATCATGACGACGGTAGGGGGATTCGAGGCCAGAGCCAGACCGGCTCGCTCGCGGCCCATCATCTCCCGCAGCTCCTCCCACACGACTTTGACGACCTGATGCCCAGGGGTCAAACTCTGGAGGACTTCCTGCCCAACTGCCTTTTCGCGAACCCGCTCGATGAAGTCCTTGACGATCTTGAAGTTGACGTCGGCTTCGAGCAGCGCGAGGCGAACTTCTTTCAAAGCTTCCGCGATGTTCTGTTCGGTGAGGACCCCAGAACCGCGCAGCTTCTTGAATATCTTCTCGAATTTTTCGCTGAGAGAGTCCAGCATAGCGCCACAAAAAAAGGCTATCGAAGCCTTACCCCCAGATCTCCGATCGCCTCGAAAACTCTAGCAAAAGAGCACCGGGAAGTTTAAGGGACGAGGCAGGATGAAGTCAAGGGAGAGGGAGGCGTGCATTCTGTTGACATGTCGTAGGCCTTTCGCTATGGTCGGCTGTTATCTCCATGGGACTACGCAGAGAGTTGCAAGGCGGTTGCCGTGAAAAAATCACCCTGGATTCTGGTCATTTTCGTGCTCATCGGTGGACTATTGGGCGGAGTACTGGGAGAAATCCTCCGGGTCATGGCCCCACATGGCACAATTCAAACGGTCTTCGCCACCAACTATGTTCTCGGTATCACCGAGCCGCTGACTATCGATCTGGTCCTTCTGAAGTTCACCATTGGCTTCGTCCTAAAGATCAGCCTTCTCAGTCTCCTCGGCATGTTCCTCGGAATCTATCTCTACAAGAACGTCTAGCAGGATGCTAGACCTCTGGCTTCAACTCTAACTCCTTCATCTTCAACGCTCGAATCCGGTTTCGTAGCGCCGCGGCCCGTTCAAACTCCAACTCCTTGGCGGCGGCTTTCATTTCCGTTTCCAGCCGTTTGATGATCTGTTCGGTCGCTTCCTCTGTTCCATAGATGGCCGGCGACTCCGCGGCCAAATCCAGTTGCACATCATCCATGTCCGCCGTGGCATATTCGAGGGACAGGACGTCCTTCTTGATGCTCGTGGGCACGATGCCGTGTCTGGCATTATAGTCAGCCTGAATCGTGCGCCTGCGCCCGGTCTCGTCGATCGCCATTTGCATGGAACCGGTGACGACGTCACCGTAGAGAATCACGTGGCCCTGCACGTTCCTTGCTGCCCGCCCAGCCGTCTGGATCAACGATCGATAAGACCGTAGATACCCTTCCTTATCCGCATCGAGAATCGCCACCAGGGTGACCTCGGGGAGATCCAGCCCTTCGCGCAGGAGATTGATCCCCACCAGCACGTCGAAAACCCCGCGCCGCAGATCGCGGATGATCTCAGCCCGCTCCAACGTCTTGATGTCAGAGTGCAGATACCGCACCTTGATACCAAGATCGTGGTAGTACTCGCTCAAGTCCTCCGCCATGCGCTTGGTCAAGGTGGTGATCAGCACACGCCCTCCCTGCGCCACTTCAGTCCGCACTTCGCCGAGGAGATGATCCACCTGCCCTTTGGCCGGCCGCACCCCAATGACCGGATCCATCAGACCAGTCGGGCGAAGGATCTGCTCGACAACCTCTCCAGCCGCATGCCCCAGCTCATAGGGGCCTGGCGTCGCGGAGACGCACACCACCTGCGTGAGACAGCGCTCAAATTCGGCGAACGTGAGCGGCCGGTTATCGATCGCCGACGGCAACCGGAATCCGTACTCGACCAATGTGCGCTTCCGCGAATAGTCGCCCTCGTACATCCCACCCACTTGGGGAATCGTCGCATGGGATTCGTCGACGATCAGCAGAAAGTCTTTGGGGAAATAGTCGATGAGCGTCGGAGGCTGCTCACCGGGCGCGCGGCCACTGAGATGCCGCGAGTAGTTCTCGATACCATGGCAGTACCCCATCGCCCGAATCATTTCAAGGTCGAACTTGGTGCGCTGCGCGATCCGCTGGGCCTCCACCAGCTGATTCTGTTTCTTGAAATAGGCGACGCGTTCGTCCAGTTCTTCTTCGATGCCTGTAATCGCCCGCTCATACCGATCCGGCGCAATGAGATAATGCGTGTTCGGATAGACCGCGACTTTCGGAAGCTTCCTGAGCGACTTTCCCGTGAGCGGGTCAATTTCGTGAATGGCGTCGACCACGTCACCGAACAACTCGATCCGCACGGACACCGCGTCATTCGAAGCCGGAAAAATCTCGATGACGTCGCCGCGGGCACGGAAGGTGCCGCGGTGGAAATCCATATCGTTGCGGGCATATTGGATCTCGACCAGTTTAGCCAGAATCTTCTCCCGCCGAATCTCCATTCCCTCTTCGAGGAAGACCACCATCTCGTGATAGACCTCCGGCGACCCCAGGCCGTAAATACAGGAGACCGACGAGACGATCAGCACGTCGTTCCGTTGGAGCAGAGCGGCCGTCGCCGCATGCCGCATCTGATCGATCGCATCGTTGACGGATGCGTCCTTGGCAATGTAGGTGTTGCTTTGGGGAATATAAGCTTCCGGCTGGTAGTAATCGTAATAGCTGACGAAATACTCCACCGCGTTGTGGGGGAAGAACTGTTTGAACTCTTGATAGAGCTGACCGGCCAGCGTCTTGTTATGGACCAGAACCAACGTGGGCTTCTGCACCTGCGCCACCACATTGGCCATGGTAAACGTCTTGCCGGATCCGGTGACGCCAAGCAGCGTTTGATGCTTCCGGCCAGCCGCAATCCCGGCCACCAACTTGTCGATGGCCTGGCCTTGATCTCCGCAGGGCTTGAATGGGGCTTCGAGTTGAAACGGCGGCATGGAACGACCTTCAGCCCGGATTATTCATGAATGCCGTCGCGAGGCGTTCGAGACCGAAGCCCGCCGGGGCTTCTCGCAAGTAAGGCCGACGGAGGCGTACTCGCAGTCCGTCGAGGAGGCCGAACGAGAAAAGCCCCGCCGGGCGAGAGGATCGGACGACGTAGCAGGCATTCATGAATAGTCCGGGTTTAGCCGTTATCTTACCATCGAAAACAGCACTGCGCACAACAGCGCGCGCGCAAGCCCGACATTGACAGACCCACGAGACGCCACCGGCCCCTTCCGGGGTCCGGCGGCATCAGGGTTTCTTAATATCGTGAGTGCCTGGACGCACCGACCGAGGCTCCCTGTCTATGAACTGGCCCCCGGTTCTCACCCTCGCGGAATCGTCTGCCGGATGGTTCAGCACTTCGACGGGGCCGCTGGCGATGGGACTGCTCTTCGCTTACCTGCATAGGGGCCGGAGATGGGAGGGCCGCAAACACGGGAAGCGCGAGTTTCCTCGTCTCGATTTTTAACTGTCTCACCATTCGAAGATACTCCCGCTCTTCGGACTGAGACAGAATCAAGAAGGTCGCCCCTTCCTTCTCTGCTCGACCCGTTCGCCCTGTCCGGTGGACATACGAATTCGGATTGGTCGGCAATTCATAGTGAATCACCTGGGCCACATCCTGAATATCGAGACCTCTGGCTGCCACATCGGTGGCTACGAGCGAACGGAGTCGGCCGGCCCGAAAGGCACCGAGCGTCCGTTCCCGCTGCGCTTGGCTATGGTTGCCGGTCAACGCCCCGACCGAAGCCGGTTCTCCACCCAAATGGGCCGCCAAGCGTCGCACCTTATACTTTTGATCACAAAACACCATCGACCGTTCCCCACCCTTCACAGTCTGGAGTAACGTATGCACGAGTTGCGTACGCACCTGATCCCCCGGTACGACATAGTAGGCATGCACGATCGTAGTCGGGGTGCTGATCCCTGGATCGACAGAGATGCGAGCGGGATCGCGCTGCATGCTGTGTGCGAGCGTCTGAATGTCTCCCGAAAATGTCGCGGAGAAAAGCAGCGTCTGGCGTTCAGCTGGGAGGAGACGAATGATCCGTTGAATGTCCCGCAGGAACCCCCGATCCAACATCTGATCGGCCTCATCCATCACGAAAAACGTCACCCCACCCAACTTCAAGTGACCGGAGCCGGCCAAGTCGAGCAACCGCCCTGGCGTACCGACCACCACCATCGGCGGTCGTTGCAGTGCACGGTACTGGCGCTCGATTGGCGTCCCGCCGTACACCGACAAGGAGGTCACGGACACCGGGGCATACTTGCGTAGCTCCGTTTCGATCTGGAGCGCCAATTCCCGTGTGGGCGCCAACACCAGAAACTTTGGTCCGGAAGCATGACTTGGTCCGGACCTGGTATAGGGACCAGGCGCGGGGGCAGAGGCTTCCCGTTGCATGGCCTGCTCGATAATCGGCAGCAAAAACGCCAGTGTTTTTCCGCTCCCGGTTTTGGCCTGAGCCATAATATCCCGGCCTTTCAGCGCCAGTGGAATGGCAGCCTGTTGTACCGGCGTGGGTGTCGTTAGACCCTCATGTATCAGGCGCTGGGCAAGGGACTGGTGTAAATTCATATCAGCAAACGTAGACATTAAGACTCCTTGTATGGGGCACACTTCCTGGGACTGCACGGTCCGGCCTGGTGAGAGGGCCGAGAAACGCATCGAATTGATGGGCAATTCTAGGAAGGAAATAGCGGGGCTGCCGGATCGGCAGCCCCGACGTGTGAAACACTCGTTACGGCTTAGTACCGGTCGCCACCAGACCCGCCTCGGCCGCCACCACCACCAGAACGTGGCTCCTGGGGACGCGCTTCGTTGACGGTCAACGTGCGACCGCCTAACTCAGTGCCGTTCAGCGCGGTGATTGCTGCTTGCGCTTCCGAATCCGAGGACATCTCCACGAATCCAAACCCGCGGGACTGGCCGGTGAACTTATCTGTGATAATCCGGGATGATGTCACCGCTCCATGAACAGCAAACAAATCGCTCAGCTGCTGCTCAGTTGTTGAATACGGCAAACCACCGACATAGATCTTCGAACCCATTGGGCTCCTCCTTTGAGAATATGTGTTGTCTTGGACTCGAGAACAAAGTGAGGAAGGAATGGGCCGAAGACGCAAACACCATGGCGGCTCAAGGCTGGCTTCCGATCAAATTCCCGGGCAGAACCAAAACAACATCTGTCTTAGGCCTTGTCACTCTCTGTGGTATCACCACCAGGCCTTTCGCAATGATACACACAGGATACTCTACTCCTCACCCCCCTCAAATGCAAGCGACAACACAATCACACGCGATGGCGTCCGTCCATCTAGCCCGCATTATTTTCATGACGGTTCATCGCGAAATGGCGGAGTGGCGCGCGACAAATGCGAGGACCGGCTGGTCTCTCTTGTTTATCTGGTCTTTCTCGTTTGTTTGGTTGAACCAGACAGACCAGATGAACCAGATCAACCTTCGCTCGTCGTGCTTCCCCCGCCAGTCTCGCCCCTCTCGCTTGAGTCAAGCATCCGCGATTGCAGCAGAAATACTCATGAATACTGCGGGTTAGGCTTCACACTACTGCTACATTCCCTCATGTCGATTCTCTCAATCTCTTCTTATTTCGGTGGCCGCTTCTTGATATCCAGAATGTCCTGCTGGAACCGGTCGCGCGCCGCTAAGATGGCCTTCCGCCGTTGCCACCGATCCCAGGTCCACCATCGAAGGCGATCCCGAAATGTGACGACCGGTAGTGGAGCGCTTCCACCGGGCGCATGCTGAAACTCATAGCCCTGGTGCGACTTGCGATTCTCGAAGAATCGGCGGTAGAGGTGGTCGTATAATCCTTTGCCTGAATCGCCTACGCCCACGGCACCCTCCCTACAATAACAGGTCCAATTGGTGGCTCTCCGTCACTGGAGGCGAACAGGTCTGACGTTGACAGACATACGCCGTTGGCTGCCCGTTCACACTCGTCTTCCCCGCGGCGAGCGCCAAGTCGGATTCCCCTGCACGACGAGAGGCTTCGACCACCAGCACCGCACGATTCGGCAGATAGCGTCGATGGACTGCCGAGAGCAACGATTCGGTCCTCGCCTCGCCACGAGTCCCGACAACAACAATTTCTTGTGGCGTCGTCAGGTACCAATCCAACGCGCAGAGCATGGCCGATGAGCCATAGGCGTTGTGCCCCATCACGCTCCGGAACACCCGGAATATGTGCTCGGCCCGGTCATGATACCTCTGCTCTCTTGTGAAAGAAAAGAGCCTCAACAAGACCAAGGCGACAACGGCATTGCCGGATGGAATCGCACTATCGGTACCGGACTTCATGCGATGGAGGAGGGCTTCGTGATCTCGGCTGGTATAAAAACACCCGCCCGCCGCCTCATCCCAATATCGCTCCAGCAGATGGTCCGTCACCTCGCGGGCTTGATCCAGATACCACCGATGCGACGTCGCCTCAAACGCGTCCAGCAACGCGGCGGCGAGACAGGCTGCATCGTCCAGATATCCGTTCAAGCGCCCCTTCCGCGCCGAGACCGAACGATGGACTCGTCCGTTCTCGACCGCATAGTCCAGCAGGAATGTGAGCGCCTGTTCCGCTGCCGCCAGATAGGCGGGAACCCCGAACGCGTGATAGGCGTCGAGATAAGCGGACACCATCATCGCATTCCAACTCGTGAGGATGTTGTCATCCCGCTGCGGCTTCATTCGTTGCTCTCGTGCTGCAAGCAACTTCATCCTGGCAGGCCGCAACAAATGCTGCGCTTCGGGCGCGAGCTGAATCCCACCGAGCCGATTCAACACGTTCTTGCCTTCGAAATTGCCGCTCTCCGTCACGCCATAGTGCCGGCAGAACTCCTCAGCCATGTCGGCGCCCAGCACCGCGGCAATCTCTCCCGGCTCCCAGACGAAGTAGGTTCCCTCATGCCCCTCACTGTCGGCATCCTGCGCAGCAAAGAACGCGCCGTCCGGATGCGTGAGTTCACGACGCACGTACTCCAAGGTCTCTTCCACGACCTCACGAAACCGATACTCTTTGGTGAGACGCCATCCATCGAGGTAGATCCGCACCAGCTGCGCGTTGTCGTAGAGCATCTTCTCGAAATGGGGAATCAACCACTGGCCGTCCACCGAGTAGCGGTGGAACCCGCCGCCGAGATGATCGTAGATCCCTCCGGCTGCCATGGTTCTCAGCTGTAAGAGCACCTGCTCTTGATGAGAGACGTCTTTCGTCCGGGCCGTCTGACGCAGCAACAGGCTGAGCGGGGGGACCGTCGGAAATTTTGGTCCCTCCCCGAATCCGCCGTGGACCGGGTCGAAAAACTGCCCCAAGTTCTTGGCCGCCTCATCGAGCAAACGATCCGTCAGCGGATCGTCCGACGGCTGCGGTGTTCCTACTCGCAGCAACCCGGTTTTCACCTTCTCCACATTCTTGCGGACATCGTCTTGATGATTCCGATAGGCCTCGACGACACCGCGCAAGACCTCGGGAAATCCCGGCAGGTTGTAGCGGGGCGCCGGCGGGAAATACGTGCCCCCGTAAAATGGTTCCTGGTCAGGCGTCAGAAACATCGTCAGGGGCCACCCGCCGCCCCGTCCCAGAAACACCTGTGCGGACTTTTGATAGATATCATCGAGGTCCGGGCGCTCTTCTCGATCGACCTTCACGTTGATGAAATGCTGGTTCATGAACCCGGCAATCTCGATATTTTCGAAACATTCATGTGCCATGACATGGCACCAGTGGCAGGCCGAGTAGCCGATCGACAACAGAATCGGCTTGTCCTCTGCTTTCGCCCGCGACAAGGCTTCCTCGCCCCAGGGATACCACTCCACCGGATTCTCCGCATGCTGCCGAAGATAGGGGCTGGCTTCTGTGATGAGCCGGTTCGGAAAACGGTCTTCTGTCGCTGAGCCTGTCATCGATTCTCTATCCTTGTGGACTCGCATAGTACATGGGCCCGAAGCCGCTCTGCAACGGACCTGTCAGGCTATGCTATAGTTCCGCTGCACCTCGAAAGGCTCACTGCATGAA